>Ga0116136_1001146_pt1 | contig 13736 bp, 17 predicted proteins | sample June2015DPH_20_5_FD_88972 | JGI IMG/M metagenome (GOLD analysis project Ga0116136, IMG submission 88972) | Peatland microbial communities from SPRUCE experiment site at the Marcell Experimental Forest, Minnesota, USA - June2015DPH_20_40 | ecosystem: Environmental > Terrestrial > Soil > Wetlands... | reverse complement strand
GCGATCTACTTCGCGATCAACAACACGTCGAGGAGGTGACAGAAGACAGAGTCACAACAGCTGCGTAGTATCAGCACGGAGCCTTCGCCCCGAGCCGTTTACACCAGCTCTGAGACGCCACCCTCGTTGTCGACGCTGACGCCGAGGAGCGAAGCACCTAGCTCGGCAAAGCGCTCCTCTGCGTTCCCGAAACCGGCGATCTCCGTCGGGCAGACGAAGGTGAAATCCTTTGGCCAGAAGAACACCACGAGCCAATTCCCGTCGTAGTCGTGACCCCTTACGCGCTCGATGTGCGGGACGTCCCTACCGACGACTGCGGCAAGGTCGAAGTCGGGGAACCTGTCTCCGACAGTAAGCATCAGTTGCTGATCCTCCTTGGTTTCTCGATTCTCGATGGTCTTTCGCCCCTCGATGGTCTTTCGCCCCTCGTCGGTCTTTCGTCCGTCATCGGCCTTGTGCCCGTCATCGGTCTTTCGCCCGTCGTCGGCCTTGCGCTCTGCCGTCTGTGTACCCGGCTCATGCAACGCCAGCACACACCTCGGAAGATGATCTGGGCCTCGTCCACATGCCCCCAGTCCCCCGGAGCCTCCAGGCACGGCTTTGCGCCCACCACACATTCGACGTCACTAACTTCGCCGCATTCCCGGCACACCGCGTGGTGATGCCACACGCCACCTGCCTCGTAGAGCGCACGACCTGGACCCGCGTCGGCGGCCATCGCCATCCCGTTGCGCGTGAGCACCTCGAGGGCGCTATAGACGCTGGTTCGCGAGAAGCGGTCACCTCGGGTGATCAGAGCGTCGTGGACCTGGTCGGCGCTTCGGTGACCTCCCAGCGAAACCAGGGCGTCGTACACAGCAAGTCGCCCTCGGGTTGCGCGGACCCCAGCCTCACGTAATCGATTGATCACGCCCGCTGGGCTGCCAGCATCCACCGGTGCTTCTCCAGACCAGCAGCGACCGCGACGAGGAGATCCTGGCTCGTCCGGTCGATGCTCTCGAGGCGTTCGATCCGTTCACGCGTCCGATCGATCACCAGGTCCAGACGCTCCAAGATGGCGGAGAGCACCTTCTCGTCGGCTACGAAACCCGCTTCGAACGTCGAAAACGGCGTGTTGCGCGCCACGGTTTCTACCCGCCCGTCTGCAGGGACGCCGAGCGTCACCAGCCGTTCGGCCACCTGATCCGCCCATCCGCGTACGTCGTCGGTCACCTCGTCGAGTTGCAGATGCAAAGGCCGGAAGAGCGGCCCTGTCATGTTCCAGTGCGCCTGCTTGGCGATCAGCGCCAGGTCGGTGAGCTCCACCAATAGCGGCTGCAGCTGCTCAGAAACTCCCTCACGTTCCATCTGTTGCCTCCTTCTTGGCACTGCCTTCTTGTCGGCACTGTCTCTCGCTCATTCGTTCGATCGCCGCCTTCGTACACTGAACACTGTCCAAAGAAGCGTTTATTCCCGACCGAGCTCGAGCCAGGCACCCAGACCTTCCTGACGGCGCGAGGACGACGAATCCCGACTACCTGATCCGTTCAACATGCCGCGTGACGCCGATTCGCGGGGCCCCTTGCGTTCGGCTAGCGACGCGGCCTTGACCACCATCCACCTTCGCTCGCTGCCAGTGAGGACGCGGCCAGCTGCTCCAGCGCGAGCGCCACCTCACCGAGCGAAAGCCCGCAACGGCGCACCACGGTGTCGAGAGGGGCAGGGTCGTGGTCGAGCGCTCGTAGAACTGTGGCCGCGACCGGGTTCGGTGCCCCGCTGGATCTGCCAGCAGGGTGGTCCTTGGGGCTCACCGGCCGCCGACGGGGTCTCGAGATGTCGGATTGGCCAGCGATGGCCAGTTCGAGCGTAGCGATCACATCGTCGACGTCGCGAACCGGAGACGCACCGTCGACCAGAAGCGCGTTCGTCCCGACAGACGCAGCGCTCCGTACGGATCCAGGCACCGCGGTTACCAGGATCCCGCGCTCGGTCGCGGCTTTGACCGTGTGCAGCGCACCCCCACGCGCGTGGCACTCCACCACCACTACTACATGCGACAACGCCGCCATCACCCTGTTGCGGACCACGAACCACCAAGCGGGAGCGCCGCGGGATCCGGGGGGAAGCTCCGACACCACCGCACCGCTCCCGGCTACGCCGTCGACGAGCGTCGCCTGCCAACGAGAACGGGGTGCGTCAGGAGCGGTCCCCAGCACACCGAGCGCTGGTACACCCCGAACGGAAAGGGCCCCGCCGTGAGCGGCTGCGTCGATCCCCTTGGCAAGGCCAGACACCACCACGACCCCAGCCTCGGCGAGGCCTCTACCGAGCTCGGAGGCGACACCGAGCCCGTAGGGGGTGGCAGAGCGGGTCCCGACCACGCTCACACGGGGGAGGTGGTCGCAGATCCTCGGATCGCCGATGGCGAAGAGCACTGCAGGTGCCTCGTGGTCCTGTGCCAATCCAGCCGGGTACCGGGAGTGCCCGAGCACGATCACCGAAGCACGGCTGCGCTCGCACGCTGCTGTCACCTCGTCGAGCAGCTCGCTTCGCACCTTGTCCCGGTATGTGGACTCGGGGTCGGCAGGGTGGCGCCCACACGCGAGCGCCTCCCAGGCTTCCGTCGGGGCGAAACCATCGAGGAACCGCCGAAGCCGCCGCGGACCTGCTCCGAGACACGCCAGGCCAGCGGCGTGCCGCTCGTCGTCGGTCAGCCACACGACGTCGCTCATGCATAACCATGGATCGTCACGCCAGGATTATGAGCGCCCACCTTGCAAGATCCCTTGCTCGGCTCCTCGCATCCAAACGTATGATCCAGAACTCGGTCGACGACCTGCTGGCGGACGAAGCTTGCGCTCGGCCACACCAGGCCAAACCCGGCCGCAGCCGCCAGACTGGACCACACTGGACCTGGCCATCGCGAGACGAGGAATGCCCATGATCGGCGGAGCAAACAGGAATCTGCACAGATCGAACGTGCCCACGCTCGTTGCAGCTGTGGTCGTGTCGGTCGCACTCGTTCTGGACCCCGTCGCCGGCGTTGGCGCCTCGCCCCGGCCTCACGTGCTCACCGTCTCGGTCAGCTACACCCCCGCCTTCGACGCCGACGCGCCAGACCCAGATGTCGTGCTCGACGCGGGGACGTTCTACGCGTTCACGACTGGCACCGTCCTGGGCAACCACATCCAGGCGCTGGTGGACACATCGGGAAATCCGGCCAGTGGCTACGGCTCCTACACCGGTCAGCCCTACGGCTCGAGCGCTCTGCCGGTGACTCCGAGCTGGCAGACCGAGAACACCCAGACCTCGCCGGGCGTCTTCTACTGGGGCGGGCAGTGGCTCATGTACTACGACGCCTCGACCGGCGGCTACCAGACCGGCACCAGCCACGACTGCCTGTCGGTTGCGACAGCGAACCAGCTCATGCCAAGCGACCCGGTCTTCGTCGACAACTCCTCCGCACCACTTCTATGCCAGGCTCAGCTCGGGGGTTCGATCGACCCGAGCCCGTTCGTCGACCCGGCGACCGGCCAGGCCTACCTGGTCTGGAAGTCCAACGACGGCGGGTCTCCCCAGCCCGCCGAGATCTGGTCCGCCCAGCTCGACAGCAGCGGGCTGGGCTTCGCGTCGGCGCCCGTCGAGCTCATGACCAACGACACGGTGGACTACCCGTGGGAGACGACGGTCGAGGACCCCGACCTCGTCGAATCGTCAGGCTCCTATTACCTGTTGTTCTCAGGCGGCGAGTACGACTCTTCGAGCTACGCCGAGGGCTACGCCATCTGCGACGGGCCGCTTGGCCCGTGCCACCAGCCCCAGGCGGGTCCGATCCTCAGCTCCTACGGCTCGGTGGCGGGTCCCGGCGGCGGGTCCCTCCTCCAGGACGGCGCGGGCAACTGGTGGATCGACTACGCCGCCTGGACCGCTGGCTGCACCAGCTACTCCTGCGGGGGAAGCCGCAAGCTCTATGTGGCACCCATCAACCTGCCTCCGTCGCCACCCCCTGCGCCGGTACTACCAGTGCGGCGCATCTACGGAAACGACGCCATCGGCACGTCGCTCGCGATCTCCCAGATGGAATTTCCCCAGAACGGTTCGGCCTCGGCGGTCGTGCTCGCACGTTCCGACTACTTTTCGGATGCGCTTGCGGGTGGGCCTCTGGCAGCCCACGTCGGCGGCCCACTTCTCATCACTCCTGGGACTCCACTCAGCTCGAGCCTCGACCCCCGTGTGCTGAGCGAGATCGAACGAGTCCTTTCCCCGAGGCGTACCGTGTACATACTCGGTGGGCCACTTGCCTTGTCGCCCGCGATCGACACGACGCTCTCGCTCGTCGGCTACACCGTGGTCCGCGATCAAGGCACAGATGAGTTTGCGACCGCCGTCGCCATCGCAGACCAACTTGGTGACCCGGCTACGGTTTTCGAAGCCACCGGGACCGACTTTGCCGACGCGCTCTCCGCCGTGCCTGCTGCGATTCAGGCTCACGGTGCCATCGTCCTGACCAACGGGTCTGAACAGGATCCTGAGACCGCCGCATACCTCGCAACTCGCTCCCCTTCGACACGCTATGCAATCGGAGGCCCGCTTGCCGCCGCGGGAGCCGACCCGTCCGCCATCGCGGTCTGGGGACAGGATCTGTTCGGGACGTCCGCAGCGGTAGCAAGTCAATTCTTCCCTACGGCTAAGACGTTCGGTGCCGCAACCGGCTCATACTTCGCAGACGCACTCTCAGGTGGAGTGTTCATGGGCATGCCCGGGCACTCCGGCCCCATGCTGCTCGTCGCACCCTCTCTACCTCTGCCCTCGAGCGTCATCGATTACCTGGAGACGGACAAGCAGGCCTCCAGCGGCTACCTCTTCGGCGGTCCGCTTGCAGTTGGCGATGACGTCCTGGGGGCCCTCTAAGTTCGCTCCATGAGCAACGCTGAATGGCCCTCGCGCAAGGAAAGTGCCTCTGCGACTTGGCGCTCCCCCACGAGTGGTCCGGCATGATCGAGATCCGCGATCGTGCGCGCAACGCGCCGTACGCGATGCAGTCCACGCGCCGAGAGGCTGCCCGTGCGAAGTCGTCGTTCCAGAAGGGCAGCCGCCTCCGGGGTCAACGGGATCATCTCTTCCAACGAAGACATCGGCAGCTCGGAGTTGCACCGCACTCCCCTGGCAGCAGCCTCCAGGCGGGCAAAGCGCACCCGTTCGGCCACCTGAGTCGACGTCTCCCCGGGGGGACCGCCCACGAGGTCCTCGACATCCGGACGTGACAGCGAGATGGCGAGATCGAACCTGTCGAGGAGCGGTCCCGACAACCTGCGCGTGTAGCGAACTCGATCACGGTCACCACACCTGCACGCTCCACGTAGCGACCCTTCGCCGCACGGACAGGGGTTCATGGCACCAACGAGAAGGAAACGGGCCGGAAGGTCAGCCGTGGCGCGCGCCCGAGCGACGTGGACCACCCCCTCCTCGAGAGGTTGCCTCAGCATGTCGAGCACCACCGCGGGGAACTCCCCGAGCTCGTCCAAGAAAAGGACCCCGCAGTGCGCCAAGCTGACTTCGCCCGGCCTCAGCCATGCCGTGCCACCACCCACGAGAGCGACCTCTGTCGCGCTGTGGTGCGGTGCCCGAAACGGAGGGCGCTCGGGAAGACTCCCTCCTGGCACACGAACTCCGGCGGCTGACCACACGCGCATGACCTCCAGCGCTTCGTCTCTTCCCAAGGGAGGCAGTATCCCCACGAGCCTGGTCGCGAGCATGGTCTTGCCTGATCCCGGCGGCCCGACCAGAAGCAGGTGGTGCCCGCCGGACGCCGCCACCTCCAGAGCTCGCCTGCCAGCCAGCTGTCCTCGCACGTCGCGCAAGTCGGGCTCCGCAGCAGGCGGCATCGGTGAGCCCACCACCACCTCGTCCCAACGCCTGTCCTCGCGAAGCGCACGGAACAGGTCCCTGACGCTGCTTGTGGCACGCACCCTCCTGCCCGCCACAAGCGCAGCTTCCGAAGCGCACGAGCTCGGCACCACGACCCGCCGAGCCGAGAGTGAAGCAGCCAACGGCACGATCCCGGGAACCGACCGCAACGAGCCGTCCAGTCCCAGTTCACCCACGAACGCGAAGTCCTCGACGCACTCTGAAGCGAGCTGACCGGAAGCGACGGCAACGCCTATGGCGATCGGCAAGTCAAGCCACACCCCGCCTTTTTTGACCCCCGACGGGGCTAGGTTGACGGTCATCCGGCGGTTCGGCCACTCCAACCCACTCGTCACGAGCGCGGCACGCACACGATCGCGCGATTCACGCACCGCGGCGTCAGGAAGGCCCACGATGCTGAACCCGGGCAACGCGCTGTCGGCGACGTGGACCTCCACGGCAACCGGGCTCCCCTCGGCTCCGTGGAGGATGGCAGATGAGATACAGGCAAGCATGGAGGCCTCAGATCACGACGTCCGGGCAGATGACCGAGATGTGACTGAACGTGGAGGGCCGCATCGGGCGCCGGCCTCTCGAGGCGCCAGCGCGAGACAGTACAGAAGAGGTGTGACGCGGCTTGGACCACCAGTTCGAGCACGTCGTCGGCCGCTTCTGCGCCACGAGCACGCCTCCAGCCGCTCGTGCACCGGCCTAGCAGACAGAGCGCTGGGCTAGAGACCCGTCTTCGCCGTCAGTGTCCCGTGAAATGCGGCTCGCGCTTCTCGGCGAACGCGCGCAGCGCTTCGGCGGTGTCATCGGTGAACGAGTTCACCACCTGACAACGCGCCTCGTCCTCGAGTGCCTGGGCCATTGTCACGTTCAAGCCGTTGTTCAGGAGCTTCTTCGTCATCGACAACGCCATCGTCGGGGCCTGTGCCAGCCGACGAGCCCAGTCGTCCACGAAAGCGTCGAGCTCGGACTCCGGTACGACGCGGTTCACGAGACCGACGGACGCGGCCTGTTCTGCAGAGAGCATCTCCGCGAAGTAGACGAGCTCCTTCGCCTTGTGGAGCCCGACGAGACGCGGCAAGAGCCACGAGGCCCCCCCGTCGACCGAAAGCCCGCGTCGGAGGAATATCCCGGAGAGCCGTGCACCGTCGGCCGCCACCGTCAGATCACAGCCGAGCGCCAGGCTCAGCCCCGCCCCGGTCGCGACTCCACGTATCTTGGCGATGGCGGGCTTGGGCAAGTCGTGCAGGGCGAGCATCACCTTGCCAAGGAATTGCATACGCACAATGCCCGGGTCCTCGGGGTCACCACTCAGCCCGTTGGGGTCCACGATGTCGGCCCCCGAGCAGAAGTCACCTCCGGCACCGGTCAGCACGAGCACTCGATCACCTCGCTGACGGGCTACTTCAACGAAGACGTCGTAAAGCTCTTGCCACATGAGGCCGTTACCGGCGTTCTTCCGCTCGGGGCGGTTGAGAGTGACGCTCACCACGCCTTCTTCGCGCTTGACCAGGATCGTCCGAGTGCTCACGAGGTCAACCCTAGGAGCATCGGAGACCGCGCCCCAAGTCCCACCGTCTGAAGACGCCGGGGTCTGTCTGCCTGCGGTCCGTCAACCTGCGAGACACACGAGCGCTTCCGGCTCAGAACGCGCCCTCGAGAACCTCGACCCTCATGCCACCGCCTTGCTCGGGGATCACCGCGGCCACGTCGAAGCGAACCTCCCGGGTCCCTCGCCACTTCGGGGCAGTCGAGCGCCTCTCTGCGAGCCAACGCGCGGCTAAGCGACGAAGCCGGCGCTGTTTGGCGACCGTGACCGCGTCGAACCCGGTTCCGAAGCGCGAGCTCGTGCGCGACTTCACCTCGCAGAAGACCACCAGGTCTCCGACCGGGCTCTCGAGCACGAGGTCGATCTCCCCTTCTGAGCAGCGCCAATTCGCCGCCAAGAGCTCGTATCCGGCGTCGCGGTACCACACTGCCACCGCCTGCTCTCCGCGTGCGCCCAACGCCCGCCGACGATCCGTTGCCACCAACTCAGCCCCGAACCGACCGAGTCGGCCGAACTGACCGAACCGACCGAACCCGCCCTGCCCGCCACGGACGTCTTCTGTTCATCAGAAGAGGTGACAAGCGGTTCTTCGACAGACCTTGCGCGGTCCGCGTTCTCACGGAATCGCAGTGTCATGTTCGGGAAGCCGTTCCACGTTCACGTCGCGAAAGGTAATCACCCGGACGTCCGGCACGAAACGAGCGGGCCGGTACATGTCCCACACCCAGGCGTCGTTCAACTCCAGCTCGACGCAGGTGGGCGACGACGACTCGCGCACCGTCACCTTGACGTCGTTGGCCAGGTAGAACCGACGGTCGGTTTCCACCACGTAGCGGAAGAGCGAGAGCACTGTGCGGTACTCCTGCACGAGCGCAAGCTCGATCTCGGATTCATATCGTTCGAGATCCTCTTCGCTCATCGGTGCCGCCTCAGTGGCACTTTGCCGTGTGCCTCGTGCCTAGTCGCTGTGCCCGCCAGGTCTGCGCTGTGCCCGGGCGTGAGCGCTTCCCTGACCTGTCCCGACCCGTCACCATCGCGGCGGAGCGTCGCCCCACCCTCGCGCTCGCCTCGCAGGTCGAACCATGGCTTCGCTGCCGGTCCACCGTGCTAACTACGTGCGGCTCGCTTCTCCTTGATCTTCGCGGCCTTACCGACGCGGCCGCGCAGGTAATAGAGCTTCGCACGACGCACGTCCCCCCGAATCACGACCTCGATCCTGGAAAGCACCGGGGAGTGTACCGGGAATGTCCGCTCTACCCCGACCCCGAAGCTGAGCTTGCGAACCGTGAAGGTCTCGCGGGCCCCCGAGCCCTGGCGACGGATGACGGCTCCCTGGAAGACCTGGTCACGCTGGCGATTTCCCTCGACCACGCGCACGTGCACCTTCAGAGTGTCACCCGGGGCGAAATCGGGGACGTCCTCCCGCAGACTCTCCCTGTCGACGATGTCTGTGGGGTTCATGGCGCGCGTCCCTTCAGGGTCGATCCTCCAAGGCCGACGGCACGCGCCGGGACCGCAACCTAGGGCGGCCCGACCCAACGCCGGAAGCCGCCAGAATACTCCGCGTCCGACGAGGCCAGGTACTCCCCTACAGCTCGTCGAGCAGGCGTCGTTCCTCGGTGCTCAACCCGCCCCGAGCCTCGATGAGGTCCGGACGCCTCTCAAGGGTACGGCGCAGCGCCATCACGAACCGCCACCTGGCTATGCGACCGTGGTCGCCGCTTCGCAGCACCTCGGGCACCTCCCACCCCCTGAAGACCGCCGGCCGGGTGTACTGGGGGTACTCGAGGAGCCCCGAACCAAAGCTCTCTTCCAGCCCCGAGGCCTCGTTTCCCATGACCCCGGGCACGAGCCGGGCGACCGCCTCCACCACCACGCAGGCGGCTGCTTCGCCACCCGCGAGCACGTAGTCGCCGACCGACAGTTCTCCGTCGACCAGGTGATCGGCCACCCGCTGGTCGACCCCCTCGTACCTGCCGCACAACAACGAGAAGCCTCCCGATCCCGACGACTCCAGGCCGGCGAGTTCCTCGACCAACGCCTGATCTACGCGCCTACCTCCCGGCGCCAAGAGGAACAACGGCCGGGGCGGGGAAATCGCCTCCACCGCAGCGAAGACCGGTCCCGGTGCGAGCACCATTCCCGCTCCCCCACCGAAGGGGGCGTCATCGACCGAACGTCTGGGATCCCCCGCTCCCGTGCGCAGGTCGCACACGTGTACGTCCAGCAAGCCTTCCTGGCGCGCCCGACCAAGGAGAGACGCGGAGAAGAAATGCTCGAGGAGGTCAGGGAAGATCGTGAAGACGGAGACGCGCAACTTCGGCACCCGCCCGTCAGCCCAGCAGCCCGTGCGGTACGTCCACGACCACGCCGTTCGGCCCGTGCTCGACCACGAAGCGCACCGGCACGAGGCCTCCTCCTTCAAGCTCCAACAGGTCGCTCGCAGGATTGGCCAGGACGGAGCTGACCGTGCCCAGCTCGTCACCCGCGACTGAGCGCACGACGGAACCGATGAGCTCGTGCACCCACAGGGCCTCGGGGTCCGATAGCGGCCGGGCGAGAAGCGGCACGCCCCGTAGGCACACTGCTGCCTCGAGGTCATCCACGCCTTCGAAACGGACGAGCCAGCGTCCGGAGAATCGTCGAGCGCTGTGTATGCGAAGCTCACGACCGGAGGCGTAGAGCAGGGAGCCGGGCTCCAACCGTTCGGGCCGGTTGGTCACGAGCGCGACGACAACCTCACCCGACAGCCCGTGCGGGCGTAGCACACTCCCAACCTCGAGCAGCTCTTCGACCCGAGGCAGCGCGTCCTCAGGGACCCCGACCCCACCGGGCGGCGCTTGCGCCCGTCGGCGCATTCAGTCCTCTACGAAGGCGCATTCAGTCCTCTACGAAATCGACGTTCGTATCGACGCCGTCGCGCGAGCCGGCCACCCGGACCACCGTGCGGATCGCCTGCGCGACGCGTCCCCGGCGTCCGATCATCCGCCCCATGTCTCCAGGCGCGACATGAATACGGAACTTGATCGCTCTCCCCGAGTCATTCGCCTCGACCACGACGGAGTCCGGCTCCGTCGCGATGGCACGCGTCACGTAGTCGAGGACGCTTCGCGCCGTCCCACCCTCGATCCTGTTCCCGGCCATGTCGTCGAATGTCTCGAGATCGCCCGCGGCTTCATTGCCCGAGACGGCGTCCTCGTCATCCAGCCCGTCAACTTCCAGCCCGTCCTCTTCCGGGCTCATTCGGACCCCTCGGGGGCGCGCATGGGTTTGTATTCATCCCACGCGCCTGACGCGCGCAGGAGCTTCTCGACACGCTCAGTGGGCTTGGCACCTTGGCGCAGCCATTTCACCACTTTGGCGTTGTTGAGCTCGACGACAGCCCTGGGGTCGGCGGCCGAGCGCCCGCGGGGCGCGTAGGTGCCTACGATTTCGATGAACCGTCCGTCGCGCGGCGAACGAGTGTCGGCCGCGACCACGCGAAACGTAGGTTGCTTCTTCTTGCCCATCCGCATGAGCCGGAGCTTCACGGACATCGCCTGTCTCCTGCCTTCTGCCTTCCTGGCGCCTTCTGCGCCCTAGAACAACCGGCGAAGTCTACCGGCGTCCGGACCCGCCCGATTTGGGGGTGACCCGGCCGCCCTTCTTCTTCTTGTTCCTGCCCTGCTTGTTCACCCGGCCCTTGGCACCGCGCCGCGCCGTATCGTTCGAGGTGATCTCCGGAAAGCGAGCACTCCCCGGCACACCCGGGCCGGGGGTTTCCCTCGCCGCCCCCGGCTGGTCCTGCGCTTCGAGATCCGAGATACCGAGCAGATCCTGTCCGGCCAACTGCTTGTCCAGAACATCGGAAACCGCTCCTGCTCGGCCACCTCCGAGCATGCCCTTCAACAAGCCCGGAGAGCGCATCAGCCTCTGGGCTTCGGAGAACTGCCGCAGGAGCTGGTTGACCTCCTGGGTGGTCGTACCACTTCCTCGCGCGATGCGTCCTCGTCGCGAGCCGTCGACCATTGCGGGCTCGGCACGCTCGGCTGGCGTCATCGAGCGGATGATCGCCTCTACCCGGGATACCTGGTCGTCGTCAACGGCCGCGCTCGCCTGTCTCAACTCCTTTCCCAGCCCCGGCATGAGAGAGAGGATGCCCCCAAGAGGCCCCAATTTCTTCACCTGCTGAAGCTGGGAGAGAAAGTCCTCGAGGGTGAATCGGCCCTCTAAGAGTCGTGCCGCGCTCTTCTCGGCCAGGTCACGGTCGAGTTCGCGTTCGGCCTGCTCGATCAAGCTGAGCACATCACCCATCCCGAGGATGCGACTGGCCATGCGGTCCGGGTGGAACTGGTCAAAATCCGCCAGACGCTCGCCAGTGGAGGCGAAGGCGATCGGCCTACCGACAACCTGTTTCACGCTAAGAGCGGCGCCGCCGCGGGCGTCGCTGTCGAGCTTCGTGAGGATCACTCCGTCCAGCTCCAGCGCGGCGTGGAACGCGCCTGCCGTGGCGACGGCGTCCTGCCCCGTCATGGCATCGATCACGAGGAACGTCAAGTGGGGCGCTACCGCCGAGGACACCCGTCGCACCTCGTCCATGAGCACCTTGTCGATCGCGAGGCGTCCGGCGGTGTCCAGGACCAGAACGTCTCGGCCAGTGCGCCGGGCTTCTTTCAAGCCCGCTGCTGCGACAGCCACCGGCTCAGTGGGCTCGCTGAACACCGGCACCCCCGCCTGGGCACCCAATATGCGCAGCTGCTCCACGGCGGCGGGACGCTGGAGGTCGGCGCCCACGAGCATCGGATTGCGTCCCTGGCGCCGGTACCACCGTGCGAGCTTGGCCGCCGTGGTCGTCTTGCCCGATCCCTGGAGGCCGGCGAGAAGGACGACGGTGGGAGGGGCAGACGCGTACGTGATACGTAAGGTCTCGCCCCCCAGCACCGACACAAGCTCTTCGTGGACGGCCTTCACCACCTGCTGGCCAGGGCTCAAGCTCCTCGAGAGGTCCTGGCCGAGGACCCGGGCGCGCACCGAGTCGACGAACGCCCTCGCCACGCCCACGTCCACGTCGGCTTCGAGAAGAGCCGTGCGGATCTCGCTAAGCGCCTCGTCGACGTCGGCTTCGCCGAGACGTCCACGGCTGCGCAACCGCCCGAGGACACCCTCGAGACGGTCGGAAAGCGCGTCGAACACGGCCTCTGAGGCTACCGGAGGTGCCTGCCCTCAACCGAAAGAGGCGTCGGCGACCAGTCGAAAGAGGGCGTCGACGCGCAGTCGAAGAGGGCGTCGGCGATCAGTCGAAGAGGGCGTCGACGAACTCGTCGGCGTCGAAGGGCACAAGGTCGTCGGCGCCCTCACCGATCCCGACAAGCCTGACCGGCAGTCCGAGCTCGCGCTGGATCGCGACCACGATCCCGCCTTTGGCGGTCCCGTCGAGCTTCGTCAACACCACCCCCGTCACCCCAATGGCTTGTGTGAACTGTCTTGCCTGGGCCAGTCCGTTCTGACCCGTGGTGGCGTCGAGGACGAGGAACACCTCGGTCACACGTCCCGGCGGCCTGTCTGCCACCCTACGGATCTTCTTGAGCTCCTCGACGAGGTTCACCTTCGTGTGAAGACGCCCGGCGGTGTCTGCGAGAACCAGGTCATCTCCCCGTGCAGCCGCCCGCCGCACAGCGTCGTAGACCACGGCGCTCGGATCTCCTCCTTCGGCGCCGCGAACGACCGGTACCCCGATGCGCTCCGCCCATGCTGTGAGCTGCTCGGTAGCCGCAGCACGGAAAGTGTCGCCCGCTGCCAGGACCACCGAGCGGCCTTCGGCCACCTCATGGCGTGCGACCTTGCCGATGGTCGTGGTCTTTCCTACCCCGTTCACGCCCACGAACAGCCACACCTCTGCCTCATGGTCCGCTGTGGGCGCGGTCGTGTCGTCCTGCGAGAAGGTCGCGTCGCCTGCTGGACACGTTCGGGGCGCTCCCTCCACCTGTTCGGCATTGTCAACTCCCAGGGTCGCGCGCAAATCGTCGCGCAGCGCTTCGAGCACCGCGTCCGGCCCTTGTAGCTCCCGACTGTGCACCCGAGCACGTAGGTCCCCGAGCAGCGCGGTCGTGGTCGACACACCAACGTCTGCACGCAAAAGCGCCTCTTCGAGCTCTTCCCAGGTCTGTTCGTCGACCGACGCCCTTGCCCGCAGCGCTCGCACGTAGCCTGAGAGGAGCCCACGTGTCTTTCCCATCCGGTCGCGAAGCACCGGCGGTGCAGCGGTTGCTTCGTCGATCCCCACCGAAGTGTCTCCGACCTTGCCTTCGGAGGG
>Ga0116136_1001143_pt1 | contig 13766 bp, 10 predicted proteins | sample June2015DPH_20_5_FD_88972 | JGI IMG/M metagenome (GOLD analysis project Ga0116136, IMG submission 88972) | Peatland microbial communities from SPRUCE experiment site at the Marcell Experimental Forest, Minnesota, USA - June2015DPH_20_40 | ecosystem: Environmental > Terrestrial > Soil > Wetlands... | reverse complement strand
GTCAGAACATAATAGCCATGCTTGGTCAGCAGGGTCTTGAAGTAGTGGCGAAATTCCGAATCGTTATCGACCACGAGAACTCTTACGCCGCTCTCGTCCCCCGCCGCCAACAAGGCTTCCCTGCCTTTCACGTGCACAACGTCTTCTTGTTCCCGTCGCACCGGAAGGGAGAACGTCACCGTGGTTCCGCAGCCCCGGCCCGCGCTCCAAAGCTTGATGCGTCCGCCCATCATTTCCACCAGGCTGCGACAGATCGACAGTCCCAGGCCGCTGCCCCCTTGCTGGCGGGTAAAGGTGCTGTCCAACTGGTGGAACTTTTCGAACAAGTGCTGCTGCTTCACCGGAGCAATGCCGATGCCCGTATCCTGGATCTCCAACTCCACATAGCCGCGGTCGGGAAAGGAGCGTCCGCGCAGCGTAATCCATCCCTTGTCGGTGAACTTCACCGAGTTACCCAAAAGGTTGATGAGAACTTGCTTGGCGCGGGCGGGGTCCGCCGTCACGGGGGGCAGCGGCGTCGCCTCCGTCTCATCGATAAACGTCAGGTGTTTGGCCGCCGCCTGGACGTTCACCACGGCTTTGGCTTCCTGAATCACGGGCTTCAGGTCGACGATGGCCGGCGCCAAGCGCAGTTTGCCCGCCTCGATCTTCGCCACGTCCAGCAGGTCATTGACAATGGACAACAGGTGTTCGGCGCTGGAATAGACGTCGCGCAGCAGTTCACGCTCCTCATCGCGGCTGTCACACAAGCCGTCGAGAATCAGGCGCGAGAACCCGAGGATGGAATTAAGCGGGGTGCGCAACTCGTGCGAGGTGGTGGCCAGGAACTCCGTTTTGACATGGCTCAACTCCGCCAATTCGAAGTTGGCCCGTTCCAATCTCCGGTTCAATTCGCGCAAGTGGCGAATACTCTCCTGAAAGTAGGACTCGCACATCATGTTCAGGTCGACGTTCAGGATTTTGTCCAAGGCGAGCCGGGTAGTTTCCAGTTGCGCGGGCTCGGAGAGGAGTACTTCACCCAGGCTTTCCTGAAGGTGGGTGCGCACCACCCCCATGGCGCTGATCATGTAGCGCTGAGGCAGGCCGATCAGCACATGGCGCACGCCGATCTTGTAGCGCTCCGCGGCGTAATCCTCATCGAAGGGGCCACAAAACAAGCGCTCCGCGTAAACTTGTAGCGTGCGCTTCAAGCGGTCAATTTGTTCCTGGCCCCCGGTGAATACGTTAATCGCTTCGGGATGGTGGGTGATCTGGTCGTAAAAACGCTCCGACATGCGCGCCAGGTAGGGGTTCATGCGCGCCCCGACAGCTTGAAGCGAGCGAGCATCCTCTTCGCTGAAGCCGACATACCGCTTCATTTCCTCGAAGAATGTTTCGGGCTTTCTGGTCACCTAATTTGCCTTGTGATAAAATTAATCACTGAGTGCCACTGAAAGGGAAATATCATACCATTGGACCGGGTAAGGCTAAAACGTCTTTTGCGGTTTCCTCCCACCTTCCACCAGAACCTGGTTGTACTGGTGGCTTCGTTGTGCGGGATCGTCTTGTTGGTGGGCGTGGAAGGATATCGGCATGGCGCGACCCTCACGCTAGGGCTGGCAGTGGCGCTGCTTGCTGCACTCTCCGCCGCAACGGGGACGCTCATTTACCAGGAGCGTCAGTCTTGGGCAATTCTGAGCGAACTACGGGGAGCCCTCAGCAAGATCGCTCCCACCTATCCCTCTCTGGTTCAAATCGCACAACCTCCCAACAGCACGCTGGCGCTGGAAACGGAAATTCGCTCCCTGACCGAGAATTGGCGCCAGTTCTGCGATCACTGCCAGCGCGTTCACGATACCGAAATGGTGCAAGCGGAGCACCTGGCGACCATGGGGGAACTGGCTGCGGGCGTAGCGCATGAAATTCGGAACCCGCTGGCGGGGATCGCCGGCGCTATCGAGATTATCAGTAAGGACTTCCCCAAGGATCACCCCGACCGTGAAATCCTGGATGACCTCCGGCAGGAAGTGCGGCGGATTGAGAAAGTGTTGAACGATCTCCTGGCATACGCGCGCCCCAAGGCCCCGCAATTCGGCATGGCGGATTTGAAGGACACGGTGGCGCGGACGTTGCAACTTGCCCGCCAGCAGATCGGAAGCAAGAACGTGGAGTTCTCCATCCAAATCCCTTCGCCCCTCCCGCGTTTCCGCATGGACCCTGAGCAACTTCACCAGGTGTTGCTCAATTTGGTCCTGAATGGTATCCAAGCGCTTAACCAAGACGGTAAGATAACAATTCAGGCCCGAGTGCTGGGCGGCATGGGAGGGCCGAATCGGTCCAATTACATCGAAATTGCTGTTAGCGATACGGGCGGGGGAATTTCGCGCGAGCAGCTCGAGAAAATCTTCCGGCCATTCTACACCACCAAACGGGGGGGTACGGGTTTGGGGCTTTCACTCTGCCGGCGCATCATCAGCCAGCACGGCGGGACGCTTACGGCAGAAAGTGAAGTCAATAAGGGGAGCCGGTTTATCATTCACCTCCCCATGCGTGAGGCGGTTGAGGAAGTGCAGATGCTCGGGGCTAGGGACTAGAGGCAAGGGACACGGGAAACGGAACGGGACACACGCTTAGTAACTCGGGACCTGCCCCCATGGGATACGACGCTTCAGTCCAGGGATTTGGGTGTTGAGCTTTTCCCCCGAGTCCCTAACCCCGTATCCCGTATCCCGTGCCCCGTATCCCGAGGTTTCAATCTATGCCCAATGAAAAAGTTCTGATCGTAGACGATGAAAAACTGATCCGGTGGTCGGTGCGCCGGCAGTTGGAAGAGTGGGGTTACATCGCCATCGAGGCCGAAAGCGGCACAGGCGGCCTTGCACAGATTCGCGCGGAAGGGCCGGACCTCATCCTCCTCGACGTGCGGCTTCCGGATTTAAGCGGCATCGAAGTCCTTCGCGAAATCAAGCAGAACAACCTTTCCATTCCCGTCATCATGATTACAGGCGACCCGCAACTCGATGACATCAAGACGGCCATCAAATTGGGCGCGCTTGACTTCATCAAGAAGCCGCTTGATTTCGATGAGCTGCAAATCACCCTGGCCAACGCCATCGATCGTTCGCGCCTGCGCTCCGAACGCGACAGCCTGCGCGACGAGGTCCGAAAACGCTCCGGCTATCACGAGGTTGTGGGGAAATCTCCCCGCATGACCGAGTTGATGGCCTTTGTACGCAAGGTGGCGGTAAGTGAAACCTCCACCGTGCTCATCCAGGGCGAAAGCGGCACGGGCAAAGACCTGGTCGCCAAGGCCATCCATTACGATAGCGTCCGCAACGATAAGCCTTTTGTGACGATCAACTGTTCCGCTATTCCCGAGACCCTGATGGAAGCTGAGCTTTTCGGGCACGAGCGCGGCGCCTTTACTGACGCCAAGGCGCAGAAGAAGGGGTTGTTTGAAGTCGCCGATGGCGGCACCCTGTTCCTGGATGAAATCGGGGAGTTGTCCACGTACCTGCAAGCGAAACTGCTGCGGGCGCTGGAGGATCAGACCATCCGCCGCATCGGCGGCGTGAAGGATATCGGGGTGGATATCCGCGTCATCGCCGCCTCCAACCGTGATCTGGAACAAGGCGTCCGGGATGGAACCTTCCGGCAGGATTTGTTCTACCGGCTCAGTATTATTCCAATCTTCATTCCCCCTCTGCGACATCGCAAGGAAGATATCCTGCCGCTGGTCGAATTCTTCATTGAACGCTACAATTTCCGTTTTCGGAAAACGTTGAAAGGGATTACGCAAGAGACCCGCGACTTACTGCTGCAATACGATTGGCCAGGTAATGTGCGCGAATTGAAGAACGCCGTGGAGCGCGCCATGATCCTGGAGGAGTCGGATTACATCCGCCCCACCTACCTCCCGATTCAGGTGTCGGGGCACGCGCTCGGGTACGATAACACCATGCCCGTGGGTGTGCCGGAAGGGGAGTTCACCGATACTCCGCTGATGGTCACCAGTACTGCGGCGTCATGGCGGCCACTCCCCACGGGAAGGATGATCCCGGTGCTCGAACTACCCAAGCAGGGTACTTCACTCGAAGAAGTGGAGCGCGAGTTGGTGGGCTTGGCGCTTAAACAAACCGCCGGCAATCAGACTCACGCGGCCAAACTGCTGGATATTTCCCGCGACGCGCTGCGATATAAGATGAAGAAATTCGGTTTCGACGCGGAGGCCGAAACCTAGCGAAGGTTTCCTGTTCGCGCTATGAAAGTCGATATTGCCTTTTGCCTAAACCGCTCGGTGCCCCGCCATGGCCGCATCCCTTTGTTCTTTCGCGCATCTTAAATAGCAGGCGGCTTCATGGGCCCGCGCCAGCCGCCCCTGACTGCTCACCTTGATTTCACCAAGGAGAATCGATGACATTGCTTCGCGAATCGGATGTGGCGGAAATCCGCGAGAGACTTGAGGGGATGGTAAGTCCAGTCAAGCTGGTTCACTTTACCCAGGAGTTGAATCTCGAATACGGCCGCGAAGCGCGCGAGTTGCTCGAAGAACTCACGCAAATTTCCGACAAGCTTTCCCTTGAGAGCTACGACTTTCTGCTCGACAAGGAAAAGGTCTCTGAATACGGAGTCGATAAAGTTCCCGCCACCGTCATCCGCAACGGCAAGGATTATGGCATTCGCTTCTTTGGCTTGCCCGCGGGATACGAGTTCGCGGCGCTACTCGATGCGATTCTGGCGGTCTCAGCAGGGGATTCGGGATTGAAGCCCGAGAGCCGCGAGAAGCTGGCCCTACTTACCCAGCCGCTTCACCTGCAAGTGTTTACCACACCGACTTGACCCCATTGCCCGCCAGCCGTGCGCCTGGCTTACCAGTTCGCGATGGAATCTGACCTTGTCCGCGCTGATGGCATTGAAGCCACCGAGTTCCCGGACCTCGCCGACAGGTTCCGCGTTTTCGCTGTCCCCAAGATCGTCATCAACGAAGGGACCTATGTTGAAGGCTCTCTACCAGAAGGGTTCTTCCTGGATGCGATTCTGAAGAAGTTGGAGGAGACTTGAGAGTCAAAAGTTGAAAGTCGAAAAGTCAAATAGTTGAAAAGTTGAAACTGATAGCCCGTTGCTTTTGACTTTCGACTATCGACTATGAATTATCAACTGTTCTTTAGTACTTCAGGACCGAATGAACCGCGTATTGGCTCAACTTTTCGCGGCCCTTCAACTCTTCCAATTCAATCACGAATCCGATTCCGGCCACGCGTCCGCCAAGAGACTCCACCAGGCGAGCGGTGGCGGCGGCGGTTCCGCCGGTGGCCAGCAGGTCATCGATAATCAGCACTTCCTGGCCCGGGCTGATGGCGTCGCGGTGAATCTCGATCGCATCCTTTCCGTATTCGAGGCTGTAGGTCATGGTGGCCCGCTCGGCGGGCAGCTTGTTGGGCTTGCGCGCCGGCACAAATCCCGCGTTCAAGCGGTAAGCCACCATGGGCGCGAAGATGAATCCGCGCGCCTCAATGCCGATTACCCGGTCAATCTTCTGCGCCAGGAAGGTATTGGCCAGGACGTCGACGGCCCAGTGCAGGCCCACCGGGTCTTTCAGCAGCGTGGTGATGTCGTAGAAGAGAATGCCCGGCTTGGGGTAGTCCGGGATTTCGCGAATCAGCTTCTTGAGATCGATCACAGGTCCTCCGTTAACAAAGTTAAAGGGTAAAGGATAAGGGGTAAAAGGTAGATTCTTGATCGCCTTTACATCCAGCAAGGGAAGAGAACTTTCTTTTTTCCTTTACCCTTTACCCTTCAGAATTCCTACCATCCGCCCTCGATGATAAAGCGATCGTACCGCGTGTCCACGGGCTCGTCCGATTCATCAATGGCGGCAACACGCGCGCTGCGCGGGCCCTCGGCCAGTTGGCGCTTCAGCTCTTCCAGAGCCATCGCCTCGCCGATGGCATAGACCTCCACGTTGCCATCCCAGAGGTTCTTCACGTATCCGCGGATGCCGAGTTGAGACGCCCATCGATCCGCGAAGTATCGATATCCGACGCCCTGTACGCGCCCCGTAATCAAGAATTTCTTGGCGATTTTTGCAACCGTCTTGCCCATAACGACAGGTTACAGGGAACAGGTGACAGGTTACAGTGAAAAGAGCCAAAGGATGAAGGATGAAGGAAAACGCTCATCCATTACTGGAGCCGAATAGCCCTCGATCCACTCTTCAACCTTCACCCCTTATCCTTTACCCATCACCCTTCATCCTTTCCCTTCGGCCCGCGCCCGCTCGATGGTCTCCAAAGCTTCGGTGAGTCTGGCCGGGTAGTTGCTGATAAGGCCGTCCACACCATCCAGAATCTTGCGCCGCATGTGCAGCGGGTAATTAACCGTCCAGGGGATGACCTGCAACCCCGCGCGGTGGGCGCGGCGAATGAGTCCCCGCGAAGCAATCGCCCAGTGGGGCAGCAGCGCCTCCGCGCCGAGCGCGAGAGCCCGCCGAATAGGCAGCAGGCGCCCGGAGAAGTCCAGCCCCAGGTGCGCTTGCCCGCTCAAATTCCTTGCCTGCTGAAGCGATGGCAGGTCGAAAGAAACCACCCGCGTCAAATGCCAAACGCCGGCACGCTCGATTTCCTGAAGTACCCTTGCCGCACCCCCCGGCCGATAATCCTTGAGTTCGATGAAAGCCAGGCACTGCCGCGTTTTGACCCATTGCAGAACTTCCGCCAGCAGGGGAATGCGCGCTCCCGCGTAACGTTCGCGGGCGCGGAGGCGATAACGACGATTGAACCACGACCCCGCATCGAGGCGGCGCAACACACTCGCCCGATGTTCCCACACCCACCCGTTGCCCGAAGTGGTGCGCGCCAGTCGGGCGTCGTGAATGACCATCGGAACATCGTCGGAGGAAAGCTGAACGTCGAATTCGATTCCGTCCACACCTTGCCGCCAGCCGAGGTCGAACGACGCCATGGTGTTCTCTGGCGCTTCGCCCGCCGCGCCACGATGGCCGATCTTGAGTGGCGGCCAGGCGAGGGGCGAGGGGCGGCGGTCGAGAACACGTTTCAGGATGGGAGATAGGGCATTCACATCAGTTCACAGCAAAGGCCAATGCCGTTCCAAACTGATCTTACCTGACCTTTTTGCGAACGACCATCTTTGGGAGGGGTCAGTTTCCGAAGGGGTTAAGGCGCTTCCCAATCGAGGGCGTAGATTTCCTGAATGCTGGCGTCGCGTACAAATAGCGGAGACTCATCCGAGGCGAGGCCGCTCCATTGTCCGAAGGCTCCAATGGCCACCGGAAACCCCTTGGCGCTAAGAATCCGCTCCAGTTTGTGATCGCTGATTCGAATGCGGAAATACCCCGGGTCGTTATCTTGAGCGCCGTTGAAGTATACGTAATCGCCGTCACGGGACCACCTGGGGTAAGCTGCGAACATATCGGCGAGGTCGGTCCACTCTTGCGCGGTGAAATCAAAGAGCCGGAGCTTGAGAGAATTCAGAGCGATGGCGACCACATAACGTCCGTCGGGCGACCAGCGGGGAGAATACAGTCCATCGGACCCCGAAAGTTTTGAGGGGTTTTGCGATTTCAAATCGAGCACGTAGATCGCTGACCCCTGATTGCTGCTCGCATCCTCTCCGAAGATCAGCGACTTGCCGTCTGCCGACCAGTTGGGATCCGCCAGGTTTTTCCCATTGCGATAGACCAATTCGGGTGAACCTCCGGCTGCGGAAATAACGTAGATTTGCGAGGGTTCACCGGGTGGATGGCCAAAGAAGGCGAGCTGTTTGCCATCGGGAGACCATCGCGGCAGGTAAGCCTGCATGGGCGGGAAAGTAAGCTGAAGCTTTTGGGTTCCGTCCACCTTGCTTCGCCACATGGCGCCATCCGCGTAGTCATTGTAAGCGACCCACTCGCTATCGGGAGAGAAGTCGAGTCCCCACGCCGAGATTCCCGAAAGATAAGGCGCGAACTGCCCTGATTTCGCATCGTAACGCACCAGTTCCCCACGGGGCTGCCAGCCTTCGACAAAGAGCTTCTTACCATCTCGGCTGGGGACGGGATCGCCGGTATTCATCGGCCCCGTCGTCAACCGCACGGGGTCGTGGGAAGCGGGCCGAAAGAGGCCGGCTTTTTCACGGAGAGCCCAAATATTCGCTGTTCCCTCGCGTCTTGACTGAAAGACAAAATACTTTCCATCCGGAGTCCAGCGGCCACAGCATTCGTTGGATGGGTTGTTCCAACCTGGAAGCAGGGGATGAAGATTGGACCCATCCGCAGACGCTTGCCACAGTGAGCGGCTATTGATTTGGGGGTTGTCCAAGGTAAAGCGCAGGATGCTTCCGTCGGGCGACCAGCGGATGCGGGTCGGAGTTCCATCCGTCGAGACGAGACGCTTTGGTTCGCTCCCATCACTTCCTGCCAGGAATATCGCGTTCCCCTGGCAGTAGGCAATCCTCTTTCCGTCCGGTGACCACGCCGCACTGTGAACCTCAAGGTCTCCCAACCGTCGAGGAGAGCCTCCGAGTACAGGGAGAGTCCAGAGGGGCCCCTCGGGGGACGTTCCCTGGTGAGTATTCAGAAGAAGTTCTGCCGCGTCGGTTGAAATATCGAACAGGTCGATAAAGTTAGGGTCAATTGTTGGTAATGAGGTCGGTATGGGCGCCGTCTCGCCACCCGTCGCGGAGGTTTGGGAAAGGCCCGCAGGGTCCACGAAATAGAGCCGCGTGCCATCCGTGACCACATCATTTTTTGCCCGGTTGGTGTCGGTGAGTTGGACCGTTTGCAGCACGCGCGGCGGGGGCAGTGGGCGCGTGAGAACATACCCGAGAATTACCGCGATGGCGATAAGCGCGGCACCGGATATCACCGCCCAAGCGGGCCATCGACGATGCGGGTGGGCCTCTTGAACCTTCCCGACTGCGCCCCTTACAGCCGTGACGGTCCCGGTGCGTCCGGAATCCGTATCGCGCCTCAGGCGCTTCAGGTCGGCGTGCAATTCTGCGGCGCTCTGATAACGCAAGTCGCGGTCTTTTTCCAGCGCCTTGTGGATAATCCGTTCGAGTTCGGCGGGACATTCGGGATTCAGTCGAACCGGCTCCGGCGGTTCACGGTTCAGGATAGCCTCAAAGATGACACCCGAACTCTCGCCGCGAAACGGCAACATTCCCGTTGCCATTTCGTACAGCACCACGCCAAAGGAGAACAGATCACTGCGCGCATCCAGTTCCTTGGCCCGCACCTGCTCCGGCGACATATAGGCCACTGTGCCCAGCGCTGTCCCCGGGCTGGTCAGATGCAGGTCCCATAGGGTGACGGCGCTGAGAGTATTCGAAACTCCCTGATCGGAAGGGCCGCCCGCCGTGGTCGCCTTGGCCAAACCAAAGTCCAGCACCTTGGCGTGTCCCCGTTTGGTGGCAAAGATGTTCGCGGGTTTAATGTCGCGATGGATGATGCCCTGGCTATGAGCTACGTCGAGGGCGTTCGAGGTGTCGATGGCGATCTCCAGCAACCGGTCTAACTCAAGGGGGCGACCCTGAATCTGGTGCTTGAGCGTCACCCCCTCCAGGTACTCCATGGCGATGAACGCCCGGCCTTCCGATTCGCCAATGTCATAGATTGTGCAGATGTTGGGATGATTCAGGGCGGAGGCAGATTGTGCTTCGCGCTGAAAGCGCGCCAAAGCCAGGGGGTCTCGGGCGACAGCCTCCGGCAGAAATTTCAGGGCGACAGACCGGTGAAGGCGAGTATCTTCGGCCTTATAAACTACACCCATTCCTCCACCGCCGAGCTTCTCCAGCACGCGGTAATGTGAAACAGTCTGGCCGATAATGGGTGAATGGCTATCGTCGATTGGCAACGTTGTCCTAGTAAGAACAACTATACACTACACTTACAGCCAAGTCAAGAAGCTGAGAAGTAACTCAATTTGGTAGCGGTTAAGATTGCTTTAGCGGCTTTCATGGCGGACCTCGAAGAAGCCAACTGGCTAAGGGCTCGCCGGCGCATGGCAACAGCACGCAAAGGCCGCAAGTGAGGCTTCCCGCTGCGTAGGGGTCCAGCCCAACTCCCGGGCAAAAATCTCCGCCACGGCGGGAGCCGCCTCGCGCAACGCGCACGCCGCAAGCCAGTTCAAACCGGAGCGCCGCACCAGGAAGTCCTCCACGTTCGATGCCATTTCGTGCCGGATGGCGAACTGGACCTCAGCCGTGAGCAGCGAAGGATTCCCCGCGAGCGGCTCGGCGAGTCCGGAGTTTTTCCGAATCGGCCCGAGTACCTCGATCCACCGGCTGCCGTAGGTCCGAACGATCCGCTCGGCCGTGGGCGCCGCCACGCCGATATCCTTCGCAACTTCGGTCGCCCTTTTGACGAAATCCTCGAACGGCCCTGTGTTCCCACCCGGCAGCGGAGTTGTCCGGCTCACTTGGGCAGAAGTGGTGGTGGCACCCAGTTGCGCGGCGATTCGGTCAACAAGCTTCTCCCCCAGTGCCCGGGCGGTGGTCAGTTTTCCCCCGCAAATGGTGATGAAGTTCTTGACCTCGGATTCTTCGTGAAAGCGATACTCGCGAGTGTTGGCGGAAGGGCTGCGGCCGGGCTCAATCGCCAGGGCGCGCAACCCCGCGAAGCTGCCCATCACGTCATGGGCGGCGAGCGGCTGGCGCAGCACGCGGTTTACTGCGGACAGCAGGTAATCGATATCGGCCTGGTCGGGCTGCACGCTCGCCGGGTCGCCGTCAAAGTCCGTGTCGGTGGTTCCCAGCAGTGCGTGGCCGTGCCAGGGCAGCATGAGGAAAATCCGGTCACCGGGACGAACCGCGGCGAACAGCGCGTGGTCCGGAGACACTGCCGGCAGGATCACGTGTGTGCCTCTCGTCAGCCGGACGGTCTTTGCGCCATCGAACCCGGGCAAGAGTGCGCGCACATGATCCACCCACGGTCCGGCGGCATTCACCCAAAAGCGCGCGGCCAGTTCGAAGCGGCGGCCACTGAGGCGGTCCTCGACTTCTGCGGATGCGATTCCCGCCGATGACCGGGAAGTTTGGAATGCACGAATCTCTGCGTAATTCGCCACCGTAGCCCCGCGCTCGGCGGCCGCCAAAACCATTTCCAGCGTCAGGCGCGCGTCATCCGTCTCCGAGTCGTAGTAAACCGCCGCCGCCCGCAGGTCTTGGGCTTCGAGCGCGGGAATCAGCCGCAGCGCCTCCTCGCGGTTCAGCATCCGATGGCGGTCGGCGCGGCCCAGATTGCCCAGCAGGTCGTAAATCGTGAGCCCCACTCGGATCTTGAGCGGATAGTAAGGGTCGCCGCGATAGATGGGCAGGACGAAAGGCAAGGGAATCGCGAGGTGAGGGGCCAGGGCGAGCAAAATGCGCCGCTCGGTGCGGGATTCGTGGACCAGCTTGAAATCGAATTGCTCGAGATAGCGCAGCCCGCCGTGGATGAGCTTCGACGAGCGGCTGGAAGTTCCGGCGGAGAAATCGCGCGCATCCACCAGCGCCACTTTCAACCCGCGCAGCGCCGCCTCCCGCGCCGTTGCCGCCCCGTTGATCCCGCCACCGATGATAGCGAGATCGTAGGTTTGCCTAGCCAATGCGCTCAGGTCTCTCTGCATGTGAAGTTCCGCTTCAAAAGGTTAGCATACTTGGGCGAGGCGGAAATGCAAGTGAGGCGCTTCTGAGGTGATTAGTGCGAAGAAGTTGCCGCACCGGAGTACCACTGTCAGTGCGGTTCTGACCGGAACGAATGACTCATCAGTCCGGAGATTTGTGTTTTCGGTAACAGACGGCACTCCCTCGGCCCTGCTCTCCTAAGACTGAAAGATTGCCTGTACGTATCTAGCCCGGTGCACGCCACGAGAGCCCTTCCGCGGAAAGCAAATGTGGACTGTTTGTCGGTATGACTTAATGTTCTTAACAACAAAGTTTATGCTTGACAAGCCATTATTGTGGCGGGACACTCCTGCCGCGAGAATACTTGCATCCCACAATTGACGGAGGTTTTCATGAGATCTACGCGAATCCTCTTCGTCTTACTCTCCATGGTCCTGGTTGTTCTGTTTTCCCCTGCCGATCACCTGAACCTCTATCGGGCCCAAACAAACCAAGTTGTGGCACCGGGAACCGTTGTTCCTGATAATCCTTGTTACGACACTGTATCGGTCTCTCCGCAGCCAGCCTTGGTTCAGAGTGCGTCGATCGATGGCGGCGTTCAAGCACAAGCCGCCGGCGGCGATCCCCCCGATACCATTGACGGAGCGAAACATCCAGAACTTATTCCCGACGAGGTCGCCTACCGGCTGATTTTCCTCGCTGTCGCCGAGCCGGAGGGCGCCCCTGCGGAGCGCACCGCGCTCGCCCGTGCCAAGATCGCTCCGGCCAGGCTCAGTGAAGACGACGCCGTAGCTTTTCTTTCGCTTCTCACCGCCTTTCGTAAGCAATTCGACGCGCTAATGCGCATGAGACCGATCTTCTGCAAAGTAACTTCGCCGTGCATCCTCTCGGCACCGTTGCCGAACAGTTGCGAAACATCCGAGCGCAACGGGCGAAACTCCTCGCCGACACCATTGCGGCCGTGCCCGCCCGCCTTAGCGAAGGGGGCATCGCCAAGCTCGGCGAACATCTTCAACGCGAGAAGCACGCGATGAAAATGTACCCTTCGTCGTATGAGAATGGCAAACCAGTTTATTGAACCCCGGGGACTTCATGTGTTTCAGCTACCGTGCCTGGCAAAAGAAATAACTGGATATGCCGGGCAACCAGCACATCCCATCGAGGACGCAAGCGGGTTGCCCGATCGCCTGAGAAAGGAGCCATGAACATGAGACGTAACTCGATAATTCAAGCTGAGTCCCGCCCGGACGAGCCGTCAGGAGCGCCCATCATTCGATTGGCAGCTTTCACCATTTTTGTAGCTATCTTTAGCCCTATACCGTCGAACGCATATTCAACCTATTCTCTCGCGTCCCTTGAGAGCAACGGCACGGTTGTGGGGACTGCAGTTACCGACGGAACTCCACCGCCCGGCACTAACATGAATCACACCGCATACGCGACGGCTACGCTCACTAGCCCCAAGGGGCGGAAGGCGACCGGCAGCATGCAAGGAACCAACACCACGCACGCCGAGGCCCTATTGTCTTTCGACCCCACCGACACCGGAGACTATTTGGAAGCAAGCACGCACACGGTGTATTGTCCTTGCATGGGATACTTCATTCATAATGCTCCGAGTCAGGCATCGGTCCCGGTTCCAACTTTCAACGTTGCATACAGCAGCTACATACCCGTTGATCATGTTTCCGGGCCTACTGGATGTTCTGTAGGACTACACAGCGTTCTCTCGATGATCTATATGGGAGACGCTTTGCGTAATACGTATCGAACCACGGAGTCGATCCAAATTACACCAGACGGGCAGAACAGTTCCGGCTTCTACCAGAATACCGGCAACACGAGGAACTACGGCTATGGTTCTCCCGCTAACGGCTCAACATTGTCGCAAGCCGACGAGGACGGCGTGGCGCTAGACTGTTACCTGTGGAATAACGCCGGCCAAGCGATTCCGGCCTTCTCTTATGACGTAAGCTATCCCTACTCCTTCCAGGGCCAAGTCCACTACTCGGGCGCGGCGTCAAACCCTCTTGAGAGCCTAAGCCCTCCTATCACCTGGGACATGCGCACGGTCGTGGATGAGACCAATCCTAGCGCGCCCACCGCCTATGTCAACTACAATCATACCTGCTATCCAGCTCACCAGATCAAGGTGAATGGAACTGTGGTCTACTCGTACACGCCGC
>Ga0116136_1001138_pt1 | contig 13790 bp, 12 predicted proteins | sample June2015DPH_20_5_FD_88972 | JGI IMG/M metagenome (GOLD analysis project Ga0116136, IMG submission 88972) | Peatland microbial communities from SPRUCE experiment site at the Marcell Experimental Forest, Minnesota, USA - June2015DPH_20_40 | ecosystem: Environmental > Terrestrial > Soil > Wetlands... | reverse complement strand
CGCGAAGCGCTGCGCCTGATGGAAAAGGCCGAGCAGCAGGAAGCCGAAAAGCTGAATTTCCTGCGTCAGGCATGGAAAGAAGGAATCGACAGCGGCGACGCGGGCGAGATGGATTTCGCGGCATTAAAGCGGGAAGCGCGGGCGCGGCTCGCGTCTAAAGCGTGAAGGCATGGGGAAACTCCATTTTACACGCCACGCGCGCCAAGACCTTTTGGATATCTGGATTTACATTGCTCCCCGAAATTCGGAAGCCGTCGCCGATGCAATCTATGACCGCATCGAACGGGCTTGCGAGCAACTGAGAGATCACCCGCAACTCGGCCCCGCGCGCCCCGAAATTGCCGAAGGCGCACGGGCGCTGGTTATCGAGCGCTGGTTGGCGCTTTACCGCTTGACGGAATACGGCGCGCAAGTGGTGCGGATCGTCGATGGAGCGCGCGACCTGACCAAGATCGAATGGACTCCCGAATAGCGGCTTCCCTCCCGGTCGGGCCCCCTGCCCTGCCCCGCCGCCGCGCTTAGGCGCTCATCAATTCTTCAGCGCCCCGTTTTTCGATCGGGGCATGCGCATCGTAATAATCCGACACGGTTTCAAAGGTGCGCCGCGCCGTGTGACGGACGGAGGTCGACGGCGACGCCAGCGTTGACGAGAGCAGATCGGAAATCGAATTCACGAAGGGAATCGCCGGCGTGACAATCCGCTGCGGAAACGCCTTGCCTAAGCCTTCCAGCAAATACTGAGCGGAGTTGACGGCGAAAGCATTGGTCGGCCACGCGCTCGGCCACGCCAGCGCCTTCGGCATGGCGGCGAGCGATTGCGCAACCGTGTCGATGTCCTCTTCGGAGGCGCGAAACGGAATGAGCGTCAGATCGACGTGTTTTGAGACTTCAATGTCGAATTCGGGCCGGTTGCCGCCGCCGTCGATGATCAGCCAGCCATTCAAATTGCTGCGGCTGGAATCGAGGATCAACGCCAATTGCTCGGGGAGCCGCCCATCCAGAACCGCATAGGGACGCCCCTCCCCGCGCACCTTGCGCATCGGATCGGTCAAGGCATAGGCGGCGGGAATCCCGTGCAGATACGCGCCCAAACAAACGAGATGCGACGAGGCCGTTTTGGTGGTTCCGCCCTTCCCGCCCAGCACCGCGACCGACTTCATGATTGCACCTGTGGGCGGCCTCGCTCCAGAACTTCGAGCATGATTTCCTGCGCCGAAACCACCCTGCCCTCTTTCTTGGTGCGGTCGGCGGCGGCATTCGTGTAGCGGGTCAAAAGCTCGCGCTCAGGCCGCAACGTGATTCCGACCGTATCCGCCGCGCTCTTGGCCTTTCCGGCCTTCTTCGGCTGGGGAGCTTGCGCCTTGGGCGGCGCTTCTTGCCGCTGAGGCATGGCAACGACGGACGCGGCGGGTCTTTCCGGTAGCGGCAAAGGAGCGGCGGCGGCGCTCGTAAGCGAGGCCGCCAAAGCGGCGGCGTCACGGTTGGGTCTCATGGCTGGAATCCTCTGATGATGGTATGCAATCAAGATTGCGTAAACGCATAACGCTAAGAGGTTAAGATATCATGAAGGCGCAATATCAGACAATCATAAAGGCACGATCCTGTGAATGCATAACATTATGATGGCGTGATATCATAATGTTATGAAATCGCGCCTTCATGCGCCTGTGAAATCGTAACTCTATAGGGTTATATTCCTATAATTGCATGAGACTATAATATCATGACTTCATAAAGCTATGGGTTTGGTTGCCGCTTGTAGCGGCTTTTGCAGAAGCCGATGAACGCGGCGTCGGGGTTTTTTAGCTCCGGCTTGCCGCTGTCGAACCAGAACATGCGCCAATCCTGCTCGAGCGCGTGCACATCGTAGCCGGGCGCGACCCCGCGCGCGTCATGATAGGTTTCGGGATCGAGAACCGGAAAGACCGTCCTTTCGGTTTCGGGCAGGGGTTTCGGCATGGTGTTCCGGTTGAGAAACCGCACCTTGTCCCCGTCGATCGCTACCGCGTAATCGGGAATATGGCTGTGGCGGGCATCCTCTTGGGCAATCACGCCGACGAGACGCCGGAATTCCTTATCGCTTGACGCCGACCCGCATTTTTTCCGCAGCAGCTCCAGCGAAATCGTCCAATCGTCCTGCTTGCCGCAATGTTTGCGCGCCAGCTCATACATGCGCCTCTCAAGAGGGCCTCGGAGGCGGAAATAATCCCGGTGCAGCGTCAGCACCTCGCGGTTGGCGACCGCGTTGAAGACCCAATCCGACAGGTTTATTTGCAGTTCCGTCATGCGCCCGGACTTGGTTTGCCGGACGATGCGCCAGCTATCGATCAGCCCGAAGCCTTCGGTAATCTCTTCATTGCCGGTTTTGATGTTGGTGCGGATGCTGGTTCCGCGCAGGCGATCGAGCGCGCTTTTCAATTGCTCGTAGCCGCGTCCGTCCGTGTTGCGGTTGGTGGACACAAGCAGGTCATGGGCTTTCAGATGCAGCGTTTTTTGAAGCGCAACGCCCGTATTCATTTTCGCGACGAGCTGGCTGATGCAATAAATCAGAATGTCCTTGTCATGAATTGTCGCAAGGCCAAGCACGCTCGGCATGACGGAGATTTTGACGCCGTTGTGTTCATACTCACGAATGCTTGTGTCGGGTTTCGTCGCGAGCGAAAAAATCGGATGCTCCATTGATCCCATGTCATCTTTGGGAATGGCATCGGTCACGTCGCAGATGAAAAAGTCCTGAATCGGATGGCGATCCGGGAGCAGGGGAGGGCGCTTTGAAATGTCGTTTTGCATAAAGGGCCAATGTTCGTGTTATCACACACCGAGTCGGAGTTTCGTGCTTTCACACACCAGAGTCAAGTTTCGTGTTATCACACACCGACGGGCACTTTTCGTGTTTTCACACACGAAAATGGCTATCGTGTATTTGCACACCAAACTTCGTGTATTTGCACACCGGCTAACGTGTATTTACACACCGGGCATATCTGATTACTCTTTTATTTCAATGCGTTACATGCCTCGAAAAGCCCCTTAACACAAGAATCTAACTATATTTAACACTCACAGACTGTGAATTGTCGACCGGCATCGAGAAGAGAAGCGGAGCCGCGCCAGAGGCGCGGCAACTTCTTTCGACTCTGCGGAGCGCGCTAAAGCGCGCAACTTTTTTAAGCAGGGGGCTGTCTGCCCCCTGAACCCCCGAGGATATTTGGAGCAAGGTGATTGTGTGGGATTTTCTCTTGTCCCTTGCCGTTCAAGAATATCACCATGCTCAGGCGGTCAACGGCTTCGCCGTGCTTCGCTCCGCTTCGCCCCTTCGGGTGACTCGCCTTGCGCGTGGTGATGACGCTGAAGGCGTCGGGACGAGGAACGTCTTTAAGTTTCGCCACGCCTGCGGCGCGTCGAACAAGGAACGATCGAAGGGAAGAAAGAGAGCGGGGGAGGAAATCGGGAAGGGCTGGGAAGGCTTTCGCCCTCGCCAGCCCCATCACCTTGCACGGTCATCGGCTTCCCAGCCTGTACCGTAAAACAGAGTTTAGCGCGGGCTGGTGGTTGGGCAAGGAAATAAAGCCTAAGCTCACCAGCGGGGCAGGATTGGGCGCGTAGGGGCCTTTTAACCGCCCACCCCCGCCCATCATCTTGCCTTCAAATATCCCGGGGGCGCGGGGGCAGAGCCCCCGCCTTCTAAAAAAGTTGCGCGCCTTCGCGCTCCAACTCGCTTTTCCGGCCTCCCACGTAGATCGCGCGCCTTGCCATCCGAAAGGGCAGGGCATGCCGCAAGCCGCCGACAGCGTCGCCTTACCGTTTACGAAGACCGACCGGCGGGCGGCGGGAAGCAAACCATCATTCAGTCTCACGGCAAGGCTTTGGCTCGCGCGTCCTTTGGCTCACGCGGGGCAGGGGCGCTTTGCTCCACGCGCCGACCCGTCGCCAAGAGCTCAGGCCGGTGCCGCGCGTCGCCCTTTGCGGATTTCCGAGCGGCGGGGCAGGGGGCTCAGAAACTTGATCTTTGCCGTTGTGTCTCGCCGCCGGTTGGATTGTTCTCTTTTTCCGATGATTTTCTCCGCCATCTGTTTTGATAGTTTTTTGGCTCTTCCTTCGGCTTTTGTCTTCGATCTTCGTCTCCGGTGTTGCCTTTTTTGGATAGTGGATTCAGACTCCAGAATCAGAGCAGTAGCCAGATAGCGAATTGTCCGACAATTCGAAGCGGCTTCGCCGAGGAAAACACCGCCATGTCGCGCTATGCACGGTCATTTGAGGGTGAAAAACGCACGGCGAAGGTGACGCTCAAACTGACGCCGAACGAACGGGCGGCGCTGGAAACGGGCGCGGCGGAGAGCGGCGCGAGCCTGAGCGAACACACCCGCGAGCTTTGCCTGCGCCGTTCTGGCGGCGCGCCGAGGGTGGCCGGAGCCCGTCGCAATCCCGAATCCGCCGCGCTGATAAACGAGCTGCGGGCGATCGGGAATAATCTCAACCAGCTTAGCTATCACTGCAACACCGAGCGCACCGCGCCCCAGCAGGAGACCTTGAGGCAGACGACGGATTTGATCGCCGCCGCCGTGGCGCGGATTCTGGCGCTGTGATTCCGCGCTGCAAGATCGGGCGGGGCGTGAGTGGAGCCGTGCGCTATGCCTTGGGGGAGGGCAAAGACCCCGCGACCGGCAGACCGCGCAGCGAACCGAAGAACGACCAGAGCCGCGTGGCATGGATCGGCGGCACCGGTTTCGGCTTTCCGATCGACAGCCCCGCGCGCGCCGAGCTTGCCCGCCGCGTCATGGAATTTGCGGCGCAGAACCAGACCAGCACGACGAAACAATGCGAAAAGGATTGCGTCCACCTGTCGCTAGGCTGGCGGCCTGGCGAACAGCCGACGCGGGCGCAGATGGAGGAAGCCGCCCACCAGGCGCTCAAATCGCTGGGCATGGCAAATGCCTGCGCCCTCTTCGTCGCCCATAATGACGAGCATTACAGCCACGTTCACGTTGTCGCGTCGAAGATCAATCCCGACACCGGCCGCGCCTACGACATGAAGGGCAATTATCTGAAGCTGTCGAAATGGGCGGAGTCCTACGAGCGGGATTTTAGCGGTGGCATTGTCTGCACGCGGCGCGTCGAATCCAACCAGCTGCGGGAGGCGATCGAGCGGCGCGACGCCGCCGCCGTGCTGGAATTGATGGTGCAGCAACGGGCGACCTTCACCGGCAAGCAGCTGGAAAGCGTTCTAGCCAAGCAGATCAAGAGCGCATTCACCCGCGCGCAATTCGCCGAGAAGATTCTCGGCCATCCCGACGCCGTGCGCCTGTCCGACGCGGCCGGAGGGCAAACGACCCGCTACACCACGAAGGCCGTGCTGGAAGCCGAGGGGGAGGTGTTGCGCGCCGCCGCCGGCCTCGCGCGCAACGCGACGCATGCCGTCGGCGACGGGATGCGCCGCGCGGTTTTAAGCCGGAGGGAATTCGAGGGCATCTCGCGCGAACAGGCCTTGGCCTACCGCCACGCGACCGGAGCCGCAGGCCTCGCTTTGATCGACGGGCAGGCCGGAACCGGCAAGAGCTTCACCATTCGCGCCATTCGCGCCGCCTACGAGGCCGAGCGTTACAGGGTTATCGGCCTCGCCCCGACGAACGCCGTCGCCGAGGACATGCGCGGCGACGGGTTTAGCCGCGCCGCGACCATCCATAGCGAATTGTTCGCGCTCAAAAATGGCCGCACCGCGTGGAACGCGCGCACCGCCGTCATCGTGGACGAAGCCGCGATGATCGACACCAAGCTCATGGCGCAGCTCGCCCGCCATGCGCAGGAGGCGGGGGCGAAGCTTATTTTGGTCGGCGATGACCGGCAGCTTTCCAGCATCGATCGCGGCGGCATGTTCGGCGTCTTGAAAGACCGCCACGGCGCGGCGGAACTGACGCAGGTGCGGCGGCAGGGCAAGCCCGATGAGCGCCGCGCCGCCGAGATGCTGGCCGAGGGGAATTTTCAGAGCGCGCTTGAGATTTACAACGATAAGGGCGCGATCCATTGGACGCGCAATCAGGACGAGGCGCGCGACGCCCTTGTCGCGCAATGGGCGAAAGACAGCGCCACCGCGCCCGACAAGTCCCGTTTCGTGTTCGCCTACACCAACGACGACGTGGACAGGCTGAACGCCGACCTTCGCGCCGTGCGCAAACAGCGCGGCGAGCTTGAAGGCGACGCGCGCGCATTTCAGACCAAGCACGGGCGCGCCGATTTCGCGGCGCGCGACCGCATCCAGTTCACCGGCACCGACAATAAAAAGGGACTCACCAACGGCGCGGCAGGCACGATCGAGCGCATCGAGGGCGACGTTATCGCCGTGCGGCTCGACGGGCGGGCGGGCAAGCAGGTCGAATTCGACGCGAAGGAATTTCAGGACTTCCGCCACGGCTACGCGGGCACGATCTACAAAGGGCAGGGGCGCACCCTCGACCAAACCTATCTCTACCATTCCGAACATTGGCGATCGGCGGCGTCCTATGTCGGATTGACGCGGCACCGCGACAGCACCGCGCTTTTCGTGGCGCGCAACACCGCCGAGGATTTGAAGCAGCTTTCCCGCCAAATGGCGCGCGTGGACGAGCGGCGGGCGGCGTCGCATTTCCACGCGACCGGCGCGCAAGAACCCGCCCGAACCGTGACGGCGAACGAGCTTGCCGCCAACCAAACCCAACCGAGGCCGACGCCGCGACCGGCAGACGCGCCGCCGTCCGCCGCCGCGCTCGACAAGACGCTTGCCGGTCTCAACAATTGGATTTCGCAGCAGCTCGACAAGGCGCGGCAGAACGCCCCGCCTGTCGCGCCGACATCGGCGCCGACCGCGCAGCAGCCGGACAAGGCGCCGCCGCCGCGCGGCCTCTACTCGACAGACCAAGGCGGCCTGGTTGCGCAGCAACAGGCCGCGACGATCAACCTTCGCCGCGTCGCCGCCGAACAAGGGCGCGCGGTTCCCGCCGAAGCCAAAACCGCCACGCCGCCCGCGCCGGAAAAGACCGCGCAGCCTGTCGCGTCGCCGCCTGCAAAAGCGCCGGAGCCGACACAGGCTCCAATCGCCACGCCGCTGGAACCGGAAAAGACGGCGCAACACGTCGCGCCGCCACCGGCTTTGAGGCAGCCGGAGGCGGAGAAGACCGCTTCCGTTCCGCGCGTCATGCCGCCGCTGTTCACGCCCCCCGCAAAAGCGGCGGAGCCGACGACCGACAAGCAGCAGGAGGCGGGAAAAAGCCAGTCCCCGCCGCGCGTCGCGCAACCCGCAGCGGCATCGAGGCCGCCGGAGCCGCCGACGATCGGCGCGACGATACCCGCGCCTTTGCCAACCGTCGCCAAGTCGCCGGAGCCGGAAAAGACCGCGTCCGTGCCGCGCGTCATGCCGTCGCTTTTCACGCCGCCCGCGAAAGCGCCGGAGCCGACGACCGACAAGCAGCAGGAGTCGGAAAAAACCCCGTCCCATCAGAGCGTCGCGCGATCGGCAGCGGCTACGAAGCCGCCGGAGCCGCTGCAACCGGAGCCGATGCGTTCCGCCGTCCCGCCGCCGATACCCGCGCCTTTTGCCGCATCATTCACGCCGCCGCTATCCGCGCCGTTGCGAGACTCCACGGCGACCCCAACGCCGTCCGTGAGTAAACCGGAGTCCGCAGCCCCCGCGCCCGCTGACACGCAGGCGGAAATGACCGACGCGAAAGCCGAACGCCTCGCCAAGTTGCAGAAAATGTTCGCGCGCAAGGCCGGAGACGACGACAGCCACGATCACGACAATAGCCACAGTCCTTCGCGCGGACGCGGCGGGAGGGGGCGAACGCGTTGAGCCGTCCGAGACAAGCGCACCGTTTCGGCGGCGCGAAAACCCGCTTGCCGCGCGTCAACGTGCAGGCGAGGCGGTCGCATCCTTGCGGGGTGCCGCGCGGAGCCTGACGCAGCGGGAGCCGCCCGCGCCCGCGCCCGCGCCGCGCAAGCGACGAAAAACAGGGAAGGGCGACGGCGACCGCGCCACGCCGCAGGCGATCGTCGAGGATTATCTTGAACTGTGCGCCGATCCGTCGAAAGATTTGCTGGGCTGGCTCGCGGCAGGCGAGAGAAGAAGGAGCGGGAGGCAACAACAACCCATAACAAAGAAGGGAAACGACTATGCTGACAACACGAAACAATCCCGCATGGCAGACGCCAACGGGATACGCGGTCACGCATTGCCGCCAATGCAAGTATGGCTGGACGCGAACCGGCAAAGAGGGCGGGGTGCGGACGGTGTGCCTGCTCGATCACGGCGAGCCGGTTTTGGCCGATATGACGGCTTGCGACCGGTTCGAGGTGAAGCCACAGGTTTAGCCGCGCATCGCGCCAGCGCCGACACCGGCGCGCCGGATTCGTCCCTCAATGGCGAGCATGCGGCGCTGTCAGCGTTTTACGGCGCGAAGATCGAGGCGACGCGGCGCAGCCTGCCCGCGCGCGAGGTATCCGCCGCCATTCGCGCTATTCTCGACGAACAAAGCGCGGCGTTTCGGGCGCTCGCCGACCGGAAGGGCGTGGCGTCCAAGGCCTCGCGGGAGCGAGGGCATGGCGCGCGCATCGCCGCGCGCGAGGCAACGGGGCGCGAGCGGGCAGGATTTCCGCCTATGGCGCGGCCTTCGTGACAGCCGCGCGCCTGTTAGGAAAGTATTCGTTTTGCGGCTTCGCTTGTGGCATAGTCAAGCTATAGATTAACTATTTGAAGCGGAGGCAATATGGACGAAAAAATTAAAGCCAGAGCCGATGAAATTGCGAAGCAAGTCCTCGCCCAGAAAGGGGCCGAGGATTACAGTCCGACAGAGATCATGCTTTCAATCGACATTAAAATGCTTCAGAGCGATCAGGACAATTTGTATTCGATCATTAAACGGCAACAGGAAATGATCGATGCCATGCATGTTTTGCTGCATGAAACCCGCTGCGAGCTGCAAAAATTAAATCAGGTTTATTATCATGTCTTCCCCGACCGCTTGGAGCAGGATGTTCGCCTCGACGAGCAGCTCCGCGCCCTGAAAATCGTGCCCGGCGCGGATGGAGAAAAGAAAGGCTCATGATACGGTGATCCATTCCCAGGGGAATGGATTCATGAGCGACAGTCCCTCTAATAAACACAACGACCCCGATGCGCTGCAACGGCAGGCGTCGCGGGAAGAGCAACGACTGGCCGCTTTCCTTCGCGCTCGTGAAGAACAGCAAAGGCAACAGGATCAACGACAAGCGCGCATCCAAGAAGAGCACGGCGCGCGCATTGCCAAAGACATCGAGTCTCGCATCGATACCAGCCTTGACGGGAGCGAGCAGGTGCGAGATTTGGCCGCCGCTCTTGTCGCGCAGGAGCTTGCGAAGCGTAGTATCACGTTCGAACAAGTCTCAGGGCCCGATCGCGGTCGCCTTTACGACCAAGTCATACACGACGCCCACATAGCCACAGAAGCGCAGCGCAAGCATCAGGAAGCTTCGGAGCGAGAAGCCGAGAAGGCGCGCGCGGTCGAGCTGGAAAAGCAGCAACAATTGGAGGCGCGGGAGCAAAAGGAGCGCGAGGCTGGGGAGCTTGAGAAGCGGGAAGCGGCGAAACGGGAGCCGGTTCCGAACGCGATGCAGCGTTTCAACGCCCTTCTCGCCGAGAGAAAGGCGCAGACCAACGCCGCCGCTATCGACCGGGCAGGCCAGCTCGCCGACAACCGCCCGAGTTTCGCTCGTCACGATGTTTTGAACAGACCACAAGAACCGAGCATCGCAAAAGCCAGTTCGTCATCGGAAAAAGACGCGGAGCGCCCGACGCCGCGCGGCGAAATCACGGATGCGAAGGCCGAGCGGTTCGCGCGGATGTTCAACAATCCGTCGCGCGACAAGGATTTTGACCCGACCCACGATCCGGGCAATTCCCGCAATTTTGCAAGCGGGCGCGGCGGCAGAGGTGGCCGCTAATTTCAGGCGATCACCCATGAAAATAGGGGTTGCGTTGCGCGCGTTCGACGCAGCGCGCGATTTCCCAATAGCCGGGCGCATAGCCCGACACGATGTTGCTGAGTCCTGCAATCGCAATGAGGGTTTGTCCGGTTGCCATGCCGAACAATTTGTGCGGCGGGAGCAGCGGCACTTTGACCTGTTGCACGGACACCCCCGTATTTGAGCTGCCTTGGCCGCCGGTCGATGTTCCTTGATTGAATCCCTTGACCACTTCGGTTCTTTCACCGGCGCGGCGTGATAGCCATTCGGCGGTTGTGTGATCGTTGGGGCCGAACGAAAACACGGTTCCGGCCATGCCGATAAAGGTTTCCCAGCGATCCTTGTAGAGGTCTTTGAGCTGATTAAGGTCTTGCAAAATCGGCATGATCTGTATGCCGTAGCCGCGCACGAGCGCCCAGACGGTTTCGATAATTTGGAGATGGCCGAGCGCGGCGAACTCATCAAGCATGAAGAGGACGCGCGGTTCGTTTGGTTGCCGTTCCCGCATGCAGGCGTTGAGCGCGGAGGTCAGCAGGAGGCGCAGCCAGCGCGCATGACGCATCATCATTTGCGGCGGCAGAATGAGATAGACCGTGACCGGTCGCTTTTTCATTTCCAGAAAATCGATGCTGCAACGGCTAATGTCGTCGGCAATCTCGTCATCGTCGAGAAATTCGGTCTGGCGCTTGGCGCTCGACGCTATGGATTGAATCTCCTCGTTCCAATCGGTGAATTGACCGGCTTTGTTTTTCAGGCCGCGCAGCCCCGACTCGATCATTTCGCGCGCCAGCTTGGGGATTCCGATCCCTTGCGGATGCTTTTTTGAGGGCTCCTTGCTCGCCCCGCACAGAAGTTCGCGCACACGGTCGAGCGTTGGGATTTTCTTGAGCACCATAGCTTCCGCAACGACATACATAATGAGCGCGGCCACGAGCGCGCGCGCGGAGTCATCCCAATGCGGGTCTTTCTGGCCTTCGGTTTTAATCAGGGCTTCGGCCAATAACGCCGTATCGGAATTGAACGACGGGTCAAGCGGCTTGAGCGCCGTTAGCGGGTTGAATCCCTGGCTTTTCAGATGTTCATGGCCGGGGCGGTCGGCAAGAATGCCGAACGGATTGATGATCACGACTTCGCCGAGCGTCCGGCGATGTTTTGCCGTGACGGCGGCCAGTTCGCCCTTGGGGTCGATCACGAAGATCGAGCGGTTTTCCAGTTGCAACAGGTTCGGAATCAGCAGACGCGTCCCTTTTCCCGCACCGTTCGGGCCGAACACCAGCACATGCCGTTCCCCAGGATCGCGCATGCGCGGGCCTACGCCGTCGGCGGTGAGGACGCGCCCAAGAATGATTGCATCGGGCGCGTTCGATCCGATCGTGCCGGAAGACGGCGACGCCGGCGGCGCGTTGGGACGACCAAGTGAGTTCATGGGGACTACTCGTCGTAGATTGGGCCGGTTGGCGCGGCGCGAGCGCCCGCCGTCGCCGGAGCATTGCCGCTCAAGGCGGCGTGAATATCGGCAACACCAGCAGCGTTAGCGTCGCCATAAGCCTTTTGCCGTTCGACATCTTCCAAGCCGCGCGGCGGAATGGGCGGCGGGCCAAGATCGCGCTCTTTCGCGTTCAGGTACCAGAGTTCCCCGCCGAGCCACACGAAGAAACCAGAGATAAATAAGCCGCCAGCCATTAAAGCTATAACGCCGAATAGCAAAAGCCAACCATACCAAGCCAATTCCAGTTGTGGCGCTTTCGTTATAGAAATAATGTGCGCTTTATCCATCATCAGATACGCAAATACAGGAGCGACAACGTATGTTGCGATGATCATAAGGCGGGCTCTTTTAAGCTCGCTCTTTTTGCGCAAGAAGAATGTATAGCGCTTACTATAGGGGCTTTGATCGACCAATAGGCCGTCTCTATCGGTCGAGGTTATGCGGTAATATTCGCCGGTTTCCTGATCGTAAAACCATTTTTTGGGGTTGATCCGGCGCGGGGGGAGGAAACGGCTCGCCACAAAGTCCCACAGCCCGAACGCCACCATTGCGAGAAAGATTCCGACGCCGAGCGTCTGCCACGTTTTGACGACCGGCACGCCGTAGAAGGTGAATTCGTACGGCGGCGCAGTCAGCAATCCGACGACGCGCGTGTACAAAGTCTTGAGGAAGGGCACGCCGTAGAACCTGAATTCATACGGCGGCGCAGGCGTTGGAGCAGGCGCAGGCGCAGGCGCGGACGATGGCGCGGGCGCAGACGTGATAGATTCCGGCGCTTTTGCGCTTGTCGTTTCAGGAAGCGGCGGAATGAATACAGGCGTGCCGGACTCGGGGTTGCCGGAAGTGATTTGTATCAACCCCACAGGAACCTTGCCGAGTTTGCCAGCATCTCCATTGGGCAAAGATACGATGTAATAATTGTACTCAAGAGCTTGTATAGAAATCTCGTCCCCGAGGTGCGCGGTCGGCCTTAGCTTTTCGAGAAGCTTGTCTATTCGTTCGAGTCGATCCTCGGCTTTCCTAAACGACGGAGGATAGCGAGAAATCGTTGTCTGCGCCGCGATCATGCGCCCCGTCAGATTGGGGATGAAATCGACCCTCGGCACGACATCGACATCCGCTTTCGAAATGCGCTGCAGGTTCGAGTCGGATTCGTCTGCTAATACCCAATCGTCGCCCGCGTCATAGGCGAGAAGAACATAACTACCGGCGGGCAATGCTTCGCCGTGCAGCGTGTAAGGGATTTTCGTCTTTCCATAGAGTTGCCCCGCGTGCGGCTTGCCATTGTCCGCTGCAGCGGCTTGCTCGAATGCGCCAAAAGCCGTGAAGAAACAAACAAAAAGGAATCCCAAACCTCGCATCCCTGAAAACTCCTGATCGGCCCCGACAGGGCCGCAGACAGGCGTCGGATGAAGCGTGCCTGCGGCTAGGGTATTTGGCGGATTGCCCGAATGCAAATTCAGGCGGGCTTTGGAGGTGCGCAGGCGCAAATAAATTCGGGCGTGTCCGCGTTCGCAGTCATCGCCGCCCGTTTCGTACGCGTAATTTCGCGACTGGCAATGTGTGAGGCCGCGCGGCGTTTTTCCCGCGACGCTGCATCAGAACAGCCAGACGATCGCCGACGTGTTACCGCCCGTGTTCCCGCGTCCGTCCGCCGCGCCCACGGCCACGGAGGCGTTCACGCGCGTCGTCGCCAATCTCGCGGGTGAATTTCTCCCTGTGTTCGCGGGTGAACCTTTCGCCTTTGGCATCGCGGGGAAATTTCTCGTTGTAAGCCGCCACCTCCACCTCGTAATCGCTCTCGCTTCTCTGCGGCGCGGCGGCCGGGAGCGGGCTTTGACCATGCGCGGGTTCTTGCTCGTTGTCCCGCAGCGGGCATCCCGGCAGGCCACGGCAAGGTATTTGCCGTGTTGTGCGCCCGTTGATGCAGCAGTCAGCCGCGCCGTGTTTGAATCTTTCTTCTAGCTCGTCTTCGTCGCCGTCGTCGCCTTTGCGCGCGAACACTCTCTGTAACTTGGCGAGACGCTCGGCTTGCGCAGCTGTCATTTCCGCCGGCCTATCGGCAGGCGCGGGCGCTGCGGCCTCCGCTTTGCTCGCGGGAGGAGTCTGCGTTTCTCCTTGCGCCTTGCTCGCCGCGAGCAGGGCCTTGAAGCGCTGCATTATTGTCGGTTCATCCATAGCCCCCCTCTTTCTCGGGGGGGGGGGGGGGGGTTTATTAAAAAAAAAAAAATTTTAATTTTTTTTTTTGGGCCAAAATGCACAAAAAAAAAAAAATTTTTTGGTTTCCCCCTCCCCCCCCTTTGGGGAATTGGGGGGAATTTATGGGGTTTTT
>Ga0116136_1001132_pt1 | contig 13823 bp, 16 predicted proteins | sample June2015DPH_20_5_FD_88972 | JGI IMG/M metagenome (GOLD analysis project Ga0116136, IMG submission 88972) | Peatland microbial communities from SPRUCE experiment site at the Marcell Experimental Forest, Minnesota, USA - June2015DPH_20_40 | ecosystem: Environmental > Terrestrial > Soil > Wetlands... | reverse complement strand
GAGCGAGCCCTGCAAGTATGTTCTGATCCTTTACGGCGACCACGTTTACAAGATGAATTACCAGTTGATGCTCCAGCAGCACGTCGAGGCCGGGGCGGACGTCACCATTGGCACCATCGAATCTGATCGCGCTATGGCCTCCCAGTTCGGCGTGGTTGAGGTCGATAACAACAACTGTATCGTCGGCTGGGAGGAGAAACCCGCCGACCCCAAGCCCTCGCCTAAAAACCCTGAGAAGTCCAACGTCTCGATGGGCATTTATTGCTTCAACCGCGACCTTCTGATTGAGGCGCTCGTCTCTGACGCCGGTGATGCTGACTCGAGCCACGACTTCGGGAAGGACGTGATTCCAAAGCTTATCGAAAAGAGGAGGGTTTATTCGTACGACTTCCGCGACGAAAACAAGAAGGAAGCGAAGTACTGGCGGGATATCGGGACCATCGAGGCCTATTACGAAGCCAACATGGACTTGGTTTCGGTTTCGCCGGTCTTCAACCTGTACGACTCCGACTGGCCCATCCGTACTTTCCAGCAACAGTACCCGCCGGCCAAGTTCGTGTTCGCGCAGGAGGGGCGCCGCATGGGCATCGCCATCGACTCGATGGTCTCGATGGGTTGCATCATCTCCGGGGGCCGGGTTACGAACTCGATTCTTTCCCATGACGTCCGCGTCAACAGTTACACCGAAGTGGAGAACTCCATCCTTTTCTCTCATGTCACCATCGGTCGCTACTCGCGCATCCGCCGCGCCATCATCGACCGGGCCGTGCACCTTCCAGAGCGCACGGAAATTGGATTCGACCTCGAGGAAGACCGGAAGAAACACCACGTCAGCGAGAGCGGCATTGTGGTGGTCGTTCCTGAAGAGCGGATGTTCGAAGACCGTAGGCGGGCAGTAAGCAGTGGGGAGTGAGCAGAAGGTCGTAGGCAGTAACATAAGGTTCCCGAGAATCACAACACCAACAGGTTCTGGGTAATATCTAGTGAGGAGATTTACCGATATTCAAGTCTTCAGCAATATAACGATCTCGTCCGAGGGAAAGGCCAGAGCGGGCCGTGGCGCTGCTAGTCGGAGTCAAGTTCCGATCTGAGTGCGCGGCCCCCCAGCACGAACAGTCTGCCGCTTACTGCATTCTGCCTGCTGCTTTCTGCTTACTGCCTGTTCGCGGGAGCGGCGCCATGTGTTACAATCGCAGGTTTTAAAATCTTAACTGAGGACTAATCTTATGGCCAGCATCGATCTGATTCAGGGAAGAGAAATACTCGATTCGCGTGGCAATCCAACCGTGGAGGCGGAAGTCTACCTTCGCGACGGTTCATTTGGGCGAGCGGCAGTGCCTTCGGGGGCATCGACCGGCGAGCACGAGGCGGTGGAATTACGCGACGGCGACAAGCGGCGTTATCAGGGCAAAGGCGTGTTGCGGGCCGTCGAACATGTCAATACGCTACTGGCGCGGGAGCTGGGAGGACATGACGCCAGCGATCAGGTGGGAATTGATGAGCGCATGATCCGCCTTGATGGCACGCCGAATAAGGGCGAGCTGGGTGCGAACGCTATGCTCGCTGTATCGATGGCGGTGTGCCGCGCCGCGGCTCAATCAGCGCATGTCCCGCTCTATCGTTATCTCGGCGGACTCCAGGCCCGCATCCTTCCGGTGCCGATGATGAATGTGTTGAACGGCGGGGTGCACGCGGATAACACCGTGGACTTCCAGGAATTCATGATTATGCCTGTGGGCGCCGAGAGCTTCGCGCAGGCGTTGCGCATGGGCGCAGAGACCTTCCATTCGTTGAAAAAGGTCTTGAAGGAACGCGGCTACAACACCTCCGTAGGCGATGAAGGCGGCTTCGCACCCAGCCTGAAGTCAAATGTGGAGGCCGTGGAAGTCCTGCTGGAGGCCATCGAACAGGCGGGTTATTCGGCCGGCCATGACCTCTGCCTGGCGCTCGACCCTGCCTCGAGCGAGATGTTCCAGGACGGCAAGTACGTCTTCTTCAAATCCGACAAGTCGAAGAAATCCTCCGAGGAAATGATTAAGCTGTATGCCGACTGGGTGCGACAGTATCCGATCATCAGCATCGAGGACGGCCTGGCCCAGGATGACTGGGAAGGTTGGGTAGCACTGACGCAGGCCCTCGGTGATAAGGTGCAAATTGTGGGCGACGACATCTTCGTCACCAACTCTGAGCGGCTGCTGCGCGGCATCGAACTGGGAGCGGCGAATTCCATCCTCATCAAGTTGAACCAGATCGGCACGGTTACAGAAACCATGCGAGCGATTGAGCTGGCCCGGCGCCACGGCTATACTTCGGTGGTCTCGCACCGCTCGGGTGAAACTGAGGACGCTTTCATCGCCGATTTCGTGGTTGGCCTCGGCACGGGCCAGATCAAGACCGGGTCCGCCAGCCGGAGCGATCGCATCGCCAAGTACAACCAGTTGCTCCGCATCGAAGAAGAACTGGGCGATGCGGCGGAATTCCTGGGCCGCGCGGCAGTGAAATGCGCCGCATAGACCGGGCAGGTACTGAATTCGCATTGAGAAGTAGTGGTGTCATTTGCGAGACACGGGCGCTCCAGCCCGCAGTCATTCCCGCGAAAGCGGGAATCCACTCCGCAAACCTTCGGAAATACGCTGTCCACGGACTGGATTCCCGCTTTCGCGGGAATGACCGGCGTTTTGTAAGGGATGATATTCCAAATGACACCACTACCCATTGACAGATTTCATTGCCAGATGTAATGTTACTTCTTATGCTGCGCACATTGGCACATCCTCATCCTCATTCGGTTTTTAAGGTGAAGTGTCAGTGGGCGAATCTATAAATTACAAAGAACTGGCAAGAAGATGGCCCGCTGGCTAGGAAGCTCAGCGGGCCTTTTATTTTTGACTGACGGGGGGCACTGATTAATGGATCTGAATTTTCAAGACGGGTTGATTCCGGCGATTATTCAGGACAGGCATAGTGGCAAGGTCCTGATGCTGGGCTACATGAACACGGAAGCTCTTGAGAAAACCCAGAAGTCCGGTTACGTGACCTTTTTCAGCCGCAGCCGGCAGAAGCTCTGGACCAAGGGCGAAACATCCGGTTACCACTTACAGGTTCGTGAAATCCGGGTGGACTGCGACCACGACGCTTTGCTTGTCCAGGCGGACCTCCGGGGTCCGGGATGTTGCCACATGGGTTACAAGTCTTGTTTCTTCCGCAAACTGACCGCCTCCGGCGAGGAAGTCTTTCTGCAACGGGAGTTTGATCCCAGCCAAGTGTATGGCGACGAAAACCCGGAGAGCCAAACATGAAGCAGTTGAAATTGGGTCTTCCCAAGGGAAGCCTGCAAGAAGCCTCCCTCCAACTCTTCCGTCGCGCGGGCTACGAAATCACCGTCAATCCGCGGTCTTACTTTCCCGCCATTGACGACGATGAGATTGAGTGCATGCTGATCCGCGCTCAGGAAATGGCGCGCTACGTGGAGGATGGAATTCTGGACGCCGGGCTCACCGGCAGGGATTGGATTCTCGAGAACGAAGCCAAGGTCGTGGAAATCGCGGACCTGGTTTATGCCAAGCAGACCTTCGGAACAGTCCGCTGGGTGCTGGCGGCGCCGGAGAAATCCCCTTTCCAGAGTGTCAAGGACCTGGAAGGGAAGGTCATTGCCACGGAACTCGTGGGTGTGACCAGGCGTTACCTTGCCCAAAACGGGGTCAAGGCGAAGGTCGAGTTCTCCTGGGGCGCCACGGAGGTCAAGCCTCCGGTACTGGCCGATGCCATCGTGGAGGTCACTGAGACCGGCTCCTCTCTGCGGGCCAACGGCCTGCGCATCCTGGAGACGGTGTTGGAATCCAACACCAAGTTCATCGCCAATCTCGTTGCCTGGGATGATTCTTGGAAGCGTCAGAAGATCGAAACGCTGGTTATGCTTCTCAAAGGCGCCATTGAGGCCGCTGGTAAAGTGGGCTTGATGTTGAACGTTCTGCGCGCGGACCTCGAAAAGGTGCTGGCGGTTCTGCCGGCTCTGAAACGGCCCACGATTTCACAACTCAGTGATCCCGAGTGGGTGGCTGTGAACACGGTCATCGAGGAGAAAACGGTGCGCGAGATCATTCCGCGCCTCAAAGCCGCCCATGCTCAAGGCATTGTTGAGTATCCATTGAACAAGATTGTGATCTGAAGGTCCGGCAGCGCGACCTGGTGGCCGCAACCAAAACGACATTCTCTGTGTTCTCCGTGCCTCTAAGGCTTCAACACAGAGCACACGGAGGTTCTCAGCGACCTCTGTGTTGAAGCTCTTCTGGCCACGGAGGACACAGAGGCACTGACGACACAAGGAGAAATCTTCGCGGCCTGAGAAGAAGCTGAATGCCAATGTTACAGGAAACGCGGGGATTTGTTCCCCTTCTTGCCTTGCCCCATGCTGGAGATAATTCGCAGTGACAATGAGCAAGCCGTCAGCCGTCTGCTGAGGGCTCACGCTACAAACCTGAGCAGTGCCGAGGCGGTTGCCCGGCGTATTCTCGCCCATGTCCGCCGCCAGGGCGACCGAGCGCTGGTTCGCTATTCGCGGCAGTTTGATGGTGTCGACCTGCGGAAAGCGGGCATGACGGTTACGCCCGATGAAGTCGAATGCGCCTACACCAACCTCCCACAGAGTTTCCTCGCGGCCTTACGGGTGGCGGCGAAAAACATCCGCGCTGCGGCGCGCCGCCAACTCCCGCGGGCCTGGCAGTTTCAGGCCCTTCAGGGCGTGAAAGTAAGCCAAGTGCTTCGCCCTCTCCAGCGGGTGGTGTGCTATGTTCCGGGCGGGCGTTTCCCTTTGCCCTCAACCGTCCTCATGAGCGTCATCCCGGCACAAGTGGCGGGAGTGCGGGAGATCCTGCTCACCTCGCCCAAGCCTGCTCCCGCCGTTCTCGTCGCCGCTCATATGCTGGGGGTGTCCAGAATCTACAGGCTGGGGGGAGCGCAGGCTGTCGCCGCGTTTGCCTACGGGACGGAAAGCGTGCCGCGCGTGGAGAAGATCGTTGGTCCCGGAAACCGCTACGTGGCCGCTGCCAAGAAACTGCTTGCAGGCGAGTGTGGAATTGATTTCAACGCGGGTCCATCGGAACTGGTGGTGGTGGGCGCCGAGGGTAATCCCGAGTGGATCGCGGCCGACCTCGTAGCTCAGGCGGAGCACGATCCGGACGCGGTTGCCATTCTCATCACGCCCTCGCGCAAACTGGCGCGGCGCGTTCAAGCTTGTGCTGCTGAAATCGTCACGAAGCTTGGGCTGCCGGTCGCTCAGAAATCGCTGGCCGGGCAGGGATGCATTATCCTCACTGGCCATTTAGGTGAGGCTGCCGAGCTCGTCAACCGCTTGGCCCCCGAGCATCTCACTCTGCTCGAGGATGCTGAGGGTTTGCTCGCTCGAATCCAGTGTGCCGGTTCGATTTTCCTGGGCGGTTACAGTCCTGTCGCAGCAGGGGATTATGCTTCCGGCACCAATCACATTCTGCCCACCAGTGGGGCGGCGCGTTTGCGTGGCGGCCTGAGCGCGGCGGATTTTGTGAAGTGCATCTCGGTTCAGCAAATCACCCGGCAGGGCCTTTCGCGCCTTCGCCAGACGATTGTAACGCTGGCGCGCACGGAAGGCCTCGAGGCGCACGCGCAATCCGTGGAGGTGAGGTTCAAGAAGCGATGATTCGACCCCGCCAGGCCGTGGAACGACTGAAGAAATACCGCCCCCCCATGGAAGGGCGAGCGGGGAAACTGCGCTTGGACTTCAACGAGAACACGGTGGGGTGTGCCCCGGAAGTTGTCCGCGCCTTGCGTCGTGCTCTAACGCCAGAAATGCTCACGCGATACCCGGAATACGGGGAGAGTCGGCAGACCCTGGCGTGCTATTTTGGAGTCAAGCCGGAAGAGATGCTCCTGACCAACGGCACCGACGACGCGATCAAGGCGATCTGCGACGCCTTTGTTGATCCCGGTGATGTGCTCCTGGCGCCTGCTCCCACCTTCCCGGTTTACGAATTCTTTCACAACGTGGCGGGGGGCGACATCGAGCGGGTTCGCTACGACGAGCACTTCCGGCTTCCAGTGGAAAGCATCATAACTGCGATCCACAAGAAAACCCGCTGGGTCCCTCTGGCCAGCCCCAATAACCCCACCGGAACGCAGATTTCCAAGCCTGATCTGCGCACTCTCCTGGAGGCCGCGCCGCGCGTCTTGGTGTTAGTCGACGAAGCGTATTACGACTATTCCGGTGAGACGGTTCTGCCCTGGATCAGAAAGTATGAAAACCTTCTCGTGACCAGGACGTTTTCGAAAGCGTTTGGACTGGCGGCGTTACGCATGGGTTTTATCTTCGGCCACCCTGAACTTGTGGAAGTAATGCACCGGGCTCAAAACCCTTTCCAGGTGAATTCGCTGGCCCTGCTGGCAGCGTCGATTGCCATCCAGCATGAAGGGCATGTAAGGAAATACGTTGCGGAAGTTCGCGCCAACCGCGACCACGTCCATCGCTGGCTCGAGTCTCGGGGGATTCCTTATGTGCGGAGTTCTGCCAATTTCATCCTGACTCGTGTCGGGGAGCGCGCGCCGGAAATCGCCCAGCGCCTCCGCGCGGAGGGGATTCTGGTGCGCGACTGGAGCTACGATCCGCATCTCAAGGGTTACTTGCGGTTCACCATCGGTTCCCATGCTCAGACGCGCCGCTTGCTCGAAGAACTGGAAAAGCAGGAGCATTTGATCGAAACCCGGAACGGGACAAAAGCCTGGCGCAACTTCGTCACCTATTCCCAGACAGGATGGTTTGCATGAGGGCGCGCCGAGCGGTCATCCACCGCAAGACCGCAGAGACCGACGTCCGCATCCGGCTGAACTTGGACGGGCGCGGGCGCTACAAGGTTTCCACCGGCATTCGCTTTCTCGATCACATGCTGGAGCTATTTGCCCGTCATGGCGGATTCGATCTGGAAGTTGAGGCGCGCGGCGATCTGGATGTTGACCAGCACCATACGGTCGAGGATATTGGCATTGTCTTGGGGCAGGTGTTACGGCAAGCACTGGGGGCCAAGAAAGGCATTAATCGGGCGGGTTACTTCCTGATGCCCATGGATGAAACCCTGGCTATCGCCGCCATCGATTTGAGCGGGCGGCCCTACTTGGTGCTCAACGCGCCGATTAAGGCAAGGTACATCGGCGACCTCCAGACAGAGCTGTTGGAAGACTTCTTCCACGGATTTGCCTCGAGCGCGGGGGCCAACGTGCACCTGAAACTGGCCTATGGGCGTTCCAGCCACCATGCCGTCGAGGCCTTGTTCAAAGCCTTGGCGCGTGCTTTGCGTTATGCCTGTTCGCGCGACCCTCGCCTCAAAGCTCAACTCCCCAGCACCAAAGGACTGCTGTGATCGCCTTACTCAACTACGGCGCCGGTAATGTTGGCTCGGTGCTGAAGGCCGTCGAGCACTTCGGACATTCGGCCGAGGTGATGGACAGGCCGGAGTTGCTCCGCTCCGCCGAGAAGATCATTTTCCCCGGTCAAGGTCACTTCGGCACCATGATGAGAGCCCTCGAGGAGCGCCGGCTTCTGAAGCCTCTTCGCGACTTGCTGGCCGGCGGCACGCCGTTCCTGGGGATCTGTTTGGGTCTCCAGGCGCTCTACGAAGCGAGTGACGAAGCGCCGGAGGTTCCCGGGCTCGCATTGCTCCCCGGCCGCGTGACCCGATTCGATGGAGTCTTCAAAGTCCCACATGTGGGCTGGAGCCAACTGGAGATTCGCAGCCACAGCGGGCTCTTCAGAGGGGTTGCGGACGGCAGTTTCGTTTACTACTGTCACTCTTACTACGGGCCAGTTACCAAAGAAAGTTCGGCAGTAACTCACTATGGGCAGACTTTCGCAGCGGGCGTGGAGATGAAGAACATCTGGGCGGTGCAGTTTCACCCCGAAAAGTCGGCAGAAGTTGGGCTGAAAGTGTTGGGGAATTTCCTGGGTCTTTGAGCCGAGGGGCTAGGGGCTAGGGACTGGGGGCTGGGGCGATTTTGGATTTTAGATTTGGGATTTTGGATTACCCCCTCCCTTGCGCCGACTGCTTACTGTGTACTGCCTACTGTTCTTCCCCAGCCCCTAGTCCCTGGGCGAAACCGGACAACGGACCACTGACCACTGACAACTGACAACTGACGACTGACAACTTCCCATGTTTGCAAAACGCATCATTCCATGCCTGGATTGTAAGAACGGCCGCGTGGTCAAAGGCATCCAGTTTGTGAATCTAAGAGATGCCGGAGACCCGGGTGAACTGGCCGAGGCCTATAATCGCGACGGCGCGGACGAACTGGTCATGCTGGACATCTCGGCTTCCCGCGAGGGACGCGCTACGCTGATGGATACCGTACACCGGGTGGCGCGCCGGCTCTTCATACCGCTGACGGTGGGCGGCGGGGTTCGGACCCTGGAGGATGCGCAACGATTGCTCTCCGCCGGAGCCGATAAGGTGGCAGTGAATACGGCGGCGGTTGAATCTCCCCAAGTGTTGAGCCAGATTGCGGAGCATTTTGGGCGGCAAGCACTCGTTGTGGCTATCGACGCGCGCCGGAGTTCCGTAGGGGCACCCCTTGTGGGTGCCCTCGCGGGCTGGCAAGATGGGGCCGAGGCCGCTCCACACCGGAGATTCGTAGGGGCACCCCTTGTGGGTGCCCTGGCGGGCCGGCAGGACGGGGCCGAGGCCGCCCCAGGCTGGAATGTATTGACCTACGGCGGCACCAAGCCAACCGACCTGGATGCCCTGGAATGGGCTCGGGAAGTTGAATCACGCGGCGCCGGGGAAATCCTTCTGACTTCCATGGATGCTGACGGCACGCAGGCAGGCTTCGATTGTGAGCTGACGAAGGCCATTGCCGAGGCCCTCCATATCCCTGTTATCGCTTCGGGCGGCGCCGGGGGGCCCGAACATTTTGCCGAAGTCTTCTTGAAAGGCCATGCGGATGCTGCCTTAGCTGCCTCTATTTTCCATTTCGATACCTATACGATGCGCAGCCTCAAGGAGTACTTGCAGTCACAAGGCGTGCCGGTGCGTTTGTAAGAACCGCAAACGCTAAGGGTAAAGTGTAAAGGGTAAAGGGTAAAGGCTAAAGGGCCGTACGTTGTCATTCCGATCCCGCAGTCGCGGGAGAGGAATCTCGCCCTGCCCGTTCAGGGTAAACTGCGCGAGGAATCTCGCTCTGGAAGCAAACGGTTAACGAGATTCCTCTCCCGCGACTGCGGGATCGGAATAACAGGCCAGAGCGTACTTCGGTACCCGTTAGACTTCAACTGTTATCTTTATCCTTTACCCTTTAGCCTTTAACCTTTCGACTTTTCCCCTGGATACGCAATGATCATTCCATGCATCGACTTAATGGCTGGCAAGGTGGTTCAGCTCGTCCAGGGGCGGGAGAAGTTCCTGGAGTTGCCGGACCCACTAGCGGTGCTCGAGAAATTTGCTGCCTATCCCCAAATTCAGGTCATCGACCTTGATGGAGCGTTGGGTCGAGGAGACCACAGTGATATCATCGGTGAACTCTGCCAGCGAAAGCCCTGCCGCGTCGGGGGAGGGATTCGTACGGTCGAAAAAGCACTCCGGGTGGTGCAGGGCGGCGCGTACAAGGTGATCGTGGGCAGCAGCGCGTTTACCTCCGGCGGGATCAACTCCGAGTTCCTCCGACCTCTCCTTGCCGCCGTCCCTCGCGAGAAACTCATGGTGGCGGTGGACTGCCTGGGTGATCGCGTGGCCATTCGGGGCTGGCGGGAAACCCTGCCGCTCACTTCGGCGCAGGCGCTGGCGCAGCTCGAGCCTTACTGCTCGGAGTTCCTCTGCACTTACATTGACGCGGAAGGTAAACTCCAGGGGACCAATCTGGCTTGGTTTAGAAGCTTGCGGTCCGTTACCGAGTTACCCATCACCGCCGCAGGGGGCATCACCACCGACGAGGAAATCAATGCCCTGGAAGAGATGGGCATGAATGCCGCCCTGGGAATGGCCATTTATCAGAAGGTCTTCCCCGAATTGTTCAAATAGCAGTGATGATAGCCTTCGTGCCACGGTTATACTATCCTCTCAAGGAAAATAAGCGTAGCACTCGCCTTTACGCAGAGTAGCGCATGTTTGGGCGTGCCTAGGCGAGGGCACGGCGAATCATGGCGGGCATGGCGCTGCGCCAAAAAAGGCTTGACGCGCGCCATGCCGCCGTGCTCTAATTAGGAGTGAGGAGGCGCGATGGCAATTAAAGTTTTTTGGGGAAAGCAAGGGCCATACGCAGTTGCTGACAGTGCGGCGGAGGCTGCCGAACTCATGAGGTTAGCCTCATTCAGCGGAAGCAGGCCTCTAAATAAAGCCGGAGAACCTCTCAGTGATGAACAGGCGTTCAGTGCCACAGTCGAAAAGCTTGGTGGGGATGCGAAAAAATTTCTTACCGCACTAGCACATTATGATGGCGACATTCACAGCTTAGAGCTGACCAAAAAGGCTAACGTGGGGGTAAGGTCGCTCGGTGGGATCATGACGAGCATTGTGAACGCCGCCGTCAAGAACGGTCTTCGACCAGAAGATTTCCTGTCTTCAGTGCAGCGGAAAAAGGGAAAGAACAGAGAGCGAATTTTTACTCCAGGGAAGCTCCTCAAGAAGTATTACGGTCCCTGAAAGGACTAGAAAAAAGCACGGCCAGCGGAACGTTTTCGACGCGCCTCCGCTGGCCGCTGAACCTCTCTTCTTAGGAGACAGGAGGCTCGACTTGCATTTATACCACTGTCGCTCGCCACCAGTCAATCGCAAGATCCAAGACAGCTTGGAAGGCAACGGGGAGCACGCGCGTTTAGTGTGCTCCCCGCCTCCTGACGGGGGTGCAGCACAATTGGTAGGGCAGCCGACTCTGACTCGGCAGGACATGGGATCGTCGCACATCGCCCCCACCAAAATCTAAGATGCTTTCTTGGCTTTTTCGTTTGCCCAGCGAGCCAATACAGCTTTTCCTGCGCTTTCGCTGCGCATTTCCCAGGGTGGCGCCGACATCGCTATTTATGTGGGCGAGCCCTTGTGGCGCACACATACAAACCAATGTATGCGCCACCACGTCTCGCCCTACGTTGCCTGAGACGGGTCGAATAGTTTCAGTGTCTTTTGGGCCGAGGCAAGTAGTGAGCAGTATCGAAGAAAAGCGGACCCGCTGGCAGTGGACTCATCGGCTGTTCGTCGCGGCACGCCCGAAGACATCCTCCGGTCCGCCGAGCCTCCGCAGGTCGCGGAGAGCCTGGAGACCCGCTTCGACTGCCAGGCGCTCATTGATCACGCGCCGCACCGCCTCGGAATTACTTGCTGATCCGAGAGCCTTGCGAAGCCGCCGGACTTTGGCGGTTTCAAGCAGGAGGTTGGTTCGTGTGAGTGCTACATTGCTCATAACGTCTTCCGGTGTGTAGGTCCAACCACTATTACAATAAAGTGCAGTCCGGGAAAGTGCGTCCGCTTATTTAAGCAGGTGACATAATGCGTCGATGTCAAGCAGCAGAGTGCTCACGGTTTGGCAAGCTCGCGATCTTCTCTCCGACGGGCGTAGATATCCTCGACGAACTGTTCGAATTCTTGATCGCTCTCCCACAGATCGGCGCCCTTGCCGAGGATGTCTTCCAGCCGGGTTGGTTTTGTTCCTTGCTCCGCCGCAAGCTCTTCAATCGACTTTCGTTCCGAAAAACTCGTCGCCGGCCCGTTTCCGTCGTTCCCGAAAGCAACGCGCTTGGCAGCCGCCCTCGGTCTGCCAAGCCGTCCAGCCTTCGGCGCCCGATTCTTCGCCACCGTTGCTTTCGCCATGAGCCCTCCCTTGGCGTCTGTCATCCAGGCCGTCCGCAAACTGGCCAACGTCTACCGACCCCACCAGGCATAGTGTAACATCGACTGCGGGAACCCGCACCACTTGACGGTTGCGGTCGGAGCATTCAGCTTTTTAGCGGTCGTGTCTCGGTTATACTAACACGAGGAGGAGCTATGACAAGAAGTGTCGAGGCAGTTTTCGATGGCGCGACCCTCCGTCCGGACGAACCCCTCGGGCTCCCTCCAAATACCCGCGTGCGGTTGACGATTGAAAGCCTGAGAACGCCTGGAGGGGCGGGGTCGTTTTTGCGAACTGCCCGTACTCTGGGCCTAGCTGGCCCACGCGATTGGTCGTCTAACCTCGAAGCTTACCTTTATGGCGAAAACGCTGATTCTGAAAAGTAAGGCAGAGGAGCGTTGCCGTGCAGAAACAAGCTCGTATCACAAGCAAAGGGCAGATCACGGTGCCTCGGGACATTCGGCGCACACTGGGCGTGCGTCCCGGGGACCGGCTGCTATTCGAGAGCGACAGCACAGGGGTTCGTATCCGGCCCCTGAGGGCCAAGAGTCCGTTTGAGAAATACCGCGGCATCGGAAATCCGGGGATTCCCTCCGGCCGCAAGGCCGTTCGCCGCTGGGTTCGTGAATTACGCGGACAATGACCACCGCCATCGATACTAACGTCATCGTGGCTCTCTGGGACCGAGACACCAGGCTCAATTCGGCAGCCCAATCAGCCTTGGATGCAGCGCTGGGGCGCGGCGGCTTGATCATCGCCGCACCGGTCTCCGCAGAGCTCACGGCCTGTCCCGGTCGGGATCAAGCCTTCCTTGACATGTTCTTCCAAGACGCCGGCATTGCCATCGACTGGAAACTGGATGAGCCAACCAGGCGGACGGCCGGGCGGGCCTTCCAGGCTTACGCCGCCCGCCGCAGAAGGCAGGGAGAACCACGACCACGCCGCATTCTCGCCGACTTCGTGATTGGCGCACACGCCATGCAGAAAGGCTACCCCCTTCTCACCCTCGACGATCGCCTCTATCAAGCGGCATTTCCCGGCCTTGAAATTGTGAGAATCTGAGGGATGTAGTCGCCGGAGGTGGCGCAGCTTTCCTCAAGGTCCCGAGTTGAAGCCGAGCGACTTCAGGCTTGCGCGCAGGTCCTTCATGAGCAGCATAAGCTGGTTTGGCTCGAGCGGCGAAGGTTCAAACCCAAAATGCGTGTGGAAGGCAGCGGCTTCGTCATCGATGGCATGAACCAAGATGGCGCGGGCGCCAAACTCTGCTGATTGATGAGCGCGAAGCGTTTGAGCCAGTCGTTGAGAGAAGCTTTGCCACAATCAAACCACGCGAGATCGTGATCCTTGGTCAGCTTCTCACTGGCTGAAAGGGGACCGGTGGCGACTGGAAACGAGCTATCTGTCACTCCTGAGCGAGGATAGCCGGAGAGCGCTATCCGTGGTATCAGAAACGGAGCGCACCGCAAAGTGGGTCTGCCCTCTCCCAAGGGGAGAGGGTGGACCGCGACGGCGCTTTCACCAGCCGTCGCGGGCCGGGTGAGGGGTCAGTTGCACGCCCAGGACGGATCAGAGAGGCTCGGTGCAAGTTGCTCAATCCACATGAGTAATGCATCGAGTTTCTGGAGAGCTGCCTGTGGGAGAACAACAGGGTTAGAGAAAAGTTGCGCGAGCTTCGGGTTCACGTGGACTGGCCTGTCCAGCGCCTCGAGGAATGCCTGCCATTGTTTTGGAGAAGCGATAACCTCTCGCTTGTCTGCAAGGGCCTGCTCTGCCGCCAGGCAGGCGCTCTCAAGGATGAAGTCTGTGACGCTAACGCCTCTTGTTTCCGCCCCCGTGCGAATTAGTCTTTCCTGACGCTCTGTCGTACGGACATTGAGCCTCCTCGTCCGCTTCTTCTTGTTTAGGGGTGCAGTCTTCATATCCAATCCTCATCTGATTTGTACGTACAGTGTTTGACATCCTCAACAAGCTGTCAAGGGGGCTCAATT
>Ga0116136_1001123_pt1 | contig 13884 bp, 13 predicted proteins | sample June2015DPH_20_5_FD_88972 | JGI IMG/M metagenome (GOLD analysis project Ga0116136, IMG submission 88972) | Peatland microbial communities from SPRUCE experiment site at the Marcell Experimental Forest, Minnesota, USA - June2015DPH_20_40 | ecosystem: Environmental > Terrestrial > Soil > Wetlands... | reverse complement strand
TCTCGGATTATACCCGTGTCCCCCTGATCGATGGTGGGCCCACCCGGATTTGAACCAGGGACCGTCCGGTTATGAGCCGGTTGCTCTGACCGCTGAGCTATGGGCCCGCTAAGCATTAGCTCAGTAACTTGGCAGGGGCGGCTCACCCCGCCCCTGTTGATATTATAACCCTACTATCCCCAATTGTCCAATAGGGCCCGGAAACATGGCGAAGTCAATTCTCGATAAAGCTTTTCAACCGGGTGCTCCGGGAGGGGTGCCTCAGTTTCCGCAGGGCCTTGGCCTCGATCTGGCGGATGCGCTCCCGGGTGACTGCGAAATCCCGCCCCACTTCTTCCAGGGTGTGGTCATTCTTTTCGCCGACGCCGAAACGTTTGCGCAACACCTTCTCCTCCCGGGGGGTAAGGGTGGCCAGCATCCTCTGGGTCTGGTCCGCCAGATTGAGGTTGGCCACCGCCTCCATGGGGGTGGAAATCTTTTTGTCTTCGATGAAATCGCCCAGGTGGCTGTCCTCCTCGTCGCCAATGGGGGTTTCCAGGGACAGGGGCTCCTTGGCGATTTTTAGCACCCTGCGCACCTTCTCCAATGGGAACTCCATCTTTTCGGCGAGCTCTTCGGGGGTGGGCTCCCGGCCAATCTCCTGGACCAGGTAGCGGGAGGTGCGGATCAATTTGTTGATGGTTTCGATCATGTGCACCGGGATGCGGATGGTGCGGGCCTGGTCGGCGATGGCCCGGGTGATCGCCTGGCGGATCCACCAGGTGGCGTAGGTACTGAACTTGTAACCCCGTTCGTACTCGAATTTTTCCACCGCCTTCATCAGGCCGATGTTGCCCTCCTGGATCAGGTCCAGGAACTGCAAGCCCCGGTTGGTATATTTCTTGGCAATGGACACCACCAAACGCAGGTTGGCCTCCACCAGCTCCCGCTTGGCCTTCTGGGCCTGGTATTCCGCCTTTTCCGCTTTGACCAGGGCCGTCAGTAGCCGGCCGGCGGCCATCCCGGTCTCAGCCTCTACCCGCCGCAGGCGCCTGCGGGTCTGGAGCCAGGCCTCTTCCAACTCTCCCAGGCGCTCCGGCGCCGTGGTGGCGGGCAGGGGGCAGTCCCCGTTTTCTTTACGGTTGCGCTTCAAATTGCGGAACTTGGTGACCGTCAGCCCCGCCGCCGCCAGGCATTTCTCCCGGCGTTGCTGGTGTTCCCGGACCAGGCGGCCATAGAGGCGCAACCGGTTGAGGACCAGTTCCAAATGGTGCCGCTCCAGCCGCAAATCCTTCAAGATGTCCGCCATCTTGCGGCGCTCTTTGGCAATCTTTTGCTCCGACTGGAGACGGCTCTCCCCGGTGCGGGGCAATCCGGCGGCTTCCTTCTGCAACTGGCGAATCTTCCCCTCCTGGGAACGCAGCCTGTGCACCAATTTCAGGACCCGGGACTTTTGGGTGGGCAGGTCCAGGGGGTCCACCTCGTCAAAATCATCCAGGTCGTTCTGGGGCGCCAGCCTGTCCTGCTCCAGCCTGTGGGTCAGATCCATGATCTCTTTCAGGGTGACGGGCACCTCCAGCAGGGAGTAAAGCACCTCTTTCTCCCCTTCTTCGATGCGCTTGGCAATCTCTACTTCCCCTTCCCGGGTGAGCAGGGAAACGGTGCCCATCTCTTTCAGGTATAAACGTACCGGATCATCCAGTTTGGCGCCGCCATCGGTGTCCAGGCCAGGGTCCCCCTCCCCCCCCTCACTCATTTCCATGGGGGAGGCCATGGACAGACTGCTGACCTCCGCGGGCGGCAAATCCATTTCCTCGAAGATCAGGATGTCCCTCATCTGCTCATTCAAGAGAGACTCGGGAGATAGTGAGTCATTCAGGTTATCCACGCTGATCAAGGTATCGTCATCCCCCATGGGCATGATTTCCTTAAACCCATCCATTCCGATTCCCTTGTTCATCCATTTTCTCCTTTTGCAGTGGAGCCGACTTTTAAGGCTTCAAGTTGGCGGTCGATCTGATTTCTTTTTGATTGCAAGTCTCGTAAGTTGTCATCTCCTTTTATATTTGCTGAATTTATCTCCTCCTTTATTGCCTTGCGTTCTTTGGCCAATTTCCTCCATTCCATAGTTAGCCGCCAATCGGCCACTAAGTTTTGGAATACCTTTTCACCAAATCCCTTTTCTCCCAGTACCAAGGCACAAAATTGTTGTCGCTGTATTTCTGTATCGGATAATTGAACCAAAAAACTACAATCTAATTTGCCGAATTCCCGATAACAGCGAAGGATAATATTCATTAATGCCTTAGATTCCTGTTCTTCGAACTCATGTCCCCATTCTTCAATTTCTTCAAGAATTATTTCATTGGGATTGTGCAGAATCCAGGTAATTAATTTTTTTTCCAGGCTGATGGCCACCGCCGACGCAGGCGAGAGCCTGCGGGCGGTGATGGTCGCGAAGGAGGCGAGGCTCTGCCGCAGGACGCTCTCATCTACCCCCAGGCGCTGGGCCGCGGTCTTGAGCCACAGGTCCTGCTCCACCGGATCGGCGATGGCCTGAAAGTAGGGCCGCAGCTCTTCCAGAATGCGGACCCGGCCCTGCACTTCCAGGCCGTGGCTGCCGATGAGCCCCTCCAGCAGAAAGGTGAACCAGGGCTGGGCCTTCTCCCAGGCGTTCTTAAAGATCTCCACCCCGCGGCTCCTGGCGTAGTCGTCCGGGTCCTGCCCCGGGGGCAGCGCCAGGGCCCGTACCGGCAGGCTCTCCTGGGCGAACAACGGGAAGGCCCGCTGCATGGCCTTGATCCCGGCGGCGTCGCCGTCATAGATCAACACCACCCTGGGCGCCAGATTTTTCAGGAGGCGCACCTGCTCCCGGGTCAGGGCGGTGCCCAGGGTGGCCAGGACGTTGGCGATCCCGTGGGCCTGCAGGGCGATGAGGTCCAGGTAGCCCTCCACCACCAGGGCCACCGAGGTTTGGCGCAGGGCCGCGGCGGCCTGGGGCAGGCCGTAGAGGGTGCGGCCCTTGTGATAAAGCTGGCTCTCCGGGGAATTGAGGTACTTGGGCTCACCCTGGCCGATGATGCGGCCACCGAAGGCCAGCACCCGGGATTGGCGGTCGAAGATGGGGAAGATGATGCGGTTGCGGAAGCGGTCGTAGAAGCCGCCGCCGCTGCGGGGCGCCAACAGGCCCGCTTCCTGGGCTACCTCCAGGGAGAGGCCGCGACTCTGCAGGTGGCGGCGCAGGCTGTCCCATTCATCCGGGGCATAGCCCAGATGGAAGGCCTGAATGACCTCCGGGGTAAGCCCCCGTTTGGCCAGGTAGTCCCGTCCCGGCTGGCCGGCGGCGCTTTTCAGGGTGGCTTCATAAAAGCCCGCCGCCACCTGGTTGATCTCATAGGCCAGGGTGCGTTTCCGGGTCGAACGTTCGCCCTCCGGCCCCAATTCCTTGAAAGTCAGAGGGATGCCGTAGCGCCGGGCCAGCTCCTGCACCGCCTCCGGGAAGCTGAGGCGCTGGTGCTGCATCAGGAAGGAGAAGACGTTGCCCCCGGCCCCGCAGCCGAAGCAATGAAAAATGCCCTTCTCCGGGGCCACCGTGAAAGAAGGGCTGGTGTCGGCGTGGAAGGGGCACAGCCCCAGAAAATTCTTGCCCTTTTGAGTCAATTGGACGTACTGGCCCACCACCTCTTCGATGCGGGCCGCGTCCTTGATCTCCAGGAGCTTGTCTTCCGGGATAAACGCCATTTAAAGGCCTGTTTTCGGTTTTCGGTTTTCGGTGAAAAGCCTTCGAAATCCCCCTAAATCCCCCTTCTTCAAAGAGGGACCTTAATCCCCCCTTTATCAAAGGGCGGTTAGGGGGATTTTTTCCTCAGCTGATCGTTACCTTTATGTACCTCTCATAGGGCGGCCTGTGGCCGCCGTCATTTTTAGTGGCACAGGCGTCCCGCCTGTGGCCGATAAAAAGATTTTGTAGCCGCAGGCTTTAGCCTGCGCAGGGGCGGACCTGCGTGTCCGCCCTTCCCTTTTCTCCCCAAGTTGTAGGGTGGGCACTGCCCACCATTTCCTTCTCCCTCTATCCCAATTTTATTCTCCCTCTCCCCCAGCGGGGCAGAGGGCCGGGGTGAGGGGGAAATCAAAAGCCTTCCTACCCACACCCGGTGTCGCCCCCTCTCAGGGGGAGATCTTTAATCCCTAACGTTTCCATTTAAATAGTATCCTTAATATTCGACAAGTTAACTATTTAAAATAAATCTTAGAACCAATATTTCGTCCTATAAATTTATTGGCCAGCATTTTGCAAGCATTCTTTGTATGCCCGGTAAGAAAATCTATGATGATCTGGACCCAACCTAAAAAACGGGCAAGTCCATAAAAAAAACCTCATGCATTACCTAATTCAGACATAATGACTACTCCCGCAACTCCACCACCGTCACCCCGGGGTTGTCATCGGCATGGAGTTCTTTCACCGAGCCGTGGCGCTGCAGGTGCTCCCACACCGCCTTTTTCAGGCGGCCGGTGCCTAACCCGTGGATGATGTCCACCCGTTCCGAGCCGTGCAGCACCGCCTGGTCGATGAGGCGATCCACCAGGGGCAGGGCCTCGTCCACCCGGAGGCCGATGACATTCAGGTTCTGCACCAGCTCCCGGGGCGGCAGGCAGACCAGGGGCGCGGCCGCGGCCCGTCCTTTTCGGCCCTCGGCCCCGGCCGGGGTGACCTCCTGTGCGGCCACCCGGAGCTTCACCTGGCGCACCTGCACCTCCAGGCGGCCGTCCCGGCCGTCCCTGGCCAGAACTTCCCCGGTCAGCCCCAGGGCCGGTAAGAAGACCTTCTGGCCGGGGCCGTATTCCGGGGAGGGCGGCGGCGTCGAGGTCGGGGCGGGGCTCAACTCCTTGAGCAGATCGGCCTGCCGCCGGGAGAACTCCTGGCGCAGCCGCCCCCAGGACTCACCGCCGCCCTGCAGGCGCTTGACGATCTCCTTAAATTGCCGCTCCGCCTCCTGGATGGCCGCCAGGGCTGCCTGCTTCACTTCATTTTCGAGGCGGCGCCGCTCCAATTCCAGATGGCGGCGCCCCTCCTCCAACTCCCGGCCCTGGGACTCCGTCTCCCGGGCCCTGGCAGCCAGCTCCGCCTCCCGGCGGGCCAGTTCCTGCTGGGCCGCCTCCACTTCCGAAAGCAGACGGTAGGCCCGAAGCTCGTCCTGGTCGAGATAGCGCTCCGCCTGGGCCAGGATCTCCGGACTCAAACCCAGTTCCCGGGCGATCTTCAAGGCGTTGGAGGCGCCCACCACCCCGTAGGCCAAACGGAAGGTGGGGCGCCGGGTCTCTTCATTAAAGACCACCGCCACGTTCTCGAATCCCGTGGTGCGCCGGGCAAAGCCCTTGAGCAAGGGGAGGTGGGTGGTGACGGCCCCGTAAGCGCCCCGCTGGTAAAAGGCCTGGAGCAGGGCCAGGGCCAGGGCCCCGCCTTCGGTGGGGTCGGTGGCCGTGCCCAACTCATCCATGAGGATCAAGGCCCGCTCCGGCAGGGAATCGAGCATTCCCAGGGCCTTTTGCAAATGGGCCGAAAAGGTGCTCAGGTCCTGATGCAGGTCCTGGGGATCGCCGATGTCGGCAAAGACCTCCGCGAAGGGGCAGAACTCGCTGCCTTCGGCTACCGGGATGGGGATGCCGCTCTGGGCCATCAGGGCGAGGAGACCCAAGGTCTTCAGGGCCACGGTCTTGCCGCCGGCGTTGGCTCCGGAAATGATGAGCCAGCGTCTCGCCGGGGTCAGCGAAAGATCGATGGGCACTACCTCGGGGGCCCCGGGGGTCTCCCGCTGGCGCTGCACCAGCAAGGGATGGCGGGCGAGCCTGAAATCCACGCCGCCGCGGCTCCGCCAGATTGGCTCCCGGCATCCAAAGTCCCGGGCAAAGAGCACCCTGGCCTGGATGGCGTCCGCTTCCGCTAAGGTTGCCAGGGTCTCCCGAATCTCTGACAAACCATCCCGCATCAGGTCCGTCAGGCGGCGCAGGACTGCCTCCTCTTCCCGCTTTTCCCGGTTGTGCAGCAGGTTGAGGGCGTTGTTGTGCTCCACGATGGCCAGAGGCTCCAGGAACAGGGTGGCCTTGGTCTGGGACTGATCGTGGATGATTCCGGGAATGGCCCCCCGGTGGTCGGCCTTCAGGGGAATGACGTAGCGCCCGTGACGCTGGGAGATGATGGGGTTTTGCAAGGCCTCCTGGTATTCCGGCCGGAAAAAGGTCTGCTTGATCAAGCGGTTGACTTGCTGGCGGGTGTCCGTCAATTCCTGGCGCACCTGAGCCAGGGCGGGACTGGCCTGGTCCAGGATGAAATTATTGGGGCTGATGCACTGTTGGATCGCGGACTTAAGGCGGGAGAGGTCCTTAAGCCCGGCCGCCAGCCGGGACAGGTGGGGAGCCAGGTCCGGCGCCAGGCCGAGATAATGGCGTAGATGCCCGGAGAGGCGCAATACCTGCAGAATCTCGGTGAAAGCCTCAGGGGGCAGGAGGCTGCCATGCACCGTGCCCTTGGCGAGCCAGGGGGCCAGGTGGGGAAAATCGGTTAGGGGCGCGGCTCCCTCCCGGTTCTCCAGTTCCTGCCATTCCCGAATCTGGTGAAATTTTATCCGAAGCTGGTCTAAGTCGGCCACGGGGGTGAGGCCCTCGAGAAAGCCCCGGCCCAGGGGAGAGACCGCGTAGTGCTGCAAGACCCGGATGAGCCCTGGAAATTCCAGGGCGCTCAAGGATTGCTCTGCCATAGCACTCCAGGTCTAAATGGATGGGAAGGGTTAAGAACTAAGGCGCCGCCGCGCCATCTCCTGGATCATCTTGCCGTCGGCCCGACCTGCCAGGCGGGCCATAACGGCCTTCATCACCCGGCCCAAATCCTTGGGCCCCGATGCCCCCAATTCATCAATGATCCCGGTTACTTCAGCTTCGCACTCTTCGGTACTCAGTTGTTTGGGCAAAAAAGAGAGGAGGACGCTGAGCTCCTCCTCTTCTTTTTTGGTCAGGTCGGCCCGCCCGGCTTTGGCGTATTCGGCCATGGCTTCCCGACGTTGTTTTGCCTGGGTGGCGACCACCGCGAGCAGTTCGTCTTCGGAAAGGGTGCGCTTCAACTCCACCTCCCGATAGCGAATGGCGCTTTTGAGCAACCGCAAGGTGGACGCCGCCACCGGCTGTCGTCCTTTGAGCGCCTCTTTGAACGCCTGCTCCAGCCGCAGATAAAGGGAGGTCATGAACCCTCGATCTTCCGCAGCTTCTTCAAAGCCCGCTTCTTGGCCGCTAGGACCTTCTTCTTCCGTTTGATGCTGGGTTTTTCGTAATGTTCCCGTTTACGAATCTCAGAGAGAATCCCGGCCTTTTCGCATTGCTTCTTAAACCGCTTTAAGGCAACCTCGAAAGGTTCGTTGGGTTTTACCCTGACGCCGGGCATTCATAATCGCCTCCTCCCGTTGTCAGATAGCACCTATCGCTTATAACCTCCCCCCTTTACAGTCGCGTTTCCAGTAGTGACGAGGGCGATAAGTGATTGTTCTGAACCGGATACTGTTTATCATTTGTGCCGGAACTGTCAAGTTTTTTTTCTTCGGAAAATGTAAGATTGCACCCGCGAGCTACATAATTTATAAGTAGAGGTACAGGTGGCCCCAGGGCGCCTCACGCCCTGGTGCAAAACCCTCTGGATGAGAGCTGGCGGCAAAGCTCCGGAAAGGCCGTTTATGCACGCCAAAGCCATGAATTCCCTGGTCCTGGCCGGTATCCTGCTGCTGGTGCTGGCCGGCTGCGTCACCGTCAAGGTGAGCCTCTTCGAAGAGCCCAAGCCCCTGAAGGAGAATACCATCTCCGGCTATGGCAGGGACAAGATCCTGCTCCTGGATATTTCCGGGATGATCGTAGAGGGGCCCCAGAGCGTCCTGGCCCTCTCCAAGAGTGTCACTTCCCCCAGCCGGGTGAAGGAAGAGCTGGAGAAGGCCGCCAGGGACAGCCACATCAAGGCCGTGGTCCTGAGGATCAACTCCCCGGGAGGCACGGTGAGCGCCGCGGACGTAATTCTCCATGAATTGCAGAACTTCAAGGCGGAGCGCCGGGTGCCGCTGGTGGTTTGCCTGGAGGGAATGGCCGCCTCCGGCGCCTATTACGTGGCCCAGGCCGGGGACACCATCTGGGCCTATCCCACCTGTATCACCGGGTCCATCGGGGTCATCGCCATGAAATTCAACATCCGGGGGCTGATGGACAAGGTGGGGGTGGATACCGAGGTGGTGAAGACCGGGGCCTGGAAGGATTTCTGGTCGCCCTTCCGGCCGGCCACCCCCAAAGAAAAGGAGATGATGCAGCAAATCATCGAGGAATTTCACCGCAAATTCGTGACGGTGGTGGCCCAGGGCCGGAAAATGAGCCTCCCGGAGGTCCAAAAGGTAGCCGACGGCCGCATCTTCACCGCCTCCCAGGCCAGGGACCTGGGACTGCTGGATAAGATCGGCTATCTGGATGAAGCCCTGAAAGAGGCCCAGGAGATGGCCGGGCTGAGCGCCGCCAGGGTGGTGCGCTACCAGCGCCCGGACAGCTACCGCCCCACCATCTATTCCCTGCTCCCCGAGTTGGAGGCGGCCGGTCCTCAGTTTCTCTATCTCTGGCTGGCCGGCGAGACCTGAGGAGGCTAATTTGCCATGACCTCCGAGATAAATGAAACTGGACAGAATGAAGCAAAGTGTCTAGTTAGTAAATCCATTAGGATGTTTAAAACACCTTCGGCTAAGGAAAGAAATAAATGGAACTAGCGTTTCTTGGAGATTCATATGATGCTGTTAAGCGCATGTGGCAAGAATTGCTTGCTGACTGGGCACCTCTTTATGCAGAATCTCGATTTATCCCAAAAGAAATCCGTCCTGATTTTGAGAAACTGACAAAAATATCAATGTTGAAAGATCAACGCCCACGTTATTATTCCATTCTTAATGATCCATGTACAGGTATTAGATTGCCAAGTAGTCCGAAAAAAGAGGGGCAAAAACACGTTTCGATAGAGACTATTATCATGCAAATAAAAAATGGCGCTCAGTGTGTGGTTACTTTTGATCAGAGTATTTACCGGAACATTGGAATGAAGCCCAAGGAACAGCGTCAATCAAAAATGCGGAGGCTTGCCGAAGAAGAGTGTCACAGTTTTTACTATGTTTCCCATGCATCATTCCTTTTTGCGTTTCCAAATAAGGAAGCTCTTAAGAGAGTTGAAGGGATATTGAAGGCGGAAGGGATTCCACAGAACCGCATAGAGAAAATCTCGTAAAGAAAACCACCCCCGGGACAGATAGGATTCCTTACTTATCCCCTCTCCCCCGATGGGGGAGAGGGCAGGGTGAGGGGGAATTTAATCTCTTTTCCGCTCCCCTTAATAATTTCATGCTTCGGCCGCCAAATCCGATAAGAACCGGTAGAGAGGGGGTCTTGTCCAGGTTTACGCCGCCTTCCGGATGTGGTAAAATAAACGGCGAGGCAGGAAGCCTATGGTGGAAATCGGCGATTTATGAGTGATCACCCTAAAGACCGGGCCAACGACCCGTCCGGGCCCGGACAAGATGCCCCGGTCCCGGCTGATCTAGGGGGCCGCCGCAACGGTCAGGCCCGCTTGCGCCGTCTGGCCCGGGAAATCATCTACCGGACCCCGGAAGTTCGCCCGGAAAAGGTGGCGCGACTGAAAGAGGCCATCGCACAGGGCGCCTATGAGATCGATGCCGGCAAGCTGGCCGACATCATGATCGCCGAGTTGATCTGGAAGCGCTGAGCAAAAATGTAGCACTGCCCACCAATTCCTTAGAAAAGAACTGCCCACCATCGAGGCTATCACAGCCAAGCAGGAGCCTGGCAAGACAGAGGGCGTTCCCAAGCAGGAGCTTGGGAACGATGAGGAATAACTAGCTGGACATAATTTTAGGTCCTCATGCCACTAGTTTTTGCCGGCCAGGGATAGCCCAGCCCTAATGAGCAGGGCCGCCGCCTCCTCCACCTCGGCCCGGGTGGTGGGCCGTCCCAGGCTGAAGCGCACCGCGCCCCGGGCTCTCTCCGGACTCACCCCCATGGCCGCCAGGACCGGGGAGACGGTTTCCCGGCCGGCGTGGCAGGCGGACCCCATCGAGGCGGCCACCTCCGGGACCCTGGCCAGCAGTTCGCCCCCGGAAATCCCGGGAAAGGAGACGTTCAGGGTGTTGGGCAGGCGTTCGGTCTCCGGGCCGTTCAGGGCCAGGCCGGGGAAGCTGGCCCGCAGCCGAACCAGGAGCAGGTCCCGCAGGCCTTTAAGGTGGGCGGCGCCGGCCGCCGCCCCCCCCTCCCGGACCAGGCGGCAGGCCTCACCCAGGGCCGCGATATAGGGAATATTTTCAGTGCCGGCCCGGCGCCCGCCTTCCTGGGAGGCTCCGTGGAGCAGAGGGGTGAGGGTGGTCTCCCGGCCCCGGCGCACGAACAGCGCCCCCACCCCCTTGGGGGCATAAAACTTATGCCCCGCCACGGTGAGAAAATCCACCGGCAGCTCACTCAAGTCCACCTTAACCTTGCCCACGCTTTGGGCGGCGTCGGTATGCAGCAGCGCCCCGGCCTCCCGGGCCACTGCGGCCAACTCGGTGAGGGGCTGGAGCGCCCCGGTCTCATTGTTGGCGTGCATGATGCTGATCAGGATGGTGTCGGGGCTTAAGGCCCGGCGCAGCTCATCCGGGTCCACCCGGCCTTGCCCGTCCACCGGCAGCACCGTCAGCGAAAAACCCCGGGACTCCAGGAACCGGCAGGGGGCCAGCACCGAGGGGTGTTCGCTGGCCGCGGTGATGATCCGACCCGCCCCCCGGCCAAGGGCCACGCCCTTGAGGACCGTGTTGTTGGCTTCGGTGGCCCCGCTGGTAAAGACGATCTCCTCCGGGGCGCAGTTCAAGAGCGCCGCCACTTCCCGGCGGGCCTGGTGCATGGCGTCGCTTGCCCTGAGCCCCAGAGGATAATCGCTACTCGGGTTGCCGAACTCCGGCCCCAGGAAGGGCTGCATGGCCCGGGCCACCTCCGGGGCCACCGAAGTGGTGGCGTTGTAGTCCAGATAAATCATGGCCTGTCCTCCTGTTGGCTCGCTGCCCTCTTTGATTGACACCGCCTTCCAGCATTTGCTATTTTAACATGAAAAGGGCCTGGCCGGTGGGGAATCCTGGGACCGCTGGTGGCCGTTATCTCTTATGAGCCATACCTTGTCCCCCAATTTCTACCGCCTGGGCCGCTGGTTTTGCCGTCAGACCCTGGGGCGCTATTTCTCCCTTGAGGTCCGGGGCCTTGAAAACCTGCCGGCCCAGGGGCCGGTCATCATCTGCCCCAAGCACCAGCGCTGGGAGGACATCCCCCTCATCGGCATGGCCCTGCCGCCGCCGCTGCACTATATCGCCAAGGCGGAGCTTTTTCAGTATCCGGTAATCCGGGAACTGTTGGGGGCCTGGGGCGGGGTGCCCCTGGACCGCAACCGGCCCCGGGCCACCCTGTCCTCTTTCAAGCGCCTTGCGCCCCTGCTGCGAGAGCGGGCCCATGTCGTCCTCTTCCCCGAGGGCACCTATTTCCGGGGCGCGGTGGGGCCGGGCAAACACCGCCTCATCCAGTTGCTCCTCAAGCTGCAAAACCGTGATGGCTTGGGGCTGCTGCCCTTCGTGCCCGTGGGACTGGCTTACCTGCCCCTGGCTCGCGGCTGCCGGGTGCAGGTCTCGCTGGGCCCGCCCCTGCGGGCCGCCCGACCGGGGCAGGCCTCACCTCTCACCTCCGGCCTCATGGAGCAGATCGCCCGCCTTTCCGGGTTCTAACGCCTCCGACACTGTTTTGCGCCTTGACGCCGGTTTGCTTAGCCCGGGGGCAGACCTGCGTGGGGGGCGGGCGTCTCGCCCGCCGACGGTAAGGCCCCTGAAATAAATGGCGGGTGAGACGCCCTCCCCACGCCCGGGTGCGCCCCTGGTGTCGCGTTTCGGGCATATCTTTAATATCTCTTGCCCCCAACCTCCCCCTCCCTTGAGGGGAGGGGGTTGGGGGGAGGGTGATAACGTTTGGAGATAACAGAACCAATAATCACCTCCACCCGGGGTCGCCCCCTCAAGGGGGAGGGAATAAAGCGGTTCTTTTTTCAAGGTTCTCCTGAAACACTACCCTACGTGCTCCCTGGCAGGGTATCGTCGATTGGCGCCGGGATGGTTTTTTTCTGCCGCGGAGCCTGGATTTTACTTTCCCCCATGCTTAACTTCCAAAATATCCTTAAAGAGAACCAAACTTGGGAAGGTCTTAGATCATGAGAGCGGGCTGGCAATTTCTCTCCCGGCGCTGGTGGTGGGTGCATTTTCTGGGGTTTGCCCTGGTCTATGCCGCCGGACGCCTGACGGCCGCCTATTTTAAGGGGTGACGAGATGATGCGCTACTTCTCTTACGTCCGGTGGCCAAGATTGGGGTGGTTCATCCTCCACGCCACTGCCGTCGTCCTCTTGTTTCTCCTGGGCTATTCGATGAAATTTTAGGTTCACCCCATGAAAACTCCACGTCATCTCCTCTGGGTAGCCCTGGTGGCCCTGGGATTGGGCGCCACCCTGCTGCATCTGCGGATTCATCCCCCCGAATCGCTCACCTATCTCTGGCCCAACCTCTTGTCCTGGACCCACCTGGTGGTGGTGAGCCTGCTCTTTCTGTCCCGGCGGACCGCCCTGCTGGGGGTCATTCTCAACAGCTTCCTGGCCTATCTGGGGATCATCATGATGGCGGATTACTCCATCAGCGCCACCCTGGCCGGGCAAGTTAAGGTCATGCCAGGAGTAAGTTTCTTCGGCTGGCTGCTGCAGACGACCTTCGCGGATATCGCCATCCTGGTGGGCGGCCTCATGGTGGGCCTGGCCCTGTACCAGGTGATGCTGACGGAGCATTGATTGCAGGATTTGGGGATAAAGGTTTTGGTAGGGTTGCCTCTTAGGCGCCATTAATGGCGCGGACCCGCAAAGGGCCACCAAAAACTAGCGCCTGGTCCAGGAGGCCCTGGACCACAAGGACCTGCCCGCTGCCCGGATTTTTACCCATACGAGTGAACGCGGTACTGGAGGACGCCAGGAAAAATTTTAGGAAGGGTAGGGGGTAAGGATTGCATTTTCACTGTTAGGATGAGCATAACAGCACCCAAGAAGCCGGGCGGAGCAAGATGGCCAAAGATAGAGGATTTGGTGAGCGGGGATATCGGGGTAAGGCGAAGGCCCAAGCCTGTTAATAAGATTTTTCTGGTGGCTTCTAAGGCTACGGGCGGCCCAGGCCATCATTCTTTTAAAAAGGGACCGGCGAGGTCCCTTTTTTCTTTCGGGGGAGATGATCCGGGGGGCTATCGGAAGATTAACCTATAATCCCCTTTTAACCGGGGCCTCTAAAATTTTGTCCGCCACTTGTACGCCATGGCCCCTGTAGATATTGCCACGACCCTGCTTCAAGATTTTCTGAAGCAAGAGGTGGTAGTAAGTACTGGTGGGGGCCACCGGACCCAAATCCCCGTTTATGGCCCCTTACGCTTAACTCTTTTCAATCGCTACACGAAGGTCCTCCACTATTTCTTTATTAGGAGGATTCAGGTCTTGGATAACGCTATAGCACTCCCATGCGGAATCCAGGTCCCCGAGAGCTGCATAGGCCAGCCCTGAATAATAGACTGCCGTGCAGTATGCTGCTTGACCCGCTTGGTCCTCTGGGGCCCCTGGCTGAATCACATTATATAATGTGGATATTGCTTTTTCCGGTTTCCCATCCTTGAAATACCGAACCCCTTCCCGCAGCCAATGCTTTCGCATCGCTGCCTGGCCTTTTTTTGGCCAGATGGCCATTAGAATGCGCACGCACAACGGTTGGTCCATTTTATTGACCTCCTTTCCTGGT
>Ga0116136_1001082_pt1 | contig 14160 bp, 12 predicted proteins | sample June2015DPH_20_5_FD_88972 | JGI IMG/M metagenome (GOLD analysis project Ga0116136, IMG submission 88972) | Peatland microbial communities from SPRUCE experiment site at the Marcell Experimental Forest, Minnesota, USA - June2015DPH_20_40 | ecosystem: Environmental > Terrestrial > Soil > Wetlands... | reverse complement strand
CATAATCCGGTAAAATCCAAAAAGAAAAAAAAAAAAAAAAAAAGGGGGGGGGGGGGGGAGGGGGGGGGGAAAAAAGAGAAGGGGGGGGGGGGGGGAAAGGGGGGGGGGGGGGGGGGGGGGGGGGATGGTGAACCAGTGATAGGGTAGGGTGTGGTATATGGAAATGAAAAGGCTATTTCCCGGATAAATTTGAGTGTGGATTTGAGTGGGGGTTGCTTCCCAAAATATGGAAAATCTGCTAAAATAAAAAAAATTAACGAAAGAGAAAATCCAGTAAATTTCATATATTGGCTTATCTGGAGGAGATAAGGAAACCTGGGGGTTTGGACAAAGAATCCCCGCCCTTTTTGCTTTTCAGCCGCCGCTGCGGCCGCCCCCCGGGAGAAGGAATAATTGTTCGAACACCAGCACCTGAAAATCTTTCTTTGGCGGCAACTTGGTTTACCCTTATAAAAAATATAAAAAAAGCGAAAACCGTGATTAGCGGACGAGCCTAAGGGGAGGCCTTTCATGGATGTGCTGCCCCGACTTGCCATCCTGGTGGTGGATGATGAGCCTAACATCCGGAAAACCCTGACCATTTCTTTGGAAGCCGAGGGTCATCCGGTGGTGGCGGTGAGTAACGCCCGGGACGCCTTGAGCGAAGCGAACCGCCGGTTCTTTGACCTGGCGCTGGTGGATCTGCGTCTGGGAACGGAATCCGGCATGTCGCTGTTGCCGGCCTTACTGGCCGCCTGTCCCTGGGTGAAGATCGTGGTGATTACCGCCTATGCCTCCATCGACACCGCGGTGGAGGCCATGCGCCGGGGGGCCTTCGATTACCTGCCCAAGCCCTTTACTTACGACCAGGTGGCCGCCTTGACCCGCAAGATTGCCGAGGTGCGGGCCCTGGAACAGAAGGTGGCGTCGTTGCAAGAGGCCTTGAACCAGGTGGCGCCGGAAGCCGACCTGGCCAGCTGCAACCCGGCGATGCAGCGGACCCTGGAGATGGCCCACAAGGTGGCGGACAGCGCCGCCACCATCTTGATCCGCGGGGAGAGCGGCACCGGCAAGACGGTACTGGCGCGGGCCATCCATTCCTGGAGCCGCCGCGCCGGCAACACCTTCGGGATGGTTTCCTGCCCGTCGCTGTCCCCGGAACTTCTGGAGAGCGAACTGTTCGGGCATGTGAAGGGCGCTTTCACCGGGGCGCTACGCGACCATCCGGGGCGCATCGCCGCCTGTGAAGGCGGCACCCTGTTTCTCGATGAAATCGGGGATTTGCCGCTGCGGTTGCAGCCCAAACTGCTGCGGGTCCTGGAGGACAAGGAATACGAGCGGGTTGGCGATCTGGTGACCCGCAAGGCCGACGTTCGCATCATTGCCGCCACCAGCCTGGATCTCGAAGAAGCCGTCAAGGAACGGCGCTTCCGGGAGGATCTGTTTTATCGGTTAAACGTGGTGGAAATCGTGGTCCCGCCGCTGCGAGAGCGGCGGGAAGATATCCTGCCGCTGGCCGAGCGCCTCCTGGCTTTTTTCGCCAGGCAGAATCATCGCCGCCTCCAGGGCTTCAGCGCCGAGGCCCGGGGCCGGCTCCAGGATTATGACTGGCCGGGCAACGTGCGGGAATTGCGCAATACCATGGAACGCGCCGTCCTGCTGGGCAGTGGGGAACGTCTCGGCATGGAACATCTGCCGCTGCACCTGACGCCGGCGAAACCGGAGCCGCAAGTGGGTGATCTGGTGTCACTGGAAGAAATCGAGGAGAGACATATCCGGCGGGTCCTGGCGGCCACCCGGTCCTTTGATGAGGCGGCCCAGGTGCTTGCTTTGGATCCCGCCACCCTCTGGCGGCGCCGCAAGAAATATGGTATTTAATCATCTAGTCATTTTGCAATCCCAGGCCCTGCCATTCCTGGCATCTTGAAAGCCAAAGTCCCTGTCGGCAAAACTTCCATTGGAAATAATCCTCAAATATCGATAGATTATTCTGGTATGGCAACTGACCTAAAGATTGCTATCTTTTTTTCGGGAGCATGCTATGAGCATCAGGACCAAACTGATCTGGGTCTTTAGCGGATTTATCTTGATTTTGGCGATGGTGGCCCTGGTGACCTTTCACACCCTCAGTGAATCCAGCAAGGTCATCGATCGGATCATGCGGGAAAACTACGATAGCGTGGAAGCCTGCTACAAGATGAAAGACGCCAGCGAGCGCCTCGATTACCTGGGGGAAGTCTCTCTTTGGGAAAAACCGGCCGACTTGCAGCGCCAAAATGATGGGGCGATCGGCGAGCTGGAACGGAACCTAAAACTTCAGCAGGGAAAGGTGACCCTCCCGGGCGAGCGAGAACTGACGGACCGGCTAACGGAACTCTGGCTCTCCTACCACCGGGAGCTACAGGGTTTTTATCAATTAGTGAACTCCGGCGCCCTCCCCCGGGACCTTTATCGGAGTACCCTGTTGCCCCGCTCTCAGGCGTTTCGGGACACCGCCCAAAAAATCCTGGAGTTAAATTTAAATAACATGGTGGCTGCGGATGGTCAGGCGCACCTCAAGGCGGTGCATACCAGAAACATCATGTTGCTCTTGTTAAGCAGCGGCATCCTGGTGGCGCTGGGCTTCATCGTCTCGATAGGGCCGAATATTTGGGGCCCCATAACCCGTCTGACGCAATCGGTGAGCGAAATCCAGAAAGGCAATCTCGACCTGGTGGTGAACGCTCCTTCCCGGGACGAAATCGGACAACTGGCCAAAGCCTTCAACAAGATGACGGCGACCCTGCGGGAGGTGCGGCGGAGTGACCGGGCCCAGCTCCTGCGCACCCAGAAATCGACCTTGCTCGCCCTCAACAGCCTCCGCGATGCCGTGGCTATCTGCGATCTGGGCGGTAAGATCGAACTGGCCAATGAGGTGGCCCGGCGCCTGTTCGGCTTGAATCCGGAAGCAACTCTCGCCGAAGTGGGCAACGAGAAATTTATCCAACTCTTCCAAAAGGCCTGTCAGGAGGAACGTCCCATTCTCCCCAAGGGTTACGACACCGCCATCCAGATTTTTATGGAGGAAGAGGAACATTTTTTCCTTCCTGAGGCCATTCCTATTTTCGATGAAGGACGGCAACTGATGGGGGTGACCCTGATGTTGACGGAGGTCACCCGTCTGCGCCGCCTGGATGAGGTGAAAAACGGGTTGATCTCCACCGTTTCCCATGAGTTGAAAACGCCTCTGACCTCGGTGCGTCTGGCGATTCACCTGCTCCTCAGTGAAAAAATCGGCCCCCTGTCCGTTAAGCAGTCGGAGGTTCTCGAAGCGGCGCATCAGGATAGCGATCGACTTTATCGAGTCATTGAAGACTTGCTGGATATTAGCCGCATCGAGTCAGGTAGCTCTGAGATGCAGCTGCAAACGGTGAATGTGGAATCCTTGATTTTGCAAGTGACCGAGAAAGTGAGGCCAGCCTTCAAGGACCATGGGATCGCACTGACCTTCGAGGTGCCGGCAGAGGCGCCCGCGGTGTTCGCCGATCCGCAACGTATTCCGCTGGTGTTCGATAACCTCCTCAGCAACGCCCTCAAATATACGCCCAGGGGGGGAGCGGTGCGAATATCGGCTCGGAGCGCAGAGGATATGGTCCAGTTCATGGTGGAGGACACCGGCATCGGGATCGCCCCGGAATACCTGCCGCGCCTCTTCGAGAAATTTTTCCGGGTGCCGGGGCAGGAGCAGGTGGACTCCGGGTTGGGGCTCACCATCGCCGAAGAAATCGTGGTGGCCCACGGGGGCCGGATCGAGGTCGCCAGCCAGCCGGGAAAGGGGACCAGATTCACTTTCACCATCAGGGTGGCCTAAGCCGGTCCAGACCACGCCGGGCGCCTGGTATAATTTATTACTCAGGTTTCGCACCCCTGAATTGAGTACAGCGGCGGGACGCCCAGGCTACCTGGACTTGGTAGCATGGGCCTCTGGCTGTGTAGTCAGTTACTTGGTGCGAAATTTGAGTTATTAACATGAAAGGGGAATTAATCCATGGACCTCGTTTGGTTAATTATCACCCTGCTTTTCTTTGTGGTTTGCCTGGTCTATGTCGGCTTCCTGGCCAGGGAGGGCAAGACATGGAAAACCTGATCGTGGGCCTGGTGGCCTTTGCCCTGGTTATCTATCTTTTTGTGGTGCTGCTGCGCCCGCAAAAGTTCTAACTCGGAGATGCCGTAATGAATGCCAGCGGTTGGACTCAATTAATTCTCTTCAGCGTCATCCTGCTGGCCCTCACCAAGCCCATGGGGCTTTATCTGGTGAGGGTGCTGGATGCGGAAGGCCGCACCTTCCTCGATCCGGCCTTAAAGCCGGTGGAGCGCCTGATCTATCGCCTGGCCGGGATCGACCCCACCAGGGAGCAGGACTGGAAAGGCTACGCCGTCTCCGTCCTGATCTTCAGCCTGGTCACCATGCTGCTGACCTATCTCATCCTGCGGCTGCAAGGGGTGCTGCCACTCAATCCCCAGGGCTTCAGCGGGGTGGCCGGGGATCTTTCCTTTAATACCGCCGCCAGTTTCACTACCAACACCAACTGGCAGAACTACCCCGGCGAGTCCACCATGTCCTATCTCTCTCAGATGGTGGGCCTGGTCTCTCACAACTTCTTCTCCGCCGCCGCCGGCATCGCCGTCGCCGCCGCCCTGGTGCGGGGCCTCGCCCGGGATAAGGCGGCCACCCTGGGAAACTTCTGGACCGACCTGACCCGCACCTGCCTTTTCCTGCTGCTGCCCATCTGCCTGGTGTTTGCGGTGTTTCTGGTTTCCCAGGGGGTGATTCAGAATTTCAGGGCTTATCAAAGCGCCCGGGTGATCGAACCTTTCACCGCCCAGGTGGCCAAGAAAGACGCCAGCGGCCAGGAGGTCAAGGACGCCCAGGGCCAGACGTTGATGGAGGAGGTCAAGGTGGAGAGCCAGACGATTCCCCAGGGCCCCATAGCCTCCCAGGTGGCCATTAAGTTGCTGGGCACCAACGGCGGCGGCTTCACCAACGCCAACGACGCCCATCCCTTCGAGAACCCGACGCCGCTGTCGAACTTCATCCAGCTATTATCCATTTTCGTGATCCCCAGCGGCCTCACCTATTACCTGGGCCGCATGGTGAGGAACCAAAAGCACGGCTGGTCGGTGTGGGCCGCCATGTTTCTCCTCTTCCTGGTGGGGGTGCTCATCTGCTGGGGGGCGGAATCCTACGGCAACCCGCGCCTGGCGGCCCTAGGCCTCGATCCTGCCACCAGCGCCATGGAAGGCAAGGAAGTGCGCTTCGGCATCTTTAATTCCACTCTGTGTGCCACGATTACCACGGACGCCTCCTGCGGCGCGGTCAACGCCATGCACGACTCCTTCACGCCCCTGGGCGGGCTGGTGCCCATGCTCAACATCCAACTGGGCGAGGTCATCTTCGGCGGCGACGGCGCCGGCCTCTTCGGCATGCTGGTCTTTGTGGTGCTGGCCATTTTCCTGGCTGGCCTGATGGTGGGTCGCACTCCGGAATACCTGGGAAAAAAGATCGAGTCCTTTGACGTTCAGGTCTCGGCCCTGGCCATCCTGTTGCCCATCGCGGCCCTGCTGGGATTCACCGCCCTGGCCGTCCCCACCGCATGGGGCCTCAAGGCCTTGAATAATGCCGGCCCCCACGGCTTCAGCGAAATACTCTATGCCTTTACTTCCTGTATCGGCAATAACGGCAGCGCCTTTGCCGGTCTGTCGGCCAATAGCCCCTGGTACAACCTGACCCTGGGGCTGGCTGCTCTCATCGGGCGCTTTCTGCTCATTGTGCCGGTGCTGGCCCTGGCCGGGTCCCTGGCGGCCAAAAAGACCATCCCGGTGAGCGCCGGCAGTTTTCCGGTTTCCGGCGTCACTTTTACCCTTCTCCTCGTGGGCACCGTCATCATCGTGGGGGCTCTGACCTTCTTTCCGGCCATCAGCCTGGGTCCCATTGTGGAGCACTTCATAATGATCAACTCCAACAAATTATTTTAAGGGACCTGATTATGGCTGCCCAGGTAAAGGCTCGCTCCCTGTTTGATAAGACGATTCTGATACCGGCGATCTGGGATTCTTTTCGGAAGCTCGTTCCCCGCCTGATGGTCCGCAATCCGGTGATGTTCGTGGCCATGATAGGGGCGGTGGTCACCACCGCCAAAATCTTCTATACTCCTTTACACGGTGGGTCTTGGGGCTTCTTCCTGCAAATCGCCTTGTGGCTCTGGTTCACGGTGTTGTTCGCCAACTTTGCGGAGGCCATGGCGGAAGGGCGGGGCAAGGCCCAGGCGGCCACCCTGCGCCAGGCCCGCACCCAGACCACTGCCAATCGCCGCCTGCCCAACGGGGTCATCGAGCCAATTCCGGCAGAGGCCCTGCGCAAAGGCGATATCTTCGTGGTTAAGGCCGGCGAAATGATTCCCGCGGACGGCGAAGTTATCGAAGGCGCGGCCACGGTGAATGAATCGGCCATCACCGGGGAGTCGGCCCCGGTGATTCGCGAGGCCGGCGGCGACCGCAGCGCCGTCACCGGCGGCACCGAGGTGCTCTCCGACGAGATCGTGGTGGAGGTCACCGCCAACCCGGGGGAGAGCTTCATGGACCGGATGATCGCCCTCATTGAGGGCGCCAGCCGCCAGAAGACCCCCAATGAAATCGCGCTTACCATCCTATTGGCGGCCCTGACCATCATCTTTATGGTGGTCATCATTACCCTGAAACCCTTTGGGGCTTATGCCCAGGTGGATTTCTCCGTTCCGGTACTAGCCTCCCTGCTGGTCTGCCTGATCCCCACCACCATCGGTGGGTTGCTGAGCGCCATCGGCATCGCCGGCATCGACCGGCTGGTGCAGCATAACGTCCTGGCTATGAGCGGCCGGGCCGCCGAGGCCGCCGGTGACGTGGACGTGCTCCTGCTGGACAAGACCGGCACCATCACCCTGGGCAACCGCCAGGCGGTGGAGTTCTTCCCCGCCCCGGGGGTCGAGCTGCAGGAACTGGCCAGCATGGCCCAGCTCGCCTCTCTGGCCGATGAAACCCCGGAGGGACGCAGCATCGTGGTGCTGGCCAAGGAATATGGCCTGCGGGGGCGGGATTTGCGCGAGTTCGCTAACGCCGTGTTTGTCCCCTTCAGCGCCAAGACCCGCATGAGCGGCGTCAATCTCAATGGCGACCAATACCGCAAGGGCGCCGCGGATGCGGTGCAGGAATTTGTCGGCAAACCGCTGCCTCCGGAGGTGGATGGCGAGATCAAGCGCATCGGCTTCCTGGGCGGCACCCCCCTGGTGGTGGCCAGCTCCGAAAAAGTCTACGGGGTGGTCCATCTGAAGGATATCGTCAAGGGTGGCCTGCCGGATCGTTTCAAACGCTTCCGGGCCATGGGGATCACCACTATCATGATTACCGGCGACAATCCCCTGACCGCCGCGGCTATTGCCAAGGAGGCGGGGGTGGACGATTTTCTGGCCCAGGCCAAACCGGAGGACAAGCTGGCCCTGATTCGCAGCCAGCAGGCGGCCGGCCACCTGGTGGCCATGACCGGCGACGGCACCAACGACGCCCCGGCCCTGGCTCAGGCCGACGTCGGGGTGGCCATGAACACCGGCACCCAGGCGGCCAAAGAGGCCGGCAACATGGTGGACCTGGACTCGAACCCCACCAAGCTCATTGAGGTGGTGGAAATCGGCAAACAGCTCCTCATGACCCGGGGCGCCCTCACCACCTTCAGCATCGCCAACGACGTGGCCAAATACTTTGCCATCATCCCGGCCATGCTGGTGGGGACCTTCCCGCAAATCGCCCCCTTCAATGTTATGAAACTGGCCTCCCCGGCCAGCGCCATCCTCAGTGCGGTGATCTTCAACGCCTTGATCATCATGGTCCTGATTCCCCTGGCGCTGAAGGGCATCAAGTTCCGCCCCATGGGGGCTGCCGCCATTCTGCGGCGCAATCTGCTGATCTATGGCCTGGGCGGTATCATCGTGCCGTTTATCGGCATCAAGCTCATCGACTTGATCGTCGCCGCTCTGCACCTGGCCTGAGAGAGAATGAGATATGAAGATCCAAGAACTGCTTCAAGAAATCAAGGTTTCGGCCCTGGTCACGCTGGCCCTGCTGATCATCTTGTGCTGCGCCTATCCCCTGGTAGTCTGGGGCATCGCCCAGGTGGCCTTTCCCAGCCAGGCCAACGGCTCCCTGATAAATGTAAAGGGACAGGTCGTCGGCAGCCGCTGGCTGGCGCAGAACTTCAGCGGGGCGCAGTATTTCCACCCGAGGCCCTCGGCCGCCGGCGATACCGGCTATGACGGCACCAGCTCCGGCGGCAGCAACCTGGGGCCGCTGTCCCAGAAGCTCACCGATCAGGTGAAGGAGCGGGTGGAGAAGTATCGCGCCGAAAATAACCTGCCGGCCGGAACCCTGGTCCCCGCCGACGCGGTGACCGCCTCCGGCAGCGGCCTGGACCCCCACATCAGTCCGGGGAACGCCGGGCTGCAGGCCCCCCGGATTGCCCAGGCTAGAAATTTGAAGGAAACTACCATCAGGAGCCTGATCGCCAAATATCGCCAAGGACCCGATTGGGGCCTCTTCGGAGAGCCCAGGGTTAACGTGCTCCGGCTCAATCTGGCCCTGGACGCCATCCCGGTCAACTAGTGCAGTTTTCGGTTAAATAAATTAACCGAATAACCGAGATCGCGATGGCTCAGCTTATGGTTGCATAACTAAACGACTCAGTGGCAGATGCCCATGGAAACCGGATAAGATGGCGGAAGACAAGGCCCTCAGTTTCCTGCGCCTGATCCGCCGCGCCCAGCGCGGCAAGTTGAAGATCTATCTCGGGTACGGGGCCGGGGTCGGGAAGACCTGGCAGATGCTCCAGGAAGGGCACCGCCTGAAGGAAGAGGGAGTTGATATCGTGCTGGGGCTGCTGGAAACCCATGGCCGGCTGGAGATTGCCAAACTCCTCGAAGGTCTGGAGGTCGTTCCCCGGCGGCAGGTTCAGTATCGCGGCATCACCCTGGAGGAGATGGATCTGGATGCGGTACTGGCACGGCGGCCTGAGGTGGCCCTGGTGGATGAACTGGCCCACTCCAATGTCCCGGGAAGCAAGAACCCCAAACGTTATCAAGACGTGGAGGACCTGTTGCGCGCCGGCATCCACGTCATCAGCACCCTCAACATCCAGCATCTCGAAAGCCTCTACGATTTGGTGGAGACCCACATCGGGGTAAAGGTCCGTGAGCGCATCCCCGACACCGTGTTGGCCGAGGCCGATGAAATTATCAACGTGGACATCTCCCCGGAGGATTTGCTGCGGCGCCTGCGGGAAGGGAAGATCTATCCTCCGGAGCGGGTGGCCGTGGCCCTGGAAAACTTTTTTAAACGCGTCAATCTGGACCAGCTCCGGGAATTGACGCTGCGGGAGCTGGCCTCCCAGATTGACCTCAAGCGCCGCACCGAGCCGGAGGAAAATCCCGAGGCGGCGCCGGAACAGGTGATGGTCTGCCTCAGCTCCCGCGGCCCCAATCCCGCCGCCCTGCTCCGCTATGGCTCCCGCCTCGCCGGCCGCCTCAGCACCAACTGGTATGCGGTTTACGTCCAGACCCCCCGGGAGGAATCCACCGTGATCGATGCGGCCACCCAGCGCCAGCTCGCCGATAGCCTCACCCTGGCCAAACAATTGGGGGCCCTGGTCTTTCCCTATAAGGGGGAGGACATCGTGGCAACGATCCTCCATTTTGCCAGGGAATACCATGTCAGCCACATCGTCATCGGCAAGCCGGGCCGGCTGCCTGCCTGGAAACGCTGGCTGGGCCAAAAAACCGTCGCCGAGCAATTGATCTTCAAGTCCCCCCCGGGGGTGACCATTGTGGTGGTGGATACCTCTTCATTTCTTTTTTAGTGTCAGGTTTAAGATTTTCCTTTAATAAAGAAGTCCATCTTAACCAACCAGCAGAGAACCATCGCCAACCGCCAGTGAAGACCCGTCTGGATCAGTTATTGGTAACCAGGGGCCTGGCCCGGAGCCGGACCCAGGCCCAGGCCTTGATCCTGGCGGGGAGGGTCAGGCTGGCGGGGGGCGGAGTGGCGGTCAAACCCGGAACCCTGGTGGCCGGGGAGACGGCCATCACCCTGAAGCCGGCGCCCCGTTTCGTCAGCCGGGGCGGTGAGAAGCTGGCTGCGGCCCTGGACCATTTCCGGGTGCTCCCAGGCGGCAAGACCGCCCTGGACGCCGGGGCCGCCACCGGCGGCTTCACCCAGGTCCTCTTGCTGGCCGGGGCTAAAATTGTCTATGCCGTGGACGTGGGCTACGGCCAGCTCGACGCCACCCTGCGGGCCGACCCCCGGGTGGTGGCCCTGGAGCGCCGGAACCTCCGCCACTTAACCCGGGAAGCCGTCCCCGAGCCCATCGATCTCATTACCCTGGACCTCTCCTTTATCTCCCTCACCCTGGTGCTGCCCCGGATGCTGGAGTTTCTCCGCCCCGGCGGCGAGATCCTGGTCCTGGTGAAGCCCCAGTTCGAAGTGGGCAAGGGCCAGGTGGGTAAAGGCGGAGTGGTGCGGGAGCCGGTCCGGCAACAGGAGGCGGTGGCCAAGGTGGCGGCCGTGGCCGCCGCTCTGGGTTTTCAGGTGAGCCCGGCCTTCCCCTCCCCCCTCAAGGGACCCAAGGGGAATCAAGAATATTTTCTGTATCTTATCGGTCCCGGGGCGGAGCCCGGAGCGGCGGAAGTTAGGTAGTGTCCTAATTTGCTATTGCATTTTAGAATCAATTAAGATAATATTTTGCGCCAAGCGATTTAGGTTTACTTGAGTTTTTGCCGAAATATTATAGAGAATTTTCCGAAAAGAGGATAAAATGACTCACAAATGCGATTTTCCTGTGCCAGGGGGTTGGTCATTTTATGGCTATTTTGACATATCCCAAAAGGGTGAGCATCGCTTTTTCAGATACAATGATTCGATTATACAGTTTGGCAAGGAACACCCAGGATCAAGAGGTTATATTTGATCTTAGTAAATCAGAATCTCTTACCCCTTTTGGCGTTGTAATGCTCACTACGACAATTGACGAATGTTTTCGCAAAGGAAAGAAATGTTCTTATATTGACCCCATGAAGCCTTCGCTCAAAGCATTCCTTGTAGCTATCGGATTTAATAGTTTATTTCAATTGGATACTGATATTGTTCCAGATAGAATGCAAACTGGAACGTTTCAACTACAAAGGGTGAAAGGACTAGATGCACTTATTGCTGAAACTTTAACTGACATAATCGGATATCATGTGAACATTTCCCCTGGCCTTAACTACTCCTTACGCCTAAGCTTAAATGAGCTGATGACAAATGTAGTTGAGCATAGTGGGGCTAAATATTATTATGTATGTGCTTATACTTATCCGAACAGAAAGCAACTACGTCTATGTATAGCTGATCGTGGTATAGGTATTCTACGATCTCTTAAAAAAGCTAATAAGTATGAATTGAGTAACTCTCATGATGCAATTATCCTCGCTACCACAGAGGGGGTTTCAGCTCGACCTGGTAGGGCAGGACTTGGGTTAAGTCATTTAAAAGGTTTCGCCAAGGTTAATCAAGGCCAAATGTGTATCATATCTGGGCGCGGGAAGGTCTTTTGGAAATACGATCATGGCAAGATATTGAAACAAAAAATGTCAAAACCATTTACCGGAACCGTCGTGAAATTTGTTATAAATACTGATAAGGAAGGATTATACTTTCTAGTTGGAGAAAAGAATTTTCTGTTTTAAGGAGAGGTGTAAAATGAAAATAAATCTAAACGATAAATGTGACAAGAAGAAAACCATCACCAGGGAAGATGGCAAAATAATAAATGAGATGATCAAGGGTGCTTGGGACAATGAGGATAAAATCATTATCGATTTGGATAATATCACCATTGCATCAGTTTCATTTTTGGATGAAGCGTTTGGTAAATTGGCCTTTGAATATTCAAAAGATACTTTGATAAAGAAATTGTCTTTTGAGAATATAAATGATTTTGATAGAGCTCTATTAAACGATATATTTATCTCTCGTTTTCATCAGAAAGAATTGGGGGAAAATGGATTTTCACAACCTAAAAAGAAAAAGAGCGCCAAACAGCCATCGGCTGGTTAAGGTTTGATTTTACCTGTCTTAACATCTTGAATTATCGCTGCCCTGACCGCCTTCTCAGGGGAATCTACCGGGGGAAATGGAGAACGGCGTAATAACGGCGCTTTGTGCTTCCTTCTATGGGGGATGACCAGGCGTAGCATTTATTCGCCCTGGGGTGCCCCTCAAGGCTGAAAACTGATACAACCCCGCCCCAGACAGTTTCCTCTCCAAACATCTCCACCACGGACAATGGCCGCGGGTGTCAGCGATCACCTTTGGTCAATCTCAGAGCTTATGAAAAAAACAAATTAGTTTGGAGGGTAGTGATGCAGAAGAACAAAATCGAAGTTTCGCAGAGAGGAGGGAAAACGATATACATTCCCTTGTCTGTCTTTAGAGCCGGTAAGCATAGCCTGACAATCTCCTGCTCTGACCCATCTCACAAATTCAAGTTTGGCACCACACCTGGACAGCTTTTAAAATTCAAAAACAAGATAGAAGAAATTTTCTCGGAGTTGGTCGAATCAAATTAGGACACTACCGGAAGTTATTGACAGGAACCGTAAGGAATTTTAAAATTTAGCAGTAACCATCTAAACGAAAAATCCTCGTATTTCTTTCACTATAGGAGTAAGCAGATGGAAAATCGAGTAAAAACCGTGCTCTTATTGACCGGGTTGACGGTATTCTTCATTTTCATGGGCAAGTTTCTGGGTGGCCGCCAGGGGATGTACCTGGCCTTTATCCTGGCCTTGGGCATGAATTTCTTCAGCTACTGGTTCTCCGACAAGATCGTCCTGCGCATGTATAGGGCCCAGGAAGTGAGCCCGGAGGAAGCGCCGCAGATACATCAGATGGTGGAGGAACTGGCCCACGAGGCGGGGATTCCCAAACCCAGGGTGTACATCATCCCGGATGAGTCCCCCAACGCCTTCGCCACCGGCCGCAACCCGCAGCACGCCGCAGTGGCGGCCACCCAAGGAATTATCCGGCTGCTGACCCCGGTGGAGCTCAAGGGAGTGCTGGGTCATGAGCTGGGCCACGTGCTCAACCGCGATATCCTCATTTCCACCATCGCCGCCACCCTGGCTGGCGCCATCATGATCCTGGCGAGCATGGCCAGGTGGGGGGCAATTTTGGGTATGGGCCGGGACGACGAGGAGGGGGGGGGAATCTTGGGGGTTCTGGTCATGTCCATCATCGCCCCCATCGCCGCCATGCTCATCCAGATGGCCATCTCCCGCTCCCGGGAGTACCTGGCGGATGAAACCGGGGCCCGTCTGACCCACAACCCGGAATCCCTGGCCCGGGCCCTCGAGAAGCTCTCCCTGGGGACGCAACGGATTCCCATGGACGCCAGCCCGGCCACGGCCCACATGTTCATTGTCAACCCCCTGACCGGGCGCAGCCTCATGAACCTCTTCAGCACCCATCCACCCATTGAAGAGCGGGTGGAGCGCCTGCGGGCCATGCGCAGCTATTGATTTCCAGTTTCCGGCAACGGCCCCATACGGGCGCCAGGGACGCGCCCACAGGCCGCCTCTTGGTAACCCGCCCTAATGGCAAGTCGCCGCCAAGGTAGCCGAATCTCTGGCAGGGGGGCGGCCAGGTATGCCCCCCCGGGGGCGGCGACGCAGGTCCGCTTCTTCACCCACAGGATTATTTGACGGCTACCTGGCATAAGGCTGGCGGCGGCCTCGCCAATCAGGGTATAAAAGGTCGTCCGCGCGGGCGGCGGGCCCCTGGCTAGGTGACTTTATTAAGATGTCCATCAGGCCCGGGAGACTACCATGAAGCGCTGGCGCCATTTGCTGATCCTGTTTATTTGCCTGCTGGTTCCGGTCCAGCAGGTCTGGGCCGATCAAAACCTGCTCATCAAGGGGATCGAGGCCCAAAAGGCCGGCAACAATGAGTTGGCCCTGGCGTTGCTCGGCAAATATTTGAAGCAGAACCCGCGAATGACCGAGGCCCGGCGCCACCTCGCCCTGGCCCTGGCCGGCCTGGGCCGCAATACCGAGGCCCTGGCAGAGCTTGACCGGGGTCTGGCTG
>Ga0116136_1001070_pt1 | contig 14301 bp, 13 predicted proteins | sample June2015DPH_20_5_FD_88972 | JGI IMG/M metagenome (GOLD analysis project Ga0116136, IMG submission 88972) | Peatland microbial communities from SPRUCE experiment site at the Marcell Experimental Forest, Minnesota, USA - June2015DPH_20_40 | ecosystem: Environmental > Terrestrial > Soil > Wetlands... | reverse complement strand
TTGGGCTCCAACGGCTGCGGCAAGTCGACGACGATGAAGATGCTCACCGGCCTGCTGCCGCCGACGGAAGGAAGCGCGACGCTGTTTGGCCAGTCGGTCGAAGCCGGCAGCATGGAGGTGCGCAAGAGCATCGGCTACATGACGCAGGCCTTCTCGCTTTATGGCGAGCTGACGGTCATGCAGAATCTCGTTCTGGACGCGCGCCTTTATCACATCCCGCCCGACAAGGCGAAGACTCGCGTAGACGAACTCGTCGCGAAATTCGGGCTCGGCCCCTATCTCGACGCGCTCGCCGGCGATCTGCCGATGGGCTTGCGCCAGCGCCTGTCGCTAGCGGTCGCCGTGCTGCACGAGCCGCAAATGCTCATCCTCGACGAGCCGACCTCTGGCGTCGACCCGGTCGCGCGCGACAGCTTTTGGGAATTGCTGATCGATCTTTCGCGCAAGCAGGGCGTCACCATTTTCGTCACGACGCATTTCATGAACGAGGCGATGCGCTGCGACCGCATCTCGCTGATGCATGCGGGAAAAGTGCTAGCCGCCGACGCGCCGCAAAAGCTTATCGACGCGCGCGGCGCGGCGACGCTCGAGGAAGCCTTCATCGGTTATATGGAGGATGCGATCGGAGAGGGCGCCGCCGGAGGGCCAGGCAAGGAAGCGCCCGCCGCCGCCGCCGCGCCCGTGAAAGCCTCGGCGCACGCGGCGCGTACCGGCCTTTCGCTGCGCCTTGGTCGGCTTCTCGCCTACAGCGCCAATGAAACCATGCAGATTCTGCGCGATCCGGTGCGCCTCGCCTTCGCTTTTATCGGCTCGGCGTTGCTGATGCTCGTCTTTGGTTTCGGCATCTCCTTCGATGTCGAACATGTCCGCTACGCGACCTTTGATCTCGACCAGACGCCCGAGAGCCGGGTCTATCTCGAACAATTCGCGGGCGCGCCGCGCTATTTCAGGCAAATGCCGCCGGTCCGGTCCGTCGAGGACGCGCTGCATCGCATGCAGTCCGACAGCATTTCGCTTGTCCTGGAAATTCCGCCGAATTTCGGCCGGGATCTTCGCAAGGCGTCAATACCTGAAGTTCTGGCGGAGGCGGATGGCGCCGACACTTTTCGCGGCGAAACCATCACCCAATATGTGCAAAGCGTCCAGGACAAGATGCTGCGCGATCCCGCGAATGAATTGCAAACCGCGCCGCAAAAATACACCGCCAATTTTCAAGACCGCTATATGTACAACCCTACGTTTGAAAGCGTCTATGCGATGGCGCCGAGCATCCCGCCTATTCTGCTGATCCTCATTCCGGCGATCCTGATGGCGATCAGCGTCGTGCGCGAAAAAGAGCTTGGTTCAATCATCAACTTCTATGTGACGCCGACGGGCCGCCTGGAATATCTCCTTGGCAAGCAGCTCCCTTATATCGTGATCGGCATGATCAACTATTTCATCCTCGTGGCGATGGCGCTCGTCGTTTTCGCGGTCCCCATCAAAGGCAGCTTTCTCGTCTTGACGCTGTGCACGCTGCTCTATGTCACCGCGACGACCGGCGTCGGCATGGTCATTTCGACTTTCACGAGCAGCCAGGTCGCGGCGGTCTTCGTCACGACGGTTCTCACGATGCTGCCGACGATCCAGTTTTCGGGCTTCATGCAGCCCGTCTCCACTCTGGTGGGCCGCGCGAAAGTGCTGGGCTCGATCTGGCCGACAACCTATTACATGCATGCGAGCAAGGGGGTCTTCACCAAAGGGCTCGGATTCGATCTGTTGGCGCAGGACCTCGTCGTTCTCGCCTGTATCATTCCAGTTCTTTGGGCCGTAAGCGCGCTGGCTCTCAAAAAGCAGGAGAAGTAGAGATGAACTCTCTTCTCAACATTCTCTGGCTTGGCCTTAAGGAGCTGCGAAGTTTCGGCAGCGATTTGGTGATGGCGTTCTTCGTCGTCTATTCGTTCACCGGCGCGATCTACGCGCAGGCGACGGGCACGTCGAGCGAGGTCAACAACGCGTCGATCGCCTTTGTCGACGAAGACGGCTCCGCCCTGACCAAGCAGCTCATCAACGCCTTCTATCCGCCGCGCTTCCAGACGCCGGAGTTGATTTCCGCTTCCGAGGTCGAGACCGCGATGGACAGGGGCCGGTTCATGTTCGTCGTCGCCATTCCGCCGCGATTCGAAGCCGATCTGCGCGCGGGTCGTCATCCCGACATCCAGCTCAACATCGACGCGACCGCGATGCAGCAGGCCTCGATTGGCGGCGGCTACATCAAGAATATCGTCAACGATCGCATCTCCAGTTTTTTCCGGCGCACCGACGCTTCGGCGCGACCCCCAATCAATCTGGTCATTCGCCGATTGTTCAATCCGAACGGCGTATCCTCCTGGTTTTCGAGCGTGGTCGCCATCATCAATCAGGTGACGCTGTTGACGATCGTTCTCACCGGCGCCGCGGTCATTCGCGAACGCGAACATGGGACGCTCGAACATCTGCTGGTCATGCCGCTCACCGCCTTCGAAATCGCGATGGCGAAAGTCTGGGCCAACAGTCTCGTCATTCTCGTCGCGACGGGGGCGTCGCTTTATCTCATCGTAATGAAGGCGCTGGAGGTTCCCTTCGCGGGGTCGATCGCGCTGTGGTTCTCCGGCGTCCTCCTCTATCTCTTTTTCGCGACGGCGCTCGGGATATTCCTTGGCACGATCTCCCGCTCCATGGCGCAATTCGCGCTGCTGATCATTTTCGTGAACGTTATGCTGCAGCTTCTCTCGGGCGGTTCGACGCCGATCGATAGCCAGCCGGTCTGGATGCAATATATGACGTTCTTCCTGCCATCGCGGCACTTCGTCAGCTTTTCGCAAAAGATCATCTATCGCGGCGGCGGCATCGAGGCCGTCTGGCCGCAGTTCACGATGGTGGCGGCGGTCGGCCTTGCTTTTTTCGTTTACAGTTTGGCGCTGTTTCGGAAATCGATCGCGGTGACGAAATAGCGCTTCCGGCACGACGCCGCCCCGCGAGCGAGCGACAGGATATCCCGGTTGCGTTGCTCGCATTTACTCAAAATTCACCTTAGAAAGGAATGTCGGACATGATTGATTCGGGAATGTCGCCGTGCGTTTGTCTCGCCCAGAGAAGCGGCGTTTCTCTTCACGGATGACTGGCCCCGACTCATAAGAGGGGTCTCGCAAGGATAGCGCGGCATGTTGATGGGCGGTGGTCCAAAGTCCAAGCGCGCGGCGCCCTTGCAGCTCTCGACGTTCGTCGGGGCAATTCCTCCGATTTGCTTGGCTCTGGCGTTGGGCGGCTGCGCCGTGGGCCCCGATTTCCTCGCGACGACAGCGCCCGTTCAAGACAAATGGATCGAGAGCGGCGACAAGCGCGTGGCGAAGAGCGACGTCAAGTCGCACTGGTGGAGGACGTTCAAGGATCCGACGCTCGATCGCCTCATCCAGCGCGCCTACGAGCAAAATCTCCCGGTGCGGATCGCCGGTTTGAAAATTCTCGAAGCGCGCGCGCAACTCGGCGTCGCGATCGGCAATCTTTATCCGCAAACGCAAGAGGGTACCGGCGCCGCGCAGCAAAACCTTCTCAGTTCGCGCCTCGCCAACCAAGCCTCGCTCCAACATTCGTTCGCGAATTTTAACCTCGGCTTCGACGCCGCCTGGGAGATGGATTTCTGGGGCCGCTTCCGGCGCAACGTCGAGGCCAACGACGCGAATCTGCTGGCGACGGTCGCCGATTACGATAGCGCGCTCGTTTCGCTGACCGCTGAAGTGGCGCGCACCTACGCCTTGCTCCGCACCTATGAGGAGTTCATTCAAATCGCTCGAGAAAACGCCAGGGTGCAAAAAGAGGGAGTGGACATCGCCGAGTCGCGTTTCCGCAACGGCGCCACGTCGGAACTCGACGTCACGCAGGCGCGCACCTTGTGGGAGAGCACGCTCGCTGACATCCCGGAATTGCAAGCCAGTCTGCAACAGTCCAAAAACGCGCTCAGCACTCTGCTGGGACAGCCGCCGGGCGGCATGGAGGCGCTGCTGCATGGGCCGCAAAGAATTCCTGCGGCCTCCAAGCGCGTGGCCATCGGCATACCCGCGGAATTGTTGCGCCGACGGCCCGATATCCACGCCGCGGAACTCAACGCCGCCGCCGAGAGCGCGCGCATCGGCGTCGCCGAGGCGGATCTCTATCCGAGATTTTTCCTATTGGGCGACGTCGGCGTTCAGAGCAGCGACGTCGCCAAGCTCTTCGCGCCGCACAGCCAGTTCTTCACCGCGGGCCCCGGGTTCCAATGGTCCATCTTGAACTACGGACGCATCACCAACGACGTGCGCGCGCAGGATGCGCGCTTCCAACAGGCGCTCGTGAATTACGAAGACACGGTGCTCAGAGCCGCGCGAGAAGTGGAAGACGCGTTGATCGCTTTCCTCAAGGAGCAGGAGAGCGCGGTCAGCTCCCAAAAGTCCGTCGAGGCCGCTCAGAGTTCGGTGCATTTGGCCTTCATCAGATATCGCGAAGGCGAGGAGGATTTTCAGCGCGTCGTGGATTCGGAACGCTCGCTCCTGCAGGCGAAAAACAGGCTGGCCCAGACGCGCTCCGCGATCGCGACCAACCTCATCGCGCTTTACAAGGCCCTGGGCGGGGGATGGGAGTTGCGAGAGGGCAGGCCGATTGTTCCGGTTCCCATGCAACAGGAAATGGCGAGCCGCACCAATTGGGGCGATTTGCTGCCGGCGGAATCGCCGCCGCCGCCGCCGGAACTAGCTCCGCCGACGCCCGCCGGCGCCGCGCCGGCTTTGCTTCCACCCGACTGGTGATAAATCAGCCACGCGCGTGGCGCCCCGGGTTCGCAATCGATGGCTCTTTGGTTTGTCGCGGTCTTTCTGGTGGTTTATGGGTTGACGCGCGTATTTCGCCGAAAGCGTTGGAAGCGAGCCCCAACCGGCGCTTTCTGTCGCGGAGATGAGCGAAAACGAGCCGTGATCGGGAGATTTTGGGTTGAAGACGATGGTCCGCCAAGTGACGAGAGCGCCAAAGCTAGGGCTCCTGTCATCAGCAATTACATGTTTGGTCGCCTTAATCGCATTTGGCGCTGTTTTGTCCACGACGGTCGCTATTGGCGAGGGCGGTCTACCTGCATGCCCAGCCGGCGAGATGGCTTCGTGGACCGACTGCCAAGGAAGTTCCAGCTATCCCAATGGCGGAACATACGTAGGGGAATTTCGCGATGGCAAACCGAATGGGCTGGGGACACTCACCTACCGGCGCCATGGAGAATACGTCGGTGAGTTTCGCGACGGCTGGCCGAGCGGCCGAGGAGCCTATGCTTATCCCGACGGACGAAGATACGTCGGCGAATGGCGGAATGGGGATTTCAATGGCCGTGGAGTCCGCACATATCCCGACGGTCGGAAAGAAGACGGCGAATGGAGCGGCGGCAAACTCGTAAAAGGCGCCGAGGATAATTCGCCGCTATCGGATAGCTCTGAAAACCCCCCGGCGGCGATTGTCGATGCGAGCGAGATCAACCAGTCAAGGCCCCTCGCTTTGATTGGAAGCGAGGTTTTTGGCGGCGTCCTGCCGCTTCTGATGGTGTTTCTCGTCTTTGGAGTTGTCATCGCGGCCGTTTTTGGCCTGAAGGCCAAGCATCAATCCGCGGCCCCATCAATTGCTGTTCGAGGACGAGTTGACGAAGCCGAGGAGCAATCGAAAATTGTCGAGGCTCGGCGCGCGTTAGTCGAAGCCGTCGAGGATTTCGCCGTTTCCGATGCTAAACTACTGGAGCTGCGCGCAAGCGCAAGGCGGCTTTCGAGGAACTCAAGAGCCTGGAAAGCAATGCGGCAACCCGGCGCTTTGTGAATTTTCAGATGCGGGCTCTCGTTCCCGTTCACCGCGAATTTTGATGTCATTTATGTCTTTCCGTGTCATTTTCTCCGCGACGGCGGAAAAAAGAACGCGGCGATGGAATGTCGGAATTTTACACCACGCACGAGCTAGCCGCCCTTTTGCGGGTGAAGGAACGCAAGGTCTATGACCTTGTCGCCAAGGAGACGCTGCCGTTCCGCCGGGTGACGGGCAAGCTGCTGTTTCCGCGTGACGAAATCGCGCAATGGCTGCGGGTCAATGGTGTGGCCGGCGACGCACAAGTCGCGCCGGGGGCGCCGCGATCGTCCGAAGCGCAAAGACCGCTGGTCGCCGCCGGTGGGCACGATCCTCTCCTCGAATGGGCTCTGCGGGAATCGCGCTCCGGCATCGCTGGCTTTTTCGCCGGCACGCTCGATGGGTTGCAGCGGGCGCAGGCGGGCGATTGCATCGCGGCGGGTCTTCATATTCCTGAAAGGGGAGAATGGAACGTCGCGGCGGTCGCGGCGAGGTTCACGGATGAGCCTTGGGTTCTTATTGAGTGGGCCCGGCGCGCTCGTGGGGCGCTGTCGCCGCCTTGGACGCGTGCTTGGAGGTGACGAGCCCATTGCTCCCGGCTGGGATTGGTCAGCGGAACCGCCGACCAATCATTTCGTCGTCAACGTCGTCATGAACTTAACTCGACAACGCCGTTAGCGCACAACGCGCCGGTGCACGACAACAGGTCTGCGGACCACGGCACGTCTCCGCACGACAACGACAGTCTTCTCAATATTCGCCCCACCATTCGTCGCAAGCGCCCCTTGCGCCATCATCGGCACGGCCGCGAACGCTTCCGAACTTTCGAAGGCGAGTCCAGCTATAAGGCCCGCCGCCAGTAGCACCGTGTGCAATGTTTTCATTATCTGCTGCTCCTCTTCGAAGGTTGCGCTTTCGAAGCTACGCCTCGAAACATGTCTGGATGATGAACGGTTCCAAATTAGAAGCGATCGATAAATTATCTAGGCCGCCCGCCATGAAGCTTGAGGCCGGCGGGGCTCCTCATGTGTTTCCCGATACTTTCGCCTCAGATGTCCCATCTGCTAGCTTAAGCAGGCTTTGCGATTCGTCGTCGCGCCTCATTGTTGGTCGGCGATCCGGTCGCAACATGACGCGCCGGCTAAACCCGCTTATTTCGGGAAGAAAGCAATCCACTTCTCATGACGCGCTGTCGCTCACGAGAGGCGCGGCGCCTGTCTCTTTCTGGGCGGCGACCTCGTCCTTTCCCGCTCTCGCGGCTTCGGGAGCCGCGCGGGTCCCGATCGCCATTCGCCGTGCTTCGATCGCGCGCCGCGCGTGCTCGATCGCCAAGGACACCGGAGCCTGGTCGGCCGCGTTCGATCCCTCGATAAGTTTGCCAACGCAGGCGGCGACGCTTGCCTTGAATTCCTTCTCCAAGACATCGAGTTCATCGAGATTGGCGTCGCCAGCCTCGTCGGCGATCACGAGCAGTCGAAAAATCCTCTGCTGATCGCCCTGCAATTGCTTGTTGCGCAGCATTCCTGAAACGATCGCGATAGCCGACCCGATGACGCTCAGAGGAATGCCGATCGCGTAGAAATATTTTTGCGCCTCGTCGATAAAGCTTTGGTCGCCACTGGACAAATAGGCGGATACGCCGGGGTGAATCGGCAGCGCGGAATTTTTTTCATCGGGGTCGGGCGCCTCGATTTGATTAGCGAGCGGCGTCACCAACATCAGTTTGGCTTTTGTCTTCAGGGTCGACCTCGCGATCACGCCCGCGATGGCGTCGAGCATCGTAACCGGCACGACAAATCGATAGCTGACGGCGACGCCTTTCACGCTGTCGTTCGGCGTCGGCGGACGGGCCTTGAACGCCCCCTCGGGAATATCGATGGCTTCGAGACCGGGGAATCTTTTGGCGATGGCTTCGCCGTCGTCGAGCGCCAAGATTTCTGGAGTTTCCTTTGTCGCCCTCGCAATGCTCGAAACGACGTCGACGGCTTCCCCAGGCGCGATGGGACCGACCGCCAGAGCCGCGACGGCGCGCTTGGCGTGGATGGCGGGACCGATCTCCGCGACCGGGAGGAAGAGGCGTTTCACTGCGTCCGGCGGCACATTGAAAAAATTGAGAATAAGGTCGAGCGCGCGCGAATTTTCCTCTTGCAGGACGCCGGTGGGGATGGCGATGGTTTTGCCCGAAAGCTGGGAGAAGTTTTTGATCGGCGAGCCGTGGGGAACGATCACCGCGATCACGTCCCGACGCAGAATGGCGAGGGACTGTCCATTGGTTGGCGGCGCGACGTCGCTGCGGACGAGCGCGATGTCGACCTTGTGGTCTTCCAGCGCCTTGGAGCTCGCTCTCAGATCGGCGACCGTCACCGTTTCAAACCGGATTTGGGGATGCGCCGCCGTTGTCACGCCGATGAAGGCCGAAATGAAGCGCTCCGCTATTCCGCCAGCGGGTCCGGTGGTGATGCGCAAGGTGGCCTTCGGAGACCAGACATATAATATCCCGGCCGCGCAAACGGCGACCAGGATCGCACCCGCAAACAGCAGCGTGGCCACGCGAGGCAGTCTCAGGCCGAAGATCCCGAACATTCCGCGTCTCCCTTCGGGCGCAAGACGAGTCGCGCCCAAGTCGCGCCGCCGGGCGGCAAACCCGGCGGCGCATGCTCCCATGATATCCTTTGGCGCCCTTTCGCGATGGACAACGGCCGCCGACCCGGCGACGACGCTACCATGAGCCCCTTTTTAACGACGGCGGCCGCGCAAGGCGCTGTTCTAGGCAATTCTCGCGACGGTGGAGCTCGCTGGCACCGATAGCGTCCAGGCGAAGCCCTCGGGCGGGAAATCGAGCGTCGTCGAGCCGTCTAGCGCCAGGGCGACCAGTCGCTTGATCACCTTATGGCCGAAGCCCTCGCGCGGCGGCGGCGCCACCCGCGGGCCGCCGCTTTCGCGCCAATCCACAAAAAAGCGGCCGTCCTCGAGCCGCCAGTTGAGCGCGACATTGCCGCCGGCGCGCGACAGCGCGCCATAGGCCAGGGCGTTGGTCGCGAGTTCGTGCAGAGCCAGCCCGATATTCTGCGCGGCCTCTGGTTTGAGCATCACCTTTGGGCCGTCGATGCTCGCATGCTCGCCGACTTCGCTCGCGCCGATGTCGAGACAATAAGCCATTTGCGCGCGAACGAGATCGTGCATCGAGGCGCCGCGCCAGTCCTGGGAGATCAGCAGGTCGTGCGCCATCGACAGCGCTTGCAGCCGCGCCGAAAATTTGCGCTGGAAGTCCTCGATCGAACCCGATCCCGTCGCGGTCTGGCGCGACATCGCCTGCACCACCGCGAGCAGGTTTTTCGAGCGGTGAACGAGTTCGCGCAGCAGCGTGCGCACGTGCTGCTCGCGGTGCTTGCGGTGGGTGATGTCGCGCGCCGTGCCGACGATCCGAACGGGGCGCCCGTTTTCGAAGAAGGTGCGGCCGCGCACCGAAACCCAGCGTTCGACGCGGTCGATTTGGCCGATGACGCGATATTCGCTTTCGTAATCGTCCGGGCTATTCGGGTCGAGCGCCTGTTCGATGGCTTCCTTGGTGCGCTTTTTGTCTTGCGGATGCAGCGCGCTGCGAAAGACATCGAGATTGGCCGGCGCATCCTCGGACAGCCCCCACAGCGCCCGCACCCGCGCATCGAGCACCACCTCGCCGGTGACGAGGTTCCAGTCCCAGATGCCGGTGCGCCCGGCGTCGAGCGCGAGCCTCATGCGTTCGAGGGTAAAAGCCTGTTCGCGAATGAAGTCGCAGCCGGGCTGCGACGGCGGGTCAGGCGAAAGATTAGCATCCGTCACTTGAGACCATCCTTGGTCAAGACCGCGCGGCGTCTTGTGGACGCCCTATGGCCCGTCGGGACGACGGGCGTCTCGTGGACGCCCCGCGTCGAGCTTACCCGCGCTCGCCGGCAAGCTCCAGCACGATGCGCCATTCCTCGTCGCTGACGGGCTGCACGGAAAGGCGCGAGTTATTGACGAGCGTCATGCCGACGAGGCGCGGCTCGGCCTTGATTCGCGCCAAGGTCACCTTGTTTTTGAGCGCCTTCACCGCGCGCACGTCGACCATCCCGAATTTGCCGGTTTCGTCAGTGTGGTCAGGGTAATAGGGCTTGATCACTTCGACAATGCCGACGATGGCCTTGTCCTCGTTGGAATGATAAAAAAATCCGCGATCGCCGACCTGCATCGCCATAAGATGCTTCTTGGCCAGATGGTTGCGCACGCCGTTCCAGAAAGTGCCCTTTTCTCCGGCCGCGATCTGCTGGTCGAAGGACCATGTCGTGGGCTCGCTCTTGAACAGCCAATGAGCCATGTCACAACGCCGCGCCGACGACGCGCCGCCACGGCCGCAGGGCGACGCTCTCGAACAGTCCCGCCTTGGCGTAGGGATCGCCGTCCAGCAAGCTCCGCGCCGCCGCCGCGTCGGCGCAATCGAGGATCAGCAGCGAGCCGACCGGCTTGTCGTTATCGTCGAGAAAGGGGCCGCCGAGCTTGATGCTTGGCGCATTGGCCTCGAGGAAAGCCAGGTGCGCGGCGCGCGTGGAAAGGCGCAACTCGACATGGCCGGGTTTGTCCAGACAAATGGCGGCGAACAGCAAGACGAACCTCGCGAGATTTTTATTCCGCCGAGCCTTTGTCCCAAAGCGCGGGCGCGCGGTCAAGCGGGCGGCGGAAGTCGGGCGGAGTTGTCCCGGCTCAAAGCGCGCGCTTCGCGCCCGCCGCATCGCGTTCCCGCGGCGGGACGTCGGGCGTTTCGATCAAGCGCGCGGCGAGGTCGGCGATTTCCCGCCGCAGCGCCGCGAGATCGCGCGCGTCGAGCGGCGCCGCCTCCGCCACGCCGTGGGCGGCCGCGTCGCGCAGACGCGCGTGATCCTTGCGGAGCGCCTCGACCGCGCCTTGCAGCATGGAATTGTCGGCGCGCGCGATCTCCAGCCGGTCGGCTTGTTCGCGCGCTTCTCCGCGGGTCTGTCGCAGCGCGGTTTCGAGATGGGCGATCTCGTTCGTGAACCGCTCTTCGTCCTCGCGCGCGCGGGCGCGCACCGCCTTGAGCGTTTGTTCGAGCGCTTCGTTCGCCGCCTTGGCCGCTTCGAGTTCGCCGACGACGGCGCCCAGGACGGCGTCGACGCCGCCGAGACGCTCCGCCTCGATCTTCAGTTTGGCGAAATCGTCGCGCAATTGCGCCAGTTCGTGTTGTAGATCGGTGTTCCGCTGGTGCATATCGCCGATTATCGCTTCATGCGCGGCGACGCGGGTCAGCACGACCTCCTTCTCGCGACCGAGTTCCTCGCTGTATGAGCGCAGCAAGCGCATGCTGGCGACCATGCGCTCCGCGCCTTCCGTCACCTCGTGCAGCGCCATTTCGGTCGAGCCGAGCAGTTCCGTCCGTTCCTCCAGCGTTTTGAGCGTTTCGCTCAGCCGGTGCTCCAGTTCGCGGCCATTGGCCTCGGATTTATTCAGGCGGTCGTCGAGATCGGCGATGCGCGCGGCATGGCGGCCGATGTCGACGAGATCCCCCGCCTTCGAGGCTTTGATCGCGTCCATTTCCTGTTCGAGCCGGCGCTCGCGAAGGGCGAATTCCGCCCGCAGCAGATCGCGCTCGGCGATGGCCTGCTCGCGCGAGAGCGGCGCCAGCATCTGCAGCCGGCGCATCGATAGGCGCATCGCCCGCCGCCAAAAGGCGGGCAGGAACATCAGCATGCCAAGCCCGGCGACCAGGAGTCCGAGCGCGAAATACATCGCCTGTTCAATCAACACGCGTTCGTCCTTGCCTGCTACGGCGCTTTCCGCCCGCGCCGTTGGAATGCGGTCGTCGCCACAATCCTTCTAAAACAGGGGCATTAGGAAATCAAAAACCGCCTTTGTCGTCGCGGGGCGTCGCGGCGGGCCTGGTGTCGTGAAACTTCTTGTAATCGAAGGTCGCCGAGCCGGTTTCGTCGGTTTCGACGATATCGACATATTCCTGGTCGAGCAAAATATCGCTAGCGGAATAAATACGGCGCCCGCGCACCGACTGCGCCGATGTTTCGTCGTGCCCACCGTAGATGATGACGAGACTGGTGGAGGGGTCTTCGAAGTCGGCCGCCGCGTAGCCATGCAGCGGGCTGTCCTCGCCGATCACATGCATCAACGTCCAGGTGAAGGCGAATATCGGATTTTCTTCGCGGGTCAGCTTCAATGGATAGAACTTGCGGAAAGTCGCGCCCTCCATCGTGAGCTCGTTGCGAATGAACCACATCTGGGCGCTCGCGGCGGTGATGGCGTTGTGGCGCTCGTTGGCGAAGCGCAGCATCAGCGTGCGCGCGCCGTCATGCACGCCGATCACCGGATTGCGCGCGAAAAGCAGCCGCGCGCGCGGCTGGGCGAAACGCGCGAAGGTCAGCCCGGCGGTGATGGCGACCGAGGAAAGCCCGATAAAGGTCGTCACGGTCGCGATCGCATGGCCGATCGGCGATTGCGGATGCATGTCGCCATAGCCGACCGTCGCGAGGGTTTCGACGCTAAAGTAGAAGTAATCGAGAAAGGAGCCAGGCGGCGCATTGGCCACCGGATCGTCGCCAAAATATGCGGCGAGCATATAAAATCCCGCGAAGACGAGATTGACCGTTATGAACGCCAGAGCCAAAGCCGCGAAGAATATCGACCAGCTGGCCGTCATCGCGTAATGGTGCAGATCGGTCCAAAAGTTGCGCGGCAGACCTTCGACGACGACCTGCCGGTCGCCGATTTGCACGCGTTTGCCGGGGCGCTCGCCGGAGAACATCGCCGAAAGGGAGCGGCGCAAGGTCAAAACGGGTTCCAGGTGGCCTGGGGCGTGAACTTCAGATAGCCGAGGTTGAGCCCGAGCCGCGCGCCGACCCCGGAACGGATCGGCACCACCACCACCTCGCCGGCGGAAAGCGCGGTGAAGCCGAAGCCGCCGACCAGATAGGCCGAGCCGTCCACGCCGCCAAAACGCTGATAAAGCGCGTCGACCGCCGGCAGGCCGTAGACCAGCATCATCGTGCGGTCGCCGTCGGCGCCGGCGTCGAACCCGAGCGACGGACCCTGCCAGAAGATGCGGCGCCGACCCGCGTTGCGGGTGTACATCTCGCCTTCGCCATAGCGCAGGCCGCCGATGAAGGCGCCGCCCGCCTCCTGGCCGAGCACATAGGCGTTGGGGCGGCCCCAATGCCGGGTCGCGGATTCGATTCCCCCGGCGAGGTCGCGGGAGACAGTGCCGAAAAACCTATGGCCGCTGGCTACGACGTCATCGTCCGAATAGCCCTCGGGCGGGAGCGCCTCGCGCGAGGGCGTCTCGCGCGCCAGCGCCGCTTGCGTCGCCAGCGCGACGCCGGAGCCGGCGGCCAGCCGCAGCAGAGCGCGGCGCGAAAAATTTGCGCTGATATCGGCGTCGAACATATTGGTGTTCTCCCCTGGAGTGGACGGAACAAGCCGGAAAAATCCGTGAGAATGTCGCCGCCGGCGCGGCGCGGTTGCGTCGCGATTGGGGCGATGCGGATATCGGCGGACAGCTTCGCGCGACGTAGTTAAGAAAGGGTTGCGGCGGCGGGGTCGCCATAGGCGATAAACGGGCCGTTGCGGTAATCTTGCGCCGCCTTGCCATAAAGCAAGGGCGCGCCCTCCGGCGTCAGCGCCACGCCGCCGGCGGCGCGCAGCACCGCGTCGCCGGCCGCCGTGTCCCATTCCATCGTCGGCCCAAAGCGCGGATATATATCGGCGACGCCCTCCGCCAGCCGGCAGAATTTTAGCGACGAGCCGGCCTCGATCCGGTCCTTGATTTTTTCGCGCGCGAGAAAGCTTTCCGTTCGCGCGTCGAAATGCGAGCGGCTGACCAGCGCCGTCATGCCATCGTCGGGGCGCGGGCGGGCATGCAGGGGAAGCCAGTTTTGGCGCGGGGGCAGGGGGAGGCCCGGCGCGGCCGCGACGAAAAAGGCCGTCGCGCCCGCGAACCAAAGCTCGCCGAGCGCCGGGGCGTAGACGGCGCCGGCCGTGGGCGCGCCGTTCTCGATGAGCGCGATGTTGACCGTGAACTCGGGCCGGCGCGCAAGAAATTCGCGCGTGCCGTCGAGGGGGTCGATCAGTAGAAAGGCCCCGGTTTGCGCGGGCGTCTCGCCGCGCGCGGCGCGCTCCTCGGCGATGAGCGGGAGGCCGGGGAGGCGGCGGGACAACTCGGCCAGCAAAAACGCCTCGATCCGCTCGTCGGCCTCGGTGACCGGACTCGAGTCGTTCTTGACCCGCGCCTCTATGGCGCCGCGCGCGAAGACCTCCATCGCGATGGCCCCCGCCGCGACGCAGAGCCGGGCGAACAGCAAGGCGCGGGCGTCGGGGTCTCGCGGCGTCGGATCTTGCGCGGACATGGGGCGACCTCTTGGCTTTGGGCGCGCATGTTTAGCCCGCCGCGCGGTGCTCGGCCAG
>Ga0116136_1001066_pt1 | contig 14350 bp, 6 predicted proteins | sample June2015DPH_20_5_FD_88972 | JGI IMG/M metagenome (GOLD analysis project Ga0116136, IMG submission 88972) | Peatland microbial communities from SPRUCE experiment site at the Marcell Experimental Forest, Minnesota, USA - June2015DPH_20_40 | ecosystem: Environmental > Terrestrial > Soil > Wetlands >... | reverse complement strand
ATCACGATGCTGAGCTCGATAAGCCAGGCAAGCGAGAATGCGGGGATAAGGGCGGGATTTGCGAGAATGTGGTACTCGATGAGCGCGAGCGGTACGCCGATGAGGGCACCTATCGGTATGAGGTACGTCAGCCGGATCCCTCCCGTGAGCCCAAGATCGTGGCGGCTCAGCTCCCGGTGAGCGACGACCGAGATGATCGGGATGAGCGTCACGCCGTAAATCGCCACCAACCAGTACAGGGTTACTGTCGGGACTATGGTCAGCGAGAGGTTCACCACGCGCAACAACGACACCAGAGCAAGCACTTCGAGGAGCTCGACACGGTTTCCGTTCAGCACCCCTATCGCGACGACGATCATGACGAGGTTCAATGCCTGCACGCCGACCCCGGCGAGGCGGTACCCGGCGAAGATCAAGCCCTGGCCGGCGAGGATAAGGAATATGGCGAGGAGCTCATACCAACCCAAGTTGAACACAATCCGCCCCCTGGCCGCAGAAGCCAGCGCGGCTCGTGTGGTGTCACGGAACCGCAAAAGATGATATGTTACGACTACTTCGGTGCTCTGTGCGCGGCAGTATTTGCTACGACCCTCGGCGCAGACGAGGTACGCGTGCGTGGTCGCGACGCTGTCGGTGAGCGTGAACTCATAGTGGCCTGACGAGTCGGTGGTGGTGGTGGCCGTGCGCACCTTGTTCGCCGGATCATCCGTGTTGTAGAGAACGATGGGCACCGCCACCATATGTGCGCCGCCACCGCTCGTGAGTTCTCCGGCGATCGTGACGTCGTGCCCGACGACCTGGTGCCGGGGGGTCGCGGTAGCCGTGATGGTCGAGGGAGTTTCTACCCCCCTTGCGCGCCGCCGCACAAGGTTTCTGCCAGCGCTACGCGCGACTTCAGTGCTGTCAGCGCCCGCATTAACGCCCTGGTCCCCGAAAGCAACGACGGATTCGCCCGGATTCGAGATGCCTTCTGATGGTCTCGGTTCTTCTTCGCCAGGCAATCTCGTGGCTCTCCTTATATTCAAAAACCGTGTTCCGGCCTTTAATCGTATTGCAGCCTTTACTGCGCAGAAAGTACTAAGTTCTACATCGACAACACAATATAACACTACCGTTACCGCGATCGTAGCGCGCATAGCAGAGATATCTCAGAAATGTAGGGTTATGATGCCCAGCTTCGCTCAATCGCGTAACTCGCGCCAGTTACCACATACCTGCATGAGCGCGCGTTGGCGCGCGTTTACCTGCTCGGGAACAATGATGTTGCAGCTGTAGATCCACGCGACGCCATCGAGCGGTTTTTTTTTAAGCGCGACTTTTTTTTGCGTGAGTTGCGCAATGTGTCTTGACACTGGCTGCCGAGCGACTGTCCTCCATTCTTGACGCCTGCTCCGAGTGATCTGAATTATGAAAAATTATTGAGGTCAAATAAAAATAAAATGTGCGCGAAACCAGTTGGAAACCAGTTTCGCACGCATCAAAGATAAGCTAGATCGTTAATTTTGGTGCAGGGCCCCGAAACACCACCCCACGATATGGTACTAAGGACTCCAATAGCCCCCTGCCGAGAACACTTATGGTCTGGGGCAGAAGCGTGAATGGAGGTGAGAATAAAAGAGGAAACGCACAATAGCGGGCACCATTCTCGCTGTGCTGATACCATTAGTGGCGTTGGCAGGGGCGATCTACGCGTGGACGACGAATGTTGCGCCCACTATGTCTACGACTTCAAGCAGCCCGAGGCAAGTGGCCGCAGAGCTAGTGAACCAGACAATCCGAGCGCACTAGAGAAACGATGAAGTACGGGGCGTCAGTGCCATACTCCCCCCTCAACTCTATCGGATTCCCTCACCCCCTCTTCTCACTTTATCCCCCTTTTTTGCGTCACAATGGCACGGAGGCAATTAAATGCCGCGAATGGCGGCCACGACAAAAAAGAATTCTACTCGCGGAGACGGGACACGCATCGCTCGTTTCCAGTTGAGAATGTGCGCGGGTCCGCGGATATTAATTTAGCGGCCGGCCAGCGCACGCCTAGAATGTAGGATACAGACGCTCGCGATTTGGAGCGACTTAGAATAGGGAATACCTAAATGTTTAGCCAGACGACGAGCCGTTCTGGTACGTTCTGTCGCGCTCCCGAGGGCGACCGGCTCACCAAAAAACGAAGACAAACACAGCAAGGACGTTTGCACAGAAAGGGAGCTTGTCTATGTAGTGCGCGTAGACCTAAGCGCACAGACCACGATCATGTCGAAAGATGCCATGTACGCAGCGGTGCAAAGAAGCGACGGCACGCTCACCAGCATCGAGGGGTTCGAGCATGAGGTAGTCAGCGACCATAGGACGTTTTATTATGCTGGAACTATCGACGGCCTCGTCAAGAGAGATTATACTGTAGAGCGCAACGCAGACGTGCAGGAGGTAACAAGCGACCTTCGCAATTGCCTGCCGCGGATCAATGGACAGTACGCCGGCGTAGCAGTTTACGACGGCGCGTTCGAGTTTGCAGCAAGTGATATCGGTGCGATAGAAGAGCTCTACTATACGACGACCGACACGGAACTCATACTATCGACTGATTTTTTTAGACTCGCAAAAGCCAAGGGACAGCTGGATTACGACGCTTCTGAGGTTCTCTTTTTCGTGAGGCACGGGTTTTGCCGCAAGGGCGCAACAACTTTTAGAGGGGTTCACCGATTACCCCCCGGTGCCGCATTGCAGCTTACTGCAACGGGTTCAACCGCGGCTGAGTGGTACCTTAATCGCTTCGCCGGGGCCACCGTAACCTATGACGTCTTCAAAACCGCGCTCAGCCACTCAGTACGCTCAATTATTCAAGATACCCCCTCGTTCCAAGAAGTCGTCTTGCTCAGCGGCGGTGTTGATTCGTCAGTTTTGCTATCGCTCGTCAACAATATCAAAGATGTGGCCGCGGCTACGTATCGTTTTGTCCCAGCCCTATCGAATTGGAATCGACCAGATGTTCCGCGCGCTGAGAAGATGACCGCGAAACTGCACGTGCCCCAAGAGGTCGTGGACGTTAACCTGAATGAAATCACTCTCGAGTATCTCGATGACGTCATCGAATCGATGCCGTTTGCTGCGCATATAAGCGTCTACTTCAAAAGGATGTTTGAGGCGCTCCAAAGCCCGAAAACGAGGCTGTGGTGCGGACAGGATCTGGATACTCTATATAATTATAATGCGACGATGGATCTTCAGATAATCAATCGTTTCGTGCTTTCCGACGCTTACGGAAGAATGCTGAACGGAATCCACGGCGCTCAAAGATATCAACTTGTGAAGAAGCTGCTCGATGCCGCATTCAGGTCGCTATATCGGTCCTACTATAGACGGCGTTTTGAAACGCCTAACAGCTTTGACCAGCTCATCGGATATCTCAATGAGCCCGATCGAGTGCCCGCTTTACCCGTCGCGGGAACTGAGAACTACGAACGAATGGGTAGCAGCGAGCCGACCAAAGATGTCAGCGTCAATGAAATACGAAGCGCGTTGTTTGACGCCACGCTTCAAAGTCTCCCTAATCGCTACCACGAGATCCAGCTCCAAGCGATGAAGCTGTTTGACACGCAGATGGTCCTTGCCTATTCAACGCCATGCATGGTTCACGTGCTAAGAAATCTCCACTTAACGGCACTCGACGTGCTGATCCCAAAGCGCTTCGTGTATCGTTACGCCCGAGAGCTTGGTCTATCGAAAAGCGATTTTCGATCTGAGGGTCTTTCCGGACGTTGGCGCAGTTCTGATTGGCTCAAGGTCTTTGAATCCACAAGTTTTGGAAAGGAGCTGAACCACGAGGCAGACAGCGCAGCGGACCGGATCGGCCTTATTATAGACCCTTCGGATGGAAATAGATGGCAAAAAAGAGTGAGGGCGCTGTGGGTAAGCAGGGTATACGAGAGACTGAGCCAGGCTGGTGTCGACCTCAAGGAGCCAACACTCGCTAACGCAAGAACGCGCGCGTGAGGTGGGAAGATCGAGCTCACACTGACGCTCGCGCACCCCCTTGGTATTGGGCGATGATGTCGTTCAAGGAATTCGCTTCGCGCGCGCTCAGTTTACCGTACGAGCTGATTTTTAAGGAACCGATGAGTCGTGATGCAACCATGTTGCTCACGAGTTCCTCCCAGGTAGCGATGGGGATGTTGTTCGGAGCACTACTAACGATGGTCTTCACCATCCTTAGCGCACGAATACTAGGTCCATCGGCTTTTGGTAATCTCGGCCTAATCATCACGTTCGGAAACATTTTCGGACTCTCAATGGGGCTTGCTGTGTGGCCGATGATGGTATACGCTTCGAATGCACGGGACGAAACTGAACAGACCATGGTCATCTCGACCGCATATATCCTTATAACGCTGCTTACCGTAGCTTCGGTGGCTATTTATGTGCTGATTTCCGGACTATTGTCACAGGTCTTCCGGATTCCGGGGACTTTGCTCCTTTTCTCTGTCGCGTACGCCGCGACGTATAGTTTTTTTGTGGTAACGATCAATCCGTTAAGAATTTTCTTCAAAATGAAGACATATGCACTTCTTAATAGCTTCCAGTCGGTCATAGTACTCGGTGTTTTTCTCGCGTTTATCAGCAACAACATACGGTCGTGGGAGTCTGCGACCTTCTCGTATTATGTCTCGTACGTAGTCGTCGGTCTCGTTTCTGTTGTTATTCTCAGGAGGTACATAACGCTCCGATTTGATCGGTCTTGGTCGAAAACAATAATCACGTATGTCTGGGTTTCGGTCCCAGGCGCCTTCGCGGGCGTATGTCTAGGCGTCGATAGGATACTTATCAACTTCTTCAGTTCGACAGCGCAGGTAGGGATCTACAACGCCTACTTCGTGCCCTCCCTGACCATGTCCCTTCTCCTGTGGAGCTTTTTTAATGCGGCCTTTTTCCCGTACGCATCGAGGAGCCGTGACAAAGAAGCTATTTTTGTTAAGATTACCAAGCCGATCCCTTACGTTACGATCGTGCTCGTGCCACTGTTCGTTCTCATCGAAAGGATCGCTTTCCTCCTGTACGGGAGTGAGTACCCCTTCAGCTGGGAACTTGCATTCCTTTTTGCACTGGCAGCGACGGCGTCTGTTTTTTTAACAGCTTACAGTACGCTGATGCAGTCCGAAGGTTCACGTGGCGCCAGGGTAAATTCCAACAGTACCGTTATCACCTTCATTGCGCTCGCCATTCTCGATGTACTCTTGATTCCACTGATCGGTATTTTTGGTGCCGTAATCACGCTCATTGTTGCATATTGCATAGCCATCTTCTACCTCGCTTTGCGCCGGCAGACGCTGCGCGGGAGCCTCGTCGAGCCTCAGATGCTTTCCGCGGACCGCTGAATATATCGCAAGCGCTTCCCGGCGGGGATGGGCTGCGGACACTCGACTTGCGACATCTGACCGGCATCGCTCAACAAACTGACTTTTTCAGGCTCGCAGAGATTCCGTCAACCCGAACGGCCGTTTAAAAGCACGCAGATACCCGGTGCGGCTATTGGCGTCTCTCAGGCCGCCGAAATCGTGAAGCAGGTTAGAAGGGTGAGGCCGATAAAAACACGTAACTGATGCAGAAATCGGCTTGTGCCAATGTGACGGATGAGTCGTTTGTGGCATAGAACAACGTTGTTGCCATTTTTGACGAATACGTAAGCGTGCCGCACCCGATTATCTGGAAGACGGCGCAGCGGTTTACGCGCGTGAGCGCCTGACGAAAGGGACCTACCGAGCCACGGCACGCGCGGGTGACGTTGATTGTGCCTCAGCTGTAACCTGGTGTTATAAACGAGCAGTGCGTTGAAGGTAACAGTTCGCGTCGGCTGACCTGGGAGTGAGCGCATGAAGGCCGTCATACTCGCCGCAAATGACAACACTCAGCTTCGCCCCTTAAACCTCCGAAAGCCGAGCGCATTGATCAAGATTAACGGGATTTCCCTGCTTGAACACCAGATCCGGGGGTACATTCGTGCAGGCGTCGAAATGGATTCCATATCGGTCGTCTCAGGCTATCAGCACGGCCAGATCAAACGCTACTTAATGCGCGAGCACTGCGACATACGCCTCGTGAAGAATCCAGACTACCGTTCCGCGGGCACTTTGCTTTCTCTGGACCTCGCCTTGCGAAGCGTAGAGCCTCAGGCCGCCGAAGAGGGGCTGTTCATGAGCAGCGGAGAGTGCATTTACGCCGATGAGGCAATCGAGCGCGTGTCACGCGTCTCTGGGAGTGCCATCGCCGTGGATAGCAGCGAGTACGGGGCTGCGTCGACAAAGGTTATCGCGGAGGACGGAGACGTCGTGCGCATTGGTACCGATTTTCCGCAACACGCAGCTACCGCAGTCGCCACCGGTTTGTGCAAGCTTGACGCTCACGCTTGTGCTGTGCTGGGTGATATCGCGAGAGAGCGCACTGCCCAAAAACGAGACGCGCTGATGGCCGCGACACTCGGCGATCTGATTCGCCGCGCCCGGATGACGCTGGTTGACATCGCGGGAACGAAGTGGGCCGCAGTGCGTACCATGGAGGACTTGGAGACGGCCGACAGGCGATTTAGTAACTTTTCATTGTCCGGCAAGCGGTGTTTCGTCCTCGACTTGGACGGCACCGTGTACGTCGAAAATCGGCCGATCCGGGGCACCGTTGAGTTTATCAACCGGCGTGGCGATGATCGCGCGTTCTATTTTGTCACGAATAACACCTCAAAGCTTCCCGAGGATTATCGGATGCGGCTCAAGGCGCTTGGCATACCTGCTGACGCAGAGCACGTCGTCACGCCGCTTGCGCCCCTTATCGCGTACCTGGACGAGCGCGCGTTAACACGTGTGCATCTGCTCGCGAACGCCAGGGTCACCGCGTACGTGCGGCAGGCGCTTCCCGGGCTCGAGCTGACCGCCGATCCGGAAGCGTGCGAAGCGCTCATCGTGGCCTATGACACAGAGCTCACGTACGACAAACTGAGAGATGCCGCGCTGCTGCTGCAACAGAACCCACATTTGACGTTTCTTGCGACGCACGGCGATCTCGTGTGTCCGACTGAGCACGGTTTCGTCCCCGACAGCGGGTGTATCTTGTCGGTTCTTGAGCAGGCAACCGGTCGAACACCGGACACGGTTTTCGGCAAGCCCAACCCCCTTTTGTTGGTGGGGCGCGTGACCGGTCGCTACCTCCCAAGCGAGATGGTGGTCGTCGGCGACCGGCTATATACCGACGGGCAGATGGCACGCAACGTGGGATGCGACTTCATCTGCGTACTCAGTGGCGAGACCACGCGCGAACGCATCGACGAACTGAGCGAGGAGGAGTTCCCGTCGCTCATCGTGAAGGATCTCGGAGAACTCTGACGTGAGCGATGCACGAACGGGCTCTGTCTTATCGCGCCTATCGAGTGCAGACATCAGGGCGTTGTTTGGTCGCTTCTTCAACGAAAGTTTCTGAGCTCTTCAATTTAAGATGTGAGCTTTGAACGGGGAGCATCAGCTCGAAATATAGTAAGCGAGTGCGTGGTCGAGAGCGTGAGAAGGGGGTCGGTTCGCAGCTTCCGAATCGGTAAGCAGCGCAGCATCGGAAGTATCCTGCGAAGCAGCAACCGATCTGGCTTATCACGATCTATATCGTTCCACTTTGAACAAGCTCGAGTCATTAAAGGCGATAGAGCTATTGACGGCTTCGGCGAGTTACGTCCCGAGCTGCCGCTGGCAAAATAGTCGCTGAACTCAATGTGCAAGACCTTTGATCAACTCGGAGCGAATCAAAGAAGGTATCAAGACACACAACGTTAGAACTCGAAGAGCTCGAGGCGGTGTACGACAAGCAGCTTCTCATTGCACAAGAAAATCGGGTTTTTAGACGATGTACACAGACGGGTTCAGCGCGAACTCGAACACGGGGCCTGTCTTCGGTCTCGACTGAAAAGCTGTTTGCTACGTACGCGCACTTCTCGAAAGGCACGCCCCACGTTGCCTAAGATTGCGCCTAGAGACGAGGACGAGATCAGAGCAGATAAATTCCAGCCAAAATCGCCTCGCTTATGCGTTGGCGGAGAATCAGAAGTGAATATCGGGATAAGAAGACTGGACATGAGTAAGCCAAAAGTAAGCCAAAAGTAAGCCAAAAATTTAGCCACATTTAACTCTCGTGCGGCAGGATTCACAAGTAGCATGGCGCGAACCGCTCCTTACTGCTTGGAGCTTGTTTGCACCTTGAAATTAATATTAAAATAATCTTATAAGTTTATCTCATTATTAATCACTAGCGTTCACCGAATGACCCGACACATCCCACAGGTGCCGCAATCTCCGAACGACGGCGCATCTAGCCACGCGTGTGCGGAGCAGGACACACAGCTCCTTCGGCAAAAGGGCCGATTATTTTGGCTCCGCACGAGGAAGCAGGTGTAAAGTCGTGGCAAGATCGCAGCGAGTTACGCCGTCTTCATCATTGGGGCATACGCGCCGGATCTTTTTCGCGCTCACAATCGCCGGCCTCTCAGCGCAGATTCAGCTGCCCAATAACAGTAGCGTTATATTACCTGTGGCCGCAATTAGGAGGCAGCAGCAGGCCGCTTCAAAGGAAGTAATAGCCACAGCAAATGAGGCCGGCAAGATTCGCACGAAGAATGAGAACGTCGGAATGACATGTTAATTAAAGAGCGACCAGGCACCGCTAACGTGGTAACCAGCATTGCTGAATAGACGCAGGTTGCCAGTCATCTCCAAGTTCGAGGTCTCAGATTGTCATTAATGATTAGAGCGATTTGCGCGTTCGACGCTCAGTCGATCAGCCTTACACGGCTCAATGCAAAAGCCGCTTAGACCTAAGATATTGTCAATTACCTAAGCGATGCGTAGCGGGAACTCCGTCCGAAACTGCGCTTCTGTAGCGTAAAACATCGGACGCTCTCCTAAAAGGCAAAATCGCCCCAACAAGCTGCGTCGCCTTCTTCGCTTTCATTGAAACCCGCAATAAGAAATGTGGTCGCGCACACACACGCGAAGAAGGGTGTTGTTTGCGCGAAGCACGCAGCGACCGCGAAGAACCGGCGCGCCGAGGTATTCACTCGCCAAGGGAGTTGAGCGCCGGCGGTTACGAGTTGCTGATAGAGTATCAATGAAACGCCAACTAGGCCCCCATCGATCGCGACCAGTACACCACGGTGACGGTAAAAGCGAGTCAAAAGGTCGCGAGCAGCGCTTCTGTCTCTCCTTTTTCCCTTCCTAGTTTCTTTCACTTTCAGCCGCCACTATGAGGATTGACGAGTGAGAATCTCAAAAGTGGCAAAACGGTGTTCGGCGTGCTGGTTACGAAACGGCTTTGCCATTCCGTTCGAGGAGCCACAAGGCCAAAACGTATAATGCGACTCCAACGACCATGACAGGTTGCATCAAGACGTCAACGATGAGCTCTTTCAGCCGGTCAAGCCACCCGACATCGGCTTCAAACGGCGCAACAACGACGTCCTTCGAATAGATGTTATATCTTTCCCGGGCTTTTTTCTGGCTCAAATATTTCTTAATCAAAAACGTACCGATTCGCAACCCATCTTTGATAGACGATAGCTTGGCCGGATTTTCTTGTCGTGCGCGGTACGTGATGGGAATTTCCGTCATGTGATACCCGTTACGCGCGCATTCGGCAAGCATGTCTACTTCAATTGCAAACCCCTCGGCAGAGAGCTCTAAACTTCTGATTACGCGGCCTCGATAACCCCAAAGCCCACTGCAGACATCGCTAATCTGCACATTGAAAAGCAGCCGAGCGAGGAGCGAGAGCAGGACGTTCCCCGCGACGTTTAGCTTGGTCATGGCTCCCGGCTCAATGGTGCCCTTGAGCCGGGATCCTATGACAACGTCATATCTCTTGAGTAAGCGTATCATCTCTGTCACAATTTCGATCGGGTACGTGTCGTCCCCGTCAACCATAATGGCGTAGTCGGCATCAATAGACTTAAATGCCGTTTGAATGGCCGCCCCCTTTCCCGGCCGCTCTTCGAGTATGAGTTGGGCACCCTTATCAACAGCGATATCTCTCGTGTTATCAGTAGATCGCCCGTCAATCACGTACACGACGGTTTTGAGCCCATTTTCTAAGAGGTCGGCAACGGGTACGCCGTCGATGACCGCGCCGATTGAGGTTTCCTCGTTTAGCGTTGGAATGACGACAGCTACGGTCTCCAGCGCCTCGTTTGCTCGCTCATCGAACGATATCGTCAGCGCCACCGGCGCTTCCCCACTTAGACCAAGTCGATTTGCTTGTCGCTCACAGAATTCAGAAGCATCAAGCTCGGCGTGATCATTCACGTTTGAACTAGGGCTACGGCTTCGAAGACTTTTCTGCATGCTAATACATCAGAACTTAACTATTGTCAAAGTATTTAATAGTTGTTATAGTTTATCAATAGTTTTAATTTATGTTAAACTCGAGATTAACGGTACTTTGATATCAACTCGTGCAGTTTGCTCTAGACCTGTGGTATCGTCCGATTTCAGGTTCGAAGGGTTCAGATCGTCATACGCACGAGTTTTTGCTCAATTCAGTCAAGAAGCGACGCGAGTGACTATCGATTGTCCGCCGCGACGTCTTTGTTGAATGTGGGGTGCTGCAACCGAGCGCTTGATGTTTGCTGAAATGGAACCGCTGCCGCCTGTGCCGCGATTTTAGCCTGGTGCGCATTAAACGCACGGACGCCAAGAGGGAGCGTGAGTCGCGCTCCACAGTCGAGCCCTCTGATCAGCAGCAATTGCCCGCGCCCAGTTCGAAGGAAAAGTCACGGCGTTGAGCAGGATGACTTGTGTATCAGATTCGTCGGAACGCGTAGTAAAACACCGTTGAAGCGCGCGGCGGCGCGATTCCGGCGCGAGGAGGTTGCCAAGTTAACGTTATTACAGGGGAGCGAGCATAGCGTGAATCACGATGGCTGATTCTGATGGATCCCGTCTTGTCCGGTATGTCGCGCTCGCGGCGATTGTCTCGTGGTAGCAGCGCTCGTCTTTTCGATACGGGATGGCCTAAGCGTTACCAGCTTCTTCGGTGATAAGACGTACCTGCTCATCTTGCAGGACAATGACGAAATACGCGGTACGGGCGGTTACTGTCTGCCATGGGACTGGTAACGTTCCGTGACGGAAATATTGCGAGCTTGCAGTACTATTATCGTGACTATTCGCCGGAGCTGCAGGTGCTTGTGAGATTGGATGAACCTGACAGCTTCGCCCAGTTCTTCGGTGCTAACTATACCAGGCTAAAGGATTCAAATGTAGAGTACGATTTCGATTCGTTCGCTTCTAAGATGCAGTCAGATTTCTACAACGTGACGAGACACAAGGTCGGCGGTGTCATAGTCATAGCCGTTGACTTCACGGCGGTCGAAGCAGTCATGAACATAACTGGCCCCATAACGGTATCAGACGGGGTCATGACGAGCGGGAACGTGGCTGATCGCTTGCACTACTATTCAGGACCTCGGGGGCAGAGATGACCGGACTAATGTCTACGCTGACATTCGACCTCATGCGGCTCATTCGCGATTCGAGCATCCAACAGAAACTGGCGCTTTACACCACGTTGCAAACGTTAGAAAATGAAGGACACGTGCTCATCTATCCCAACCCGGGATTCTGGTTCCGAAGCGCCGGGGGTGAAAGCGTGCCGACTGGAGCGGGCTCTATATCTGTGGCCGATACGACGCTAGGCACGGGAAAGGCAGCGGGTTTACCGCTCTTTCGTCGCGTCTTCTTGTGTCTGCGAATGGGACCGGAAGCGTCACGTACACGTATGTGCAGCCGACGTGGTCTCCGCAAGCGGGCTAGGGTACCGCTACGACCTGTACGTTCAAAGACAGGCCGGGATCAACAGTTACATCCTTAATGCGAGCGTGCAATTGCCGCCAGGGGCGACGATGATCCACGCTGAGAACGTGAGCTCGAACCAGGTGTTTACGGGCGACGCGCACGTGAGCGTCGTGTGCACGTAGAGGGACTTGTGAACGCGAAACAAGGGGCGGCACTGGGGGTGGTCATTCTTCTCGTAGTTGTCGTGCTGGCAGCGAGTGCGCGTTCGTTGCTTTCGGTTCCGCCCGCCAACGTTACGTATACCGTGCCAGCTTCGGCTGTGCGCGTGTCGTTGGGCGAGACGGGGAGCGATGGGACGATCGCGTTTCGCTTAAATAACGTCAGTGATGCTTCAAATCCTGCGACGAGCAGCGTGTGGATCGAGTATAACCGTGAATCCAACCCCGACGTGTATAACTTCTCGTTGACCCCCGCTGCGAACCGTTATCTGATCGCTAACGTCACTGTCTCCAACGCGCGCCACATGAAGATTCCCTTTGACTACGGAGATTTCGTGCTGATTGCGCGCGACGGCACAGCCTATTATGCTAGTTACGCTGTCTGCAGTACTGGCTGCAGCGTGCAAGCGCTCGCAACCAGTACGCTAAACGAGACCTTCACGAGTGACTAGTACGTGCTCTTTTCGGTTCTCAGCAACTCAACCAATAGAGATAGCGTACATAGGTGCTACCCCACCCATTGTAATGTCATCGACATGAATCGTCGGCGCGTGAACCTCTTCCCATGCTAGTCAAGGATCTCCCGCCGTGCAACAGCGGGCGCGCACCAGCAAAGCTAAGCCAACGACAATGGGAGCGCCCTCCTATGCGCTCTTAGCCGACAGTGACGCCGACCCCATAGGAACTGGTGGAGCTGTGTGTGCTGTCACCAGCGAAGTTGGCGTAATACCAGTAAGCGCCCGCCTGGGATTCACTGCGGGTCAAGGTGAAGGAGCCGTTGGCGGCGGTGGTGGTGGTCGCGGGCGTGGTCCAGGTGCCTGACGGATCCGCTCTAAAGAGCGTGATGGTCGCACCAGAAATGGGTGTGCCAGTCGCGTTGTCTTTCAAGTAGCCCGACAGGACGAACTGCTGGTTGGCCGCTGGGTTGGCGTTGGAGGTGGTGGTCGTAAGCGTCGTGGGGGTAAGGGTGCCTGCCGTGACGGTGACCGACGCTAGCGTGTACGCATACGTCTGATCCCCCATAAACTCAACAGTGTACAGGTAATATCCGCTACTGCTCTCGTTCACGACGAACGAGTAGGAGCCACTTTGGTCAGTGTATCGTGTACCTGCAATACCTCCTGAATCCGCAGGGTCGTATAGGTCTATTTCTTTTCCCGTGAGTGGGTTGCCTTTCGTATCTGTAAGCTTTCCAGACAGCGTGAAGGACTGGCCGACGGCGGGGTTGTTGTTGTTGGCGGCGATCGTGACGGTGGTGGGAGTGAGATTGCCGACGGACACCCATACCACGGTGGTCACGCTCGTGTACGTGTTATCGCCCCAAAAGATGACTTCATAGTAATACTGACCTGGGTTTTGCTCGTTATACGTTATCGAGTAGCGACCGTTGGCGTCAGTCGTCGTAGTTCCCATCGCAGCCCATGCCCCTGTAGGAAGCCGTGCATCTGTATAAAGTCCCATGCCTGAAAGCGGCTTCCCGTTTGTATCCGTTAAGTACCCTGAAATCGTGAAAGACTGGCCGACGCCAGGGTTAGTCTTTGTAATATTCAAAGAAAGTATCGTCGGCACGAGATTGCCTACACTCACGTCAATCATAGATCCAGACGCAGTGTAGCCACTTGATGCATTGCTGAAGCTAACGCTACAGACGTAGCTTCCCGGCGCAGATTCGCTGTGGGTGACGGTGTACGAGCCGTTGGCAGCGGTCGTGGTGCTCAGAGTGACTTCTGCCCCCGAAGGACTCTGGATGGTTACCTCGACTGGTTGGCCGGCGAGGAACGCACCAGTGACGCCGTTTTGTAAGACTCCGTAGATAGTGTAAGGCTGGTTAACGGCGGGCGTGTAATTACTTGCAAAAATACTAATGACCGATTCTTGAAGGCTGCCGACCGTGACGGTGACCGCGGCGGAGGTGGCGCTAGTATGAGTCGTGTCGCCGGCGAAGTAGGCGTAGTACGTGCGTTGCCCGGCGGAGCCAAAGCTCTGGGTGAGGGTTATCTGACCGTTGGCGTTGGTGGTGGCGGTGGTGTCGTTGTAGCGGACGCCGTTGAGGTAGTGGTAGATGGTCACGGACTCAGACGAGAGAGGAGTTGTGCCGCTCGTGAGGGTTGCAGTGAAGGTGACGGGTTGATTGACGGTGGGGGTGGTGGTGGACGCGGTGAGCGTAACGCTCGTTTGGGACTTTGCGATGGCATTCACGTTGACGGTGACAACGCTGCTCGTCGATGTGTGATGGGAGCTGTCACCGGTAAATGTGGCGTAGTACGTGCGTTGCCCGGCGGAGCCAAAGCTCTGGGTGAGGGTTATCTGACCGTTGGCGTT
>Ga0116136_1001060_pt1 | contig 14400 bp, 18 predicted proteins | sample June2015DPH_20_5_FD_88972 | JGI IMG/M metagenome (GOLD analysis project Ga0116136, IMG submission 88972) | Peatland microbial communities from SPRUCE experiment site at the Marcell Experimental Forest, Minnesota, USA - June2015DPH_20_40 | ecosystem: Environmental > Terrestrial > Soil > Wetlands... | reverse complement strand
GCTTTCTTCAGGCGTCGCGGGCCGGGTGAGGGGTTAGTTGCGGGGCGAGGACGGCTCAGACAGGCTCGGCCCAAGCTGCTCAATGGAAACGAGTAATGCGTCGAGTTTCTGGAGAGCGGAGCGCAGCGTAGCGAAGAATCTGCTTTTGGTTGCGGCCATGCCGCGCTGTGAAACTGACCCTGGAAGATTCTTACCCAGAGGGGTACACAATACTTCAAATAAGTTGTAGTATTGTGTTATGGGGAAAGCGCGCAAGGAAGCTGCCAAGAAGCTGTACGAGATCGCGGAAGGCCAGCAGGGCTTCTTCACAACGAAGCAAGCCAAGGCTGCGGGGTTCGCGGAGAACACTCATCCCTACCACGTGCAAGCGCGAAATTGGATTCGGGAGTACCGAGGAATCTATCGACTCCCAAATTTCCCTCAAAGCAAGCGCCCTGACCTAATGCTATGGTCCCTGTGGTCGAGAAACCGGGCAGAGGTCCCTCAGGGAGTCTACAGTCACGCGACAGCTCTTAGCATTCACGACCTCTCGGACCTGATGCCCGCAAAACTCCACATGACCGTTCCGACGGGCTTTCGTCGAAACAGCAAAATTCCACAGGTACTTGTCCTGTATTACGACGACCTTCCCCAACGCGATGTAGAAGCCATCGATGGAGTCCCAGTGACAAAGGTTCTGCGGACGGTCCTCGATCTCCTCACTGCGGGTGATGTTTCTCCCTCAGTGCTGCGGCAGGCGCTTCGTGAAGGGCTCCGACGCGGGCTAATTCGACGGAGCGAGATTACAGAAGCGAGAAATCATTCCCGGGATGACAGGAAGGCACGTCAATTCCTTCTGACGGTCGCCGCATGAACGAACCTAAGACCTATACCACTGCCGCTGCTTTTCGAAGGGCGCTGGAAGTCAGACCCCAGGATATCGCAAAGAGAGAAGCTGTCGATGAGCAAGACCACTACTATCGCCAAAATGCGTCGTAACGGCAGGCTTGTCCGGGTCAAACCGGACGGCACCGAAGAAGCGCTGGACACTCCGCCCCTGCCTCCGCTGAGTGCTGCGGAAATCGAAGCCGCTGCCGCCCGCGACCATGAAAACCCGCCGCTTACCGATGCGCGGCCAGGGCAACTGCGTCCCGCTCCGCGCGTCAAGACCCTCCGCCGCGCCCTCGCGCTGAGCCAGGAGGAGTTTGCCGCGCGCTACCACATCCCTCTAGGCACTCTAAGAGATTGGGAACAGGGCCGCTCTGAGCCGGACCAGCCAGCTAAAGCCTACCTCACCGTCATCGCGCGCGATCCCGAGGGTGTCGAGCGGGCATTGCAGCCTGCGCCAAGCTGATGAACGTTCGTCCGAAAGGCTGGTTTGCCAAGGACAATCAGCAGGCAGACGCCGGGCAGGAATGCAGCTCGACGTTTCGCCGCCCCCGCCAGCGCCGCAAGGCTCGCCAGCGTCAGCAACGCGTACAGCAAGCGTAACGCCGACCCGCTTTGGAGGTCCGCGGCTTTCAGCTTCAAATTCCCGCCTTCTCATCGGCTGGTCCCGCGCCTGCGGGACACGCGGTCAATGGTCAGCCCGCATCGGCTCTGCTGTTCGGCGGCGTCCACGGGCGCATCGAGTTCGTCCGCGCAGACCTCTTTTGCGGGTGTGCGGTTCGTCCCCAATTGACAACAAGAAACCGCGGACCTAAAGTCCAGGTCCGCGCTACGCTTGCTGCAAACCTACGGGCAAGAAGGTTTCCCTGGCCTATGTGTACCGCTTGCTCCACCGGCACCGTTGGCGAAGGCTCGCACCTCGTCCCCGGCACGTCAAGGCCGACCGCCAGTGGCAAGAGGAGTTCAAAAAAACCCCTCCAACTCCTCCCGGAAGCGGTAGGGGGATGCCCGCCGGGCGTGCCGGTGCAAGCACAACGGCAATGGGAATAGAGCCACTGCAGAAGACAGCTTCCGAGTGCGGGACGGCAATTGAACGGATTCTTAAACGAAGCGGCGTCACACAGGGTCTATATTGGCCGGTGGCCATTTTCCGTGATGCCGACTTTTCATTCCCAATCCATGCCAGCGTCGGAACTATCTTCGGAGCTACAACTTGCGGTGTGACGAGCGAGTAGATCCTCCTGCGACCACTTGAAGATAATTTCCAATGACGCAACTGGAACTAAGCGCTTGCGGCGGCGGACGCTAATCCCTGCCTTCTTACCGCATTTGGGCCCTAGTTCACAAATTAAATTTGGCCGCCTTGCGAGGTCGCTGCATGTTCCTGACTGAGCGGGGGTAAGAAATCTCAAGAAAATGGTGAAATTGGAATTTCTGGTAGGTACCAGGCTACGGTCAGTAAACCATTTTCAACCGTTGGACCCTCCCGTCAGACGTTGCGTCGTGACGGGCATAGTGGGTTTCGGTTCCATCGTCCTACCCGACAACGTGACGCTCACGCTTGACGTGTTTTGACGTCTGTCTCAGGGTCACTGCACCCCCGACCGTGTTCTGTCTTTACATTTGACAGGTTGGCTACACCGACATTGGTCGCTGGAGGACAGTTGACAGGAAGGGGGTGGGTTACCGACGTACCAACCTCAGGGATGACAATCGTGCCTTTCTCCAAGTCCATTTTCCCGATGAAGTACCTCAGCGCTTCTGGCCAAAGTAGAACGCCGTTGAATTTGCCTACCATCCCGAAATCCCGCCTTCCTTGCCTCGTGCGCTCCCAATTATGGTCTGCTTGAAGCCGCAGGAATTCATAGACAAATGAGTCGACAGGGTCGAATTTCCAGCGTCCCTGATCCCTGGCGTCGGTGCAATCGTCACACTCGTAAAGCAGCCGTAACTTCCACAACATGGGAGTCCAATTCCAGCCTGAGAACCCGAAAATCTCACATACTTCGAAGAGTTGCGCATACTTTCTACTAGCGTTCTTGACGGCATCCAGAATATCCGCAACGAGCTTGTAGCTTTGGACCTGCTCAGGTTCGCTGCCGCTCAAGCAACTGCGCAGAATCTCGGCTCCGTCCAATTGCCAAGGAAAGCCCTGGCCGTCTGGGGGCGACTTCTTAACGGCCTTGTTTCTTACCAGCCTCCAAATCAGCGGAGCCAGCCCAATCTGCACATTCCTCACAGGGGCATAAATGTTCGGGGCATCAATTTGCTTGAATAAGTACATGCTTGATTCCTCCCCTGGGCAAATCCTCCAGGCAGTTCTTACAGACCCTTACTTTTCCAAAACATCGAAACACTGTGGCGGCTCGTAAACCCACCGATGAGATTGTCCGCAAGAACACGGCGAAGCGTTTCCCTCACGATAAAAGCCAACGCATCATCGAGGACACTAATATAGTTTACTCGTCCACCTAAGCTGTCCCGTCCAGCCTCTGCTCCAAAATACTTGTTAGGTATGCGCTCACCATGAGCAATGCAGTTACGGACCACATTGATGTCTTCGATGATGTCGCCTATGGTTGTTGGGTTAGGTTCCATGAATTCAAACTCAGGATGTTCATTGGGTGGGTAGATAGGCGTCGTCTCTCCCAAAAATCCCCTGACCCTGCGGACGAGTTTTTCGCTACTGGGCGAGTAAAGAGCGTGAAGGGCGGAGGAACCCCAGCAAAGATACCGCCACTTCCAATCATTCACCTCGTACCCCATGTTGTAATATTGCACCGCCATCCGAAAGGGCCAGTATTCGCCGTGCATAGCTTTGAGGAAAGGGCAAATGAGCGTATGTAAGTTCTCAAGGTCTTTATTCCGAAATTCAAACAATTTCAATGCCTCAGGAACATCTAAGGCGCTGTCGGGAAAGGTGACCCCACGTTGGTCCACCGTTCCGCTTTCGGTGAGGTAGCCTGTGACAGAGCCTTGACGGCGTGTTGGTCGAACTATTCGGGAGCACACAAAGACCTCGTTTATCAATTCGTCGTTCCTTTGGCCCATTCTCACGGACTCTTCGTAGGTAGGAGCCTCCGGGGGGTCGTCGTAGCGATGGACCAGAGCATACTTCACCGTGCCCTCGAAAAACCGCAGCCGGTGCAGACCGACTTCGACTTTCATATACTCAAACATCGAAGGTGGCAATAGCTCTGATACATCAGCAACCTCGACGTTCGGCATGATGCTGAACGGTAATTGAGACAGGTCAAATGGTTGACTGGAGAATCTTTCCAAAGGAATGAGTTGGAAGGCAATTTTCGTAGCCATTCTTTATCCGTTCTTCATCGCAGTTCGAGGGACTCGGGGATCGCCGCTACTCAGCGGCCTCTAGGAACACTGACGCGCTATATGGCACTGGGCTGGAAATTCCAAGCTGATCACTTACGGCCCTGATGCCCGTGTCCCACTCCTGCCGGGTCGTGGGTGAATGCCGGTCCCCCGTGAAATACACGTTGGCGAGGTACGCATCAACTTTCCCAATCTGCCGCAGGAAGTAGAGGAATGCAAGCCTGTTGGCCGACTGGTACAGGCGACCGAGCCAATCGGCGTCCGGGTTCATGCCCAGCCATTCCTTCGTTCGTCCAAGTGACGACTGAATGAGCGACAGCGACCCGCCCGACGCACCGCAGCCCTTCCCGTACACCTCGGGGAAGTGGCTTTTTGCCTCGACAAGCACGCAACCACCACCGTCCAGCCGTGCGAGCGCATCCCAGCACGGACCCCCACGTGGCCAGAATTCACGCAGCTTTGGAGCGAGATGCCCAGCGCCGATAATTTCCAGGAACTCCTTATCTCGATATTCGCAGTAATCGTCCGCCGCCAGTGGCGAGACCCAACGGATTGCGAATTCTCGAAGATTGTACGCCTTGAGCGCCTCGGCAACCGCATGGTTTAGTTCCGACGTGCGCTCGTTAACGTATGTCTGAATCTGTCGCTGGCTCCCGGCGTAAGCTCGTCCGGTGCTACCGGTGCGTGAAGGGTATTTCGGGCAGGGCATCGATGGTGCCTCCGTGACGATTCAGTTTTGTACCCCAGCGGCAACCGCACGTGGTCAATCTGTTTCGTACACATCTGCCGAATGTTCCCACGGACCCAGGTTAGTGTTCCCTCGCCTTGGCTGCGTACGGTATGCCAATCTTTCAAAACGCTGACCTGTGAGGACTGGAATTTCGGAAATGCTGGCGGAATTGACAAACAGCATCCACGACTGAACTCGCCGAGGTCGTCTCTAGGCCGCTGATTTGAACAATTCCACCAACCAATCCGTTGCTCTGGGATAGTAGTCGGCGTCCAAAACAAATTCCTGTCCATAACCGACGGTCTTCACCGTAGCCCATCGCCCACCCGTCCCCCATCGTTTTTTGTCTTTGTGATGGGATAGTGGGGGCTTATCTGGAAACGGATACATCCACGCCGGTAGACGCCAATTGCATCGGGTTTCTCCAGGCCCGGTCAGCAGAAGCTTCTTGTGGAATTCCGTGAATACGCCCCCGCCTGGAAGTCGAGTGGACAGACCGGGAAGTTCGAGGCGCCTCCGGGCAATGAAAACAGCGTCTACGGGTTTTCTAAGATTACAGTACCCATCTCTGTCACCACGAACATGAGCGTGGTCGTTTGCCCATTTTGGGAGAACCGGTTCCGCATTGAACCAGCCCCAAACCTCACCGACTTGCAACCAGCCGAAAATCAGATGGACGTCTTGCCTTTTGGGGTCGGACTTGAAATGCCCGTTCGCATCTTGCAGCCGGTGGAACCAGCCGAAAAACAAGAAAAGGTCACCTTCCCGAACGCCCTGGTTGAGGAGGTGGGCACAGGCCTTATCGGATTGCCCGAAGATGGGCAACCAGCCCTCCTTTCGGACGAGGTCGCCACGGATAAGGTCAGGGTCCAAGTGGCAGAAATCGGTCCTTTTTATCCGGGGTTTCCCCTTCCGATGGTTGAAGGTCAAGTCCTCAACCATTGTCCCAAGGTCGTCTGTGTCATTGCCTAGGTCGTCGTACGTGACACGGTAGCGGGGTGGCGGCGGGTCCCTTTGGTCCCCCAGTGACGGAATCGGGAGAGAACGCAAACGTCCGTCGGGAAAAATCGGGCTTGCGACGCCGCCGTATCTTGCGTCAAACCCTTTTCGACTGAAGATTATCTTCATGGGGTTGACTCCCGAACCATAACGCCCCCCGAACAAAGAGAATCAATTCGGTCACCGCTGTGTTCACATCCCTCTAATTTTTCCCAGACCCAAATGAGGTCGGCAATCGGCTCCATCGGAGTGACTCACGCATCGGCAGTGGGTTGGGCCAACTCGAAACCGTCAAGAAACCAGAGTATTTATTCTTCGAGCCAAGGCAGAGCTTTTGACGGACCGTAGATATAGCCGCCCTCAATATAGAACTTACCGGACTGTCCCGGCCCGTAGATGTACCCGTTCTCAATGTAGTAACGCCCGGAGTTTCTTGGGCCATAAACATACCCGTTCTGAATGTAGAAGCGTCCTGACTCTTCAGGGCCATAGATGTACTCGTTTTCAATGTAAAAGCCCGTGTTCATTATCCCCCCACTTCATGGCGGCATCAAAGCGTGGTGGAGGCAAAGTGAGCCTCCAGCGCCTTGACCCGGACTGCAAAAAACGAAAACCCCTGTAGGTTTGCAAACACAATCGCTTGGTCCGGGACAATTCCCGAAGGATGTCCGGATTGATTGCGTACGAGGCGTATCAGGTTGAATACTCCGTCCAGATGTGTTTCATAGTCTTTGAGGAGTTCACCAGGGATGCTTGCTTTCAGCCCGTCCAGTTCCTTCTTGAAATGCGAATACTGCGGGAAAATAAACTTACCCTCGAACCGCTGCTGGACTTTAGCCCTCTTCGCCGGGTCAGCATGAGCGTTCACATAAGTATCAATCAATCGAAGCACCAAGTGTTCTGATGCCACACCGAGTGATACCGCTGAAGAAAGGAAAAAGCCTCGGTTGTAGGTTGAAATTGCCTCTCGCAAATAGGTCAATGCGGTTGCGTCAAGTCCGGGAACACGTTTGCTCAGCGCACCAAGGTATCCCTCGGGGTCAAAGGGCAGCAGATTGCCTTCGGCTATGCACTTCCTTCCATACTCGGTGACCGTAAACCATGGGAATCCTTCTGCGTCGCCGTATCCGATGAAAAGAACATTGTTGTTCACGAATTCTTGTAACAGCTCACGTGCAATCTGGTGTACTGAACGGACGGCGGGATACCCAACCTTCCGTTGCAGATGCTGACAGAGTTCCATCAACTGAATGGCTCCGCCCTTCGTTCTATCCGCAAGCGCCTGCCTGAGATAAGCGATAAATTCCTGGCGTATCTCTTCTCTTGTCATTTGTGCTCCGCTGCCTCTCAGACCCGGTTCAATGCCGGGTTTAGGATGTTGCGCAAAAGCGCTTCCACCGACTTGTAATCGGCGGTCCGGAAAAACCACGCCGATATGCGCCCTCCGCCCTTGGCTGTCGTGTAAACGAGATTGTTCAAGCGGCAGTTCGTTTCTTGACCACCCTTGAAGCAATTCTTGGGAGAAATGTTTCCGTAGCCAGCATTAAATCGGTCTGAGAGATTGGCGCATTCGCCCACGTAGCGTAGTTCCCCATCAACCATGAGCACATAGACTCCGGTTGCCCGAAAGCGGTTTCCAATCCTGAAGCTGCAAAACGGGCCAGCTCCATATCTATTTAGAGGCAGATTTCGAACGTTTTCGTATCGGTCCTGAGGCATGAAAAGTTGCACGGAACCATCTGGGGCTCGCATAGGCTCGATGTCGCAAACCTGCTCAAATTCGTAAGCGCCGATTCTCGTCAGTGCCACTCCCCGACAGTCGGCACGAGGATACTGTTTGAGCGCCATTCATGCAATGGGTAGTTTGGAGATCGTGCCCGAGAAACGCCCTTCCCGGAAAACAGGACGAGTGCGCTTTGAAAGCGGACCAGACTCCTATCGGCCTGGCACCAGCAACGAGCAGCCGCCTACTGTTTATTGACGATCCCGCAGGGCAACGCGAAGTTCTGGGCGAGCCACGTTAGTGCTTTATCAGAGGCGCGCTTTCGCGAAAAAGTCGAGGTGGGTAGGGCGTTCCGGCGCGGGTTCGATAAAGGTGTGAGAAGGAAGCCGCCCGTGGTTGCGGCGGACGCGGCCCTGTGCAAATTCAATGACGGGAAGGTGAGGTGTCGAGGTGCTCGGGAGCTGCGCGGCGAAGCCCAGAAGACAACCCCGTGCGTGCGGGAGCTGGCGGAAGGGCAAAACTCTCGCCAACCGAGAGGGTGGAGAAGCGGAAGGAAGAGATTGGTCCGGCGGCAAAACGGGGAGGGTGGAGCCCCGGCAAGCGTGCGCCGGCCCAAAGCGCAGCGCTAGTTGGGGTGCTTTTCCGCTTCGCCGGTCATGGGGACGAAGCGGACAGGGAGGAGAACCTCGCGCCGGATCCCCTCGGGGGTTCGGCGCAGGCGGACCAGATCCTGGTCCCACTGCCCCAGAGGAAGAACCATCCGCCCGCCCTCACGCAACTGGTCGACGAGTGGCTGGGGGACGTGGCCGGGGGCGGCGGTGACGATGATGGCGTCGAAGGGCGCGGCCTCCGGCCACCCCCGATAGCCGTCGCCGGCGCGAACTTGCACGTTGGAGTAGCCCAGGCGTCGCAAGCGAGCTTCCGCTTGCTTGGCCAACGGCTCAACAATCTCAATGGAATAAACCTCCGCAACCAACTCCGCCAGGATGGCCGCCTGGTAGCCCGAGCCCGTGCCGATTTCCAGCACGCGGTCGCGCGGCTTGAGTTCCAGCGCTTCCGTCATATAAGCGACGACATAGGGCTGCGAGATGGTTTGCCCATGCCCAATCGCCAGCGGGTAATCGTTGTAGGCTTCGCCCTGTTCCTCCGGCGGCACAAACAGGTGGCGAGGGACCTTGCGCAAGGCAGCCAGAACGCGGGTGTCGCGAATGCCGCGCGCTTCAATCTGTTCGCGAACCATCTCTTCCCGCCCGGCCTTGTATTCATCCGAAGCTGATTGAGGTGGCCCGGAGAACGCTCCACCGTTCACCTCGCGCGCAGACGTCGCCGGGGAAAGCAGCTCAAGGATGAGCGCCAGGAGAATCACCCAAAGGGCTGATAGATTGCCGGAGCGTTGCCACATTGTTGCCTCAGAGAGACGGACGGTCAGGGGCAGAGCTGAGGATTACAGTTTATCACTTTCAACTGCTGTCGGCGCCGGCGGTGGCGGGATTCCGCCGAAGTCCCCAAAGTGCATCGTTACAAAGGCCCGCAATTCTGGCAACCCGAGATGATGAGGCAGGAATTGCCCCGTAGGGGCGTACCGTGAGTAGTCCCGCATTCGCGGGGTGAAACCCACGGAGAGGATGCGAAAAGCCCTTGCCGGCCCTGAAGGGGTCCCGTGCCGGCGGGATCAACCCCGGTAGGGTTGGCGCCATTCGCTCGGCTCCGCTCTCCGCAGTCCCGCGCCTGCGGGACTGCGGCTACTCAAGGAAGGCCCCTTCGGGGCCTTGGGTACCCCAACGCTCTCAACCTGGACGGCCCACGCCGCAAGGCACTGCGGGGGGAAAGAAGGCCTCGCAACTCAGCAGATTATAGGGAGCGACAGTTCCGCTTGACCGGCCGGTAGATTTTTGCAACCATTTTTACGGAATTGAACGGGAGGCAAGGTCCTGGCAACTCAACCTGGAATGGAAACATCCGCGCCTATCAGCATTCTGTGCAGATTCTGGAGCGAGGATGGAGTGTTGAATGGTATTGCCGAAGACCTGCCGGTAGCTGCTTTCGGGCAGACATTTGAGGAAGCGCGCCGTAATCTCTCGGATGCCCTGCTTTCCCATTTGCAGTCTGCTTCCGAACTAGGGCAGCTTCCTGAGATAATCCGCCAACTACAGGAAAGAGAGCACGACTTCCTGCCCGTTGACGAGATTCCGCTGAACTCACCGCTGCTCAAAATGCTGGTAGCCATGAAGGATCGCGAATTCCTTGCCCTTACCTCCTGAGCGTGCCCTTCCAAGACAACTCGACTGGAGTGATCCTATCCTGAATCCTGAATCCCGAATCCTGGATTTCGACTCGAAAATTAATGCTTGACAGGCTCGCTCCTGTGAGCTACAATGGTAGCGTATGATTACGGGCAGGAAGGCCTATAAGATCCGGGCCCCCCTCAGCGCCTTTGCCTGCCGTGGCGGGGGAAAGGCCCCGCAGGCAGGGAGAGCGATCTACTGGCAGCCGTATTCTGACAACTATCAATTTACCAAAGCAGGCTGCAATCAGAAAAGAATTCTTTTTGTAATGCTTCAGTTTTGGGCGCGTTTGTCAGGAACGCGGGCTTCGAGCCGCACAGAGTGCGGCCAAGGATGGCCGCGCTCCCAGGGGTATGCGCCTGAAACTGAGGTATTGCTTCTTTTTTTGACGGAACGATGCCGGAATGTTATTGAAAACAAAGGATCGCTGTGGAAAACTCGGGAACGATGCCGGAATGTGCATGAAAACACAGGCACTTAGCGGTTTAATGCGGGGATGTTACTGAAAAGACAAGGGGTTAAGGCTCACCGCAGCGGAGGGGAAATGATGGACAGCGACAATTTGTTCTTGGCTTCGCGCGTTAGCACGAATCCTGAGTTTAGACGGTGCCAGCTCCTCCCACTGTCTTGCACTCCGTCTGGATTCGTAGTGTCAGGAGGGAGCATTCTGCCCCGGTCCGAACTCGAGTTAAAATGAGTTCTTTTTTTGACGGAACGATGCCGGAATGTTATTGAAAACAAAGGACTGGTACCGAAAACTCGGAAACGATGCCGGAATGTGCATGAAAACACAGACACTTAGCGGTTTAATCCGCGAATGTTGCTGAAAAGACAAGGACTTGAGTTAAATTGAACCAGAAACCAGGACCGAGAAGACACTGCTGCCAATTTCCAGTTTCTGATTTCTGATTTCTGCTTTTTAGCGCTTACCTTTTCCCCGTCAAGGCGTCGTAAAGGGTAGAGAGGTTCAAGCGAAGTTGGTGATGGAAGGCTGCTTGGAACTGGCCGGAAACATACCAGAGGAGGCGAGGCAACTGAGCGGGGCGGACGAGATCGCGCTGATCCGCCGCGCCCAGGGAGGGGACCCTGAAGCCTTCGAGGCGCTGGTGCGGGTATACGATCAGAACGTGCTTCGCCTTGCGTTGCAAGTGGTGCACTCCCAGGAAGAGGCTCGAGACCTTTACCAGGAGGCGTTTTTGAAGGTTTACCGCTCCCTCCGCTACTTCCGCCTCGAGGCGCGTTTTTCCACTTGGCTCTATCGGGTGGTGATGAATGTTTGCCTGGACTATCTACGCCGCCAAAACACGCGCAAGGAAGTCCAGGGACCCGAAAGCGGAGACGGTCAACCGGAGTACTTTCAGACGGTTCCTGACGAGAGCCCAGTGCTCGACCCGGAACGCGCCGTACACTCGAGGGAAATTGGGCGGCGTATCCACGAAGCGCTCCAGCGCCTGAACCCTCGCGAACGCATGGTCTTCGAATTGAAGCATTACCAGGGTCTCAAGCTCCGCGCCATTGGCGAGCTTTGCAAGACCAGCGAGCAGACGGTTAAGAACTGTCTGTTCCGCGCTACGCAGAAATTGCGCACGGAGCTTGGAGACCTTGTTTAGAGGGAGTAGGGAATAGGTGTCAGGTGTCAGGTGTCAGGTGTCAGGTGTCAGGTGTCAGGTGTCAGGTGTCAGGTGTCAGGGAATAGGTTCTTCCCCCATCTACCACATACCACCTACGACCTACCGCTTGGGGAGACTTGGTCATGAACTGCAAGGAGTTTGAAGAGAACTTGACGCTCGATCTTTATGGCGACCTTCCGCCTGAGCAACGGGCGGCCTACGAGGCGCATCTTGCGGGCTGCGTCAATTGCCAGGCTGCGCGGGAGGAAGTCCGCGGCCTTCATGAGGTGCTGGCTCAACGGCCACGCATTGAACCTTCTCCTGACTTTCTGGTGGAGTGCAGGCAAGCGCTGGTGGAAGCGCTTGACAGGGAACGACTGGGATGGCAGGGCCTGATCCGGGAGTGGCTGCCTTTCCTGCAACTAAGTATGGCCCCGCGCATGGCCTTCGCTTTAAGCCTGATAGTTTTCGGTTTTGGGCTAGGTTGGACGCTCCGCCCGCGAGCCGCTCGAGTGGTCCCTTCCGAGCCTGGAAACGTGACCACGTCTTCCCTGGCCGGCGCGGACTTTGAAAACATGCGCATCAACGACATCAGCCGCGTGGCTCCAGATCCGAAGACGGGCGACGTGCGCATTACCATGGACGCGCAACGCCGTGTCACCCTCGAAGGGTCGCTTGACGATCCCCGCATCCAACAGCTTCTGGTCTATGCCGTGAAGAGTTACGACAACGCGGGGATTCGCCGTGACACACTGGACGCCTTGCGTGCCCGGACAAAAAGTCCTAACGTCCGAGCCGCCCTGCTCTATACCATGGAGCACGACTCGAACGTCGGGAACCGCCTGGCAGCCATGGACGCGGTTCGAGGCATGGAGGGTGGCGATGATCTCCAGCAGAGCTTGATGGAGGTCCTCGAGCATGACAGGAACATGGGAGTCAGGGTCGAATCTGTTGACGTGCTGGTTGACCACGTTGAGAAGGAAGGACGCGATGAAGCGATTCTGAGCGCGCTCGAGCGCCTTGCCACAAACGATCCCAACCGCTATGTGCGATTGAAGTGCGCGAGTGCGCTGAGAAAGCTGGGAAGCGATGGGTTCTAATAACCTCATGAGAAATAAACGCCTCTTGCAATTCGCAATATGGCTTTGGCTGGCTGCCCTGCCCTTGCCGGCGCTCGGCCAGTCCATCGTAAAGCAGGGCACGCCCGTGCGTCACGGGAACGCCTCCTGGACGGAGACCTACGAGTGGACCGCTCCGGCACGCGAAGGTGGAAAGCTGATTCTGCGCGCCGACATGGGCTCCGTGGAAATCACCCCCGGGGCCGGCAATCAGCTCGAGGGTCGCGTGGTCGTGCGCGCTTACACGGGAAGCGAGGAGAAGGCGCGCCGGGTTTTCGATGCTTACCACCTCAGCGCCCGCTCTATAGAGGGTGGCGGCGTTTATGTGAGCGGGGAGTTGTCCGGTTCAGGGCATCACGACCACTCCGCGGGAGCGGAATTCGACATCAAACTTCCGGCTCGTTTCAATTTGGACGTTGAGACGCAGGGTGGCGACATTGGCGTGGAAGGCGCCCTCCAGGGCGAAGCGCGGCTGACCACCGCAGGTGGCGATATCCACACCACGGACATCAGCGGCCCAATCAGAGTGGAAACCGCCGGCGGAGGCATCAGCTTGGGGAACCTTGGGGCCCGCGCCGAAGCCCGGACTGCCGGTGGCAGCATTCATGTCGGGAACGTCCGGGGTGATGCGACGATTGAAACTAGCGGCGGGGAGATCCAGGTGGGGCAGGTGGACGGGACGCTGCGGGCCGAGACGGCGGGAGGCGATGTGGTCATCGCCGGAGCTGCCGGTGAAGTTCTGGCGCAGACTGCGGGAGGACAGATCCAGGTGGGGCCAACAGGAGGCAGTGTGCGGGCGGAGACCGCCGGAGGAAGCATCCGCCTGCAAGGGGCGCGTGGCCGAGTTGTGGCGGAAACAGCGGGTGGCAGCATTGACCTCTTGCAGCTCGAGGCGGGCGTCCGCGCCAGCACCTCCGCAGGACGCATCCTGGCGGAGTTCGACGCTTCCGCCAAGACTTTTGCGGCATCGCAGCTCGAGACCTCCATGGGAGATGTTTACGTATATCTGCCCGTGGGTTTGCCTTTGACTATTGACGCTGCCATCGACGCGGCCGCCGGCCATCACATTGTCACCGATTTTCCACTCAGCATTCTGGGTGACAAGGAGGATTTTGGCGAGCGCACGATTCGTGGCCACGGCACCTTGAACGGCGGGGGTGAAGTTTTGCGCATCCGGAGCGTTGCCGGCAACATCGAGATCCGAAAACTCGACTCGCGAAGCTTGGAGGATTTGAAGAGCCGCGAAGAGACGAGTTGGAATCGCTGGCAGGAGCGGCAGGCGGAAAAGAACCAGCAGCAGCGCGAGCGTGAGAAAGAACGCCGTGAGCGTCAGCGAGAGAAGGAGGAAGACCGTGACCAGGACTGACCACACGCGACTCCAAGGACATTTGAGAACCTGCTTTTTCATTTGCCTCGGGATGGTATGCACGGCCACGCTTGCAACTTCTCAGGAGCTTGAACGAGCCTGGTATGGACGCTATCCACTTCCTCCTGGAGGAAGCGTGGCGGTGGAGAACGTCCAGGGCGAGGTCAGCGTGGAGGGATGGGATCGGGCGGAAGTGGAAGTCACGGCGGCAAAGATCGGCTCGGGGCAAGGCCACCACCTCGATGACGTGCGTGTGGTGACCGAGCTTGGGGACCGGAGCTTGAAGTTTAGAACCGTCTACCCACCCCATCTGGAGGAACCGGTGCGGGTGAACTACCGCTTGCGCGTGCCGCGCCAGGTCCGGCT
>Ga0116136_1001053_pt1 | contig 14491 bp, 11 predicted proteins | sample June2015DPH_20_5_FD_88972 | JGI IMG/M metagenome (GOLD analysis project Ga0116136, IMG submission 88972) | Peatland microbial communities from SPRUCE experiment site at the Marcell Experimental Forest, Minnesota, USA - June2015DPH_20_40 | ecosystem: Environmental > Terrestrial > Soil > Wetlands... | reverse complement strand
CGCCTTTCCCCTGGCCAAGAGCCTGGGAGGTAGGTCATGAGCAAACGGGGATGGTCAGGTGCTGTCGTTTTCGATGATCACTCCCCGATCACGGGTGCTGTCGTTTTCGATGATCGTTTACAAGGTGGTTCATTTCCCGCTCGATGGCAGCAGACGGCGTCTGCGAGACGCGCCGGAGCGCATCCTCGAGGCCCGAGGTTCGAAGGGCGTCTCTGAGCGCCTCGGTCCAGCAGACCAGGGCCTCTAGCCTCGCCATCGCGCCCGCCTGGGGGTTCTTCAGCCTCAGGGCCGGCAGGAGATAGGGGAGCACGGCCGCTGCGAGGGCGGCGACGACCATGTGCGTGAGGAGGCCGACCACGAGCGCCAAGCCCACCGAGACGAGGACCTTCTTGGCCGACAGGTTGAAATGGCGGCGAGCGGCGGGCAGGGGAAGCTCGACCTTCCCGGTGGCGACGAAGAGCCCCGCCACGAGCAGTAGACCTGCCACTGCGAGCACGACGGCGAAGCCGATCATGCGACACCCTCCTCCTCGTAGTCGTCTGTGGACGCGAGCGCGTGGTCGTAACCGAAGCGCGCGAGGCGCTTTGTCATCTGGGGTGTGAGCGCGCTGGCGGTGAAGCCGGGCACCCCGCTCACCGGGTGCGGCGCGTAGATCGTGTTCGTCCGGACCTGCCCGTCCTCGTAGCCGACGACCTCGACGACCTCGGACACCAGGCGCCGAAAGCGACGGGCCTTGAAGCTCCCATCGGTCAGCTCGAGGGGGGAGTCGGCGTCTGTCTCGTCGACTAGCGAGATGTATACGACGAAGTCGAGGGCCTGCGCGGCGAGCGCCAACGCCTGCTCCATGCTCAACCGCTCAGGGGACTGGATCGCGTAGTTGCCCACCTGGGTCAGGGTCCCCTTCGCGGACTCGGAGTGGATCGTGCACATCGACCCGGAGCGGCCCTGGAGCATCGCTGTGAGCATGTCGAGGACCTCGTCGCCTAGGACCTCGCCGACGATCACGCGGTTCGCGTTCATGCGCTTTGTTCGCCGCACCAGCGCGCGCATACTGACAGCACCCTCGCCCTCAATGTTGGGCTCCCGGGCCTCAAGGCCGACGGCATCTGGATGGGCTGAGGTCTGCTCGTGGATGCCGAGCTCGAAGCTCTGCTCGACGGTCACGATGCGCTCGTACGGAGGGATACACGCGGCAGCCGCGTTTAGCATGGTCGTCTTTCCCGCTCCCTGCGGGCCGGAGAACATGATGTTTCGCTGGGCGCGGACCGCTGCGTAGATCAGATGCGCTAGCGGCGCGGGGAGCATGCCGAGCCCCACGAGGTCATCGAGGGTGGGTTCGGTGAGCCGGTGGCGCCGGATCGAGAGCACGGGCCGGTGAGAGACGGACATCACCGCCGACAGGCGGCTTCCGTCTGGAAGGCGCTGGTCCAGCTGGGGATGTGCGTCGTCGAACTGGCGCTCGGCGCGGCCTTTTCGATGCGCGATCATCTGGATGAGCCGAACAAGGTCCGCGTCGGAGTCCGCAATGGGGCGCTCGCTGCGCTTTTCTCCCGAGGCGTAGGTGACCCACACCTGGTCACAACCGTTTGCGTCGATCGACTCGATTTGCTCATTGTCCAAGAGCATCTGGAGGCGTCCAACGCCGTACATCTCGGCGAGGATCGCCTCGACGTACGCCTCCTGGTCCTCTGGGGGGAAAAGGCCCTTTCCGCTGCTCAGCAATTGCTCCCCATGGGTCGCCACCACCACCTGAGCCACCGAGCGAGCTTGAACCTCCTCGGGCTCGTCAAGAAGTCCGGCTGGGATCTCGCGCTCTGCGAGCCTGCGTACGACCTGGTCGCGGAGGGAGAGCACGAGGCTGTAATCGCCGTGGAACTCGTCGGTCATAACGCGGCTCCCACGACATCGGTATCCCTGGCGACCTCGGGCTCTATATCGGTCTCTTCCACCGGGGCGAGGATGTTCTCGAGCAGTGCGGCGATCGCCCTCTGGTAGGCACCCTTGCCGGGGATGTCACGGGCCTGTCCCTTGGAGAGTTGGGCGGCCATCTCGGGCAAGGTTGCAGCTACGGCAAAGCCCGTGGCCTCGGAGAATTGAGCAGCCTCGGAGCCCTTGGCGGCAACCAGTACGACCGAGGTGGCGGGATTCGCCACCCGCAGGGCCGCACGCCAGGCGTTCATGAAGACGGCGGAGGCGGGGTCTGGCCGCGCGATCACGAGCAGTTGGCTCGCAGAGCGACACAGCGCGCCCGCAGCCGAACGAGTGTCGGGCAGGCGTCCCACGTCGACGAGGACTGTGTACTCACCGATCTCAGCGAGGGAGTTGGAGATGTTCGGCCATGCCGGTTCGAGCGCCACGGACTGCTCGAGCGAGGTGAGCCCGGCTAGCACGGCGAGCTTCGTGTCGACCTGCTGGGTGTAGCCGGCCACCGCGAAGGGGTCAGGCGCACGAAGCACCGCTGTCGCCAGCGTTCGCACCGAGGGCAATCCCGGAAGCCCAAGTGCTGGGGCGATCGACCCGCCGAAGCGGTCGCAGTCGCAAAGAAGCGTGCGTAGACCCTTTGCTGCTGCGGTGCGCGCAAGTGCCCACGCGGTGGTGGTCGCGCCCGGTGAGCCCTTGATGGACGCAATGGCGATATAGCTCAAGAGCCCACCCCCGTGACGATCGCGACCTGGCCGGCAGCAGATGCGGCGGCAAGGGTCTGCGCGTAGGCGGCCGATACCTGGACCGTGAGATCGAGAGTGTTCGACCCGGCAGACGGATTCGAGGAGAAGGGGCCTGAGGCGCCCGAAGCGGTGTCAGGCACCTGCCAGATCGTCGCTTCTGCGATGACCTGGCCCGGGGTGAGCTCGGAGAAGGGGACTGGAGCGCTCGGTGGCCCGAGGGACGTCGAAGGAGTTAGGGCACCGGTGTTCTGCGCACTCTGGCCGCCAGTGAAGATGCAGGCGACTCGCTCTCCGGGCTGGACGGTCGAGGGGTGCTGGGCCGGAGCAAGCACCAGGCCCACGAGCGAGTTCGCTTGGTTCCCAGGCGGCTGGTCGGTGAGCTCGGCGGAGGAGAGAAGTCCGCCTGCTTCGATGTTGGCGCTCGTCCAGTAGTGAGCGATCTCAGAGAGATATGCCGCATCCACATGGGGAAGGCTTGCCGGTAGGCGCACGGTCTCCACGGCGACGTAGCCAGCTGAGAGGTGAGTGCCGGCCGGGATGGCCGTGGCTGCGACGAGTACCTGTTCGCCCTTGGTCCCACTCGAGTAGAGCCACGCGCCCACTCCCGCGAACACGAGCGCGCACAGAAGCATCGCGCCGACGACCATCGGCTGCTGGTTGCGCTTCGGGGCAAGGGCCGGCGCCGGTTTCGCGACACGGGTCGGGACGATCGGCGCCTGTGGACCTTTCCACGCCGGGCGCTCGAGGGGATCGTGTGTCGGGGCGTCTTGGGTCGTTGTCACCGCAGCTCCGTCCTCGCGGGTCTTTTCCAGGGACTGTGTTCCTCTCGGACGAGCGCCCGAGTTCCTTAAGGCGCCGCAACCGCGGTTCGAGGTCGCCACTAAGGGCGTTGTTCGGCGCGCGCTAAGTCCACCGATCCCCAGGGTGTCATGAGGCGCCTCGGAGAGTGCACCTGGGCGTCATCCCGGGGCGACACCATGGGACGCGTGGCACTGGAGCCGGAGGATCGCGACACCTGCCTGCTGCTTCTCGGCCTCGATCCGGGGCGTGACTACAGCATCGAGGAGCTCGTCGTGGCGCGCGACGCCAAGGTCGAAGAGAACTGCGCAGACCCGAGTGGGAGTGCCAGCTATGTCGAAGCCATCAACGACGTCTTCGAGAGCCTGACCGGCGGGTGTGAAACGCGAGCCGATGCTACAGAGGAGCATAGGGAGCCTGGGCTATCGGAGAATGCCGATTTCTCGGTGCACAAGGTCCCAAGCTCATCCGTACCACTTCCCGCACCGATGCTGCCGGTTCCTTCACCGAAGTGGCCATCGGCTTCCCAGCCGAGCCGGGTCGGGCCAAGGTGGTACGGCTCCGCGCACGAAGAAAGTGGCATCTGGGAGGAAGCCTCCCCTTACAGGTTCCCGAGCATGGATTACCGCTGGCCAGCAAGCGTGCCAGTCAAACGCTCGCTCGTCGCGCCGACGGTCTTTTGGACGCTTTGCATCGTCGTCACCGACCTGGCTCTGCGGGCACAGCGCGATCAGGTAGCGCTGTATGGCTTTTCGATCGCTCTGATCACGTTCGGGATCGGTGGGATCGCCCGGTACATCGCCGTGCACGGAGCCCGGCGACTTCGCACGTGGCTCGCGGTCGTCCTTCTCATAGCGGTGGGTGTGGCGACGGTCCCAGCCGCCTACTTCGTCGCCTCGTTACCGTCGATGATCGGCTCGGTTCGGCGGCGGCGCTATGGATCTGCGATCCAGGGGGGCAAGCCGACAGCCAGCCGTTACAGCAATCGCTATAATAGCGATTAGTGCAAGAACTCCGCCCCCCTTACCATTACGGTGCCCCGGTCGAGCCACCGTGGTTCTGCGACCGTGAGGCGGAGGTCGCGGCAATCGAGAGCCGCATGAGAGACGGCATCCACGTGTTTCTCCTCTCCCCCCGCCGCTACGGGAAGACCTCTCTGCTCTTCCGGGCGATGACTCGCTTCGGTGAAGGCGGCGGACGCGTCGGCTACGCCAACCTGCTCCTGTGCACGAACGAGATCGAGGTGGCCTCAAGCGTTCTTTCTGCGGTCGTAGAAGGGGTGCTGAGCGGGCCCGGGCGGGCCAGGCACGCTCTTGAGGATGTAATCCGTCGGCTGCGAGTCACCCCACAGCTGTCAGTCACTACCGACGGCAAGGTCCAGCTCAGCTTCGACCCAAGCGTCGGGCGCCGGGTGTGGAGAGATGTTCTCGAAGACGCTCTGGGGCTTCTCGAGCAAACCTCGGACAAGCGGCCGTCGGCTCTCGTCCTAGACGAGTTCCAGGTCGTGGCTGGCATCGGTGCGAAAGGCCTGGGCGGGACCTTCAAGGCCGTCGCGGACCGAATGCGGCATGTGAGCCTGGTGTTCTCGGGCTCGCACCTTTCGATCATGGAGAAGCTGACCAAGGCGCGAGGGGCACCCCTCTACGGGATGGGGGAACGGATCGTGCTCGACGTCGTTCCCGAGGCCCCGATGGTCTCCTACTTACAGAGACGAGCAAGAGCCTCAGGCATGCGTCTCTCCAAGGTGACGGCTCAGAGGATCTACGTGCTTGCCGACACGGTGCCGAACTACGTCCAACAGCTCGCGTTCGCCGCCTACGAACTAGCAGGCACATCTTCTGAGATCACAGATGTCCACGTGGATAAGGGACTTTCTGCAGTGACAAGGCGCCAGGCGGGCGACTTTGCAGAGAAGTACGAACAGCTCTCTCCCTCGCAGCAACGCATTCTGAAGGTGCTCGCTGCTGAGCCCGTGTCACGTGTGTACACGAAGTCCTTCCTCGACGCCGTGGATGTCGCAAACGCGAACGCAGTCACCACCGCCCTTCGCGTGCTTGGTGAGCGAGAGATGGTCCAGCGCCGCGGCGGTAAATGGGCTGTGGTAGATCCGTTCCTCCGCTACTGGTTAACGTCCTGATTCAGCCGCTGCTTGGACATCCGCCCGGCGGTCCGTTGCCTCCAACGCAGGTGATGACGACGTGTTCGGCGAGCACGGGGATCTCCATTGTGGCAACGTTCCCAGGGTCCGAGGCGCGCACGTCGTATGTGGTCGGAAGCCCCGGCGGAGCCCCGGCCGGGCCGTTGAATGTCCATTCGATCGTGTAGTTGACCCACGCCGACAACGTGGCGTCCTTCGGCACGGTGTTGCACCACGAGGGTTGCTGCGGCGCATGGTTCGGCATCGCCTCCACATCCGTGCAGTCCTGGCCGGTCACCTGGGTGGGTGTGTAGAAGGCGACTGGGGGGTACCCGCCACCTGCGTTCGGGACACCATCGACGGACTGGGGTGGAGTGCCGCCGTTTACGAGGCTTCCCGAGCCCGACGCGCTGCAGCCAGGCCCACCCGCGACAGCGGCTCCTTTATTGGTGTTCCCGCCCGCGTACTGGAACTGAAGCGAGGAAAGCGTGGCGTCTTCCTCACGGGCTTGGGCGACCGATGCGGGGGCGTACGCCGAGGAGGACGAGCCACCCCCGCTGATTGCGCAGGAAATGGTGACGGGCGGTTCGTTGAACGGTGGAGCCTGCTCGGCGCCATTCCACTCGAAGTTGACCGATGTCGGCACGAGCGTGATGCCGATCGTCTCGCAGGCAGTCCCCGCGCACGCAGACTGCGTGGGCGCGACGAGATCCGAGGTGACATGGGCTGCCGGGTCAATCGCCAACCAAATCGGGCGGTTGGCGAACGCTGAGACCCTGTCCTCTTCGGTCGTGCAACTCGAGCAGGGCTGGGGGCCGGGGTCCGCAGACGACGGCATGGCGAAGATCGTCGGTGTCGCGATGTGGACGAGCGCGGCGAGCTCGGCATAGAGGTTGTCGGCCGTCGTGAGCGTCGGCGGCACAGTCGGAGTGTTGGCAACCCACACGGTGCCGGTGATGGCACAGGCGGCCTCCGCCTGGGGTTGGGTCCCTCCAGGGGCCAGTATGACCGCCCAGGTGCCGACCTGTACCTCCCAGCCAAGGGTTACACCATCAAGTACCAAGGGCGTCGCTGATCCTTCGCAAGGGCCGGTGTACTGCGTTGCCGTCGAGTTGCAGCCTGGTGGGAACACGTAACCGACGCCGTCATATGTCGGCGCGCACGGGTTCGGCGGCCCGTCGCTGGAACTACCCCCGCTCCTGCCCGGGTCGCCAAGAGCCGAAGTTGCAGGAACCGTTCCGGAGCCACTCACATCTACTGAACAGGTGTTGCCTATGCACCCAGCCGTGCTGCCCCATGCTGGCGGCGATGGTGGGCCTGCAGCGGCAACCGTCAAGGGGATCACTGGCACCGAGCCGATCAGGAGAGTGAATGCGACTAGAAGCCAGCGCCGCATGGATCTCCTTTGATTGCGGGGATGTCCAGGTTTCCGAAACCAAAGGCCGCTACCTTCCACGTTTCACCCTGCTCGACGAGCGTGGTACCCGTGTATGCCCACGTCTCACCGGGTCCGAACCACGGTGAGGACTGGTTAGGCGGTAGCTCATAGACTGTGACAGGTGATCCGCTCACGCTTTTGACCAGGAGAGTGTCCTTCACACAAGACCACACCCCGGCAGTCGGATGCCCGGAAGTCGGCAAAGTGCTTGTGTTCGCCTTAAAGTTGGACCACTCGGTCGCGTTGTTAGGATTTGGCTCCGCGTCCGGTATCGCGCCACTGGTTCCGTATTCACGGATGACCGCATAGCTCTTTTCGGTAAGAGCCCCAGCTGGAGTGCCCGCGTTGATCGCCTGCTCGATCGCCTGGAGGGCATGGCTCACACCCTGATCAGTTGCAACCTGACTGAGCTGACTGGTCGCGTACGCGAGGGGTCCGTTGGCAGCCGTTGAATCCACAAGTGACTGGCAGGCAGCCGGCAAGGACTGCGGGGTGGACGCGCTCGTATTCAAAGTGCAGCCCGGCGGGAGACTCGTCTGCGGGTACTGCCCATGCAGGATCTGCTGATAGATCTGGCCGAGTTCCTGCGAGGGCGTGTTGCCATTCCCGAACGGGTCGTCGAAGACCGCGTCGAACTTGGAGATGAACGTTTGGTAGGCGGAGAGGATCGCCGGGCCTCTACAGGTGTGGTTGTAGTCACTGAGGTTCACGCCCGGAGCAGGGCTTGAGGTCGTCGGCTTGCTCGTGCAGTTGGTGTCGCTCCCCGTGCCCGGTATCGGTCCAAGTGCCTTCGAATGCGAGGATCCACACGCCGACAACCCGACCGTGAGCACAGCCAGTACGGCCAATGCCACCGTCTTGCTGACCAGGTTTTTCGCCATCTCGGATCTCCTCGCACCGGGGACGTGATTCATCCTGGTCCGCGAACGTGATCCATTGCAGCGATTGAGCTCACAACCCCTCCTCTCGGTCGTGGCCCTAGGTTCCTTAAAGCTGCAGCTCAGGACCACGCGAATGCTGCCTCCTTCGTTTGCGTGGCTGCGGGTACGGGCGGGGGAGGTGGCGGAGGCACTGGCTCGCTGGGGCGCCCGTGCAGGGCCTCGTCGATACGGAGCGCCAGCCCTCCTGGCGACTCGCGCTCCAGGTGCTCCACATGGTTCGGGTGCAGCTCTCGTTCCCGGGTGATGGCGATCCCGATGGCAGTCTTCAAGCTCACCTTCTGGCCGTCGATCGAGGCACGCTGAATTCGCCGGGCGGCACGGGCGAGTTCCTCGACGCCGGCCGGAGGGGTTCGGTGGGCGAGTGTCTCGTCGCCGAGTAGAGAGGCGGTGGGGCGTTTTCTGGCCATCTCGATCGCCTGGGCCTCGATTCGTCTGGCCATCTCGCCCGAGACGCCGAGCCGCTTTCCGATCTCGTCGTAGGAAAGCGCCTCGCCATCGAAGCCGAAGCGCCAGCGAAGTACGTTCCGGTCGCGCTCGGGAAGAGCGCCGAACACTCGGGCGAGCCGGTCGCTCGTGTCTTTTGAGGTGGCCTCCTGTTGGGGGTCAGCGGCGTGTTCGTCTGCGATGCGCTCTTCGAGTGAGACCCAGTCGTCGTTCTCGTCAAAGCCTTGGTCGAATGACATGACAGGTTGGTGCTCGCGCTCGGCGTCGAAGGAGCCAGCACGCATAGAACGCTCACGTTCTATGTAATTGAGCACCGCGCCGCGAATGCGGGGGAACACGAAGGTGGTGAGCTTCGCCCCGCTGTCCGGCTCGTAGCGCCCGAGTGTCCGGAGGGCCGCTTCCTGGGCTGCGGTGCGAGCGTCGTCGCGATCTTCTCCTTTGAGGCCCACTCTGTTCAGCGCGGCGCCGATGAGCGGTTCGAGGCGGGCCATGAGAAGCGCTGTCGCCTCTTGGGCAGCTTTCGGGTCCTCGCCTCGGATCTGGCGGACAAGGAGGCCGACTTGCTTGTCCGAGAGCTGGGCGGGGTCGAGTGAGTGCCCCCGACGCGGCGGCGAGGAAGCAGCTGCGTGTGTCGGGTCCCCGGAGGCGACAGAGGCGCCACCGAGCTGAGCGAGATCGGACCCGTCCAGAGAGAGCATGCCGCGAACCATGGGAACCGAAGCGGCCTTCGCCTTGTGGACCTGCACGCCGGTGGCCGCAAGAGCGGCTCGAAGGGACTCGGACATCTCTCCGTTGACTGCGAGAGAGTCGGCACCGAGCATCTCAAGTGCACCGAGGACGTGGTGGGCGACCGACGCTTCGGTGAGCTCAGGCGGAGGCGGTGGGGCAAAGCGCATATGCGTTGGGTCGGGGTATGACGGGTCGAGATGGTTCATAGCGCTCGCCATCGTCCTGAGCGCATCGGCGCCGCCTACCTCTGTCCAGCTCGCCCAGGGACGGCCTGTGGTCTCGAGCACCGCTTTGCGAAAAGCCTCGAGCTTCCCCTGGCGTGCGAGGCCGACTTCGAGCACCGAAAACGCCGGATCCGAAGAGAGCCCCGTCGCGGAAGAGACCGCCTTCCACAGCTCCGTTGCTCCGCCACCGGAGGCCGAGAGATCGACGAACAGCGGGCCGGCGTCGGGCTTCACACTCGCTCGCTGTTCTTCGGCAACGGTCTGTTCTTCGACGGGTGGCTGGTCAGGTCGGGGACCAGATGCCACTCGCGCGGGGAAAGGGGGGACCGGGTTGGGGTCGGCCGCTCGCCGCAGCGCCGCGGTAAGCGCCTCATTGGAAACACCTCTTCTCAGCGCGCCGAACAGAACGCGCATGCGGGCGTTCGCATCCATGAGGCGTCCGGGGGAGACGCCCTCAGCGGGGCGCGTGGACCTGGCCACTTGCCAAGCCAGCACGTCGGTCCCGTCCATCTTCGTCGCATCGGAGCGAAGTGTGGCTGCAGAGCCGAGGAGACGACGGAACTGCGGTGCTCTGTCGCGCAGAGCCCCGAGTGCTCTTCGAGCCGCGCCCTGGCGGTTCATGCCGCTCGCAGCCAGGTCGCTTGCCACCTGGGCGAGAGCGGCAACAGCCAGGTCATATCGCGAGATCCCGGCCGCATCTTGGGCGAGGAGCTTCTCGAGGTCAGAGGCCTCGGCCTTGGCGGTCTCTGTGACAAGAGGGGCGACACCTGTCGAGCGGCGTACCGCCTCCACCAACGCGACATCGGGGCGATAGGCAGCGGCATGCCGGGCCGAGGCGAGCGTGCGCGCGATCTCACGTGGATCAACTATCGGTCTGTGAGGAGCCTTCTCACAGGTGGTGCAGAGGACAGTCGCAGAGCGTCGGTGCATGGCGGTGGTCAATGAGCGCACCGCTTCGTCCTCGCCGTAGACGCCGGCAAAGACGAACTGGTAGAGCCTGAAGGCGACCCGGTTGAGGTTGTGGTTGCCGGTGTGGGCCGGAGCCGTCTCGAGATCCGCAAGCAGTCGCGGCACCACTTGATCCCGGTAGGACTCAGGGTTCGAGACGCGCCGTGGGGGTTTACGCAGATCTCTTCTTGCGGCGGCCAGCGCCTGGTCGTGTGCGGCAGCGAGATCGGCTTGCCCCGGCACGCCACGCGTCTGGGAGGAGGCGAACAGATCGAGTAGGCGCCTAGGGGTGGGGAGGATGGTGTCCATACCCGCTGTGTCCGTCTGGCGGTAGGAACGACCTGACGCATGTCGCGAGGGGGGCGCGACGACCTGGCCGCCTGCGCTTCTGATGTCGATGTGGGGGAGAAGGCCCGGCACGTTCTTCAGGCCCGTGGGCTTCACGTAGAAGTGCCAGCCGGAGCGCTCGCGGCCTGTGCGCACGTGGTAGGTGCGGCGCAGCTCGTCGAGTTCCTCTTCTGTGAGCACGGCCCTCAGGGACTCGATCCCCTCCGGTCCGTCGACGTCGATCACGTCGAAGCGGTCACCTGTGGCGAGCCCGAGGTTCGAGTCGGGCCAGCGGGTGAACCAGTCGTCGATCACCTGGGTGTCGGTGGTCGCCTTGTTGGGCCAGTCGCTGATCCGGGGGTGTTTGCCTACCGGGTGCTCGGGGCCGTGGGATCCCGGTTGCCAGCCGCAGGTGCAGCCACCCTTGGAACTGATGCCGTGAAGGGGGATCACCCGCCAGCCGGCGAGCGCGTACTCGAGGGCCGCCCGGCGGATCTCCGAGATCGCCATCTGGGCATGCTCAGCCCTCTACCGGCGATACGTCTCGAGCGTTCTTCCACGCTCAAGGCCGTGCGGCTTCGGTGAGCCCGCACCGGGCGGCCAATGTGACCGACGTGCCTTATAGGTAGGGAGCTGATCAGATGTTGTACATGAGGCGAGCCGTCTCACCTCCGAACGTGTACGTGTGAAAGCCCTGGGGTCGGAGCTTCTGATATTCCGTTAGATGATCTCGACGGCAGGACCAACTGACCAAGGACACCGTGTTTCAGGGAGGATGCGTCACCCAACAAGGCATCCAACACCGCCTCTCGGAATGCGTTGGGCACGTCAATGCCATGTCCGTCTCCGGCAGATCACGGCCGGGCTCTCGCATCGGTGGGCCGAATCTCCGAGACCCGGCCAGGTGGGTCCAATCAGGCGATTAGGTCACTCTACACTGGGTCGGGCACTGACCACCTGGCGCTGACTACAGTGCGCGCGTGTTATCCCTTGGGCAGAGGTGAATGGGCATCATGACCGTTAATGACGATCGGCGGGTCGCGAGAGAGTCGCCCGTAGTGACCCGCCGACCGCGAAGCGATATCGCTCCGTCACGTCGTGTCTCCGGTGAGGCCACGCCAGCTGTGCTTCTTAACGGGTCAATGGCTGAGGCAGGGCGAATAGCACGACGTCCAGGAAACCGATTTCTCAATCATGTCATGCAGGCGGTGCTGCGTCAGCATGTGCCAATGACGCGTCCAAATCTTACCGCCGCAGACATCTATTATGAGGAAGTTCGTCTCCATGCGGATGACGATCCCATCCGCGGTCCATACGTAATACCGCTCGTAACTCTCCGCACCCACCCCTGTCGCTGGTCAGTCTCTGCGGGATGCGTCATGTGTGGCTATCACCTTGGCGGGAGCCGGGACGAAGTTACGGACGCGCACCTTGTGAGTCAAACCGAAGATGCAATACGTAGACTGAATTCCAGTGTTTACCCAACTCTTGTATTTACTTCGAATGGCAGTTTCCTCGACCCTGTGGAAGTGTCCGACAAGGTGCGGCCTGTCCTCCTTCGCATGCTGGCCGACGCTGGTTTCAAATTTCTTGTCACTGAGAGTCGACCGGAGTTCATCACGCTGCCGCGCATGCAAGCGATGGCAGAAGCGTTTTGCAAGTCGACGAAGTCGCTGCGGGGTCGACGCTATGCCATCTCTGTGTCGTTCGGGCTTGAGAGTGCTAATGACTTCGTGCAGCAATATTGCGTGAATAAGGGCCGCAGATGGGAGGATTACGCTGCAGCGTTCGAGCTGCTTCTGTCGGCTCGTTTCCACGTCGACTGCTACGTGCTGCTAGGCAAGCTTTTCATGTCAGCGGAAGAAGACATAGCGGACGCGATTCACACTATCCGCCGTGCTGTCGACGCTGGGGCGCAGTATGTCTTTGTGATGGTGACAAACATGGTGGACTATAGCTTGACTTCTTACCTGCATGAGCGTGGGCGTTATCAACTTCCGAGCCTCTGGCGAGCCGTCGAGTTACTTGAGCGGCTTCCAGAGCCGTACCGGCGGGCCGTGCAGATCAAGGGAATCAGCCATGCACCGGTCACGCCTGATTTCTATGCTCGTACCTGTCAGACCTGTACCGAACACGTTAAGGGAGCGTTGGACTTCTGGAATCAGACGGGAGAGTTTGAACACATCCGCACCATCGCTCCTTGCCAGTGTCGCGCCGAGTTTCGTGAACAGGAACTGTTCGAACAGCCGAGCGAATCGCTCGTTGCTCGGGTTAATAACGCATACCAGCAATTGGCGGTAGAACTGGACATTTCCAGGGAACTGTTGCCGAGTCAAGCGGAGTTGGCAAACTGTGGGGCTAGTGGAGAAGGACTGTGACGACGGCGATCCCACTTTCCATTACGCCAGCTGACACCATCTTACGGGAGGCTGGCCAGCGGGTGTCGAGGAAGCTGCGTCGAGCAAGGCTGGCTCATGAGCGCTCTGTCGCGCCGCTGGCGGGCGTACCAGAAGAGGTTGACCTGTTTTTCGACCATGCACCGAGCGGAACATATCCGATCGTGGCGTTTCGCACTGTGCCCTGCGATCGCTGGCTCAAGGGCTTGTGCACCCCGTGCAGCTACTCGGCTCGGTCGTACCCCGTCGGCATCGAGCCAGCCGCACTGCACGCCAGCGTTATGACGCAGCTTGAGTGGCTACTTCAACACTTCGATGAATTCTTCACCCTGAGATCTACCGGCGACTTGTCTGGCTATCGACTCCGCAGTGCCCCGCAGCGTCCTTGGTACATGCTGCAGCTTGCTGGTGAGAGTAGCTTCTTTCGTGATGCCGAGATTCCCTCGGAGTACCGCCGTGCCATTCTCGAAAGGCTCATCCGTTTCCAGGATGAAGCGAACGTAAATCTGCATGTGATGATTGAGTGTCGACCGGAGCATCTCGTCGCAGCCGAACGCTCGTCCGAACTGGAGACGTTACGCCCACTATTCCGAGCACTCGATGTTGTCGTAAACATGGGTTACGAGCACTTCGATGAGTTTCTTCGGAATGTTACCTTCGCAAAGGACCTGTCCGCTGCGGCGTTTGCAGAGGCCATCGAGGCCGCTGTTCGGAATGACCTTGATCCAGGAGCGTTCCTCTTTGCCGGTAGCTATGTGCTTGCCACCTCCGAAGCACTAGAGCAGACGCGGAGGTCACTTCACCATCTTGAGCAGATGGGCGTTTTCGCGAACGTCATGGTTCCGAACCTGCAGGGCTACACACTGCCAGACTTGCTATATGAGCTCGGTCTGTATGACCTACCAGAGCCCTACTTCCTTTTAGACCTTGCTGAACTACTGTGCTCGTTCCAGCCACAACGAGCTCGCCGCATTACGCCATTCGATTGGTTCATCGGAGGGCTTGTATCCGATCCTCCTCCTCGGTACACCGTGTTAGATCATCCCCGTCGCAAAACGTCGAGCGACATGACAGCCGCAATCTATGATTGTGTCCTAGAGCTCGTGTCTACTCTTGATCGTCGGTCGTTCGAAGCCACCGCTCGTAGGCTTCGTAGAGACTCAGAGTACCGTTACTATGCCGAAGAACTTGAGAGGACTGCTGCTCGATCATGGGCCGAGCGGCAGTGTGAATTCGTACGAGCAGCCGAGAGCTACGTTGACGAGTACATTGCTCGCCTCGCTACCGACGCGCCGTAGTGGCCTTCGGCATGGCGACACCTGACCGGACCCCGATTGTTGAGCCACCCGCTATGCGAGCTGTAGTTGTTGTTGGTTGAGCCAAGCCTCGACGAACTCGACCGGGGTGAGCCAGCCGTGTGCGCTGTGCGGCCTGTTGATGTTG
>Ga0116136_1001049_pt1 | contig 14510 bp, 11 predicted proteins | sample June2015DPH_20_5_FD_88972 | JGI IMG/M metagenome (GOLD analysis project Ga0116136, IMG submission 88972) | Peatland microbial communities from SPRUCE experiment site at the Marcell Experimental Forest, Minnesota, USA - June2015DPH_20_40 | ecosystem: Environmental > Terrestrial > Soil > Wetlands... | reverse complement strand
TTCGCGCGCTTGCCGTCGGTAGCGGTGCTGATACCACGCCAGGAGGGCCACGATGCGCTCCCCTGCTGACCGACCGCAGACATCCCCCCTCGCGCTCTCCCTTGTCCCCCACGCGCGCCGGAGCAGCTGCCCACAATGTGGCCGGGGACCTGGGTCCTATTCCACCATCGTCTCCTGGCATACGGTCGTGCTATATCGCCGTCCACAATGTGCACAGCAGCTTCAGCCATCACCGCGGCTAGCATTTGTACGAGCGTGTTCGGACGATATCAAAATCGACATTCGGACATCAGCAACCACGACAACATCTCAAGTCCCTAACCGTCCACGAAACCGGGGTAGGTCCAAGGACATCAGTCAATCCCTTGGTGATGAACTTGGGGTAGGGTATGCGCTCAGCAATCTGGCGAACAGCATCCGTTTCTTTGGCGAAGAAGCCGAAGCTCTGACGCTGGCCAGGGAAGCGGACGAGATCGCTCGACGTCTGGGAGACCCGAACCTGCAGAGGATCACCTCGGGCCTGGTTTCGGAGATTGCAGGGCGCCAGTGAACAGCAGGCAGCAGGCTAACCCGGCGATCGAGACCGCCGCCAAAAGACGGCGCGCACGACCGCCTCATCCTTCGAGCTGTGGCTGAGGAAGACGTCGTGGGTGAAGGCTTCCGTGCTCATACTGACGCTTTCATGGATCTCATTGCCGCTTGCATTTCACCCTGCCGTCCTCTTTGCCAACGGCGTGGAAACCGATTTCGCGCTTGGATTTGGCGGGCGGAGCCATGAGTTCGCGGATGGCGTTGAAGAGGGATTTGATGGTCTGGTCGTGGCCTTCGAGGCGGCGCTCCACTTCTGCCAGCTTCCGTGCCAGGGTCTCGTTGGCGGCCAGCATCCGGCGGAGGCTGACGAAGGCGCGCATGATGGCGACGTTCACCTGCACGGCGCGTTGGCTCCGCAACACGCTGGAGAGCATCGCCACGCCTTGCTCGGTGAAGGCATAGGGGTTGTGCCGTCGTCCACCGCGTTGTTTTGGCATTCCAGATTGGAAGATCAAAGCCGTGGTCTCTTCATCCGTCAGTTGAAACATGAAATCGGGCGGGAACCGGCGCCGGTTGCGCTTTACGGCTTTGTTCAAGTTGCCGGTGGTAACGCCGTAAAGCTTGGCCAGATCGGCGTCGAGCAACACCTTCTCCCCTCGTGCCAGATGGATCAGTCGCTCGACCCGCTCAATGGGGACCAGTTGAGTTGCTCGTGTGCTGTTCATGCGCCCTTTGGTTTGAAATGTTGAACTGCCTTGTCCTTCGGGGCGTGCCTGAGGAAGATGTCGCGTGTGAAAACTGCGTCACTCATGGTGGCCGGAAGGACGATACAAGAATTCCACGGCTCATGGCAAACCGAGGAGGGCCAGTCGAGGGTGTTAGGGTGACGCGCTTGACTGGCTTGCGGCTGTTGTTGCTTTTCGCTTCCAGCTCGACGCTCGGCGCGTTGCCGCGAGGGGCTTGCAACTCCGGCTCTCCTCTTTGACCTTTAAGCTTGCACCTGCCCAAAGAAAGCACGGTGAAAGGGAAAAGAGGAAAGGCAAAAGCCAGAAGCCGAGAAGAAGGGCAAACGTGAAAGGCAAAAGGCCAAAGCCGGAAGAAGATAGCAATCTGGCTTTCCTCTTTGACCTTTAACCTTTCGCCTCGGCCGACTACGGGACGGAGCTTCACCGGCTGAGGACGAAGATCGCCATGTCAGCGTTGAGGTTCGGGGCGTCGGTGACCAAGCGGTGTGTTTCGCTGTCGAGGTAGACCTTCTGGTGCATCCGGATAGCCTTGCGTGCGCAGAACTCTTCGACGTCGGCTATCGATGGAAAGCGCCGGTTCGGCGTATCGTACCACTCGAACTGGTACAGGCCGCCGGTCTTGGGGGACCGGCCATCCTCGTAGAGCATTCTGCGGAGCTTGTGGTACGCGAAATTCGGGAAGCTGACGATGCCGGACCGGCCGACGCGCAGCATTTCACTGATGATCCCCTCGGTATCAGCGACCGACTGCAACGTTTGTGACAGCACGACGACGTCGAACTGTCCGTCAGCGAACGGTGCCAGCCCTTTCTCGAGATCGTGATGAATGACATCCAGTCCTTGCCTGACGCATGCGAGCACCGCCTCCTCGCCGAGTTCGACGCCAACGAGGCGCGTGTGCCCGCGGGCGCGCAGCCGCGACAGCAGCTCGCCGCTTCCACAGCCCAGATCCAACACGCTGGCGCCCCGCGGAATCAGCTCCATGATCATATCGTAGTCGAGGCGATGGCCGTGAAAGATGCTGGTGGCTCCGTTGGCTGAAGCCGGCGCGGGTTCGGGGAGCGCAGGTGCCGGCGGCACGCAGTCGCTGCCGTCGACGTTCGCGAGAAATCCGCGCACGAGTTCGCCGTAGACCGCCAACTTCTCTTCGAGGAGGAACGAGTCGTGGCCGCCCGTGGTGGTGACATTGCAGTAACTCACCGAACGATTGGATGCGACGAGCGCATCGACGATCTGCCGGCTCTGGTCGGCCGGGAACAGCCAGTCGCTCGAAAAGCTGACGACCAGCCAGCGGCAGCGGCTACGCGCGAGCATTTCCCGCAGTTCTTGAGGCGTACCGCCGAGGTCGAACAGATCCATTGCCAGAGAGAGCGTCACGTAGCTGTTGGCGTCAAAGCGCTCGACGAACTTGTGCCCCTGGTAGGCGAGATACGACCCCACCGAGAACTTCTTCTCGAATTCCGTTGAGATGTCCTTAGGCTGCAGCCGACCTGGATCGAATTTGGCCGTCATTGCCTCGCGCGAGAGATAGGTGATGTGCCCGAGCATGCGGGCGAGCGCGAGACCCACAACCGGACCGGCCCCGCGCTTGTAGTATTGACCGCGGCGGTAGTCAGGGTCCTGCAAAATCGCATTCCGACCGACCACGTCAAAAGCCAGCGCCTGGCTGGTCAGGCGCGGCGACGTGGCCAGCAGCGCACAACCGCAGACGCGCTCGGGGTACCGCAGTGCCCAGGTGACTGCTTGGTGCCCACCCAGCGAGCCCCCGATCACGGTTCGAAGTGCCGCGATGTCCAGGTGATCGATGAGCCGCCGCTGCACCTCGACCATATCACCAACGGTGATCGCGGGAAAGTCGGCTCCGTACGGCCGTCCGGTCTGCGGGTTGATACTGTTCGGGCCGGTCGTACCACGACAGCCACCCAGGACGTTTGAACAGATGACGAAGTAGCGGTCAGTGTCAATCGACTTGCCCGGCCCGACGAGGATGTCCCACCACCCCGGCTCGTCGTCATCGTCGTGGCGCGCCACGTGCGAGTCACCGCTGATGGCATGGCACACCCACACGGCGTTGTCGCGGCGGCTGTTCAGCTGCCCGTAAGTCTCGTAGGTGACCATGACCGACGGCAGCTGCCCACCGAGTTCGAGAAGCAGCGGCTGCGCAAAGGTCACCTCCTGCGCGTAGCGCAGCGGGGCGGCACTGCGAACGCTGTCGCTGCTCTCGAACGGGGACTCGGGCTCCTTCATGCACGGGCTCGGTACACTACTTCACAATTACTACCATCAGCCCTGAGCGTTGCCCAGGGCTGATGGATTGCCGCCCTTTAAGGGCTGAGCCCGGTGAATCGGTGGCGGTCAGCAGCATGAACAAGAGCACTCAGCGCTGCGATGCCTGCAGCGCCTGATCGATGTCGGCGATGATATCCGCGACGTCCTCGATGCCGACGGAGATCCGCACATATTCTGGAGTCACACCGGTCTCACGCTGTTCCGCCTCGGTGAGCTGCGAGTGCGTCGTCGACGCCGGGTGGATCACCAGCGTCTTGGCGTCGCCGATGTTGGCTACGTGGCTCGCCAGCTTGACGCTGTTGATGAATTTGATGCCGGCCCCGCGTCCGCCCTTGATCCCGAAGCCGACGATGGCGCCTTTGCCGTGGGGCAGGTAGCGCTGGGCGCTCTCGTAGTCAGAGTGGTTTGGCAGCCCGGGGTAGTTCACCCACTCCACAGCGGGGTGCCGTTGTAAGAACTCTGCGACCCGCTGCGCGTTGGCGCAGTGCCGCTCGATGCGCAGATGTAAGGTCTCGAGACCAAGCAGAAACAGGAAGGCCGCGAACGGACTCATGCACGCGCCCGTGTCTCGCAGCCAGTGGGTGCGGATGTGCAGGATGTAGGCGATGTTGCCGATCGGCCGCAGCGCCTCCTCGAACACCACGCCGTGGTATGCGGGATCGGGCCCGCAGAACTCCGGCCACTTCTCCGGATTCTTCGCCCACGGGAACTTGCCGCTGTCTACGATCACACCGCCGACGTGCACACCGTGCCCGCCGATGAACTTGGTAGTCGAGTATATCACAATGTCAACGCCGTGCTCGATCGGCCGCAGTATAAGCGGCGTGACCGTGTTGTCGCACAGCACCGGCAGATCGAGGGCGTGGGCGGCGCCCGCGATGCGCCGAAAGTCGGGCACGTCATTCTTGGGATTGCCCAGGCTCTCGAAATAGACGGCGCGCGTGTTCCCGTCGGCCAGCTCCTTGATCTTTTCCGGGTGGTGCGGATCGAAGAAGCGGACTTCGACGCCGAGCTTCACCAGGGTCTGCGTGAACAGGGTCCAGGTGCCGCCGTACAGGCTGGTGGCCGAGATGAAGTTCTGGCCGCTGTGCACAATGGTGAGCAGGGCGGCGGTGATGGCCGCCTGACCGGACGCGAAGGCAAGCCCTGCGGCTCCCCCGTCGAGGGCCGCTAGCCGCTTTTCGAGCACGTCGTTGGTCGGGTTCATCAGCCGCGAGTAGATGTTGCCGAACTCCTTGAGCGCAAAAAGGTTGGCGGCATGCTCGGCGTCGTTGAAAACGTACGAGGATGTCGCATAGATCGGCACGGCAAGCGCGGTGGTGGCGGGATCGCGTTCTTGTCCAGCGTGCAACGCGAGTGTTCCTAGTCCGGGGCTTCTTGCTGCTTCTGTCGTCATGTTTTCTCCTTGGTCGTTTTGGCGGTCAGATGAATCGTTAGTCGCTTGTCCTCTTGCTCGAACCAACGCGTTGTCGGAGATGGTTGCGACACCCTGCCCGGAGCGAGCCAACAGCGATCTGTCTTGCCAAATCTCCAGCTTGGGCGCAGCCCGTCAGATCTCGTATTTGACTTGCAGCCACCAGGCATTGTTGGCTGTGGAGTTCGCGAGGGAGCCGAAGATGCCGTAGCCGCCAACAAGTGTGGCGTGCGAGTTTATGATCCAGCTAACATCGAAGCCATGCCAATCATCTTCGCCGTTGATGAGGCCCGGGATCTTCTTGTAGGGATCAGTTTTCTGTCGGAATTCGTATGCCAACAGCAGCCACGAGGTGGGCAAGAACGCTACGTTGCCCTCGAAGGTGGCGTTCCAGTCGTTGGAGAAGCCGAGGAAGCCCAGGTTGGCGGCCTGGCTCTCGCGCCCGCCCGCGGTGAGAATCAGTGGGTGGCCCCCGAGTTGGGTGAACATCTTACTGGCCGTCAGCGTGAAGTCGCCGCCGTAGTCGCGATGGTAGCCAATGCCGTTCAGCGCATGACCCAGGCGGTTGTTGATCGTATTGATCCCGTCGTTGAGCTTGAACTGTCCCCCGACCGTCAGCGCCGGTAACGGCAGACCGAAACTACCTTCGGGCAACGCGAGTACGCGTAGATTGAAGCTGTGCAGCCAGACTTCGTCGCGTTTGATGTCGACACCGGTGGCGTCGCGGATGGCGTCGGGCAACGTGCCCAAAGCCAGCCGGTCGGCCCCGTAGCCCAGCTCCACGCGCCCGAACAACGTTTCGGTCAGCATGAAGGCCTGCAGGTTCTTCTCGCCCAGACCGATGGCGTCAAAGGCCACAGCCGGGAGGCCCAGTGGCTCGCCGTTAGGCGCGGGGTTCACCAGATACGCCATGGGCGTGATGGCACCGCCGCCGACGCCTTCGATGGTGTGGAACGGTAGCGGTGGCGGCTTGCTGGACGGCGTATCCTCGGCGACCGCTGGTGCCAGGGACCGCAGTAGGATCAAACTTACGAACAGGAACATCAGGGTGACACGCTTCACGTCAAAGCCTCCTTGGTTTCTCCGTCTTGTTGAGACAGCGACTGTCCCTCCCGAACCACGCCTCGGGAGTGGGCATGTTTGCATGCTGATTCTGCTACCACTGGATGTGACCAAGTTGTTCACAGCTCCCCTCCTTGAGCGTCGAAGATGCCCTCGAACAGGATCGAGCTGAGGTAGCGCTCTCCCGAATCGGGCAGCACCGTCACGATCGTCTTCCCGGCGTTCTCGGGCCGTTGCGCCAGCCGCACCGCCACTGCCACGGCGGCGCCGCTGGAGATGCCCGATATGATCCCTTCCTCGCGGGCGAGCCGACGCGCGTAGCTGATCGACTCCTCGTTCGTAACCTGCTCGATCGCGTCGACGAGCGAGAGGTCGAGCACCTGCGGCACGAACCCGGCGCCAATGCCCTGGATCTTGTGTGGCCCGGGTTTGAGCGCTTCGCCGGCGCGCTTCTGTGTCAGCACGGGGCTCGCGCTGGGCTCGACCGCGACCGAGACGATGGCCTTGCCGCGCGTCTTCTTGATGTACCGCGAGACGCCGGTGATCGTCCCGCCGGTGCCGACGCCGGAGACTAAGATGTCGATCTTGCCTTCGGTGTCGTTCCAGATCTCCGGGCCGGTGGTTTTTTCGTGAATGGCCGGATTCGCGGGGTTGCTGAACTGCTGCAGGAGCACGTAGCGCTGCGGGTCGGAGTTCGCGATCTCCTCCGCCTTCGCTATGGCGCCGCTCATGCCGCGTGCACCCTCGGTGAGGACCAGCTTCGCGCCGTACGCGACCAGTAGCTTGCGTCGCTCTATGCTCATCGTGTCGGGCATCGTCAACGTTAGCGGGTAGCCGCGCGCGGCGGCGACGAAGGCGAGCGCGATGCCGGTGTTGCCGCTCGTCGGCTCGATCAGATGCTTGCCGGGACCGAGCACGCCGCGCTGTTCGGCGTCCCACACCATGGCGGCGCCGATGCGGCACTTGACGGAGTACGCTGGATTGCGTCCTTCGATCTTGGCCAAGATCGTCGCTGGCGCACCGTCGTGGATGCGGTTGAGGCGCACCAGCGGGGTGCGTCCGATAGAGTGTGCGTTATCTTCAAACCAGTTGGACACGGTTACCTCCAATCTCGAATCGTCTATGGGCGCCATATCGCGCTGCCTTCAGGTGAGGCAGCGTGTTGCGACCGGATCCCAAGCTTTCATTCATTCACACGACTTCGCTGAAGCGGCCGGTTCTCACGTCGTATCGTCACCCAAGCTGCTCGGCATAGGTCATCACCAGGTACATCACCGCTTCGCGGCCACCCGGATTGTGGTACTCGTGCGGCACATCGGCCTCGAACTGAATGGCGTCTCCCGTCGCCAGGCGGTGGCGTTCCTCACCGACGCGCACCTCGATGGAGCCGGTGGTCACCACGAGGTTCTCGACGGTTCCGGGCAGATGCGGCTCTGCAAGCTCTGAAGCATGAGGGGCGAGCCGCAGCTCGTAGAACTCGACCTTGCGCGGCTGATCGAAGGGAAACAACGCCCGCGACGAGAACTTGCCGTCGCGTGAGGTCAGAATCTTCATGCGCGCCACGGGCAGCACTCTGGCGCGGCCACCTGAAGGCTGGCTGATGAGCGCGGAGAATGGAACGTTGAGTGCCCGGGTGATTTTCCAGACGATGTTGATGGTCGGCGTGCTCTGATGCAACTCAATCTGCCCGAGCATCGCCCGGCTGACTCCGGAGGCTTGGGCCAAGCGCTCGAGCGACAGTCCGCGCTTGACGCGCAAGCGGCGAAGATTCGCACCAACGGCCTGCGTCAGGTCCAACTCTTCAACTACCGCCTTGGCGCGACGGGATGCAGTCGCAGCTCGGTCCTGCCGCGGCGCAGCCGTAACCATGCCGCCCGGCGCGGCGCTCGCCCCAGCGCCCACCGCGGGCGAGATCCATTTGCGCCGCGCACGGCGGCGCACGTGCGGGCGTGCAACCTCGACGATTCGGGCATTCTCAGCGGTCATGTCGATCTATCCCTATGAACGGACATTTATCCGTTATAGCGGATGATGTCAAGAGGGGTGATTCGGCGCGGATCGATTCCAACCCCATGCCAGCAACACCGCATTTCCGCTTCTATGCGTCACCAAGCGCCGCGGCGATCCCGGCGGTCGCCTGCGCCATCTCGTCGGGACTGATGGTCAGCGGCGGGGCCAAACGCACGACCGTATCGCGGTGCAGCGTCCAGTTGAGGATGAGACCACGCTCGAAGCAGCGCGCCACGAAGCGGCGCGTGGACTCAGCGGTCGGCAGTTGCAGCGCCATGAGGAGGCCTTTGCCCCGCACCTCGCAGCCGCGCGGGGCTGCAACCGCCCGCAGCTGCTCCAGCCATTCGGCGCCGACTCGCGCCGCGCGCTCTGAGAGCCGCTCGCGCAGCAGCACATCGAGCGCCGCCAGGCCGGCGGCACAGGAGATTGGATGGCCGCCGAACGTCGTCACGTGCGCCAGCGGCGGATCGTGCGATAACGTGTGCATGAGCTCCGGCCGGCCGACGAACGCGCCGAGCGGCATGCCGCCACCGAGCGCCTTCGCCAGCACCAGTATGTCCGGAACGGTGTTCCAGTGCTCACAGGCGAACAGCTTGCCGGTGCGGCCGAATCCGGTGATCACTTCATCAGCGATCAACAAGGCACCGACTTCCGTGCAGCGCCGACGCAGGGCGGGCAGAAACGTCTCGGCCGGGACGCGGACTCCGCCTTCCCCCTGCACAGGCTCCACAATGACTGCCGCGACTGACGTGTCGATCCGGCCCAGGGCCGCGACGTCATCGAACGGAAGCACTTCGACATCGGGCAACAAGGGCCGGAAAGGTTCCTGGTACAGCGGGTTGCCGCCGACCGACAGCGCCCCGAAGGTGTCGCCGTGAAAAGCGCCCGCGAAAGCGACGAGGCGCGAGCGGCCGGTGAACTTGCGCGCCGTCTTCAGTGCGCCCTCCACGGCTTCGGCGCCGCTGTTGGTGAAGTAGGTGACGGCAAGGTCACCGGGTGTGACCTCCGCCAGCCGGCGTGCCAACTCCACCTGCGGCTGCTGAACCATTTCGCCGTACACCGAGACGTGCAGGTACGACGCCATCTGTCGCTCGACGGCCTCGATCACGGCCGGATGCGCGTGCCCGATATTCGCTACGCCCATGCCGGCCAGCAGGTCGAGATACTCGCGGCCGGCGACGTCCCAGATTTTGGTGCCGCGGGCGCGGGCGACGACGACGGCCAGCGGCTCACTCGAGGTCTGACAGACGTGGCGCAAGAATGCCTGGCTGAGGTCGTCTTCAAAGGCTCCCACGTTCTACGCTCCCACGCTCCACGCTGCCTCCACGGCCCTGGACGCGCCGGACCGGGCGGCATCGTCAGTTGACGACTACGGTGACGGCTCCCATTTCACTCGTCTCGTAGCCCGGCAACTCACCGAGTAAGCGTCTGAAGGCGCGCGAGCGCACCACGCGAATCAACGCTTGCAGCCGCGGGTCACGTTCCATGTCGGTGCGGTAACACAGGTCGTAGTCCTCTTCCCGCACGACGAGAAAGTCGAGGCCGGCTTCCGCTGCCGAGAGCCGCACGCAGATGCCGGCCTGCGCCCAGCCGGTGCGAATGGTCTCCGCCACGCCCGTATGGTCGTGGGCAATGCGGTGATACCCTTTCGGCAGAGGGTGATAGTCCTTGAAGAGCGCATCGAGGCAGCGCCGCGCGCCAGAACCTGCTTCGCGTCCCACCCAGCGCAGGTTGGCCGCCACGGCCGCACGGATCGACTTGATGGCCAGGCTTGGGTTCAGCGCAAGCCCTTCTTGCCAGGAACTGAGCCGCAGCAGCGTGTACCCCGGACCGAGCAGCTCGCGCACGGCCCGCTGGTTGCCGTCCGGCGCATGATCATCCTGCAGATGCAGCCCGGCAACATGCACCAGGCCGTCGCGCAGCAGCTGCAACGCCTGCCGGCTGGAACGGATGAATGGCACCAGCCGTGTACCGGAACCACGAGTGAGTTCCGCGCCCAGCAGCCCAACGGATGGATCGCACCCCGCCAGCACCAATGTCTGTTCCGGGTCCGCTTGCGCGTGAAACTTGTACCCGCTTGCTTGCGCGATTCCGTCCGGCGGCAGTGTTCCCACGAACGTCCGCTCGACCGGATACAGCCGGGTCTCGTCTCCCACGGTCGCCTGCCAGAAGCGGTTTGGCGTCGTGGTCGATTGCCAGGCCCACTCGGGCCCGCCTCGGCGCGCGGTCTTCGTGAGACTGAAGAGATCCTCCACCCGACAGCCGAAGGCGTAGGCGAGGGCCAACGCTGCCGCCGTCGAGGGCACCACGCGGTCCGTCTCGATAGCGCTGATGGCCGCTCGGGACAAACCCGTGCGCCGCGCCAGCTCGTCTTGTGACCAGGCACGGGCGGTGCGGTACTCTTGCACGCGATTGTGGATCGCTGTCGCCATGATCATCGCATAGCCGACACGAACGTGTCCGGTCAAGTTGCGAGCCCGAGTCGAGTCAGCGCGCGCATCGTTGCCGAATCAGATTCCGGCGCGCGGGGCGGCGCGGCCGACCCTGGGGTCCGACCGGCTCAGCGTGAAGCGCACAGGAGCCCGGATACTCGCCAATTCATTCCCTGGCGGCGCAGGGGCAAATTGTCGCCATACTACCGTTCGCTCAGTGCCGGCGAAGTCCGAGAGCGCCGCTGATGATCCCTTACGGGTCATCTATCACGACGCGTGATCCGGGTTGCAGACGGTCCGGAAAGATCGCCAGACAGCACCCCTTCGCGTCCTTAGCTGATGGAGCGAGAATGGCTTCGAAGCGGCGGCTGACATAGACCGCGAGACCGATGCGCTGACTAGGCGCCGTGGTCCCAAGGGCGTCGCTCGGGGCGTCCGGTCTCGCGTTCCAGGGGAGCCAGGGGCCGGTGAGGTTCGGCAACGAGATCTCCAACCGCTGCCGCACGCGTTCGTCGGTCAGATCCAGCACGCTGATCAGGTGGCAGGCAATGCGCAGCAGCACACCGGTGCGGATAGCGCGCGCGGCTTTGATGGTCGCGTCAGTCAGCAGGATTCCCTCACGCTTCCGACGTCCGACGCGTCTGGCTACGCGTCGACTCGGAGCGATGAGGGCTGGCCGTGGGCCTGACCGGGTTAGCTGTGCGTTCCTGGGCGTCCCCAGCGAAGGGCGCGGGCGCGATCGGCAAGTGTCCACACGCGTTCATGCAGCGCAACGATCATGTCGGGATCGGCAAGCAGTATCTTGCGCTCGCGTGCGCTGAGCGCCGCCGGTCCCTCCACCAAGCCGCGTTCGACTAGGCGCTCGCGCTGGGCGCGAATCGATGGATTCAGTCTGCGCTGCCTCCTGAGCAGCGCGCGATGCAACGCGTTGACGTAGGCATCCACCGCGGCGCGCACGAAGCCGTCGTGTTCCATCTCGGGCAGCCGCTCGTCGGTCTCCTGCGTCATCCGAAGATACTCCCGCAAGTCCAGCAGCTCAGGCGGCGGCGTGCTTTCTTCGGGAAGGAGGAACAGCCCCCGCGCCCGCGTCCTCTCACCCAGCCTGACGCGGCTGGCCAGCGCTGAAATCGGCACCGACAGGATGAGAGCGACGATGATCGGGGTCACCCACCAAAAGTAGTGTGGATTTAACCAGTACAAGCTGATGGCCCAGGCGCTGGCGAAGACGCTATCGAAACCGTGGCGCCGGATCGCCTCCCACCACCGGGTCTCCGCATCCTCCCTTTCCTGCGACCCCCATTGCACGGTGCGGCCGAGCAGGTTCTGCACGACGAAGCGGCTATGAAATACCATCCGGATCGGAGCCAGCAGGCTGGAGAGCAGGATCTCCAGGAACACACTCAGTGACAGCTTCAACACGCCGCCGTACGCTTTGGTGTTGCGCCCCTTGAACACGATTAGCGCGATGCTGAGCAGTTTCGGCAAGAAGAGGATCATGGCGGTGACGGCGGCCAGGTACAGGGCCCAGTGCGGATGCCACACCACCGGCCACTCCGGAAACAAACTGCGCCCGTGCGGGAAGTACTCCGGCTCGCGCAGCGCGTTCTGGATGGCTTCCGCGGTGCTCAGCGTCAGGAACGCGAACCACAACAAGGCCGAAACGTAGGACAGCGCGCCGTTGAGAAACAGCGCGCGATGCGCACCGAACAGCCCTTCGGTGAACAGCAGCCGCAGATGTTGCAGGTTGCCTTGGCACCAGCGCCGGTCGCGCTTCATCTCTTCGAGCAGCGTCGAGGGCACCTCTTCGTAGCTGCCGGGCAAATCGAACGCCAGCCACAAGGTCCACCCGGCGCGTCCCATTAGCGCAGCCTCGACGAAATCATGGCTCAGGATCTCGCCGCCGAGCGGCGGCTTACCCGGCAGGCGCGGCAGGCCACAGTGATGCATGAACGGAGCAAGGCGGATGATGGCGTTGTGGCCCCAGTATTGCCCGTCACCAAGCTGCCAGTAGTGCAACCCGGCCGCAAACATCGGCCCGTACACGCGCGCAGCGAACTGTTGCACCCGAGCGAAGAGCGAGCGCCGGTTCACCGCCGTCGGCGCCGTCTGGATCATGCCTGCGTCCTGGTGGCGTTCCATCATGCGCACCAGCCGCACCAACGTGTCGCCCGCCATGATGCTGTCGGCGTCGAGCATGATCATGTAGTGGTACTGGTGGCCCCAGCGGCGGCAGAAGTCCGCGACGTTGCCGCTCTTGCGCTCCAGGCGCACGCGGCGACGACGGTAGAAGATCGTTCCGAAACCGTTCACCGCGCGGCACCACTCCGCCCACGCTTCCTCTTCGTTCACCCAGGTGCCGGGGTCGCCGCTGTCGCTGAGAATGAAGAAGTCGAAGTGCGCCAGCGCGCCGGTGCGCGCGAGCGAGGCGTAGATGGCCCTCAAGCCCGCAAACACGCGCCCTACGGGCTCGTCACAAATCGGCATGACGATCGCGGTGCGCCCGTCGGGGTGGAACTCGCCGCTGTCGGCCGGATCGAGGTTGGTGATGGCGAAGCGGCGGCGCCGTCTGATGAGGGTGAAGAAGCCTAGCAACGCCGTCCAGAATCCGATCGAGATCCAGCCGAAGAGCGCGCCGAAGAAGATGACGATGGCGAACTCGAGCCACGTGCTCGCCTGCTGCGGCAGCACGCTCACCATGAAGCCGCTCGCGATCACACTCGGAATGAGCACCAGCACCGACAGCAGCAGCCGGCGGCGGCGCGCTACGCGAGTCCAAGGCAAGCGCCGCCGGTGGCGGCGCAGGGCCCGGCGGCGCAACGCTCTCGAGGGCTTACCGCGAAGTCGGTTCAGCAGCCGGTGCCGGAAACGCCGCTCGATCTTATCCGGAACCATTGCGTGGTGCGTCAGCCGCGGCATCGACGAGAAGACCCCATCGCGCAGCGGGTAGTGCCTGGCGTTCGGCGGCATCGACGCCCCGCCGGCCACAAAGTGCCCCGATAACTGCGCTTCCAGGCGCCACGCGGTAAACGCATCGAGCGCTTCGTGCCACGGCTTCGGTACAACGGGGTAGCGCTCCGGCAGCAAGGTCTGGAGCGCGTGAAACGTTTCCGCGATGGCGTCGCTACCCTCGCCCCAGGGCTCGTGCTGCAGCGCGCGTTCGACCGCCTCGCTGGCGAGCGGCTCACACTCGCGCCCCTCCAGGCCGAGGCCCTTCAAGTACACCACCGCCCGCTCGTAGGCTGTCTTCCAGTCTTGCACCAAGTGCCCGGCCGGCACGGTGAAATGCCGCGTCTCCGTCACCGGTGGTGACAGGCGCGCGGCCGCGGCTATGTGTCCCGGCTCGCTCACGGTAGGAGCGCGTACGACCAGGTCTCGGTCAGCGCTTCATCGCCTTTGTCGAGAAAGGCGCGCAGCTCGATGGCGTTCTTCTGTTTGGGCCGGACCTGGAACGTCAGTCGCCAGCCGCCCGTGACCGCGTTCTTCACCACGTGCTGGTCGAGCAGCTCGGCGGTGTCCGGCCCCGACGCCACCGTAATCACGCCGCGCACCACGGTGTCGGCGGGAAGGGCTTCGAGTTGCGTCCCGCCGAAATCGACGACAAAGCGGTAGGCGCCCTCGATGGTTCCGCGGTCCTCGCGCGTTGCGACCACGCGGCCGGCCGGAGGACGCGTCGGGTCATCCCCGTACCAGTACATGGTGTACGCGAACCAGACCGGCTCGCCCGGCTTGGCCTGCTTGTCCGGCACCCAGTACATCACGACGTTGTCGTTGGTATCCGACTTCGACGGGATCTCCACCAGCTCGACGCGGCCCTGACCCCATTCGCCGCGCGGGACCTGCCACACGCTGGGCCGCAGATCCGGACGCGTCTCCAGGTCCTGGTAGTGATCGAAGTTACGGTCGCGCTGCAGGAGCCCGAACCCAGTCGGTTTCGAGGTGCGGAAACCGCTCACGTTCAGCGTACGCGGATCATCGAGCGGACGCCACAGCCACTCCCCCGTGCTGAAGTTGATCAGCATCCCGTCG
>Ga0116136_1001041_pt1 | contig 14607 bp, 15 predicted proteins | sample June2015DPH_20_5_FD_88972 | JGI IMG/M metagenome (GOLD analysis project Ga0116136, IMG submission 88972) | Peatland microbial communities from SPRUCE experiment site at the Marcell Experimental Forest, Minnesota, USA - June2015DPH_20_40 | ecosystem: Environmental > Terrestrial > Soil > Wetlands... | reverse complement strand
GTGCGACCTGTTAATCTCGCTTCCCTGCGTAAGGCGCCAGATGTTTTTGGCGGTCACCATCTGCCCGGGATGTGGGCGGGCTTGATGCAGGCGTTCATCAAAGGCCCTGCGGGAGCCGCGCAAGGCATCCAGCGAGAGCGCGCCCGCCACGTCTGCCGTATCCACGAGAAGGTCGGCAGAACGTAGCGCGAGTAGCCCCACAGAAAGCATCGCCTGAGTGCCGTTCACGAGTGAAAGGCCTTCTTTGGCTTCGAGCGCCAGGGGCTTTAGCCCTGCCTCCTGCATGGCTGGCAGCGCACGCCTGCGCCGGCCATTGTAGAGCACTTCACCCTCGCCCACCAACGCCAGCGCTACGTGGGCCAGAGGAGCAAGATCGCCGCTCGCCCCGACTGACCCGCGCGCGGGCACCACGGGATGCACCCCGTGGTTAAGGAACCCACAGAGCAGTTCCGCCACCTCCGGCCGGACACCCGAAAGACCGATGGCCAGCGTATTCGCCCGCAGCAGGAGGATCCCGCGGGTCTCGCGGGCGTCAAGCGGCTCTCCCACCCCGCAGGCATGGCTGCGCACCACGTTTAATTGCAGTTCTCGTGCCTGCGCGGGCTCAATCCGTTCCGTGGAGAGGCTTCCGACCCCGGTCGTGACGCCGTAAACGGCCTCTTTTCCCTGCATGATCTTCTCGATGAGTTTGCGGGACTGCGTCATGGCATGGCGCGCCTGCGGCGAAAGCTTGACACGACGATTTTCCATCACGACCTGGTAAAAATCGCGTGGGGTCAGGTCATGTCCGGTAAGCTGTAAATCGCGGAGCATCAAATCCCCCAGAAAACGGAAACTCGAAATTCGAAAATCGAAAATTGAAACTCGAAATCCGTATCGCACTACACGTTTTCTCGAATTTTCAATTTTGCGGTTTCTAGAAATTAGAAGCTGAAACTCGAAACTGGGAATTCGAAACGCGAAATTCCTCATTGGGACTGCCAATCATGTTTTTCGAATTTCGTTTTTCGAGTTTCGATTTTCGAGTTTCGAATTTCGGCTCCTGCCCGTTTCTGATTTCTGATTTCCCCAGGAGCAATTCCCGGTACTTCTCGGGCAAGGTGCGCGGGCGGCCGTCGCGGTCGGTGATGACGTGCACCGTCTCGCCTTGAGCAATGAGTTCATCCGTGCGCGGCCTGTAGATTTCGTAGCCGAAGATCAGCACCCGCCTCCGCATCCCGGTCAAGCGGGTGCGAACCTCGAGTTCGTCGTCGTAACGCGCCGGGGCTTTATAACGGCAACGCGCTTCGGCCACCATGATGTAAAGCCCCTCCTCTTGCTCCATGTCGCGGTAAGCGAAACCGTGCTGCGAGCAGAAGTCCGTGCGCCCGATCTCGAACCAGACGAGATAATTCGCGTAATAAACTACGCCCATCTGGTCCGTCTCCGCGTACCGGACGCGGAGCGTTGTAGAAGTCCAGTCAGTAAGTACCGTTTCGTCGGTCATACGATTTCGATGAAATGAACAATCCAGAGAAAAACAGTCTACAGTAAATCTCAATTTCCACAAACCCCCGGGAAGGCAGAAACTGGAAATTAGAAACTGGCACCCCTAGTTTCCAGTTTCTGGTTTCATTTAATCCTCCACAACCTGTCATTCTGAGCGCAGCGGAGCGGAGCGAAGGATCTCGCTCTGGACTTTTCCGCCGACCAACAGTAGGGCGATCCCGCTGTAGCGGGACCGCAAGGCGGGAACAGAATGACGGAGCAGAGGCGCGCGGCGCCTACGCGTCGGTTTTTGGCCATGTTTTTGGCTTTGATCGGCATTTATTAAACTCAAGAAACAGTTCGTTTTGGGGCCCTGAAAACGCTAAGTCCTTTATTGTCAACACAACCTTCGGTTCGTTCCGTCTATTTAGTATCTTTTTCGTATTTTGCGCCAATTCTCCGCCCCCCACGGGCCGATTCAGAACCCCCTGCGCGCGCTCTGTTGCCGCGTTCTCCATACGACAACTGCAGTAGCCTATCATATTTCCAATTGCCTGTCAAGCGAAAGAATGCCGTAGCCAGGATTCGGTCCCGCACGGCGGGAAACATTCCGGGAGGCGCGCTTCCGGCTTTTCCCTGACTCCGCCCCGCCCGTGTCGCCCTTGCTGGCGGTGCGTCTCTGCAATCTGAAATCTGTAATCTCGAATTACCGCCAAGTGTCACGCAGCATGTGCAGCCTGCCCTTCGCCTCCTGTCGTAGCACGGGCGCCCGCCTCCCGGTTCGAGGTGTTACATTAGATTAATTCTTGTCAGTTGGAAGGCTTATAATCCGCAGAGCACCTCCTATGATGTCTTGTTTACCCGGATCTTCGTGAGCAACTCGAGGCTGTATACGACAACCTCCTCAAGCTCCCAGGGATGCGGTTCCTGCTGGGCGATGATCCTGGCGCGGGGAAGACGATCATGGCGGGTATCGCCACGCACAGGCAACCTCCCCCAAGAGACTACAGCACTAAATCTTGTAGCGGTTGTAATCGAAGGGCTCGTTGACCAGGTGGTAGAGCGGCTCACCAGGTTGGTGCAGGTAATAGGTCCTCAGAGGCGTGCGCGAAAAGTCGGTGAGTTTTCGAGGCGTGGCTGCGCCCTCCACCCATTCGTAGATGGGGATCTCCCACGGGTTGAAAGTGTCTGTCAGGCCGCGTTCCCTGGCGATGCGGAAGAGATTGATGTTGCCAGGTTCATGGCCGCCCAGATACATGCCGATCATGTCTAAACGGAACTTGTCCTTGCTGAACATCACCAGGTTCGTGAGGTAGTCCTGGCCCTCGCCGAAGCCGTCGCCATCCCGCGCGTAGATGCCTTCGATCATGGCCAGGCCCGTCTTCAACACGCTCATGTTGTCGCAGGTCTTGTGCGCCCAGATCTCCTCGTGCATCGGGCTCAACGGATGCGGGCTGTCGTAACGGTCATAATGCAGCTTGACGTGGCGTGCGAAGAATTCTCGGATTACAGGTTCCGCGTTGGGATGAACGTCCGGCTTCATGAACTCGGGCACTCCCGTCACCATGCTCCAGCCCGAACAGAAGCGAACGTAAGGGAGCACCACCAATCCTTGCTCGTTTTTGACGGACAGGCTCATGCACATACCGTGAGCCTTCCACTTCGCGATGTTGAGCAACCAAGTGTCCGGCTCATTGACGGGTGCATAGTGAGGAATGCGCTTGTAGACGACCGCGTCGGGCACTGTGCTCCAGCTCATCTCCCAGCTTTCCCGGAAGTGCCGGACGCGACGCTCGGGCTCATTCATCAGCACTCCCAGGCGTTCGTTGATGTCCACAAAGCCTCGTTGGTTCCACAGGGGGTACTCGTTGGCTTCAATAAAGTAAAACTCTCTTAGGCCAACTTCTTTCAGGCCCATGACCACGCCCTCGTAGAACTGCGGGTCCGTTCCCGTGCCCCAGTTCTCTTCGTCCGGACGATCTTTATCGTGCACGCTGGTGAAATTCGGTTTGACAATGATGCGGTGGGTGACGGGAATCCCGGGCTCTTCCATGGGCACGAAGATCTCCCTGGCCAGCGTGAGGCCCTCTCGCCGTTTGGCTTCTTCGTCCATTTTGTGCGCCACGTGGGTGCGCCGGACAAAGACGGCCTTGGGATTACTCTCGATGAAAGGGTGGAGTCCGAAGTAAGCTTGGGGGAGAACGAATGAAGCCCCAGCTAACCTGACCCCAGGGATCGCGCCGGCGGCGGCCAGCGCGCTGGTGCGGAGAAACTCTCTCCGAGTAAGCATCTGCGCTCCTTGATAGATCTTGTAGCGGCGATCCCGCGTCTGCGGGATCGCCACGTGGCGGCGTAAAGCCGCCTCTACATCTTTTCAGCCTACCCGAAAACCACAACGCCGACGCGTCTTAACTCGGGGATCGTAATCTCGGTGGTCGTGCCCCGCCTTGCGGTCGGAAGCAACAAAGGTGCGGCCTCGGGCCGCAGCAGACTGGCTCGCGAGTAGCAACCCTGAATGCCCGCCAGCATTTCGCTGCTAAGCGGAGAGCCATAGTTAATAAGATGCAGTAAGGCTCGACCGCGGTTCGCTCCTTGCGGGCAGGAAGTGGCCAGCGCAATCACTGTTGGGGCATTCCAGAGACGTGCGGCGCGGCGCTTCTGGGTCACGATATCGATCACATCGAAGGCGAATTCGCTGGCATCCGAGACCGGTTCTCGGTAGGCGACCACTTGACCGCGGCCCAGCGAGTAAAAGTCGTGGTCCTCCTGGCTGCGCACCAGCTTGAGTTGTAGGTCATGCCACCAGGCGTTCTCACCCGGCGCGTCCACGATGAGTGAAGTCCCTGCCTCCGCGTGGCTCAGAATGCGCCGCCGAATCCCAGCGCCGGGCGGATGAATGCTGACCGCCACCAAAGCGAGCCGGCGCAAGGGATCCGGTGCAGGAGGATTCGCCGCGCTGGCCAGTGCCGGCGAGGCGTTGTGACGATAAAGCAGATTGGCGATTTCGGCCAGGCCCGCGTCCGCTTCCACAAGAACGGTGATGGCCGGGAACGTGGCCTGACGAAACAAGCTGACGTGCTTGTCTAGCCAGTGCGCCGTGCGACCCAGATGGCGCCAGGCGTCCAAGGCTTTCGCTTCGCCGCGGAGCAGCCTGGCGTGATAGCGCGGCTCCAGCGCAAGGAGGTAATTCCCTCCGTTAACCCAAGCCTCCACCAGGGCCAGCTCCAACGAGTCGTAGGGTAAGAGGGCTTCAGGCTTCACTCCAGCACTTTCGTCCGCAAGGTATCCAAGCAGGGCGGGGCGATTCGGGTATAGGGTACGCAAAATACCGATCCAATAACCGTTTGCATCGACCCACGGCTGCTCGGTCGCACTCGCCGTGAACTCGTCTCGGCCTTGCGAAGGGCCGCGACTCACCCCGGGCCACAGGCCGTTCGTGAGCGCGACCAGAGCTTTCGGCGAGGCGTGATCGATTGACTCCAGCGAAAAGAACTGGATCTCCTCCAGAGGCCGAACCTTGAGTCCAGCCTCCCGGCAGGCTGTCTCAAAAACCTCGTTTCGATGCGGCAACAGGACCGTCGTGATTCCACCCTCCTTCAAAAGAGGGACAAACTTCGCGTCGCAGTCATTCCAGCGCACGGCCACTTCCGAGGATAAGTCGAGCGGCATGTAATGCTCGGGTTTCGTCGATGCGGGCACTATTTCTGAGCCTGCCAAGTCCGCGCTTCCTGAGTTCCAAGAGATCCCAATCTCTTCTTGGAAAAAGATAGGCTTGGCTGTGCTGCAATTCTTGTGGATTTCAAGCCTACCACCAAGGCTCTGGCATCATACCACGCCATGGGCAGGGCACATCATGGGCCATTCGCTGCGGTGAAGAAATGGGTGAACAAGGGGAGCACCACAAGGGACTTGACTTTTGTAACCTGAGTAGTTACACTACACGAGAATGATAATACGGTTTCGCCATAAGGGGCTGGAACGGCTTTTTGCCTCGGGGGAACCGCGAGGGGTGAACGCTCAACAGGCGAAGCGCTTGCGCCGGCTGCTGGCGTCGCTCTCGACCGCCACGAGCCCGCTGAACATGAACATTGCCGGTTATCAGCTCCATCCGCTCGTGGGCGAGCGCAAGGGTGAGTGGGCGGTCTCGGTGTCGGGCAATTGGCGGCTGGTGTTCCGCTTCGACGGCGAAAACGCAACCGATGTTGATTTGGTCGATTACCACTAGCGACAGGAGAAAGGACACATGGATATGTACGATCCCCCGCACCCCGGCGAGATAGTCCGGGAAGACTGCCTTAAGGCGCTCGATCTGAGCGTGACCGAGGCGGCGAAGGGCTTGGGCGTCACGCGCAAGACTCTCTCGTCGATTCTCAACGGCCGCTCCGGCGTCACGGCGGAAATGGCGCTGCGGCTGTCCAAGGCGTTCGGGAGCACGCCGGAGCACTGGTTGCAGATGCAGCTTGCCTACGATCTGTGGCAAGCGAAGCGCCGCGCCAAGAAGCTGCACGTCAAGCAGTTCTTCGCCACGGCGCCAGGCTAACGGACGGCCTTACGGTTGTTACGCGTGATCGAAGCGATTACGACAAGCACCATGTACCTGTCACTTAGGGGAACCGAGAAGATCATCAACGATATTTTCGACAAGTACGGATATCGAGTGCCCCGTGGTACGATCATGAGTGCGCCAGGCGGATAGAGATGAACCAAGTCAACATTTTCACCGCGTACAAACAGCTTGAGAACGACTACACCAATGGCTTCGTGTCTCTCCTCAGTCTGGCGCCTCGCGGGCACACTCGACTCCTGAACCAACTTCTGAACGACGAACTTGGTCTACATGGCACCTTCAATCCAGACGACTTCCTGGTGCTCGAAGGAATTGATGGATACGCAGACGGGGAAGTCAGCGCTGCGGACTTCTGTATCTGGTTCGAGACCAAGATCCGATCTGGCATGTTACGGAAGGATCAGGTGCGTCAACACCTCAAGATGCTTGACGCGAAATCACAGACGCGCCGATACCTCGTTTTGCTCACGCCGGATGACAGCCGCAGCAGCTACATCCAAGGCTTCCGCGCAATCGACCATCGCATTCGCCACCTGGAGTGGCGGCATGCGTACGATCTTCTTGAATCACCACGGGATGCAGACATTGTGTTCTCCGCGCTAGCTCATCAGTTCCGGGCTCACATCCAAAAGACTATCTTCAAGCAGGACCTCGCTGGCGGCATTCTCAAGATCAGTTTTGGCAAAAAGTCCGGGCTCGATGCCAAAACGTACCTAGGCGACATGCCCAATTGGACGCGCTGGGACTCCCCCCGACAGTACAAGAACCTGGATGGAACGGGCCGTAAGCTCCTGCTTTACGACCACACGCGCAAAGGACTGACCGTCGAGGCCGAGATTGGGAGTGTAGCCAAGACCAACTCCGAGCCGGATTACCCGTGGACGAACGAGCTTGTTCCCGGAACCATGAAGCTCTTCGACCCTCCGATTCCCCTGGAGCACATACGGACTCTTGAGAACTTTCAGGACTTCGGCGTCCCCAGAAAAGACAGGAATGCCTTCCGAAACCTCACGCGGGACCAGTACCGTCTACTCTTGGGCCAAGCATAAGCCTCAACTGAGCACCCAGTTCAGATCGAAATCCGTTCCACGACCCGGAGGCTGTGCGGGGAGAAGAGGTGCGGCAGGCCCGCGCCCTCGAGACGTCGCTTCATCATTTGCCGCATGGAGTGCGCCCTGTATCCCGCCGCCGTCAGTTGCTTGCGCTTCCCGTCGGCCGCGCGGAAGAGTGGCATTTTGCCGTCCTGGCTAGAGATGCCGGCGGCGTCCAAGTATTCCCGCAGCCAGGCATCCAGATCGCTACGGACGGGAATCTCGCACACCTTGCCGCCTTTTTCGCGGAAGCGGAGCGCCCGCTGCTAGTCTACGAACCAAGCTCGCTATGCGAGCCGAGGCGCACCAGCTCCAGACTGGCGGCATCCGGCTTTCGATAGATGAGAATCAGGTCGGGCTTGAGATGACAATCGCGAAAATCACCCCACGCGCCCGAAAGCGGATGATCGAAGTTGTGGGGCGGCAACGTCGCGTCGGCGGCGAGCAGATGAACCACCGCCATTAGCACCGCATCGAGGGTCTTGCCGTGCCGCCCCGCTTTCTCCCGTTTGTAGTCTCGCTTGAAACGGCCGGTGTATTTAATCGTCCGCATTCAGTCTCGCGAGCAGCTTGCCCGGTTTTCCCGCCGTGGCGAGTTCGCCACGGCGCGCGGCCTTCATCGCCGCAATGGTTTTAGCATTCGGAACAAGAGGCTCGAACGGTAGCGCCCTTTCCGTCGCAATCCGCATCATCATCATGCGGAAGGCGTCGGACACGGTAAGACCCATCGCCCCCAGCACAGCGGCGGCTTCGTCTTTGATCCGTTCGTTGATCCGGGCGCGGACGATTGAATTCTCTGACATCATGCACTCTCCTGTTGAGCTACAACGTAGCACAATAAGAGTCCATAGTCAAGACCGACGAATCGACGGTGAGGTCAAGCTGTTTGTGTAAATAGGCGGAGGGTTCGATCCCGCCACTGTTCATTGAAACCGTTGAAGATGGCATAAATGATCCGATCCACGCTCTCCACGTTGACAAAGCAAACCATCGGTGGGGTGTGGCGCCGCACCTCCACGAAGCAGCGCTCGATTACGTTGGTGGTGCGCAATTGCTTCCACAGAAGCCGGGGAAAGCTGAAGAAGGAGAGCAGTTCGCCGGGTGGCGCAGACATCGTTTTGTGATGTCTGCGATTGCGACGAGGTGCGCCATGTGTCGGGACCTGCGGCTGCCTCCCCCCTTGTGCTCGGTTCGCATGCAATACAGTGGGCCGCCGGGATCGCTGCAGCTTGCACGCAGAGTCTCCTCGTGTTGAATTCCTACTGTTTATGGCTGAAGGCGCGAGTTCCGCTTCGTCCCAACAACTCCAATGCTAAGAATTCCGCTTCAGATCTCCTCAAGACTTTCTTAAGTGTGTGTCATCAAAATCGGGGCGGCTAGTAGAATGACCGAGGCGCACCCAAGCCATCTTTCCCGTCTTATATATATAAACTAAGGACCCCGCTACTTCATGCGCATTATTGACCCTGCGGGGCGGAACACGTACTCTCATGCGTCGCTGGATCCAGACCCGCATGCAGCCTCCGGCTGTATAAGATATGCCATGCGGCGATATCTGTGTGAGGCCTGCGAAGCGGCGCGGGGGGGGTGATAAGCCGGCTAGAAACACAGTCTGCCTCGAATTGAAATCAAGAGGGACGCCTATAAAAGCCGGCAAGGCGAGGGCCCACTTTGGCGTCCCCCATCTTTAATATGGGAGTTTCTATGCACAAATATATCCATGCTCTTTGGAAGCGGACCTTCCCATCTGTCGTCGTCATTCTATTCGCTGGGGTGGTTCTTCATGCCCAGCAGGAAACAGCGAGCATTCGTGGAAGCGTCACAGATCCGAGTGGGGCGCGTGTCGTGCAAGCACAGGTCTTGGCTGTTCAGCTCGATACTGGATTCACCCGCCAAGTCGAGACGGATAACCAAGGCGATTACTTGCTGGTTCTCTTGCCAATCGGGCACTATCGCCTGGAAGCAATTGCCCGTGGCTTCAAGAAGTATGTGCAGGAAGGCATTACGCTGAGCGTGAACCAGGTAGTGGTGGTGCCGGTACGCCTGGAGGTCGGCTCGCCACAAGAAACAATCGAGGTAAAGGCCGATGCGCTGCTGCTGCAGACTACCAATGACCTCGGCCAGACTGTCCATGAGCGCGACATCCTGGACCTGCCCCTCAACGGGCGGAACTTTTCCCAGCTTGGCTTGTTGCAGCCAGGCACTGCACCTCTGACGCAAGGCTTGCAGCAGGCCGGCGGCTCGCTGCGCAGCGGGCAGTCTTATGCCGTAAACGGCATGCGACCGGAATCGAACCAATTCCTGGTGGACGGCGCCGAGAACTACAACTCCATAAATGCCGGCTTCGTTCTGAAGCCGCCGCCTGACGCCATCGCGGAATTCCGGATTCTGACTAACACGGCATCCGCCGAGTTCGGCCACAACGCGGGTTCCAACACCAACATCGTAACCTCCTCGGGTTCGAACCACATTCACGGGGACGTTTACGACTTCCTGCGCAACGACGCGCTCGACGCCCGCAATTTCTTCTCGACCAACGTAGAGCCTCTGAAGCAGAACCAGTTCGGCGGCACGCTGGGTGGCCCGATCCGGCGTGACAAGACCTTCCTGTTTGTCTACTACGAAGGTTTTCGCAATCGGCAGGGAGAAACGCAGTTGACAACGGTCCCCACAGCCGCCGAGCGGCAGGGGGACTTCTCGGCCTTGTGCTCCAGTTATTCGCCACAGGGATTCTGCACCAATCCCAATGGAACTCAGTTGGTCAACGTCTTCGCTTCTCCACCGCAGCCTCTCCCCTTCAACCAACTTCCCCCGGGAGCGATCAGTTCAATTTCGCAGAATTTGCTGGCCTTCTACCCGTTACCCAATGCGCCCAACTACGGCCCGAACGCGTACGGCACCACGCAGGAGTTGCACAACACCTCGGACCAGTTCGGCCTCCGCCTCGATCACTACCTCTCCTCGCGCGACACCATTTCCTTCCACTACCTTTTCACCAACGGTTCGCAATTGGACCCGCTTTCCATCGCTGGAGCGAACGTGCCCGGCTTTCCGGTGGGTGAAGATTTTCGCGCCCAGAATGCCGCCCTGGAAGAAACGCACTCCTTCTCACCGGCGGTCGTGAATGTTCTCCGGTTCTCCTTCCTGCGGAACAAATTCCTCGGTGATGAAGCTACAAACCATACATCGATCTCCTCACTGGGATTCCAATATTCTCCGACGTTGGCGAGCCAAGCGGGGCCCCCGTTCATTGAAGTCGGCGGCTATGCTTCGGTCGGCAATCCCATGACCGGACCGGGACGCGGCTATCAGAACACCTATTCTTTGACGGACGCGCTGGCTTGGGTGCGCGGCAAACATGAACTCAAGTTTGGCGGCGAGGTCCAACGAGACCAACTGAACACGGTACTGGGCATTGCCTCGAACGGATTTTTCGTTTTTGCGCCGGTTCCCATCGCGGGTGATGCGTTTGCGGACTTCTTGATCGGGCAGCCGGTAGTTTTTATGCAAGGCGGAGGTGAGCTCCCGCGGGGTATGCGCGCCAGCAATTACAACCTCTACGTGCAGGACAGTTACAAGCCCACTTCGCGCCTAACGGTCAATATCGGGCTGCGCTACGAACTGCCGCAACCTTACAGCGAGATCCACAACGAGGACGCGTTGTTCGTGCCCAACGCGCAGTCGCACGTCATAGCATCCGCTCCGCCAGGCCTGCTTTATCCGGGTGACCCGGGGGTGGGGCCAGGCCTGATTCCGAGGGAATACCGCGCCTTTGCACCACGCGTGGGCTTCGCTTGGGATCCGACCGGAAACGGGCGGTGGGCGGTGCGGAGCGCCTACGGCATTTTCTATGACCCTTATTACAACGGTGAAGGCGGTCCCTTGCAGGCGCCGGAAAGCGCTCCACCCTGGTTCAAGACGATTCAGGAAGAGCTTCCTTCCAGCTTCGCGAACCCGCTGCCGGCCGGATCCAACCCGTTTGCGCCCACCTTTGCTGGCGCGCAATCACTGACCCTGGACACACTCGATTCGCATATCCGCTTGCCCTACGCGCAGGATTGGAACTTTACGGTGGAGCACTCCTTTGGGCAGGGGTGGTTGCTGGAAGTTGGATACGTTGGTACCAAAGGCACAAAGTTACCACGCTTCATCGAAAGCAATCCGCCCACGCTCTGTTCCACTTTGCCGCTGAGCCAGCAAGCCTCTTGTATCAGCGGCGAACAGCAAAACGTGAATCTTTACCGCCCCTATTCGGGTTGCACCGCGGCGAATCCCGACAGTTGCAATTACGGGTCGATCGGCCTGATTTCTGGTGGCACCAACTCCAATTACAACGCGCTTCAGACGAGCCTGCGTAAACGCCTGGGTTATGGTATGGCGTTCCTGGCTTCCTATACCTTCTCCAAGTCGCTGGACGACGTATCAAGTTTCAATATCACTGGGTCCGCCCCCCAACTCGTCGCTGGCGAAAATGACCTCGCGCAGAATCCTTGGGATCTGGCCGCGGAGTATGGCCGCTCGCTCTTCGATGCCCGCCAGCGGTTTGTCTTCAGCTATCAGTGGCAGCTCCCCTACTGGAAGGACTCGCAAACCTGGTATCAGCGTGCGCTAGGCAACTGGCAGTTGAACGGCATCTTTTCGGCCGCGACGGGGACTCCTTTTACGGTCTATGACTCCAGCGACCCCTCTCTCCAGGGACAATCCCCCGAGATCTCGGGGTTTGTCGGCGACCGTCCGAATCTGGTGGGCAATCCCGACAACGGTCCCAAAACCGCGAGCGAATGGTTTAACACCCAGGCGTTCCAGCACGTCACACAACTGGGTACCTTCGGCGATGCAGGCCGAAATATCGTCCAAGCCGCCGGCCTCTCCCAATGGGACTTCGCACTCTTCAAGAATTTTCGACTGGCGGAATCCACGACCTTGCAGTTCCGTGGAGAGTTTTTCAATATCCTGAATAAGGTGAACTTTGGCGTGCCGAATGACGACATCAGCTCGCCGACATTCGGCCAGGTTCAGACGGCGGCTCCGCCTCGCCAAATTCAGTTCGCATTGAAACTCTTGTTCTAGAGGGGGCGGATTTCGGAAAATTCATTTCTGAGGAGGCAACTTGATGAACAGTCCAAGGAAACGGCTATGGGGATCAGCATGGCCATTCACCTAGTGGCGGGTTGAGCGGTTAGCCATGCCGGAAAAAGGCGGCGCGGTAATCCGCGTCACACAATTCAAATCGATGGAGATGACCACAAATGGCAGTGAAACCCAACCAGATTCGCCGGCGCGACTTGCTGAATGCAGCCGGACTTGTTTTCGCCATCAACGGGCTAGGGGCAAAGGCTGCGCTGGGCGGAGGAGACGCCAGACGGGGGGGTGAAGTTTTCCCGCGTGCCTGGTCGGTCAAATCGATAGACAAACCGACGCTGGGCGAGAAGAACTCTGACTTCACCCGGTTTTCGGGGGCCAACATGTTTCAGATCTATCGGCCCCTCAAAACCGCGCGCGACGGAAAGGGGTCGTTCGAAGCCGAGGAAGCAGATACGGCCAAGCGCACGGCAGAGTGGATACAAAAGGGCATACCGGGATTTCGCCTGCGCGACCTCCAGTTGAGCGCCGGCGCCTGGACCTTGATGCACAGTATGAAACCGGGCGAGGGCCTGCTTTCCTGGACGCGCATCTCGGTGCGAACACCGGCCGAACTGGGCGTCCCGCCGTACACAGCCACACCGGAAGAGGCGGCCCTTACGGTAAAAGCCGCCGCCCGGTTCTATGGCGCGGGCCTCGCCGGCATTGCGCCGATGAATGAGGGTTACATCAACCGCAATCAAACGGGCAAAGAGGGCAAAGCGGGCCTGGAGATCTCGATTGAAGATGCCGATGTCCCCTCGGTAACAAAGCAGAAGTTCGTAATCCCCCGAAAGATGAAATGGGTCGTAGCCATCGCCATTCCCATGGATCTCGACCTCCTCAGGCGGGCGCCGACATCCATGGGCGATGCGGCCACAGCGCTCGGATACAGTCAGTCTGTCTTCGTTGTTGCCTCGCTGGCCGAATTCATCCGCGGTCTCGGTTATCAGGCCATCCCCAGCGTCAACGATACGGCGCTAAGTGTGCCGTTCGCAGTCGATGCAGGCCTCGGAGAGTTGAGTCGCCTGAACAAGATGGTCTCACCCGAATTCGGCGCTGGGGTTCGACTCTGCAAGGTCTTCACGGACCTCCCCATGTCTTGCGACAAACCCATCGATTGCGGCATCGTCGAATTCTGCAAACGGTGCAAGAAATGCGCTGAGGCGTGCCCCTCACGCGCCCTGTCGTTTGACGATGAACCCAGCTTCAAGACCCGGGGTCCCTGGAACAACCCCGGCCACAAAGCGTGGTTTGAAGATTCTTACAAGTGTTACGAGTTCTGGCAACAGGTTGGTGGTGGTGGGTGCGGCGTGTGCCTGGCCAGTTGTCCTTTTACCAAAGCCGCCGAGGGCTGGATTCACGACGCAGTGAAGTCCACGGTCTCGATTACGCCGGTCGCTGACCACTTTTTCCGCATCATGGACGACGCTTTCGGTTACGGAAGACAGCCGGGCGATCTGGAACAATGGTGGAGCAAAGCCCGGCCGGCATCCCCTCGGCGAGGATGATCATGCGAAATGACTATGACCTCGTCACCATCACCATTCGCAAGCGCCGTTGGCGGGCACGGCCGTTTCGCGGTTCATGACGGACCGAGCAATCCGATCGTGCTATCGCTCGGGCCAGCACACCACCGGGATCGGAACATATAAGAATCGGGGCGCAGGAAGGTGTGAATGCGCGCGACAGCAGTTTCGCGGGTGGCGCAGACATCGCCTTTTATGTCGGCGGCCGTTAAGAAGCCACGACAGGCCACGGATAGGACGCCGTGACAAGGATGTTGCGCATGTTCGTGAGGCGCAGACATCGTTTTGTGATGTCTGCGATGGCGACGAGGTGCGCCATGTGTCGGGGCCTGCCGCTGCCTCTCCCCCTTCTGCTCGGTTCGCATCCAATAGAATGGGCCGCCGGGATCGCTCCAGGCGGAGGTCTTGAGCATCGAGTCGAGAGGTAACCTCGTGGTGGACAGCCACGTTCAAAACGAGGGGAACGGCTGGGCGGGCTCGGGCGCCAATCCCTGGCATCTGGATGAGGACACCGAATCGATTCTGTTTCTCACCAACGAGAGTGGCCAGCCAGTGCGCGTCGGCTCTAAGGTTTCGGCCAACAGCGTGACCTACGAAGTTGCTGAGGGAGGCCATTCCACCGTCATCCTGAGGAGTCCCGTTCTTTGGGACGACGAAGGATCTCGGCAGTCGTTGAATGCGGAAATTCTTCGCTCTCCAGAAACTCGATGCATTACTCGTTTCCATTGAGCAGCTTGGGCCGAGCCTGTCGGAGCCGTCCTCGCCCCGCAACTAACCCCTCACCCGGCCCGCGACGCCTGAAGAAAGCGGCGTCGCGGTCCACCCTCTCCCC
>Ga0116136_1001021_pt1 | contig 14860 bp, 12 predicted proteins | sample June2015DPH_20_5_FD_88972 | JGI IMG/M metagenome (GOLD analysis project Ga0116136, IMG submission 88972) | Peatland microbial communities from SPRUCE experiment site at the Marcell Experimental Forest, Minnesota, USA - June2015DPH_20_40 | ecosystem: Environmental > Terrestrial > Soil > Wetlands... | reverse complement strand
GGGTCCAGTCGGGCGATGAGTTCGGACAGGGGCATACTAGAAATGACAAAGGAGCCGGCCAAGACCCTTTTCTCCTCGCCCTCCTGCACCACGATCTCATGGATCCGGCGGCCTTTCAGGCCCAAACTGATTACTTTGCTGTTAATCCGTATTTGTCCTCCTAAATTTTGCACCTTTTGTTGTAAGCGCTCCCACATCTGTCCAGACCCGTAAACAGGGTAATGGAATTTTTTTATTAAGGTTTTGCCACCGTTATCTTTCTTCCAGAGGGCATGGGCCAAGGCCTTCATCAAGGACAGGCCGTCAATGCGCTGAGCTGCCCATTCCGCCCCGATCTCCTGACAGGAGACGCCCCAGACCTTCTCAGTATAGTGCTGAAAAAAGGTTTCAAAGAGACGCCGGCCAAAACGGTTGCTCACCCATTGCCCAAAGTTTTCCTCCGGGATTGAAGGCGAGATCCGGGCTTTAACATAGCTTAAGAGGATCCGGCTGCTTTCCCATAGACCCAGTTTGCTAAGCGTATCAAGGAATTCCAGGGGATAATGGAAGAAGCGGTTGTTATAATAGATGCGGGAAAGACGGGGCACCTCCAGGAAGTCCTCCCCCAGGATGGTCTCCCAGAGTTTCTGCACCTTTCTGCTCTTGGTGAAGAAGCGATGCCCACCGATATCGAAGCGATAACCCTGGTAGATTTCGGTGCGTGCCAGTCCGCCAACCTTGCCGGTCTTCTCCAGCAGGAGAGGCTTAAGGCCCAGGCTAGCCAGTTCGTAGGCTGCCGTCAGGCCGGCCGGTCCTGCTCCTATGATGACTACCGGGAAATGGTCCATGATGTTAGGGCCGGCCTATCTCTCATTCTCAGCTGGTTTTGGGGATTTTGGTCAGGATGTCACGTATCGGGGAGTCTGTCAATAGCCGGGGCCGGGGCAAAGCCTAACTTTTCACTGCCCGGGGCCGCGTCCTGATAAGCTCTTCTTTCCGCTTCGGCCGTCTCGCTTAAACATGGCCCCGGGTGGCTCCCATTTTTCGTGTCTTTGCCCGGCGCCTGAGGCATAATGAGAGCTGCGACAGGAGATTTCCATATGCGCAACCGGCCTGCAACGTTAGTTAGCGCCGCCACCGCTACCGGCCCCGAGGGGAAGGAGGCCAAACTTTACCCTTATGTCCTAGTGGGCATCTCCTGCCTGGCTCTGGGCCTGCGTCTGATGGGCCTTAACAAGGGGATCTGGCTCGATGAATTTGTTACGCTTGATTGGGTCCTATCGGAAGACCTCACCTCCATGTTCCAAAAAATTAGAACAGACACCTGGCCCCCTTTGTATTTTGTGCTCCTGAGAACATGGTCGTATTTGGGCCAGGGGGAGGTGACCTTTCGTCTGTTTTCAGTGGTTTTCGGGGTGGGACTGGTGGTCATCGCCATGGTGTGGATGAAAAGGTATTCCTATCTGAGCAGCATCCTCACGGGAATCATCCTGGCCACCCTGCCCGTGGTGCTGCGGTTTTCTCAGGAAATCCGGGGTTATGCTCTGTTGTTAAGCGCCACGGCCCTGGCTTTTTATTTTGCCTCCCGGCTCAAGGCCGAGCCTCAAAAACTCACCGGTTACATGGGTCTCACCGTCAGTCTGGCTGTCGCGGTCTTAACCCATATGGTGGGAGTAATGCTGATCATTCCGGTCTGGGTATTTATAGTGACCATGAACTCTGATTGGAAGAGAATCGAGTTAGGCAAAGCGTTCCTAACCATTGCCATCCCTGCGGCGCTGTTCATTTACTTGAAATATTTTTTTCTGTCCCTCAGCCCCCTCCATGATTGGTGGATGCCTCAGGTTAATCTTGAGATGTTATGGTCCATAGTCGGGTATGTCCAGGATGCATCAGCCGGGGCTTGGCCCGTGAGCCTCATTAAAGGGGCAAATTCCGCTCTGGGAGTCTATCTGAGCTATTTGGCGATGTTGCTTTGCCTGATTATGGCCTTGATTTTCTTGGTGTGGGGGCAGTGGCGCCGCACCCTGCCCTTTCTTTTAGCGGCCATTACTTACTGGGGGGAGTTGCTGGCTTACTCCGTAGCGGTCCTGCCCATTGTCTGGGACAATACGTTGTTGCCGGGAGTGGTGCCCCTGGCGGGATTTGTGGGGCTGCACATCGCCACCCTCAAACGCCCGGTCCTGAGAACCGTCTATACGGTGGTCATTGTCTTGCTGAGTTTGGCCCTTGCCACCACCTGGGTCACCCGCAAGGCCTGGGAATCCCAGGAGCAATGGGGCGACGTGGCGAAAATCCTGGCCGACCAGTGGCGCCCCCAAGACCTGGCGATAGTATACCCGGGTTTTATCCGGGGACTGGCGCAGTATTATTTTCCGGGCATGCCCCACGAATCAATCATTGAAGCGACCCGGGGAGGAAGTCGAGAACAGGTGGCGGCGGAAATTCGCCGGAAAATCGAAGCCCATAAGACCACGCACCTTGCCAATGTATTTTTGATTATTCGCCAGGATATCCCCATGATGAGAGACCTGACCCCTTACCGCCATTTAATCGTGGACTTAAAGGAACAGATGCCCAAAACCGCCACCCTCCAGTTGCTGCTGCACTTCAGGTCCCATAACAGGATACCTCGGGGATTGCTGGCTACCAGGCAGGAGATCCTTCAATGGGCGGCGGCGAATTTTGGCCCCCCGTTATCTTTTAAGGTTTATGGCGATTTATATTGGCTGAGGTATGGCGGAATATTGCCTACGGACTGAGGAAGCTTTGCTCCCGGAGGTGGTTGGTCATCTTTATAAGTGGGAGGAGATGCCCTGCTTGCAAGCCTGGACAGTTTATTATATTTTGGGAAAAAATTCCGGCTGGGCAATTTCCACCTTGGCAGCCGGACAAGAAAACAGGCCACAGCATGAAAGAATCTCGCCTGAAGCGGTTACTGCAGCGCCTGGCAGTGCGCACTCAATTTTGGCCTTTCACCTCCGTTTACCGAGGGCTCTATAACCTGGCAATTGACCTGTGTGTGCGCCGCTTACAGAGGATCAGGGGGGTGCGCGCCATCTACCTGCGCCGGGGTCTGGCCGGGGGGCAGCCCTTTTACGGTTTGAGCGACCTGGACCTCATGGTCCTGGTGGATGATGAGCAATACCATCTGGTGGCTGAACGGGTCCGCTACCAATATGAGCTCCTGAGGCGGGTCATCCCCATTCTGCCCCCGGGGGAGCTCTGGCTCTATCATCCCAGGCAATTCCGTGAACTCTATGAACATAGCCTCTTTTACCGCAACCGTTTCCTTCAGGGACGCCTTGAGTGGCGGCGGTTATACGGTGAGGACCTGTTTAAAGACCTGCCCTCCCCGGTTCCCGGGGAAGAGCGTGGGCTGGCCTTGGAAGAGTTGCATCCCGCCTGGTTTTACCTGGCCCAGGAGTTGAATCCCGACACCTTACACCCTCCCTACCTCAGGCGTTACGTGTCCTATAAGGCGGTGGCGGACGCCGCCCGGGCCGCCCTTGTGGCCCAGGGGGAAGACCCGCCCCTTTCCCGGGAAGCTGCGTGGGCTCGGGCCTGCCGGGAGTATCCCGAGTTAAGCCAGGACCTCGAAGAAGCGGGCCGCTGCCGCCATGACTTACTTTCCCCTGCGCCCGTGGCCGCGGACCCGCTGCTCCGGGCCTATCTGGGCCTGGCGCGCCGGGCCCTGAGGACCGCGCCCCCGGGGGCGTCAGCCCGGCTGCGGTTACGCATTCCCCCGTTGTCCCCCGAAACCCTGGAGATATTCTTGCCCCGGGGCGCGGTGAGGGAAATCAGCCAGGCTTGTGCGGCCCTTAAGGGTGTGGAGCGCGCCGTATTACTGCCCCGACTGAGTTTTGAGGCCGTGGCTGTCTCGGGGCTGGACCCCGGGGCCCTGGCCGGCGCCACCATGGACGCCCTGGACCTGGTTTTGATCGGCCAGCGGCTGCCGCCCGCGGACGAGCTGCGCGCCTTCAACTTGGCCCTGGACCGCTTTCGCCCCCAGCTGAATACCTATTTTTGCGACCTGGAAGTGGCGCTGGCCCTGAGACCCTTCCAGGGCCGGACCATCAAGGCCCTTGGTTATGACCCGGAATTCTTCGCGGGTTTACACTCCACCACTCGCCTCGAGGGAAGCCTGGAACTGGCGGGGGCCGTGGAGGTGGACCATGTTTTCCCCCGGGCCGACGCCCTCGCGCATCGAACCCACACCCTGCTTCAGCTCTTTCGCCAACCGGAGGCCTTTCGTCTTCCCATTCCGAGTTTTTTCGCCCTGTTCTGGGAGGCGGCCAGAGCCGCAGTGCTGGTGGCCCAGGCGCGTCGACCCGGCCTTGAGGTCACGGAGGTTCCGGTATCTAGCGGGCAGGTACTTGAGTCGCTCAGCGCCCTAACTCCCGAGGTGGCGCCGGCCTTAAAGCAGATCCACCGGGAGTACCTCAAGGGGGTGAAGGGTGAGGCTGCTGAGGCCCTGCGCTATATCTGCTGGGCCGGGCAGTACGCAGTGCACCTGGAGAACCTGCTGTTCCCCTCCGGAGAGGGCACCCCGCTGCCCCTACCCCCTGTGAGGATGGAGTCGACTATCTCCGTGATGATCGTGACCAGGAACCGGGAGTCTCTGTTGGGCCTGGCCCTCAAGTCCCTGGTGAACCAGGAGCGCCCCCCGGACCAAGTAGTGGTGGTGGACAATGCCTCCAGCGACGGCACCTCCAGGCTGGCCCGCTCCTTCGCCCAGCAGTTGCCTTTGACCCTGGTCAGAGAGGAGACTGTGGGCATTCCCTACGCCCGGAATACTGGCCTCAAACATTGCACCGGTGACTTGGTGGCGGTAATGGACGATGACTGCGTGGCCGGGGAGCGCTGGCTGAAAGAGTTGGAACTGCCGTTCTTGAAGGACCCCCATATCGGAGCGGTGGGAGGCAGTATCCTACCGCTGGAGAGCCAGTCCGGGTTGGTGGCGCGCTTTTACAGTTCCCGGATGGACCAGGCCACGACCCAAGGAGCGAAGACCACATGATCATCCAGATTTTAAGCGACCTCAAAGAAGAAGGGTATCTCTACAAGGGTCGCCACCCCACAGCGGCCCCCTTTTTCGCCTGTGCCAACGTGGCCTTTCGGCGCCAGGCCCTGGAGGAGATCGGTGGCTTCGACCCCCAATGCATCACCGGTGAAGATTGTGACATCTGCGCCCGCCTGTCGGGAGCTGGCTGGGAACTGTATACCCGCCGCGACGCCATCGTGTCCCACCGGAACCCTGACGATTTAAGAGGTCTGTTCCGCAAGTGGTACGGCTACGGGCGCTACCACCCTTATGTATTCGCCAAACACAACGACCGGGCCGTGGAGATCTACCTGCGCCTCTTGAGGCCGGTGCTGGGCGAACGCTACCTCTGCCTGCTGTATCGGAAATCCTCCCTGGGGGTAGTGCTCTTTCTCACCAAGTTCTTGCTGCTCCACCTGGCCCTGCTGGGTACGGTGATATCATGGCTGTTGGGATGGACTACTGTGGCCCAGGTGGGGCTGGGGCTCACCGCGGCTCTGGCCGTTGCTTACGCCTGGCCGGACCTGAGGCGTTGGGGGCTGTCTCTGGGGGCCGCGTTCACCGGCATCCGCTACGTGGCGGACCTGGCCCTATTCATTAGCGCCTTTATCGGGGGCCTGACGCAAAAAATGTTGTACTTTAGCGCCACTGTGGATTGAGCACCGGGATCGCGGGATGATGAACCGAGGACCTGAGTCAAGTGGCGCGCAGACTAGGTGATTAGGGCCCCAAAGTCAACTTTCCTGGCCCGGTTAACAAGAGGAGCTTTAACTTGACGCATCCGGTGTTTAATCTGGATAACTTCAAGAAACTGGCCATGCTGGTCAACGATCATCATCCAGGGCAAATTTTCAATACCCTGCGTTTCGGCTACCATGCCGCCCGGGGCTTCCCCACCACGCAGCTCCCCTATGACCCCCTGTGGCTGATTTGTCGAGTTACGGCCCGCTGCAACCTTAACTGCCGCCAGTGCAATTTTCTGAAACCTAGGAGGCTTCAAGGGCTGGACCCCTTCCGGGACATGACCCTGGAGCTTTTCCGCCGGATCCTGGACGCCTTTCCCCGTTCCATGGCCGTGTCCCTCACCGGGGGGGAGCCACTGGGACACGCCCAGATAGTGGACATGATTAACCTGGCCCACCAACGGCGCCTTAAAGTTCACTTGGTCACTAACGCCACCCTGCTGTCCGGCCAGGTGGACGCCTTGCTTCGAGCCCCAGTTGAGCATTTCAACATCAGCTTTTATGGCACCGATTCCCGGAATTTCTCCCAGATGACCGGGGCCGACGGCTCCCTGTTTGAGGAAATCCTTAGAGGGGTGGAGCAGTTGGCCCGGCGGCGACGCCCGGGTGGCTATCCCCGTCTGCTGCGCACCAGCTTCATTTGCACCAAGGACAACCTGGACCGCGTGCTTGACTTTATACACCTGAGCGAGGAGCTGGGGGTGGACCAGGTGAAGCTAAAGAATCTTTACTTCTACGGCATACCGGGCTTCAAGCCGGCCCAAGGGCTCTATGCGCATGACCCGGAAGTGCAGGATTTTATAGCCAAACTCAGCCGACAGCGCTTTCGCCTGCCCGTCTTCCTGCCCCGCCTTTACCAGCATGATGACCGGCGGCGATGCTTCATACCCTTTAAGTGGCTCACCATTGATGGCGACGGATTCGTCTCGCCCTGTTGCGTGGTGAATACCGCCCCCTGCTATGATAACTTCTTCCGGCAACCGGACCTCTGGAACCAGTCCGCCATGACCCGGATCCGCCAGGACTGGCTGGACCCCGCCCGGCCTTTGCGCACCCCTTGCCGGTACTGTGAACTCAGGATTTCCGAGCGGCCCCATGTGGGGGGATGAACCTGGAACCGACGCGCCAGGAAGCCCGGCGCGCCTTATTACCCGGAGTTGCGGCCTTCAATCTCCTCTCCAACCTCCACTTCCATGACCACTGCCCGGTGATCCGACAATTCCCCGCCCATCACCTCTTTGGAGAGAATCTTCCAGCCCGCGGGGACTAAGATCCAGTCGATGACCCGGCTGGGCTTGATGGACCAAAAGGTCATATCGTCCCGGCGCGGCATTGCGGTGGGCAAAGTCTGATAAGCTCCCCGGGCCAGCAACCATGATAGTGCCGTCCGTCCTTGGTCATCGGGTGTGGCCTGGGGAAAGGTAGCGGGGGTGGAATTGAAATCACCCGCGGCGATGAGCGGCACAGCCGAGGCTAAGCGGACTGCCTCCATCATTTGTGCGGTCCGAAGCCGCCGGGCCTCCTGCCGATGTTCCAGGTGCACCGCCAGCACCCGGAGGCGGTGCGCTCCAGAGAGCTCAAGGGTGCAAAGTAGGCCCTGTTTTTTCCCCAGGAAGATGGTCTCCAGGACATGATGGCCGCCAAAAGGCAGCCGCCGCGCCGTTAGGATGGGATAGCGGCTGAGAATGACGTTGCCATAACGAATTCGGGCAAAAGGCAGGGCCATATCAATATTGCGCTGTTCGGCCCAAAAGAAAAACCCGGCCTCCCGGGCGATGAGTTCGGCCTGATTTATGTGGCCGAACCACACTGAATCAAAATCCACTTCATTCAGAACCACGATGTCCAGGTTGGCGTCGCGTAGCAATTGCGCGATCTTTTTTACTTGCTCCAGGATAGTCTCTTTACTGAGAGATATCCAGCGGTTGCTGAACGCACCACGCCCGTGGGCAATATTGTAAGCCCCGATCCTGAGACGCCCCGCAAAATCCCTGCGAGGCCCTTCCGGGAGCGCGGTCTTTTGCAGGCGCAGGGCCCGCCAGGGACTGAGAGCGCGATTCAGGAGGAACCACCCCAGGGGTGGGCAGAGCAAGCTGAGCAATCCCCAGAAAATAAAGGGCAAAGCGTTCTCCCGTGGGCTGGCCGTCTTGACGGGACGGCAGCGCCTGGCACTCCGGCCCGCCCCGGCCTGGCATCCGGCCGCGGCAGGGCTAGGCTCAGCCCTCCCGGAATCTCAAGGACTTGAGGTGCAGCAGGTTATAGACGTTAGCGTTGTATTTGCTCATCAGGCAGGCCCGACATTGACATCCGGTAACCGGCTCGTCTCTCGCAGGCAGGCTGCGGCTTTCCCGGCGGAAAGACCAGTAGCGGGGCGAATGCCACATATCCAGGAGCCGCGTCTCCCCGGCCTTGCCCATGGCGATTTCTGAATTGATGCAGGGCCTCATGGTTCCGTCCCGGTCGAACTCGGCGTAAAGCCAGCCGAGGTAGCAGGGCATTTTCCGGTAAAGGGACCAGGTCTGGAGGATGCCGGCGCGGATGTGCAGGTTATTGGCCAGGTACTCTTCAAGGTTGGTGCGAATGCCGTATCTGGCGCTCAACTTGAGGCCGCGCTGCATCTCCAGGCGTAGCTGGACTTCTTCTTCCGCGTTGAGAACCAACTGGGCCAGCTCACCCTCGGCCCTAACCGGCCGGAAAAGGACCTCCTTCACTCCCAGGGAGCGGGCTTGTTCCACCATCGCCTGCAGGTTGCGGAAGTTGGCCCGGTGGAGAACGTGCATAGTGGAGACCCTCGGCCTGCCTGCGGCACAGAGGGTCCGGATGACTCCCATGAGACGATCGTACTGTCCTGCTGTAGAGGTGGGATGGACCCGAAGCCAGGTGTCAGGGTCGCCGGCGTGCAGGCTAAAGCGGAAATGGGCCCGGGTGGTCGCCCAGACCCGGGCCCGGGATTCGTCCACGCTAAGGCCATTGGTGAGCACGTAAGGCTCCATATCTAGATTCTCCAGGAGCTGGAGAATCCGGTCAAAGTGGGGATGGAGCCCAGGGTCGCCGTGGCCGCAGAGTACGATCCGGAAGGTCCCCATCTCGCGACTTTCCCGGATAATGGTTTCGAAAACCGCTAAATCCATATACACCGGGGGACCCGGCCCGTTTCTGCTCTTATCGGTATTCCGTGGCTCCTGGGAGCTGTGCACCAGGGGGGAGTGGGTCCAGCACATGAGGCAATGGGTATTGCAGACGTCGGAGATGGCCAAGGCTACGGACCGTGGGCCGGAAAACATCCGCCTGGAGCTGAGGATGCCCAGAAGGGCCCGGGCCCCGCTGGTAAGGTCCCTGAGACGTGGAGTCATGGCCGATGCCGCTCTCGTTCCGAAAACTTTTGCAAGAATTGCCGCAGCACGCTGAAGGTTTCTTCGGAGTCCGGCCCCATGGCGAAACGGTAGACCTGGGAGCGCCTCATGACTTGGAGGCTATTGCGTAACCGGGACCAGGCCAGTCCCATCTTGCCCAGAAGTTCCAATGGGCTGCTGGCCAACAAGAACTCCACCCCCTGGTAGAGACCCAGTCCTACTACGCTGTTATGGATAAACCCTTTAAGGGCCCGGCCACGGGGCTCCGGGCAGATGCATGAGGGGCCGGACAGCCAGCGTTCCCCCAGAAGGACGGCTCCCGCCGGGCATGGGCGGGCAATCTTATCCCGGAAGTAGTCGATGTCGATAAGCGTCTTGGGTCCGAATTCCATGCGCCTCACGGTGCGCAAAAACCTGGCGGGAATCCCCGGAGGCTCGCCGCCGACGCGCACGCCGATGCGCAGAGGAAATGGGAAGACCTCACCCCGGCGAGAGATTACGGGCGAATCCTCGGAAAGGAGCTTTACCCCCTCAGAGCTGAGCAGCTTAAGGGCGAGGGTGGTTTTCCCCCCGCCCATGGGAAGCAGGATAAGAACCGCTTGCCCCCCCACCTCCACCCCCAGGGCATGCACCCGGTGCAACCCCGCCGCGTCCAGATGCCGGCCTACTCGGGAGAGAATGGTGAGAAACGCGATTTCGTGGGCCAGATCCCGGTCTTCGCAGTAGACCTGCAACTTCCCTTCATGGGGGCGGTGGATGGCCAGGGCGCGACCGAAATAATCCAGATAGGACTCCTCCCTGCCCCGGAAGACCAGGTTGCGGGGCGTCTGGAGGGTGGCTTTCAGGGTGGGCAGCTCTGGGCCCGGAAACCGGTGTGGGAACAACTCCACCAGCAACTGGGACCGCCCGGAAGGGGCCCGAAAGTAAGAGAAATCACGGTAGAGATCCTCAAGGACCGCTTCATCTTTGGCCTTGACTGCTACTTGAAAACCAAAAAACCTGAAAAAAACCATACCGTTCATCCGCTGTTCAGGCTGCCACCAGGCGGGTCTAATTACTGATTGCCCCTCCCCTGGCTGCGGGGGATAGGGAAGTCGAAGGCCACCTCGAAATCTCTATGGGATTATTGGCGATTATTACCCAGCTTAGCTAGAAAGACAAGCCCGCGACTAAGGCTGCAAATGACTGCTATGATCTTATGCTTTTCAACTTATTAAAAATTCAACCTATCTGCTATGCTCCGAAACTTATCACGAGGCCAAAAATTCTCCATATGTAGTAGGCGATTATGAGAATGCGCTGTGCGATTCTCATAATCGCCTACTACATATGGAAAGATTAGCGGAAGGGCGTATAGTGGCAAATTATCAGCCATCCTGATCCCCCCCCCTTAGCATTTCTTAACAGACGAAACCTTAAAGGGCGGCTTTTTTGCTGCTTTTTTCCTGCAGAACAGCAGAAAACAAGGGGAGGTAAAAATTGCCTGCTAGGATGGGATTTGAATAACTCCCTGAAGGAAGTGGAAATCCACCACCATGCGGAAGCAAAAAGCCTGACGTTGCGCTTTAGCGGCGCGCGCCGCCTTAAGGCGTTTTTTTACGCCTTCCGGGCACCCTTTTTTGGCACCGTTCCCGCATTTCCTGCCTCTGTTTCTCACTCCCTGCTTGCCTCTGTTCGGGGGACAGGTTATGAGGCCGCGCCTGTAATGCTTCCCTCTGTTCCGGCGACAGGTGCTGACGCCGCTTCTGCATTTCCTGGCGGCGTCCTGGCAAACTGTCTGGGCGCCGATCTACCATACCCTGCCGGGGCTCCGGGGGCCGGTTCTGGGGTTGTTCTAGGACCGCTGGGTGATTTTCGGGCTCCTTGATTTGGTGCTGCTCTTGAATTTCCCTGCGGGTTTCCGGCGTCACGTTTCGAAACCGCCGCCACCAATCCTGTATCTGCTGCCGACGATCCTCGGGGAGGCTCTGGTACAGGTCATAACTTTGCCGGATGCGATCCTGCTGCTCTGGGGGCGTCTCCTGCCACTGCTTGAATTGTTCACGTACCGTTGATCGTTCTTCCGGAGACAGGTCCAGCCATTTACGTGAATTGTTTGACAGGCGCTCGCGGAGGCTAGCAGGAAGTGAATTCCACTTATCCTGGAGGGATGATAAAAGTTGTTGCTGATCCGGGGATAGCTCGCTCCAGGCAGGCCCGGGGTTCTGTCCGCTGGCTGCCGCGGCAGCGCCCAGCGTCAGCAGCAGGCAGGCTAAGATGGCTGCTATGGCCTTGGTAATTGGGTGCATAGTCTGTCCCGGTCCTGTGGTCTATTTTCTTCTGTTATTGCTTCCACTTACCACCTGTTGTCTCGCCAACCTAGCCTCCCTTCATGACATCCCGGTTCTTTTCCAGCCAGGCGTAAAACTTCAGGTCCTTAAAAAATTCCAGATTCTTTTCTGATGCGATGATTGCCAGCACTTCCCGCTGTTCCGCCGTGAGTGTGGGCGGGGCCGAACGGAAAGTGCTCATGAGGGCCAGGAAGACTACCGCCGCGGTAGCAAGGCCGATTGCCGGCCAGCGCCAGGGGAGGCGCTTCTGCGTGCCTTCCCGGAGCGCGGTGGCTCTCGCCGCAGCAATCTTTGCCGTCGTAAGCGCGTCAAGGTCCTCGACGCTCTCATCCAGGTGGCGTTTGATGTGATCGATCATGTCTGGTTCTCGGTTCATGGCCAGGTATCCTTAAGGCCTTCCTGTAACGTGTTCATGGCCCGGGAGTAATGAGTTTTTACGCTGCCCTGGGAGCAACCCATGGCGATTGCCGTCTCATTGACGGAGAGCCCCTCCCAGACACGGAGCAGAAAGACCTGCTGCTGTCTGGGAGGAAGATCCCTTAATACGGCTTCCAGCCGCCTGATGGCCTCGCCAGTCTTGGCTCCGCGATAAGGGTCCGGCGTATCCGGGTCCCTTATGGTCTGTAATGGATCTGCATCCTCCCGGTCCTCGCCGTGGCGCCGGCTGGGGAGGAGGGTCACGAAGATCTTCCTGACTTTGGAACGCCGGCCCCAATCCCTGATTTTATTCTGGACGATGCGGTAGAACAGGGGCTTCCACTGCTCCACCGGTTTATGGCCGTAGGCCCGGACGAATTCAAGCATGGCGTCTTGGAGCAAATCGAGGGCATCGTCTCTGCTTCTTGTAGCGATCTCGGCCATGCGAAAGGCGCGCCGCTCAACGGATTTGAGGAATTGCTCCATAGGATCAGGTTCTGCCGCCTGGGATCGGGTTTCTGTCGATTATAGATCATACCAGACCTTATCTGCCCGAACCCCTTTTTTCCCTAGTGCTGAAGCCGGCCCAGATTAATGAAGAATACTGATCGCCTGCAAGGTATGGCTGTCTACGCCCCGGACCTCCCGGCAATTCAGAATTTTGACGGGGGTTGGGACTTGGCCCACCCCCCCCGTCTCGCACTGCTGGCAGGCGCCGGCTGGCCGCTCTCTCGGTTTGCCTATCTTTTGGCGCATCTTTTCCCATGGTTGCGCACGTCGCGGTGCAGGTCAGCCCTGTCCCGACTTCTGTCCCTCCGGTCTTGGCGCAGATCCCGAACATCCCGGTGCAGGTCGCGGCGGTCGGCGCGGCGGTCCCGCCGGTCTTTCCTGAGGTCCTGGAGATCCTTCTTTAGCTCGAGACGGTCGGTTGCCGCGGCGGCCTGATTGCCTGATTGGATGTCCTCACGGAGCTTCTGCCGGTCACGCACAATATCTTGGCTGTCCTGCCAGGATTCCTGCTCGTCTTTCCCCAGGTCCTGCCGGTCATGCCGGAGGTGCTGTTTGTCTTTCCAAGTGTCTTGCCGGTCATGCCGGAGGTCTTTCACATCCTGCTGAATATCTCCGGCAAATGCCTGGGCTCCCCACAAGATGGCAGTCAAGGCTACAATTCCCGCTACGATTCTCTTCATCTGTTGCCTCCCTTTTAGTAGTTTGCCGCATAATGCTGGTTCCTATCTCCTTCAACGCAGGAGGAGGTGTTTGGTTGACAGGGTAATAAATTTTTTTTTGCTAAGTGGCAGTGTCAATTCCAATATAAATTTCAGGAAGATCTTGAGGGTTAATATGTTTAAGATTATGAAAACAAAAATACACAATGGCATTAAATAGTTTATCTTCATCCATCCTTGTACTATCATACACCCCACCCATATCCTTAAGCAAAGCCTCACTTCTGGCTTTTAAGAATGGGAATAGTCAATAGTGGCAAGGTTAGATAGCCGATGAGACACGGCCTTGCGAAGCCGGTTTTGCCGGCTCCGAAGAATGGCCATGGTCAAAAGAGATACACCCATCCAGCAGATGACAATGCCCGTGACCAAGCCGCCAAAGAAGACGATCATCTCATGTTCCTCTAAGATTTATTTGTTTCTCCCACATTTAATGCCGCATAATGCTGGTTGCTATCTCCTTCAACGCAGAGGGAGGCGTTTGGTTGACAGGATAATGAAATTTTTTTGCTAAGTCGATTTTGGGGTTCTTGCCAATCAAGAAAATCGAGCAACGCCTCATCGAATCTCTGGGACTGGTTTACCAGGTAGAATGGATACAAAAGGGAATCGCCAGGTCGCTTGTGGCTATCGTCCGCGCCTGTTGGGGGAAAATTGGCAGATGCCAGAGGTTCAGAGCCAAGTCGGTCAGGCAAGGATCTGCCATGTGCCAGGAACACATAAATGACTGATGGGATCCACCATTTATACGAAGATAAGAACTTCCAATATCCAGATCATATCCGGATTTATTACCGCTGCAGCGATAATTCCAGGAAAGGGCAGTGACTGTCGAAAATCACTAAAAGCCCGGAGTTTTCAGCTTATTACTACTTATAAGTAGTTGATTTTACTACATGTAGGGATAGACAAAACGTTGTCCCGGGACTTTTTCGACAGTCTCGCAAGATAACATCTACTAGCCCGGTCTTTTCAGGCGCGTTGGTAGTGGTGGGGGAAGAGTTGAGCGCTTGGGACCACATTGAACTCGTGCCCCTGTAAATGCTAATAATACTCTGGCTCCGTTCTAACACCCCGCTTCAGCGGCGCGAGCGAAGCGAGCGTCTGCTGCCAGCGCTTGTTATATGGTAAATTATTATTGATTTGCCAAGCACTTATGCAAAACGCCTTTTCCGCATTAGGCAAACCCAGGCTTTAGGCGGGTTTGGGCGGTTAGATCCAAAATAGCTTGAAACGAGCGAAAGGATTTCGAAGTAGGACTCCACACAGTTAACAATATCCCTGGCGGTCCGCTGTGGTGGACCTGGCCCATGACGTTGTTCATCAGCGTTGCCAACAAGACTCAGCCACAGGCCCTCTTTTTTTAAATGGGCAGCTACATTTTCAGCAAAGCTTTTCCGTTCTTCATCCGAGTTGAATGAATGAAAACAGCCTCTATCAAACGCAAAGCCAAATGGCGCCCCTTCAATTTTATTTGTAAGGAAGTCAATCATAAAAAAGGTACTTTTGACATTAGCTTTTGAAGCTTTCTCTATAGCCTTCTGTATGGCAATCTCTGAAGTATCAATACCTATCACCTGAAAGGTTTTTTGGGAAAGCCATATGGAGTTATCGCCAGTTCCGCACCCAATATCCAATGCTTTACAGGGTTCTATGGCCACCGTGGTCACAGTCTGAATAAGATTGAAATCAGGTTTGCCAATATCCCAAGGAGTATCGCCCGATTCATATCTTTTCTGGTAACGCTCTTCTGTCGTCATGTTGC
>Ga0116136_1000983_pt1 | contig 15165 bp, 17 predicted proteins | sample June2015DPH_20_5_FD_88972 | JGI IMG/M metagenome (GOLD analysis project Ga0116136, IMG submission 88972) | Peatland microbial communities from SPRUCE experiment site at the Marcell Experimental Forest, Minnesota, USA - June2015DPH_20_40 | ecosystem: Environmental > Terrestrial > Soil > Wetlands... | reverse complement strand
TCTCATCATTAACGGCAGCACGTTCATCGGATATCTCTGTGATGGATCCTCTCATTTTATCGGCACTGTCCGGGGAGACTCTATCTACCTCTATGATCAAGGCGAATCCACGCATTTCAATTACCGGATCTCCAGATGTGTGGTCGAATATCAAAACGGCCGCGCCGCATACGAGGGCGGTGGACTTGAGAACAAAGGGGGTGTCAAGATATGAGTGGGGATAACGGCAAAAGGCCTTTCAGCAGGCCGTCATGGGAGGAATATTTCATAGAGATCTCGATGGTGATATCGTCGCGCTCCACCTGCATCAGGAGGAGATACGGTGCAGTCATCGTGAAGGATAATGTCATTGTGAGCACGGGATACAACGGAGCTCCCCGAGGCTCCATAAACTGCATTGACCGTGGTGTCTGCAAGAGGCAGGAGCTGAATATCCCCGCCGGTGAGCGCTATGAACTCTGCGAAGCGGTACACGCAGAGCAGAATGCCATCATCAACTGCTCGCCCGAACGGATGAAGGACGCCACCATCTATATCGCCGGATTCGAAGAAGACAGCACAAGGGCGGAGGGAAGGCCCTGCCTCCTCTGCAAACGGATGATACGGAACGCACAAATAAGGCAGGCTGTGTATCTTTCTAAAAACGGTGATATCGTGAGAATTGAAGATGTGAGGGAACTGGACACATCGCCGGCGAACACGGACTGAGGATGCCTCCGACAAAGGAAGGTTCCGGGGTCATGGTCAATTAACCTCATGGAGTACAACTCAGATCGAGGCTATCTTTCTGAGACCGTATCGCGCCGGTCTGGACGCTCAGATAAAAAGACAATTTTACCTGATTGATATGCAAGAGAGAAAAGAAATGACCGAAAAAAATCCTGTGGAGCGAAGACAGCGCAAGAATAGCGGGAACAAGCGGAAGCGGGATTACATGATCGTTGACGACGCATGCGATCGGATTGGATAACCACGATCGGTTTATTGGCTGCCGCGTGCACGACCCTCTCTTATTTGCCGCAGGTGGTCAAAATTATACGGACAAAACATACAAAAGACATCTCTCTCTTGATGTATCTTATTTTAGGAATGGGCCTTCTTTTGTGGTTCATCTATGGCCTCTTGCTGAGGGATCTGCCGATACTTATCGCAAATGGTGTTACATTTATCCTCTCGCTCGGTGTCCTGATTCTTAAAATGAAATACGGATAGCAGAGAATCCCCCGCAACTGAGCAAGAAAAGACGTATTCGATTTTGCAAAGGAAGCGCCGTTTTTATTTAGGGACGATTGTTTTGCTGTCTGACTGAGTGATTTTTGCGACAGATGCATCGTCGGAAGGTCGCCCATATCGACGGCGATGGTCTGTTGGAGATGCGGCCTCTTTGTGAACCTGCCTCAGACCGTTCTTCCTCCGGCCGGGGGCGAACAACCAGCAGTCCATCCCGGCCGCTTGTTTTATTTCCCAACCGAAGAGATCAGAGCAAAACTCTTTGCCCTTTGTCTGTGGGGATTTCAAAGGGCATGATTGTTGGCATCGGAAGATCCGCATTTGTTTTTTTTCGATTTCTCGGTTTGACGGTACCATCGGACAGATTCTGTGTCAAGGCAGAATCTCGGGAGAAAACCGGCGGTATGACCCTACCAAGATCATCGCGGCCACTTCGGCAAAAAACTCTGGATAAGTCAGTTTCAGGGATGAAATCTGCTACACGGTTTTTTTCGGTGGCCCTTATCCATAAAACCTGCTAGAATGATTACGTTTGTTGACGCAAACGGTCCTCGAAGAGTGGGATGGATATCGTTGTGGCACCGGTGGGGAGGCTCATGTATAGATTTTTTTTATCTCTTATGATTCTTGGGTTCTCTCTTATCCCGGTAGTTACGGAAGGGGCAGACTGGACACTCATTACGAAAGGTCAATCGGGAGATGTGGATGTATTTGTTGACCGAGAAAAGCTCGAGCATATTTCGGATACTGTGAACAGAGTTTGGGTCAAATATAGGTATTCGATCCCAAGAGAATTTGACTCCAAACGTATTATAGAACTTGTAGTGTACAGTGAATATAGTTGTAATGAAGAGAAGTATAGAATTCTTCAGACTATAGGGTATTTTACAGATGGTACGAGTGAAACGGACTCCACTGAAAGACAAGGACATATACTCCGTGACGATGTTCTATACAAGTATTTATGCAAATAGATCGGACATTTCGGATAAGAATAGCTTCCCGGGAGAAGGCGTTCTTACGGCCTGATACAATGTCCCGGAGGAAAGTGCTGTTAGGGCGCTGCACATTTTTTAGTCAGGCCCTGCCTGAAGAATAGGCATGAGCATGGGACCTATTCAGGGGAAAACACTATTTTTCAGCGTGATGCACGTGGCATATTTATTGTAGTGAGAATGACGGATGTCGATCCTGATTTTGAAAAATACCCCGACTGAGGGTCCCGGCACTCTTGAGGACTTCCTCCGTGAAGGCGGAATTCGTCACAGGGTGGTAGATTGTGCTCAAGAAGCGATACCGGGGACAGGAGACTTCACCGCCCTTGTGATGCTGGGTGGCCCGATGAGCGTAAATGAAGAAGAACGATATCCGTATATAACGAAGGAAATGGAATTGGTGAGAGATTTTATCTCATCGGGCAGGAAGGTCTTTGGCGTCTGCCTCGGTGCGCAGATTATGGCAAAGGCTCTTGGCGCAAAGGTTTATATCGGCCCGCAGAAGGAGATAGGGTGGTACGATATTGAACTTACAGAGGAGGGGCTCAGGGATCATTTGATGAAAAAGCTTGCGGTGCTTCCAATGGCCGGCGATCTCAGGAGAACATTCAAAGTCTTTCACTGGCATGGCGAGACATTTGACATACCGAAGAGTGCCAGGAGACTTGCCAGTTCAGGACTCTATCCGAATCAGGCGTTCTGTTATGGGAATACCGCTTATGCATTGCAGTTCCATATAGAGGTGAGGAAAGAAATGATTTATGAATGGTTGAGGGATGAGCCTGTTGATCTCGATCAGATACGAAAAGAAACCGAGGCCATTTATGCCGACTACTTTAGCAGGGCCATGAACTTCTACGCGGCATTCTTTCGGCATGATGGGTAAAAAGGATATCGTGTTATGAGTCTTCGAACAAACTATCCAGATAAGAGGAGGTGAGATATGAAGAAGATTGAGGCGATCATAAAGCCGTTCAAACTCGATGAGGTCAAAGACGCCTTAAATGAGATCGGTATCCAGGGGATGACTGTAACCGAGGTTAAGGGCTTTGGCAGACAGAAGGGACATACGGAACTCTATCGAGGTGCTGAATACGTGATCGATTTTATTCCAAAGATCAAGATCGAGATCGTGACCTCGGACAGCCTGATACAAAAAGTCGTTGAGACAATCGAGAAGGCAGCAAAGACAGGCAAGATAGGAGACGGCAAGATCTTTGTTTACCCCATTGAGGATGTCGTAAGGATAAGGACCGGAGAGCGCGGAGAATCCGCATTATAAATGCAGTTGTCGATATCGTTTTCGGTAAAAAAAACTGAAAACGGAGATCCGAGAACTGAAAAAACAAATAAAGGAGGAATAGCATGACACCAAAAGATGTTATTAAGATGGCCCAGGAGAACAAGGCAGTTATGGTCAATTTCAAATTCCTTGATTTTCCAGGGATCTGGCAGCACTTTGCTGCACCGATAGCCGAACTGAAGGACGAGGTATTTGAAGAGGGGCTCGGTTTCGACGGCTCCTCTATCAGGGGATGGCAGGCGATCCATACATCGGATATGCTGATCATTCCCGATCCTGAAACAGCATTTATCGATCCCTTTATGGAGTATCCGACGATAAGCCTGATCTGCAATATCGTGGACCCAATCACAAAGGAATACTATTCAAGAGATCCCCGGTACATAGCCCAAAAGGCAGAGAATTATCTTAAGTCGACAAAGATAGGAGATACCGCTTATTTCGGTCCCGAGGCGGAGTTCTTTATCTTCGATAACATCCAGTTTGACCAAAACTCGCACAGTGGCTACTATTTCCTCGATTCCGTCGAAGGCATCTGGAACTCAGGCCGCGATGAAAGGCCGAATCTTGGCTATAAGCCAAGGCACAAGGAAGGGTACTTCCCTGTACCGCCTACCGACAGCCTTGTTAACCTGAGGACAGAGATGGTCATGGAGATGCTGAAGTGCGGCATCTATGTTGAGAAGGAGCATCATGAAGTTGCCACCGCTGGCCAGGCTGAGATTGACATGAGATTCGAATCATTGGTGAAGATGGCGGACAACCTCATGCTCTTCAAATATATCATCAAGAACGTCGCAAAACGGCACTGTAAAACAGTGACCTTCATGCCGAAACCCCTGTTTGGGGATAACGGCTCTGGTATGCACACCCATCAGAGTTTATGGAAGAACGGGAAACCCCTGTTTGCGGGAAACGGCTATGCAGGTCTGAGCGAACTTGCACTGTATTATATCGGGGGAGTCCTCAAACATGCCCCTGCCCTTGCCGCCTTGACAAATCCGACCACAAACTCTTATAAGAGGTTGACACCCGGCTTTGAGGCCCCGGTTAATCTTGCGTATTCTGCAAGAAACCGTTCTGCCTGCGTACGGATACCGACCTATTCGCCGAGCCCCAAGGCAAAGAGAGCGGAAGTGAGATTCCCTGACCCTTCCTGTAACGGCTATCTTGCGTTCGCTGCGATGATGATGGCTGGATTGGACGGTATCGAGAACAAAATCCATCCGGGCGAACCTCTTGATAAGGATATCTATGAACTTGGTCCCGAGGAACTGGCAGCGGTGCCAACCATGCCTGCAAGTCTTGATGAGGCACTCAACAATCTGGAGGCGGACAACGAGTTCCTGAGAAAAGGAGATGTTTTCACTGAGGACGCTATTGAGACGTGGATAAGTTACAAGAGATCCAAGGAGGTCGATGCTCTGAGACTGAGACCGCACCCGTACGAGTTTTTCCTGTATTACGATATTTAAAGAGCCGTTTTCAGAGTGCTCGGGGAAAGAAGCCTGTCTGAAAAAAAGACAGGGCTCTTTCCCCGATTCGATTTTCCCGCCTGACTGCGGATCTCTCCTCAGGTAAGGACTATTTTCCCGTCTTGCGCTTTCCTCCACTCTTCCTGAGAGAGCCTCTCCTCCATTCTGCCGTTAGCCCGCTTCTTAATTTCCTCAAGATATTTCTTGGGATTCACCTTGGCAAGCTTCACTATCTCTGCCTTTCCAACCATGCTGTCGATATGATTGGCTGGATACACACCCCGCGTCGTCAGAGGGTTTACTTCAACGCTTCATATACTTTTCCGACCATTTTCTCCGACGGCTTCAGGGTTTTCTCGCCCGGTTTCCATCTCGCCGGACAGACCTCAGCCGGGCTTTTCCTCACATAAACAAATGCCTCCATCTTCCTCATCAGCTCATCCATGTTCCTCCCGACATTGAAATAGTTGATCTCTGACCCGACGAGGATGCCGTCAGGATCAATAATGAAGGTCCCCCTGAGGGCAAGTCCGCTTGCATCATCGTAGACTCCAAGGAGTCTTGTCACAGCACCTTTGGGGTCAGCTCCCATATGATACTTCACCTGTTCAAGAAGCTTTTCCTGATGAAACCATCCATAGTGAACAAATTTGGTATCAGTGCTTACCGATATGACCTCACAGCCAAGCTTTGCCAGATCCTTGTGCGCCTCGGCGAGATCCGCGAGTTCTGTCGGACAGATAAAGGTAAAATCAGCGGGATAAAATACCATCACAGTCCATTTCCCGTTCTTTTTCGCACCCGAAAGGCTGAATTTCGAAAATTTTCCATTCCCTGGCTCAAAAGTCTCAAGTTCAAAATCCGGCACTGACTGACCAACCCTAACCCCGCAACTGGTCTCACTCATTTCTCTACCTCCTTGTTTTTTATGATAATGATAGCAAGAGCATGAAAAGCTTGTTATAAAAAGTTACTATCTACTCCGAAAAAATAATATCACAAAAATAATGCTTGTCAAGTTTTTTGCAATCACATCGCTGCAAAAGCGAGACTTCTTGTCACCGCTACGGATTCATCGGAAAGCCAGGCGAACTCGCAATGGCATTTTTCTCGGTCTATTTTTTTCAGCATGGTGATCTGCACGTTGACAACATCATGCAAAAGCGGTATAAGGTATTTAGGCGAAGACGAGGAAGAGGATATATCTCATAAACAAGGGTAGGGGAATATCTCTTACCCCATATGAAGGAGGACGGTATGCCCTATTTTGTAATTCTCAGTACGTTAACCGATGAAGGCCGTAAGACTATCAAGCAAAAACCAGAGAGGATCCTAGAGGTAGACAAGGAGATCGAGCGCATGGGCGTGAAGATTCTTAATCAGTTCGCCGTAATCGGTCAGTATGATTTTGTGAACATTGTGGAGGCACCTGATCTTAACACGGTCATGAGGATGTCCGTGGAGATTGGCTCAAGAGGGTCTGCTCAGCTCCTCACCCTTGCGGCAGTCCCGGTGGATGAGTTCATAAAGAACATTAAATGAATCGGGCTCATCAGACACCGGCGCTTTTTGTTTGCCAGCCTCTTTTTCAATGCATTTTGGCGGGCGCATGCGGTTGCAGTTAATCGGTGCGATCAACACGTGGGGATTACGATTTTGGCGTTCGCAGGGATACGGATTTGACTGTGAGGCCGCTCGGAGACGGATGCGGATGATAATGGCTTTGTGAATCGCCTTGCACGGAGGGACCCCGCCAAGAAAACAGTTGAGGCCTGTTTTCGGAAGGTGAGAGAAATGCAGAAGGCACGGTTGGACTCCGAATTCTTTTTTTGCCCTCAGCGAGTTTGGCCCATAGCCGAGGGCAAAGCTATCCGTGCATGCATTTGCGTATGGTTGTTTTCGGATAACGGCCGCCCAAGATCTGTCAATCTATTGACGTCTTTATGCTAATTGGTTACAATGGGGTATGCATAGAGTCCTTGTTATTGATGATGATGAGACTGTTAGGGATGTCCTGACGACTTTTTTGAGGGGCAACGGATACGAAGTCACCGTGGCGAAAGACGGTGAGGCCGGTCTGGACCTGATCAGGGCAGAGGATGTTGATATCGTGTTAACGGACCTCGTTATGCCCGGTATCAGTGGAATGGATGTTTTAAAGGATATCTGTGCCATAAAGGCGAACACCCCTGTTATCGTAGTCACTGCCTTCGGGACCGTCCAAACCGCTGTTGAAGCTATGAAAGTTGGTGCCTTCGACTATATCACAAAACCCTTTGCCCTTGATGAGGTGATCATGACTATCGAGAGGGCCCTGGGCGTTTCGAAGTTACAGAAAGAGAACCTCATGCTGAAGATGCAGCTCAAGAAGAAGTATAACTTTACCGGACTCATCGGTGATTCTCCCCAGATGCAGCAGGTTTTCGAGTTGATCGAGAAAATAGCGGACACCGACAGCACGGTTTTGATAACTGGCGAAAGCGGGACGGGGAAGGAGCTCGTAGCAAAGACGATTCATTACAACAGTTCCCGCTCCCCAGAACCGTTTGTCCCCCTTAACTGCGCCGCAATCCCCAAGGACCTTCTCGAGTCGGAGCTCTTTGGGCATGAAAAGGGGTCCTTTACCGGTGCCCTGAATACAAGAATCGGCCGATTTGAACTCGCCCATACAGGGACTCTTTTCCTCGATGAAATAGGAGAATTGGATCCGTCCCTGCAAGTCAAGTTGTTGCGGGTCCTCCAAGAGAGAGAGTTTGAGAGGGTCGGTGGAATCAAGACGATTAAAGTTAATGTGAGGATACTCGCGGCAACCAATAAGGACCTGGAAAAGGCGACCAAGGAGGGTAAGTTCAGGGAAGATCTATTTTACCGGTTGAATGTTATACCCCTTCTTCTCCCCCCGCTGAGAAAACGTGTCGAGGATATTCCGCTTCTTTTAGATTTTTTTGTTGGCGAATTTAGCCGGAAGAGAAACAGGAAACCCCTGCAATTCCCCCCGGACATAATGGAATTGCTTTTACATTACGGGTGGCCTGGCAACGTGAGAGAGATGGAAAATCTCGTGGAGAGACTTACGATCCTCGTAAGCGGCGATATCGTCAAAGCGACGGACCTTCCCGAAAAGTTACACCAGGTGTCTCCCAAGGCTGCGGGTGGTGCTGAGCTTCGCAGGATGACCCTTACCGGCGTTGAAATCCCAGAATATGGGATTGACTTGAATTCGATGGTCGACACCATGGAAAGGGATATGATCCTGAGGGCGCTTGAAAAGACAGGCGGAGTGAGGAGCAGGGCTGCCAGTCTTTTAGGCCTGAACAGGACGACCCTTATTGAGAAGATAAAAAAAATGGGCATCGAACTGCAAAAAGGGTAGCTCCACTCAAGCCAAGTTCCCCACCCGGAGCCGTTTCCCCAAGAAGGCCTATCTTTTTAGGGGTTATTCTATTTGTTTTCGGCAATGCATGGCACGGGGTGAATACCTTCTTGGATAATCGAGAACTCGCCAAACGGTCAGCGGTCGTCATTTATATGACAGATGAGTCCCAGATTTAAGCACGTAGATACAAGAGGTTAATCCAGGCATAGTTGTTGCTTCGATAGCGGCATGAAATTATTCCTCACTGCGATTTTACTGCTCATTTCAATACAGGGTGCATCAGCCAACAGCACCGCTCATCTGCAACCCATAGAGAAGGCAAAGGAATTGATGAACTCCGGTAGGCCCGGAGAGGCTATCGGACTGCTCTCAGCGTATCGACCAGCGTCGGCGGAGCTTCCTCTCTACCATTATACATGGGCAAAAGCACTGATCCTTTCAAAAAGGTCATACGAGTCCATAGAGCATTTGCGATTGGCCTATATTTTTTCTCTTCGAGGCGAGTTGCAGGAAAACTCCCTGCTCGACAGAGCAGATGCCTATCTGTCGTTACAGAACTATGTCGAAGCGTCTGACTGCTTCCGAATCTTCCTGAAAATATACCCTGATTCCTCACTTTCTGAAAGGGCACATTACGGCCTGGCCGAGTCTCTGTATCAGGCCGGCTTTTTCAATGAGGCCGTAGAACACTATCAGAAGGCGGGCGATACTTCTTCGGCGCTTTCCGGAAAGGCCAATGCCCTTCAAGCACTAGGAAAGGTGAAGGAGGCAAATGATCTTTACACGGTATTGTCCGGCAGGGATCCGCAATATGTAAAGTCATCACATGAGACGCGGTATCACATCGGTGAGAACCTCCGGCTCATGGGAAAATTCGATGATGCCAAGCGCTATCTCACCTCGATAAGGGAAGAAACCTTTAAATGTAAGGCGGCTCTGGCGCTTGGACTGATCGCCACGGAACAGTCTCAATTTGAACCTGCCATCAGATTTTTCAACGCCGCACTGCAGTCGCGGGAAAAGGAGGTGCGGCGCAAGGCGCTTCTTTCCCTTGCCAATGTCCATATGAATATCGGAAGAGTGAAAGACGCGGAGTCTAACCTTCTCGAAATACGGAATAAATATCCTTACGGGAAAGACTATGACTCAGCGCTCTTTATGCTCGCAGGGCTTTATAAAAAAGACGCCAAATTTCACGAGGCCACGGAAGTGCTCAAAGAACTCGTATTCAGGCGTTTCCCGGATCCCAGAGCCCTTGATGAGTTTGAGGCGATACTGATCGATGCAAAAGATAAGGATACGGAGGTATTCCTGCATCTCTGGCAAGCTGTCGGGCACTGGCTTTTGGATCCGTCGCGGTCGGAATTCCTTCTGAAGGTTTCGGACAAGTTGAGAAATAACGGGCCGGCATTCACCGAAGTGTGCAAATGGCTTCTCAGATATGGTTCGGACGACGCGAAAAACCGTTGCAGTCTGTTTCTCGCTGATTACTATGCCGATATGGGAGATGCGGTTGCTTCGGCAAAATACCTTGAGAGGGCACGGGTAAAGGAACCGAGCGACGACCTTATCCGCATTAAGGCCAAGATGTATCATCTCAATTCGGAGGATCACAAGGCTGCAGAGGCCCTCCTATCCATCAAAGCGGCAAGGCAGGATGATATCGTCTTCCTTTCAGGCTTGCTGACGTCACTGAACAATGCCCAGGATGTCGTGGCCTTCTACGAAAGGACACTGGACAGGGTCGGCGGATTTCCATCCGCGTATATCGCCCTGGCAGATAAACTCGCGGAAATGGGAAGAAAGACGGATGCCCTGAGATATTACAAGGAGGGCGTTGCGCTAAAACAGTCTGGGAAGGGCGCGGAGGGTGTGGATACGGCATGGGCGTATTACCGGATCTCGATGCTTGCTCCGGATCAGGAATCCGTGGATGCGCTGGCGAAGACTCAGAAAGGGAGCGAACTCATGAGCCGGGTGGCTGTTGCACGGGTAAAGGAATGGAATATATCAGAAAAGATGGGTAAGGTGTTCTGATGGATGTTGAGCTTTTGAATAAGGCATTCGAAAATTTCACAAACGCCTCAAAGAGCCTTGAGTCATACTACGACCTCTTGCAGAAAAAGGTCAGGTACTTAACCGCAGAGCTTGAGAAGAAAAACAGCGAGCTCAATGAGGCGCTTGAGGATGCGGAAAGGAATAAAGACTATCTAAATGCGATTCTTTATAACCTTGAGGAGGCGATTATCGTTCTAGACCCCTTTGACAAGGTAACGCTGATGAACAAGTCGGCAGAGGAACTGCTAGGCCTGCGGGACGTCGATGCCATCGGAAAGGACTTCACCGGCCTGGATTTTTCCGTAACACAGGAGGGCGCTGATACCGTTCTGCTGGCCAATGGGAAAAAGTACTGCGTTATCATTTCTCATTCATCCGTCGTTGACTCTGAGGCATTGTTGAGGGGAAAAGTAATACTCATTAAGGATGTTACGACGTTGAGAGATCTAGAGGTTCGGCATGAAAGAAACGAGCGACTGATAGCCATGGGTGAGATGGCAGCAAAAATAGTCCATGAGATAAGAAATCCCCTTTGCAGCATAGAATTGTTTTCGAGCATGCTTGAAAAAGAGCCTGAGGATAAAGCCCGGAGGGAACTTGCACGGGGGATTTCAACAGGGATCAGCAATCTCAACAACATACTCACGAACATGCTTTTCTTTGCGAGGTCACACAAAGCGGCGATGAAACGCATACGGCTGGATAAGGTGGTTGAGGAATCTTCTCAGCTATTCGTCGCCTTCATGCAATCGAGGAACATCAGCCTGGAGATGTCACTCCTTGAATGCGAAATCTCAGGTGATGGAGAGCTTATGAAACAGGTCGTTATGAACATCGCCATCAATGCGATCCAATCCATGCCCGACGGCGGCAATATCAGGGTGGTGATGCGGAGAGAGCCCGAGTCCGTGGTTGTTGAGGTAACGGACAGCGGCGAAGGCATACGGACAGAGAATGTGGAAAAGATTTTCGATCCTTTCTTTAGCACGAAGGATGCCGGCACAGGGCTTGGCCTCGCAATTGCATCTAAAATCATGCAGTCGCATGGAGGCTATATAATGGTCTCCAGTGCAGAAGGGAAGGGAAGTACCTTCGGACTCTGGTTCCCCTGGGGGGAGGTTTCATGAAGATTGAAGAAACAAAACCGATTCTTGTTGTTGACGATGACCCGCAAATGAGGCTTGCACTGAGGGAGGCCTTGCAGAGACTTGGCTATCGCGCATCAGTGTGTGACAGTGGGCTCGACGCGATGGGAAAGCTCCACCAGGAGAGTTTCTCTTTGGTGGTAACCGATATGAAGATGCCGAAGATGGACGGCCTCACGTTTTTGAAAGAGATAAGACGGCGGATTGGCAACCTCCCCGTCCTTGTTATCACCGGATTTGGGACGATCGAGAACGCTGTGGAGACCATGAAGGAAGGGGCCACCGATTATCTCATGAAACCCTTTTCCTGTGACGCCCTTGGAAAGGCCATAGACGCAATTATGGCCAGGAATAGACTTGGCAAGGAGATCCTCACCGTGAACCCCGAGATGCAGAAGATGGTGGACCTTGCCGGAAACCTTGCGGGCGATGATATCACCGTTTTGATTCACGGTGAAAGCGGAACGGGAAAGGAACTTCTTGCGCGGTATATACACAGGGCGAGCCGAAGGGCTGAAAAACCATTTGTCGCCGTAAATTGCGCTGCCATACCCGACAATCTCCTCGAGTCGGAACTCTTTGGCCATGAGAAAGGAGCGTTCACCGGCGCAACTGACAGGAAGATGGGAAAATTCGAGCTCGCCGACGGAGGTACCATCCTCCTCGACGAGATTGGCGAGATGTCAATTACACTCCAGGCAAAACTCCTCAGGGTACTGCAGGAAAGGGAAATCGATCGAATCGGCGGGAAAGAAACGGTACCGGTTGATGTGAGGGTGATTGCCACGACGAACAGGGATCTGTACCGGGAATGCAGTGAAGGCCGTTTTAGAGAAGACCTCTATTACAGGCTGAATGTGTTCCCGGTGAAGGTGCCGCCGCTCAGAGAAAGGCCAGAAGACATATCTTTCCTCGCAAAGCAATTTGCAGAGAAATTCTCAGCGACTGCGGGGAAAGGTCCCAAAGGCTTTTCGGATGATGCCCTTGATCTCTTGAAAACGAGGTACTGGAGAGGCAATGTGAGGGAACTGGAAAATGTGGTGCAGAGGGCGGTCTTCCTTTGCCGGAGCGGATCGATCGGAACAGGGGACCTCATGCTTGAAGATGGGGCCACCAAGGAGATGGCCAACGGAAGGATAAAGGATATGGAAAAGGAGCTGATACTGCAGACCTTGAAGGATGTGAAGGGAAACAAGACAAAGGCCGCGAAGGCACTCGGTGTTAGCGTCAGAACCATTCGAAACAAACTGCATGAATATGGGCAAAATTTTCCTCCTGGGTAAGAAATGCCGGGGAAAATCATGTACGCATGGGTGAGGTGGTTAACAGGGCATGAAAACAAAAGGTTTTAAGCTCTCCCGTTTGAGGGTTTCTGGTACGCTAATTGATAGGAGAGGTTGTTATGAGCGATGGGTTTGAGATACTGGAGGGCCTGATACGGCAGGCGGTCATTCGCAATGGAGTTGTCGCGTCCAATATCGCCAATGTTGACACGCCCAACTACAAAGCGAAGGATGTACATTTCGGGAACGCGCTCGATGATGCTTTCATACAGCTCAAGACAACCCACGCACAGCATCTGAAAGGCGGTAATTCAGGAGGATCCGAGGATGTCACGATTGAGACAACCGAGCCCTGGGCCGACAAAAACAACGTCGAACTCGACGTTGAGGTGGAGAAGATGACAGAGAATGCCCTCCTGTTTCAGGCTGGGGTGACCCTGTTTTCAACAAAAGTCAAGCTATATAAGAATGCACTAGGGAGGTAGTTATGGATTCTTTTGGTATGTTCAAGGTGAGCGCTTCAGCCCTTGAGGCGCAGAGAAAGAGGATGAATGTAATAGCATCCAATATGGCCAATGTCCATTCCACGAGGACTGAAGAAGGGGGCCCCTATAAGAAAAGGGATATCGTCTTTGCTGCAATGACAGTGGAATCGAACCCTGAAAATATGTACGGTGTCAAGGTTGATGACGTTATAACTGATAATACACCTCCCAAGATGGTGTATGACCCCTCCCACCCTGATGCGAACAAGGAGGGGTATGTGGCAATGCCCGATATCAATATCGTGGAAGAGATGACGAATATGATGATGGCCTTCAGGGCATATGAGGCGTCTGTCTCTGCTTTCAATATGTCCAAAGCGATGGTTGAGAAGGCTCTTGAGCTAGGAAAAAGCTAGGAAAATAGGGGAAAACCGATGAGTGACATGAAAATTACCGGGGCAAATTTAGGGCAGGAACTTTTGCGGCCTAAGAGCGGCGACAAGGAAACCCATGGTTTTGATGAGGTCATGAAAGAGGCCATGGGAAAGATTTCGCAGGTGCAGAATGACGCGGAAAAGGCGGTGAAAGAACTTGCTTCTGGAGGGGATGTGACAGCGGCGATGGTCGCTATGGAAAAAGCTGACATGTCCTTTCAGTTGATGATCGCTGTAAGGGATAAGCTGTTGACCGCCTATGATGAGATAACGAGGATGCAAGTCTAATGGCCGGCATTGATGTCATAAGCGAACAGGTAAGGACAATGTCAGTACAAAAGAAAGTCGGCCTGCTGTCCGTCATAGCTCTGAGCATAACCGCCCTGATTCTCTTGTTTTCATGGCTTCAGAAGGCTGACTATCAGATCCTTTACGCAAATATCTCCGAAGAGGATGCCGGATCAATTATCCAGAAGTTACAGGAACAGAAAGTTCCTTATCGGGTATCCGCAGGGGGAATTATGGTGCCCTCCGACAAGGTGTACGACCTCAGGCTGCAGCTCGCAAGCCAGGGTCTTCCTCAAGGAGGTGGCATCGGGTTTGAGGTGTTCGACAAAACCAGCCTTACCATGACTGATTTCGTCCAGAAGCTGAATTATCGCCGGGCATTACAGGGAGAACTGTCAAGGACCATCCGATCGCTGGCGGAGGTGGATCAGTGCAGGGTCCATCTTGCCGTTCCGGAAAGGTCTCTTTTTGCAAAGGAAGAAGACAGGCCGAAGGCATCGGTTCTCGTTAAGTTGCGTCAGGGCAGAAGACTCTCTCAGAGTCAGGTGCAGGGGATAGTTCACCTTGTGTCAAGCAGCGTCGAGGGACTGGACGCAAAAGATGTGGCCGTCGTGGATAGCAGTGGAGAGATGCTGACTTCAGCTGCCAATGACTCGATGGCGATGACGAGCACTCAGATGGAGTATCGGCAGAGCATCGAAAAAGAGCTGGAAACAAGGGTGATGAGCATCCTCGAGCCTGTTGTGGGCAAGGGAAGGGTAAAGGCAAAGATCGCCGCGGACATCGACTTTACGAAGGTTGAAAAAACAGAAGAGAGGTTTGACCCCGACAGTCAGGTAATAAGGAGCGAACAGAGGAACCAGGAGAAGTCTGCGAACGGCACTACAGGGGGAGTGCCCGGTGTCTCGTCGAATCTTCCCGGAAAGACCGTGACTCAGACTGCATCTTCCCAGGTTCAATCAGAGAAGAAGAACGATACGGTAAATTATGAGATCAGCAAGGTGACAAGCCATATCATAAACTCATCGGGGGAAATAAAGAGACTTTCCGTGGTCACCCTTGTAGATGGCACCTATGCTGCCCCAGAGGGCGC
>Ga0116136_1000976_pt1 | contig 15228 bp, 19 predicted proteins | sample June2015DPH_20_5_FD_88972 | JGI IMG/M metagenome (GOLD analysis project Ga0116136, IMG submission 88972) | Peatland microbial communities from SPRUCE experiment site at the Marcell Experimental Forest, Minnesota, USA - June2015DPH_20_40 | ecosystem: Environmental > Terrestrial > Soil > Wetlands... | reverse complement strand
CATTCCAAAGGCAGCAATGCGCCAGCCGGTGCCACAGGGTCAGGCCGGGCCTGATCATCCACTCGGCAACACTGACACCCAAGCGATGTCTTCTCAGGTGCCAAAGCCGATCATCCCTGCCGGATCCTGCTCGGCGTCGGCTGGCGTCGCCGAACGCAAACCGACCGGTATCGCCGCAGGGCAGGTTCTCTCAGACCGGGGGAGAGCGCAACGGAGGTGTCGTCCGGTCGCGGGCCCCCCGACAGCGTTTTCCGGCAAGAAGCGGAGCGTTGGGTTCTAAGGCCGTCGAGATCAGGCCGGAGAGGACTTCTCGTGACCGTGGCAGTCGCGTACGGGGACCCCAAGCTTGATCAAGGCCCGACGAACGGTGCCTGGATCTACCGCGAGTGCCTTGCCGACGGTGACGAGGGAAATCGCCGGACTCGTACAGGGCAGCCGCCCGGCGGATCCAAGTGTCCTACTCCATGACGGTGACACCAAGTACACGGCTTCGTTCGACGAGGTCTTCAGGCCCAAGGGTGTCGAGATCGTGAAGAGCCCGTTCCAGGCCCCGAACGAGAACGCCCACGCGGAACGCTTCGTGCGGACAGTGCGCTCGGAGTGCTTGGACCATGTGATCGCCCTCACGAGAGGGCACCTCGAGCGAATCTTGCGCACCTACGAGCACCATTACAACCATGCCAGGGAATCGCCCAGGCGATACCTGCGGCAAACGAGCTGCCTCGGAATGGAACAACCCCTTCGGACCGGTTTCGTCGCAGTGGTTCCCTTGGCCGAGTTCGACGCCGTGATCTCCTTGGAGGACTGATCCACGAGCACGAGCCGGCGGCATGATGGACGAAATCGAGCATTCGTACGCTATGGGCTCCGCCGACCTGGGCGCGCTCTGGGCTCGGCGGTAAGCGCTCAGCCGACCCGGGCGCCCTGTCCGCCGTCGACAGGTAACAAGGCACCGGTGACGAATGTGGCCTCGTCGGAGTGCAGGAACAGGCTTGCGTACGCGACGTCCCAGGCGGTCCCCATCTTCTGGCGCAGGGGCACCAACTGGTCACGCCGGGCACGCACCTCGTCACGCGCCGCGCCGCCTCGCGCCGCCGCGATGCCCTCTATCGCCATCGGGGTGTCCATGAGGCCCGGCATGATCGTGTTGACGCGGATGCCGAAACGCGCGTTGGCGATGGCGAGTGATTGGCCGAGCGCGTTCACGCCCGCCTTGGAGACCTTGTAGGCGGTGATGTTAGTCGGCGCGGCGACGGCGGCCACCGAGGAGATGTTCACGATGCTGCCCGAGCGCTGCTCGCGCATCACCGGGACCACCGCCTGGCAGGAAAGGAGGCACCCTTTCAGGTTCACCTCCAGGATCTTGTCGAAGACCGCCTCCTCTACGCGCAGGGCGGAACTGTCGCCGGTGCCGATGCCCACGTTGTTGTGCAGGAAGTCGATCCGGCCGAACGACTCCAGGCAGACCCGCGCGTACATGTGGCAGTCCTCGGCGCTCGTCCAGTCAGCGTGCGTGCAGTGGGCGATGCCGCCTTCGGTCTCTATCATCGTCGCCGTCTCCCTCGCCGAGCCGAGGTCACGGTCGACGAGGAGCACCTTGGCACCTTCTCGTGCTAGCAGGATCGCCGTCGCCCGGCCGTTGCCGATGGTCTCCCCGGGTGTCTGTCCGGCACCCACGACTATCCCGACCTTGCCGGACATCCTTCCCACGGCCTCTCCCCCGACCCCGATTCGCCTGACAACCCGATTCGCCTGGTGGTTCGCCTGATCTTGCTCGATCTGCCAGATGCCCTTGTCAGTCTGGGGTCGTGCCCTGATCGTAGTTCCAGGCCGTTTGGTCCGTCCTCCAGAGGGTGCACGAGCACGCACCGGTGAAGACGGTATCGCCTAGCCTTAGCTCAGTGCCCGAGCCGCCGAAAGCACCGCGCATAGCGCCAATCCCGCCGGGGGAGCGCAGTGACGAGGTGAAGGAGCTGCTCGCATCCTCGATCGTGCCCGATGCGAACATCTTCTCCACCTTGGCGAGGGCGCCGGGGCTCATGCGACGGTGGCTGCCGTTTGGCGGGAAGCTCTTGAACGGCAAGATCCCCGCGCGCGAGCGTGAGCTCCTGATCCTGCGCACGGGCTGGAACTGCCGCGCGGAGTACGAGTGGGCACAGCACGCGATCCTCGGCAGGCAGGCAGGTCTCACGGGCGAGGAGATCGAGCGCGTGGCCACCGGATCATTCGAAGGTTGGGACGGGTTCGACGCAACCTTGCTGCGAGCCGCCGACGAGCTCCACGAGAGCTGGTGCATCTCCGACACGACCTGGGCGCTTCTTGCCGAGCGCTACGACACGCAGCAGCTGATCGAGCTCCCGATGCTGGTCGGTCACTACCACCTCGTCGCCATGACGCTGAACAGCCTGGGGGTCCAACTCGACGAAGGGCTGAGCGGCTGGTCCTAACGCTGGGCGGCCGACCGTGAGGCTGAGTGGCGGGCCACCTGCTCGGATTCGGGTTCTGTGTGGCGGCTTCGCAGGTCGATGCTTACGAGGAGGGTTCGGAACCGACGATCGACACAAAGGAAACGGCGCAACCTGGGGTGCCGCCCAGGTTGTGCGTCAAGCCCGACTTTCTCCCATTTGTGATCTGCCTCTCTCCGGCCTCGCCGCGAAGCTGGAGCCAACACTCGAACAGCATCCGGAGTCCAGAGGCTCCGATTGGATGTCCGAAAGACTTCAGTCCCCCGTCGGGATTCACGGGCAACTCTCCATCCATGTCGAACGTTCCAGCAAGGACTTCTTTCCAGGCTGTTCCCCGTTTCGCGAATCCGAGGTCCTCCATGAGAACCATCTCTGTCGGGGTGAAGCAATCGTGGACCTCTGCCAGGGCGAGTTCGGCTCTCGGATTGGTTACGCCCGCCTGGGCATACGCATCGACAGCCGAAGCCACGACTTCCGGGAATGTCGTGAAGTCGTAGTCCTGGTCTGTTGTGCCAGTACCCTGGCCAGCCACGAATGAGAGCGCTTTCACGTAGAGCGGCTTCTTGTTGTATTTGTGTGCGTCTTCGGTCCGGACGATTATCGCTGCGGCGGAACCATCTGACACACCCGAGCAGTCGAAGATACCGAGATTCCCTGCGACGATGGGAGACTTCGCGATGACTTCCTTGGGAACCTCCTTTCGGAACTGGGCACGTGGATTCGCCACTCCATTCTTGTGATTCTTCCACGCGATACGGGTGAAGACCTCCTTGAGCTCTTCCATACTCACGCCGTACCTCTTGGAATACGCGGGCGCGAGAAGACTGAACATCGACGGTGCTGTGAAATCCAGAGCTGTCCCGTCGCCACCGGTCGGCAAGACGAGCCCCGAGTATCCGGAGTCCTTCAGCTTCTCGACACCAATCGCCATAGCGATGTCGTACGCGCCGGAAGCGACCGCGTAACTCGCGTTGCGAAAGGCTTCTGACCCCGTCGCACAGAAGTTCTCGACCCGGGTGACCGGCTTGTTGACGATCTTGAGCGGTTCCGACAGGGTGAGGCCGCTGAAACCCGATGCCATGGTCCCCAACCAGAAGGCATCGATGTCCTCTACACCTACGCCTGCCGACGCCAGCGTTTCGTTAGCTGCGTCAACAAGCAGGTCCGAGACCCCTTTGTCCCAGTGTTCACCAAACTTGGTGCAACCCATGCCCACGATGGCTACGCGATCACGTATTCCGTTGGATCCCATTATTCTGTCCCCCTGATTGGACGGGCTTTCCAGAAGTAGTTCTGAACGCTTCCTGCTGCATACATACGGCGGAACGTCATTTCGACTCGATCACCGACTTGCACCTTGCCGGGATCCACGTCGGTGAGCTCGACTGGGATCCGACCACCGCCGTCGAAATCCAAGACTCCCACGACGACGGGTGGGCTTTTGGAGTAGGCGAGCCGATCGATTGTGAAGGTGGCGACGGAGGCTCTTGTGTTCGCCAGCCGCTCGGGAAGCATCTTGTCTACCGCGCCACACCGTAAACAGATGCGCGCTGGAGGAAGGTGACAGGTCCCGCATGCAGCGCAGCGCGTGCCTGTGAAAGCAAACTTCCACTTCTCCGATCGGTAGGTAGGCGGTGCCTGTGGTCCGACAGGGTCAGGTCTGCGTGGAGGTTCGAGACGGTACACGCCTCGCCAGGTCTGGAACTTCGAGTAAGCGAGGTCGTCGCGAGTGCACGCCATCTGGGAGGCGACGCTCATCGGTTGCCGGCGGGTGGTAAGGGCCTTGGTCGTGCGAAACAGCAGCACGTCAGCTCCATCGGCCAGCACGACCAGTGCGATGGTCTCCTCTGGGCCTGCAGAATCGAGCACGGAGGCGAGCAGGATCCCCGGATGGGCGCAGCCAGTGTTTCCTATTGTTGCAGCGAGGTTATCGACCAGGGTTTCAGGCTTGACCGTCGCGGCGATTCGGGGGATGGATCGGCTGTGAGTGCCGGTCACGATGAAGTGAGTGACTTGCTCGGGAGCGATTTCCGCCTGCTTGAGAGCGGAGGCAATGGCCGACCTCGCCAAAGGCAGATAGATGCTCTCCCCGAAGCGTTCCTCCCACACACGAGCTGCGAAATCGCCGGGGGCACGCCACCGATCGAGAAATTCTGCCGTCGCGGTCGCCCCCCCAAGGCATTCCGCTATGAAGTCGCCTTCGGCAGCGCACAGAAGAGCGGCCGCCCCGTCACCCCCTTCTCGCTCGTCCGAGCCGCCGGCAAGGCCGGTCCGGATGTCGGAGAGGACGGCGAGCGTGGGCTTGGGGGCGTCCAAGGCGGCGCGGATCGCTGCAACGCCGGAGCGCACGGAGCCGATCATGTCGGCTGCGAAAGCATCCTCGTCAAGATCCAGTGCAGCGTGTATCGCAGTTGCGTTGGTCTTCTCGAGGTAGGAAGGCCTGGTTGTCGCGAAGTAGACGGCACGCGTGCTTGTTCCGCCCAGAGCGGACAAGGCCATTCTCGCTGCTTCGACTCCCATTGACGTCGGGTCCTCGTCGTAAGAGGCCACCGATCGCGTTCCCTTTCCGGAATGGGTCCCCAGCGCTCCGGAGATAGCGGCACGTTGGAGCCGCCAATAAGGTATGTACGAACCGTAGGAAATGATTCCACTCATGATCCGTTTGCCTCTACAGGCGCTGGCTGGATGCCGCCTGTGCGGTCGGCAAGCACCTCTCGGATCTCGGTGAGCGTCACGGGATCTTCGATCGTCGACGGCACCTGATACTCCTCGCCATCCGCGATGTTACGCATGGTGGAGCGCAAGATTTTCCCCGAGCGCGTCTTCGGGAGTCGCGGGACCACGAATGCCTCCTTGAAGCACGCCACGGCGCCGATCTGCTTGCGGACCATCGCGACCAAGTCAGGCTCGATCGCGCGACGATCGCGCCCCACCCCGGCCTTCAGCACGATGAACCCGACGGGCACCTGGCCCTTGAGCTGATCGCCGACTCCGATGACCGCGCACTCGGCCACATCGGGGTGCGTCGCCACGATTTCCTCCATGGCTCCCGTCGAAAGGCGGTGCCCCGCGACGTTGATGACGTCGTCGGTGCGGCCCATCACGAACACGTAGCCGTCGTCATCGATGTAGCCGCCGTCCCCGGTCACGTACCAGCCCGGGTAGTCGGCGAGGTAGGAGCGGATGAACTGCTCGTCGTCGCCCCACAGCGTCGGCAGGCATCCCGGGGGAAGCGGCAGGCGGATCCCGAGGATCCCCTCGGTCCCGGCCGGTTGTACCTTGCCCTCGGAGTCCAGGATCTGCACGTCGAAGCCAGGGGCGGGGACGGACGGGGACCCCGCCTTCACGGGGAGCTTCTCGATCCCCATGCAGTTGGCGGCGATGGCCCAGCCGGTCTCGGTCTGCCACCAGTGGTCGATCACCGGTTTGCCGAGCAGCTCCGAGGCCCAGTGGTAGGTGTCGGGGTCCAGCCGCTCGCCGGCTAGGAACAGGTACTGGAACCCCGAGAGATCGTACTTCTTCAGGTAGGTGCCCTCGGGGTCCTCCTTCTTGATGGCACGGAAGGCTGTCGGGGCGGTGAACAGGGTCTTCACCTTGTGCTCGGAGATCACCCGCCAGAAGGCCCCGGGGTCGGGGGTGCCGACCGGCTTGCCCTCGTAGAGCACCGTCGTCGCGCCAGCGAGCAGCGGCGCGTAGACGATGTAGGAGTGGCCGACCACCCAGCCGATATCGCTCGCGGCCCAGTAGACCTCGCCGGGACCGGTCTCGTAGATCGCGTCCATCGTCCAGCGCAGCGCAACGGCGTGTCCACCGTTGTCGCGCACGACGCCCTTGGGCATCGCGGTGGTACCAGAGGTGTAGAGGATGTAGAGGGGATCCGTCGCGGCCACCGGCACGCAGGAGGCCGGCGTGGCGGTGGCCATTGCTTCTCCCCAGTCCAGGTCCCTCGGTGCCTCTAGCACGGCCTGCGCCTGAGGCCGCGTCAGCACCACGCAGTGCTCCGGCTTGTGATCGGCGATCTCGATCGCCTGGTCGAGCAGCGGCTTGTACTCGATGACCCGCTCGCCCTCGATGCCGCAGGAGGCCGAGACGACCACCTTGGGCTTCGCGTCGTCGATCCGGATGGCGAGCTCGCGGGCGGCGAACCCGCCGAACACCACGGAGTGGATCGCCCCGATCCGGGCGCAGGCGAGCATCGCGACCAGGGCTTCGGGGACCATGGGCATGTAGATGACGACCCTGTCGCCCTTGGCGACCCCGAAGGAAGCGAGCACGCCGGCAAAGCGCGAGACCTCACCCAGGAACTGCTCGTAGGTGATCGTGCGCTGGACTCCGGTGACGGGGGAGTCGTAGATGATCGCTGGCTGGTCGGCCCGGCCGCTCTCGACGTGCCGGTCGATGGCGTTGTAGCAGGTGTTCAGCACGCCGCCGGAGAACCAGCGGGGAAAGTTGGGGTCGGAGCGGTCGAGGACCTTCGCCGGCGGGGTGATCCAGTCGATGTGCTTTGCGGCCTCGCCCCAGAACCCCTCGGGGTCGGTGAGGCTGCGCCGGTGGGTCTCTTTGTACCTTGCCATTCGCTGCTCTCCAGGATTGTCTCGAGGGGCGTGTTGAGTCCCGGTCAGCGAGGCAGGACCTACCCCGAGACGGTACATTTCGTCGTTGAACCCTGGCTGGCTACAGATCCCCACTCTGGTCACCTCGTTCCTCACGTCACACTGCTATGGGCGCAGCACATAGACGCCAACCGGTCAATTCCTTGGTACGCGTCTGCAGCGCAGCACAGTTGTTGCCGAGGGCTCGGAGCGCATCGTCTTGTTCGGTCATCGAGACCTCCTTGGGCACGTGCACCTCTCGCCATCGAAGAGCACGATCTCCTTCTTCGTTCGACCTCCTCGCTAGTCGTGTCCTCATCTGCGGCCTCTGGCGTTTCCAGAGCAGGATCGTCCCGCGTCAAGCGAGGAGCGTCCTGTTGATCTCGGCCCACGCAAACGACCACTGCCGGTCGATCAAAGCGTTGGGATGCCCCAGAAGTCGAAGCATGGCGATCCCGCGGATCGTTGCGAGAGCTGTCGCCCATCGCTGTGGGAACGTCGGGTCCGCCAGGGCTCCTGGCTCGAAAATCACGGAAGCGAGGTCCGTGATGTAGTGGCTCACGGCGCGTTCTTCCTCGACAACGATTGACCGAAGGTTCGGTTCGCTCCTTGAGGCGAGGGACAGCTCAACCATCGCCGCGAAGAGGGGGCCACTGTACTGCTCGAATATCGCGTCGAACGCTCTCTGCACTCGTGCGCGTCCGGTCGGAGCGCTCTCTATGCGTGCTTGAAGCTCCTCCTTCGTACGTTCAGCGAGGTGATGGACCGCTTCCATCACCAACACTTCTTTGAGCGGGAAGTAGTGCTGTTGTGCGCCTCGAGTGACACCCGCTCTGTGGGCGACGCCAGAAGCGCTCAACCGTGAGTAGCCGAAGGCAAGTAACTCGTCCAAAGCGGCGTCGAGCAGACGTCGTCGGGTCGCGATGCCCCGTTCTTGCCTCGGTTGCAGTGCTGCAGGCCGTGTTCCCATCCTCTTCCCAAGCTTTCGCTCGAGGCTAGAGGCCGTAGGTAGAGCCAATGATCTCCCGCTGGATCTCGCTCGTTCCGGCGTAGATGGTCATTGGCAGAGCTCGTCGAACTAGATGTTCCATCTCGTACTCGGTCGCATAGCCGGCCCCTCCCATCATCTGCATACCCTCGAGCGCTGTGCGACGGGCGACCTCAGATGCCTTGAGCTTCGCCATCGATGCCTCACGAGGCATTTGTCGGAAAGGATCGGCCTCGGCCTGCTGGGCGACGTCGTAGACGAGCAACCTCGTACACTCGATTTCGACGCCAAGATCAGCGACCCGGTGTTTCAGTGACTGAAAGGTTCCAACCGGACGTCCAAATTGCTTTCGTTCGCTCACGTACGACAACATGATGTGGAATGCGCGTCGGGCAAGGCCCAACATCCACGCTGCTCCGATCAGGCGCTCGAAGTTCAGTCCTGCCATCAACTGTCTCCAGCCCGCGTCCTGTTGGCCGACTAGGCTGTCGACTCCGACCTCCACATCTTGGAGGAAGACGTCATTGACCTCCTCGCCGCCCATGGTCGGGATGGGACGGATGTCAACCCCTTCCGCGCCTGCAGGAACGAGAAACATGGAAAGACCGTGGTGCTTGGGTGCATCGCGGTCCGTACGGCACACGACGAGCAGCTCGTCGGCGTGGTGAGCTGCTGTGATCCATGTCTTCTGTCCGTTCAACCGCCAGCCAGAATCCGTGCGGATTGCACTTGTCGAAAGCGATCCCACATCGGAACCGGAGTTCGGTTCAGACATCGCGATGGATTTCACGGAGCCATCGCAGACGGAGCTCAGGACCCTTTTCTTCTGCTCTTCGTTTCCGAACTTCTCGACGGCTGAGGAAGTAATGAGGGTGACACCCAGCCCGAACACGGGGACTGCACCGAACTCAAGCTCATCGAGTAAGAGGCACCCGTCGACGATCGACCCTCCGGCCCCGCCGTATGCCTCCGGGATGGTCACGCCCAGCCAACCCAGTTGCGCGAGTTTCCCGAAGATCTCGCTGCTGTGGCTCTCCAAGCCGCCGCCGGTGAGCCGGTCGCGCTGTTCTCTGGTACCACATTCTCGCCGGGCGAAGTCGCGGATCGCTTCGACGAACGCGCGCCGTTCGTCGGTGAGGCCTCTTTGCTGATCATCCATGTGAAGCACCTTGAGAGGGCCGAGGAATGAATCCAGCAGCACTGCTGCTTCTTATGGTAGCCTACTCGATCCAATGTGGCCTGCTGCACAAGGGCCGTAAGGTTCAAAAATTCGAGTCAAAAACGCTTTACCACGGCGACTGGGCTATGAGACATGCACAACCATCTTGCCGATGTTGTCACCTCGCAGCATCCCTAATAAGGCATCGACCATGTTCTCGATGCCTTCTACGACCGTCTCCCTGTATCGGATCCGCCCGTCGCGAACCGCAGGCTCGACTTCGGCCATGAAGTCTCCGAGCCGCCCTAAGTGGTCACTGACGATGAATCCCTGGAGCCGGAGCCTTTTACCCACCGCCATGGCGAGGTTGCGGGGACCCGGCGGCGGTGATTCCGCGTTGTACTGCGAGATCGCCCCGCACATGGCGACTCGACCGAAGGGATTGAGAGCGGTGATGGCCGCCTCGAGATGGTCCCCACCGACGTTGTCGAAGTAAACGTCGATCCCTCCTTCGCCGACGACGTCCCAGAGCAGCCGATCTACATCCCCATCGCGGTAGTTGAAGGCCGCGTCGAAGCCAAGCTCACCGGTGAGCACTCCGACCTTCTTCCGGGAGCCAGCGCTGCCGATCACCTTCCGGGCACCCCGCATTCTGGCGAGCTGGCCGACGAGGCTTCCAACCGCGCCGGCGGCACTCGACACGAAGGCGACGTCACCCTCCTTCATGGCCGCGATGTCGTAAAGCCCGACGAATGCGGTCAGGCCCGGCATCCCCAGCACGCCCAGGTACGCCGAAAGGCTGACACCAGGCGCCACGTTCACCTGTCCGAAGGCGGCGGGAGGCCCGAGGGCGAACTCGCGCCACCCGAGCTGGTGGGTCACGACATCGCCAGGAGCGAGCCCCGACCCATCCGGAGCCGATACCACCTCGCCGATAGCGCCCCCGTACATCACCTCACCCAGCTGGTAGGGCGGGGCGTAAGACCGGACATCGTTCATCCGTCCCCGCATGTACGGATCCACCGAGCAGAACTTGTTGCGTATTAGCGCCTCGTGGGGACGCGGTTCGAGTGTCACCGTCACGAGCGCCAAGTCCGACGGCTTTGGCCAGCCAACTGGGCGTGCCACCAAATGGAATTCGCGGCTCTCAACTGCGGTCATGGTCCCTCCTTGCTGCGGCGTCACCGATGTTCGGGTGAACCATAGACATGACAAACCGGTCTCAGGTAGGGGGCTGTCCCTGGAGCTTCAACACAGTCGCGGGTTACCAAAGAGTCCCTGTCCCGGCGCACAGGCGATCTGAGGTACCCGGGTGAGCGATACCCAGCACTTGGCAGAGGGCTCGAGGGGTGACCGGGACGTGAGACCGGCACAAACCCGTTCGGGCCAGTTAGTTGCAACTCGGGCGACGGGACGTGGCGCGTCGTACCTTCGGATGTCGACTTTGGCGGAGGGGAGAATCGAGAATGCGCGCCGAGGACGAACAGGCGTCGGGGGATCAGGCCCACACGCGGTGGCTTCGTATCGGTGCTGCGTCGAACGGATCGAAACCAGCTGGCCGACATTCGCAACGCGACGCCGCCAACGGTTCCGACAAGGCCTCTTTGACAGCCCGGTGGAGAAAGTGGCGGAGAACATCATCGAGGACCTCTGATTGCCAACGCGTTGCGAATTGATTGGAACACCGTCCCTCCAGCAGACCGGGCCGCCTTCGTCTTTGGTAATCCTTCTTTTGTTGGGATGTACGTGATGACCTCCGAGCAGAACGACGACAACGATCGCGTTGCCAATCCGACCCTTCATATGGAGCGTGTGGGAGTGTAGATCTGGCAGTCCCGCGAGAAGAAGAGGCCTGCTGCTTGGCTATCGCAGTCTTCTCCGGTTCGATCTTCAAGTTGGCGTTGACCGTGGTCTGCCCGCTCATCGCCGCGTAGACACCGCGACGACGAGATCGCAGCCTCGATCTCAGGCATGCATGTGCCGCGCACCAAGGTGCTCGCCTTCGCGATAAGCGCGGGGGCTGCCGGACTGGCGGGAGCCTTCCTGGCCCTCTCCACCTCTGTGGTGAACACGGGGGAGTTTCCGCTATCCCTCTCTATATTCATCCTGGCGGGAATGGTCCTAGGAGGGGCGGGCAGCCTGGTGGGGATCTGGTGGGGCGCCATCCTGATCGTCTACGTGCCCCAGTGGTCCACCTCCCTGTCGAGGGACTTCGGCCTGGGTGCGAACACCGCCGCCTATCTGGCGTCGATCTTCTTCGGGGTCGTGCTGATAGTAGTGATGCTGGCCGCTCCCTCTGGGATCCAAGGCGGCCTGCGGCGCTTGTGGCACCTGGTCGAGACGACGATGCGTGCGAAGCTCAGCTCGCGGGCGGGAGCGGAGACACCGGCTCAGCTTGCACGCTGAGGGGCCCCTGAGTGGTGATGTAAACATCAGCATAATGATGTATCATCACGAGGTGAGACGGTTACAGATCAGCATCGACGAGGACCTCGACGAGGCGCTCGCCGTGGAGGCGGCACGGCGGCACACGTCTCGAGCGGCCGTAATTCGTGAGCTAGTTCGCCAACAGCTCCCTACGAAGCACGAAGCGGACCCCTTCGCCCCCCTTATCGGCGACATCGACGATGCCGCCGACGACATCGATGAGGTTGTGTACGGCCGGTGAGGTTCGTCGACACGTCCTTTTGGGTTGCCCTGCGGTTCCGGCGGGACGCCCGCCACTCGGCTGCGAGAGCGATCTGGGAAGCCGGAACCGGTCCGCTGCTCACCACCCCGCTGGTGATCGGCGAGACGTGGATGTTCCTCGCACGACGAGCTGGCCACCTGCGTGCCGTTCAGTTCCTTGATGCGGTCGCGAATCTGTCTCAGCTTACCGTTCGTCATATCGAAGATGATGCGGAGAGCGAAGCATGGGGTTGGCTTCGCCGTCACGACGAACGGCATTACTCCTTCGTCGATGCCACCAGCTTCGTCCTCATGCGACGTCTCCGGATCAAGGACGCGCTCGCCTTCGATGGCGACTTCAGTGCCGCCGGGTTCACCGAGGTGCGCCCCTGAGGGGGGCAAGAGTCACCGAAGGGGGAGCGCTGCGGTGCCCGTTGCCGCTGGTCAAACGTTGGTAGGGGAGTAGCTGGACTCTTCAGGTCGAACCTTCTCGAAGATTGGGCCCGTGAGAACCTTGACTCCTACTGGCGCCCTTAGGCGCCAGTAGGCATCGACCCGCGCCAACCTTTTGGTGGCGCCCCCGGTGGTCGACCGCCTGGGGTGTCCTAGGAGTGCCGATCAATCCGCTAGGAGCGCTGGGGCAAGTCGGCGATACTCGGTGAGCGGGAATCCTTCCGTAGTGGAGACCACCTGGATACAAACGTGGTCGGCACCCGCCTCGTAGTGCTCGCGCACCTTGGCGGCGACGGCGTCGAGGTCTCCCCAGCACACGACCGCATCGACTAAGCGGTCACTTCCTCCTCCGGCGAGGTCTTCGTCTCCAAAGCCGAGATAGCGAAGGTTGTTGGTGTAGTTCGTGAGAGCGAGATAGGTCGCCATGAACTTGCGCGCGAGATCACGCGCCTTGGTGGGATCGCTCTCCAGCACCACCGTTACCTCGGGGGCGAGAAGTGGACCTTCCCCGAGGACCACACGTGCTCTCGCCGTGTGCTCGGCGGGTACGAAGTACGGGTGTGCCCCAGCAGATCGCTTGCCTGCCAGCTCAAGCATGCGAGGCCCGAGGGCCGCAAGCACCCGACGGTCCTTGCCCACCGCGGGTCTAGCGGCATCGAGAGCATCGAGGTAGCTGACCATATGGCCATGGGGGCGGGTGTAGTTCTTGATCAACGGCTCATGGCTCACTCCGAGACCCAAGAGAAAGCGTCTGGGGTAGCGGTCGTCGATGGCGGACACGGCCTTTGAAAGTTCTTTGGGGGAGGTCCACCAGATGCCCACGATGCCGCTAGCCACCACCACGCTGGTCGTCGCGTCAAGCAGGCGTCCGAAGCGCGTGGAAAGACCGGGGCTGAAACCACCTCCAGACCACAACGCCGAGTAGCCGAGGGCTTCCATCTCCGCTGCGACGTCCACAGAGGTGTCTTCCGCCAGCCAGGGTCTGCTCCACCATAGGCCCACCTTGCCGAGTTCCACATGCTCACGGTAGTGCCGAGGTTGGTGGCGTGGGGTCGGCACTCGGCTCAGGCCAGTCGGCAACGCCGATCCACACCGATACCGCTCAGCGAGTCTCATCCGACCGCAAGAGGCCAGGTGCGATGTACCGGCCCGACGCAGAGACCCTACGATTGCTCGCACGCCATCTGCAGGGAATGGAGACCTTGTCATGAGCGAGAACGACGATTGGTCACCCGACGAACCATTGGGCACAGAAGCGTTCGAGCAAGGCGACGAAGCGCTCGATGAGGGCTCCCGGATCGATTCGAGTCTTGTCGAAAGGCTCGTGCTGGACCCCTCGCTCGATTCTGCGCTTCAGGCGGACGAACGTGAACTCGAGGAGGCCGGGGCGGAGCTCGACGACCCTGAAGATCTCGTCACCCTCGAGGGGGATATGGACGACCCCGATGGGCTCGGAGAGCCGACACATCGTGCCCGCTCTCGACGTGACGACGAAGGCGGCTGGGACCTCGACTCACTTGCGACAAGCGGGAGCGAGCCTGATGCCGATTCGACCGACTGACGGATTCCTGAACCGGGGGCACCCGTTTTCGCCACTGCGAGGTGGTTGTAATGAACCGCCCGAGATCCTGGAGTCGATGGCCTGCCTCGTCACGACTCCGGGGTTACTCTGAAAGGCCGAGGAGAGTGAAATGGCAAGAGGCATAGAACTCGATGCGCACCATCGGGCCACGGTGGAAAAGATCTTCGGCCACCCGGCCAGTCACAACATCCAGTGGCACGACGTTTTGTCACTCCTGCAGAGCGTGGCCACTGTCACCGGGGAGAACGATGACCGGTACACGGTGACCTTAGGATCGGAGACCGAGACCTTCGACGCCCCGCGAGGCCACGATATCGACGAGCAGCAGGTAGTCGACCTGCGGCGGATGCTCAGGGGCGCAGGGATTACCCCGGAGTCGACGTAGCGAGCACGCCCAGCACTTCCGCTTCTTTCGGTGTCCGATCCTTGGCCACGGCGGGGATCATGCCACAGGTGATCCCAGGGCCATTCTGTTCTGCCGGGATTGAAGCACAAGCAGTCCTATGCCGACCGAGCGGTATCGCTCAGACCCGGCGGTAAAGGACGATCGCCCACGGGACTTCGGGGCCGTCGTCATCGGACACGCCCCAGGTGCTCGATTCAAGCGGGTGGTGCGGTCATCGTGATCCTCGAGCTCCTAGTCCGGTGTCCAGGTCGGATGGATGGGGAGCGCGGAACCCTGTTGAATCGGACTGCGGAGAAGCGTCTTCCATCACCGAGCCAACGTTGTCCCGCGCCGCCGACAAGAATGGGTAGATGACATCTTGGGAGTACCTCATCGTCGCTCTTCCTCAGTTCGAATTGCCGACCACGGAGCCGGGGCCCTCGGCGGCGGTACGGGTTTTAAACGCTGAAGGTGAGCTTGAATGGGAAGCGGTCGGCATGACCGTGCTCGCGGAGGGGGGGGTTGCCGTGTTGTTGAAGAGGCCCCTGGAAGCTGACAACGATGATGCTGATCGAAGGCTGCTCCGCCGCCTGCGCGCGAGAAGGACCTAATCCCACCAGAACGTCGATCGCAAGGTATCTTGGACCAAACGTCGTTCTGAGGTGAGTTGACATGGCTACCGACCCACCACCGGCCCCAAGATGATCCGCCACGGATTCACCTCCGACCCCCGGGGTCACCGACGAGCTTTGGTGTCCACGAGTAGCCCCAGCACCTCACCGATCGTCCGCTCTTGACCTATGGCTTCAGGCAGGGGTAAATGGGCCTGGATGCGGTAGCGATTGCGACGGCCGTCCTTGTCCTTCACGACGTAGCCGGCTGCGGTCAGCTCGGTGACGATGCCAAAGGCGCTGCGCTCGGTGATGCCTAGCGTCGT
>Ga0116136_1000972_pt1 | contig 15275 bp, 17 predicted proteins | sample June2015DPH_20_5_FD_88972 | JGI IMG/M metagenome (GOLD analysis project Ga0116136, IMG submission 88972) | Peatland microbial communities from SPRUCE experiment site at the Marcell Experimental Forest, Minnesota, USA - June2015DPH_20_40 | ecosystem: Environmental > Terrestrial > Soil > Wetlands... | reverse complement strand
GATTGGTGCTGCCCGCAACTGCCTCGACCGGCTTTCCAATCGCCTCACCAAAATCGCCACCGAAACGCGCAAACTCGGCACACCCTGAGAATGGGCAGAGATTGGCCGGTTAAACGGGCGCACTCGGAAAGTACTCGCCTATTGAGGCGTAGCGGGTCCGGTCGCGGTTCCGATTTTGGCCTCTCGACGGCATCGGAGAGCAAGGGCGGCAGGCGGCAAATTTTGTTCTTGTAGACGGCGATTGCAGCCTCCGCACAACCCAAACAGGATTGGGCCTGAGAAACGCCCTTCCCGGAAAGTGGGACGACTGCACTTTGAATGGGGGCCAGACTCCCATCGGCCTTGGCATCACTAGCGAGTCGCCTTGTGTTTAGCAACGAACCATCCTCACCCATGAAATCTGCGACCAGCCGGGACGACTCAGGCAACTGCCGTGGCTGGAGACGCTGCGCCACAAGCACATCAGCGCCTGTCGGGCGACCTGACCCCGGTCTTCTTGCCCCATTTGGGCCCTGGTCCAAAAGGTTAAAATCCGCCGCCTTGGGCTGCCGCTGCATGTTGGTGATTTAGCAGGGATAAGAAATCTCAAGAAATTGGTGAAAGCGGAATTTTGGGTAGTCCCTAGACTACAGTCAATTGACCAACTTCCTGTCATCGCACTCAGCCCGTCAGGTGCAGGGTTATCGCCAACACACGGGTCGAGCGCGGACGACGGAGCATTTGGAAACCAGAGGAACCTGTGAATCCGCTGGGCTTCGGACAAGGGCAGCGGAAAATAGCCCATGCGTATACGGCCGGACCAGCGCATCGGTATTTCCTTTGTCAAGCTTCAAGTTCTAGTTTTTGAGCGATTCTTCAGTCCTGGGGATGGATGCCCTCGATTAAGTTGCCGCGCGGCCTCAACACCCGCAGCGTTTCGCCCTGCGCGAGCCCGCGTGCCTAGACTCGCACTGAGAACCAACCTGCAGCATTGTATGTGGAGGAGGTCAGAGGTATATTAGCCATTGGCTGCGAAATCAAAATAGGAATCCTGGGTAATTCGTTCCGACTTCGAAGAACAGCGGGAAAGGCGAAGCCCAGAGTTCCCAGGGGGAAGCAATCTCGGTTCGACCCGCCGAGGGGTAGCGTGCCCTGGCGAGGCGGAGCGCCCGCAGGTGGTTGGAAACAGAATGGCCGGAAGGCCGAGTGCGTGAATCAGGGAGACCTGTCCACAAGTGGAACAGGCGTTGGAGACGACACTGGCGGAAGTGCCTTCGGGCTAAACTCGCCGGAACCACCGCGACCAGCGAAACTGGCCTTGAACCATTGAACACCGTACTCGCCATGTTGACGACCCCCCAACGGGGTGCTGGGCAACCGAGTTGCCCAGGCGGGGTCCGGAGCGCTCTCTCCGCAACGCTCGGGCTCCGATCGGTCAATCCTCTTGAAGGTAACACCACCGACAGGAGAACCGGATGAGGGAGAACTGCCCGTCCGGTTCGGAGGGAGGGGGGACCGGGACCACTCGATCCTTCCTACCCCTATCCGGCTGCCCCCTAAGAGCGTCCAAGCGTGGTGAGAGACCCGGTATAACAGTGCTTCCCGCCAGGCGGCGCAACCCTTCGGGCAAAGGGGAAACCTCATTGGGCGGTTTGTGATGATCGGGAACGAACTCGGTCGATAACACCTGAGGATGCACAAGTGGACGAAGAGCTTTTAAAGCAGCAAGTCCAAGAAAAGTTGAGCGCGATGGGGGGAGCCGAAATCATTGTCGGCATCCCCAGTTACAACAACGCGGACACCATCGGGCACGTGGTGCGCGCGGCGCAGGAAGGTTTGCAGAAATACTTCCCGGCTCGCAGGGCGCTGATCGTCAACTCGGACGGTGGCTCAAAAGATGGAACAGTGCAGGCCATCGACCAGGCGCACCTGAATACACAGATGATCCTTTCGGTGAGCCACCCGCTTTACCCTGTGCACCACCTTACGACCCCCTACCACGGATTGCCCGGCAGGGGGAGCGCCTTCCAGACGCTGCTCCGCATCGCAGAACTTGCTCAGGCCCAGGCCCTCGCGCTGGTTGATGCCGATTTGCGAAGCCTGACTCCGGAATGGTTCGATCTGCTGCTGCGACCAGTTTTGGATCGGGAGTTTGACTACGTGGCCCCGTATTATAAGCGCCACAAATTCGACGGGACGATCACGAATAGCATCGTGTATCCACTCACGCGCGCGCTCTATGGCCGCCGGGTTCGCCAACCGATTGGAGGTGAATTCGGAATTTCAGGCCGCCTGGCGTCACGCTTCCTCCGGGGGGGAGTGTGGAGTACCGACGTCGCCCAGTATGGGATTGACATTTGGATGACGACCACCGCCATCGCGGAGAACTACAAGGTCTGCCAATGCTATTTGGGCGCCAAGCTCCACGGCTCGAAGGACCCAGGCCCCGACCTGGGGAGCATGCTCATGCAGGTGGTCGGCTCGGTGTTCGGGCTCATGGAAACCTACGACTCCGTGTGGCGCAATGTTCTGGGCTCACTGCCGGCGCCCCTGTTAGGGGTTCCTTTTGAGGTGGGGGTGGAGCCGGCACCGATTAATCTCGGGCGGATGTTCGCTTCTTATCAGCAAGGGGTCCGCGATCTCTTGCCCGTGTACCAGAGCATTATCTCTCCCCGTCAACTTGAGGGCCTGAAGGCGGCTGCGGCGCTTCCGGAAGGCGAGTTCGCTCTTTCTGATGAACTTTGGGTAGCGGTCGTTTATGACTTTGCGCTGGGCTACCACCGGCGGGTCATTGACCGCGAGCATCTAGTAAGATCGCTAACGCCGCTTTACCTGGGCTGGGTGGCTTCCTTCGCGCGGCAAGCGGAGAACGAAACCGCCGCTCAGGTGGAAGTGCGGATCGAAAAACTCTGCCTGGTCTTTGAGCAATTTAAGCCCTACTTACTCAACCAGTGGCCGCTCCAGACCGGGGAAAAGAGGTCAGCGTCATGAAAGCATTTTGGACCCGGGCCATCTTGGCGCCATTGTACGATCTTGGCCAACACGCCCTGACGAGCCTTTCGAACCTGATCGGCATGCTGGTCCTCATCATATTCGGTTTGATTCTGGGCTGGATCGCCAAGGAGATTCTCTATCGCGTCCTGCGGGCTCTGCGTTTCGACCGGTTGTGCGATCGGTTAGGGGTGGGACAGGTGGTGGAACGGACCGGCATGGCTCGCTCAAGTTCCTACTTGGCGGGCCAGATTGTGCAAGGCCTGATCATCCTCGCCACGCTTCTGGCGGGCCTGAACGAGCTTGGCACACCCCTGACCCGGAATCTGGTGGACCGGTTCTTCCTCTACCTGCCCCACCTGCTGGCATCGCTCCTGGTGCTGATCGGGGGAGCGCTGGTGAGCCGGTTTCTTGGCCGCAGCGTGCTGATCGCGGCCGTCAACGCCCAGATGCCATCGGCACGTTTGCTTTCCGGACTGACCCGCTTCTTCGTCATGGCGCTGACGGTGGTCGCCGCCCTCGATGAACTGGGGATCAGCCGCACGACTATTATCGTCACCTTCGCGATTTTGTTTGGAGGGGTGGTAACTGCCGCCGCGATCGCGATTGGCCTGGGTGCGCGGGATCTCGCCCGCGACCTGCTACAATCGCAGTTCCGCCCGAAGGTGCGTCCGGAAGCGGAAGACCCGTTGCGGCACCTCTAGCCGGCGAAGCCACACGTCGACAAGGGGTGGCGAGAGAGCAGTAGTGAACTCACGTCGATGAGAATCAGCCTTCGCTTGATCATTTCGTTGATTCTGGGCGTGGCCTTGGTCACGCTGCTTTTCGCCTATTTCCAGGTGAAGGCGCAGAAGCGTGCCCTGAGAAACGACCTTCAAAATCGAGCGCAGTTGCTGGCCGATAGCCTGGTACAGAGTGTTGAACTCCTGCTGCAACATCACTCGCTGAAGGATCTGCAAGTTCTCGTGGACCGGCTTGGGAACCGGGAGCGGTTGGCGGGTGTGGTGGTTTACGACGCCCAGCAGCACCCCTTGGCCATGACTTTGGGGTTGGCCGGCGGCTTGGCCAACCCTCCCGACGTGGTGACCCAGGCGATTAGCCAGAACCAGAGCGTGGGTGAATTTTTCCTTCTGGGCAAGACGCCGATGTACATCTGTGTGGTTCCCCTGCATCTGGGTGAGCAGGTAACAGGAGCGCTGGCCATTTTCCACAACACAAGTTTTATTGATACCCAGGGCACCCGGCTCTGGCGTACTACCTTCCTCGGGGTCCTCGTCCAGACCCTCTTTATTGCCCTGGCTACGCTTCTCATCATCCGCTGGAGTTTTATTGGGCCCATTGCCAAAACCGCACAATGGATACACGAGCTCCGTGCGGGGAGGCCGATGGAGAGTCGCAGTCTACCCGCAGCGGATGTATTTAAGCGCCTGGCACAAGAGGTGACGCATTTGGCGAAGAGTTTGAAGACGGCGCGCGAGGCGGCCGAGGAAGAGGCGCGCCTGCGGGCCGCGGGGGAATCGCTCTGGACGCCGGAACGGCTGCGCTTGCATGTCCAAACAACACTCCGGGCAAGGCGCTTGTTCGTGGCCTCCAATCGCGAGCCGTATATGCACATGCGGCGCGGGAAGGAAGTGGCAGTGATTGTCCCCGCCAGCGGTCTCGTCACTGCGCTCGAACCGATTCTCCGCGCCTGCGAGGGAACCTGGGTGGCCCACGGGGCCGGCGATGCGGACCACGAAGCCGTGACGGAGCACGACCGTCTGCGTGTGCCTCCCGACGAACCCCAATACACGCTGCGCCGCGTCTGGCTGACCAAGGAGGAAGAAGAAGGCTACTACTATGGCTTTGCCAACGAGGGGCTGTGGCCCCTCTGTCACATCGCCCACACGCGCCCCACGTTCCGGGCTTCAGACTGGGAATACTATCAACAGGCGAACCGCAAATTTGCAGATGCTCTGCTGGAGGAAATGGCAGGAACAGTAGAGCCCGTGGTACTTGCCCAGGATTATCACTTTGCCTTGTTGCCCCGCCTCCTCAAAGAGCGGCGCCCGGATGCTCGCGTGGCCATCTTCTGGCACATTCCCTGGCCGAACCCGCAGGCCTTCGCAATTTGTCCGTGGCAGCGCGACCTGCTCGAAGGATTACTGGGGGCCGATCTCGTCGGCTTTCATATCCAAGCCCACTGCAACTACTTTCTGGAAACGGTGGAGGGCTCGCTGGAGGCGCGCGTGGATCGGGAACACTTTATCGTCAACCGGCGCGACCATCTCACGCGGGTGCGGCCGTTTCCGATCAGCGTTGCCCTATCGGAATCCGCCAGCGATTCCCGAACCCCATCCGGGTCGGTCTATCTGGAACGCGCGGCATTGTTCAAGGAATTGGGCGTGGAAGCGACTTTCATGGGTCTTGGCGTGGACCGTATCGATTACACGAAGGGAATTCTGGAGCGTCTTCGAGGCATCGAACGCTTCCTGGAAGAATACCCCATCTATCAGGGGCAGTTTACGTTTGTGCAGATCGGCGCGCCCAGCCGCACGCACATTAAGTGCTACCAGGACCTGATGGGGGAAATTGAATCCGAGGTGGATCGAATCAACTGGCGCTTGCAGAAAGGCAATTGGCGCCCGATCGTTTTCGTCAAGCGTCACCACACGCACAGCGAGATCGAACAATATTATCGGGCCGCCGATCTGTGCCTGGTGACTTCTCTCCACGACGGCATGAACCTGGTGGCCAAGGAATTCGTTGCCGCGCGACAGGACGAGGGGGGCGTTCTCATCCTCAGCCCTTTTACCGGAGCGAGCGGTGAGTTGCGCGACGCCCTGGTGGTGAACCCTTACGACGTCGAGCAGTTAGCTGAGGCCATTCGCTTCGGGCTGGAAATGGATCCCGAAGAAAAAAAGGCGCGGATGCGGCGCATGCGGCAAGTGATCCGGGAATTCAATATTTACCGGTGGGCGGCGGACTTGATCAAGGAACTCGCGGAAATTCGTCTCGATTCGCCGTCACTGGTAACCGATCGCCAGCAGGACCGATAAGGGACCTCTGCCCGGAAAGCTTGCAAAGGGTGCAGGGAAAAGGGGAAGCGTCTGCTTGTGAACAACCGCCAGGGTGAGAGGAAAAACGCGACGGGGGAAATCAGGAAGGGCCGCGGGACATCGTCGCGCGTGCGCGGCGGACGCGGAGCACGCCATCTCTTCGACTGCTGGCCGCAGGTTGTCCGCTCGCTCCATTCGGCCCCGGGCTTTGCATTATTTGTGGATTTCGACGGCACCCTGGTCCCCCTTCGCGAGCGGCCTACTGACGTGCCACCTTTGGACCCCTCATGGCGCGAAATTCTGCGCAGACTGGCAAGGTGCAAGCGCCTCACCTTTTATGTAATCAGTGGCCGCCGGCTGGCAGACCTTCGCAAGCTCGTCCCGGTTCCCGGCGTTCGCTTGCTCGGTTTGCACGGTTGGGAAGGGCGTGACGTCCCCCCTCTGGATAAAGAGCGCGGGCTTGTCCGCGAAGCCCGGCGACTCCTTCAGCAACGTCTTTCCAAGATCCCGCAAATCTGGTTGGAGGACAAAGGCCTTGGCCTCGCCGTTCACTACCGCGGCGCGGCGCCATGGTCAGTTCGGCTGGCGCGCCCGATTGTCCTGGATGTCGCCAAAACTCTCGGACCTCACATTCACATCGTCCGAGGCGACAAGGTGTGGGAGATTCTCCCCCATCAAATCGACGGGAAGGGTTCGGCGATCCGTGCCCTTCTCTCCCAAGAGCCTCCCAGCACGCTCCCGATAATTGTGGGTGACGACCAAACAGACGAGCGCGCCTTCGCCGTCCTGCCCCGTGGACTGACCGTCCGCGTGGGGAAGAATCTCCGGACGCGGGCTCGGTATCTTTTACGTGATCCCGAAGAAGTGAACGTATTCCTCCAGAAATTAGAGGTAGAAATCGTATGAAAGTTGCGGAACATCCCTTTCATTTTGTCACCGCGTCGTACCTGACGCGAATTGGCAACCATAAGGCCAGCACCCTCGCGGAACTGTCGGAAGGCTTGGAGCTTTGCAGCGACGCATCTATCTTCTACCATACCTTTCAAACCCTGAGCCGTCATCATTTCCTCACTGAAGGCTTCTCGAATGACTTTGCCCAGTGGGTCCTGGCCGCGTGCAACCGGGCGGAGTTGGCGGAACAGTTGGCGGGACTCGACATCCGCGACTATCTTTCCCTTGCCGAACTTCGCCGCGACCTTCTTCGCAACGTGTCGGAATATTGCGCCAGCAACCTGCAGCTTGCTCAGCAACAAGCTTTCGAACCCTTTTATTTCTGTGCGGCCATCGAAGTGGCGGTTCCGTGGGGTGTTGAAGCGCACACTCTGGAGGAATTTCGAGCGGGCTTGGAAAAGTTGAGCCACGCGTCCTTCCACTACCATTTCATCGCCTCCCGCCTGCGCTTACACCTGGGGACGAACGACTTTTCGAACTGGCTGGCTAGCAGCCTGGGTCTCAGCGTCCTGGCGCAACGCGTCAATCGCGTGGACATCTACACCAACACGCTTGACAGCGCTCGAGCAAAGCTTATCAAGCTGGCGGACGAGGAGCTAACTCGATGAGCAGCGGCATGCCGATTCCGCGTCTGATCCATCTTGACGATTACAGGGCCGTGCTCGGCGATCCGGAAGTGGCGGAGTTGCGAGCGCTGGCTGCTCCCCTTCAAGGCCGTACCGTGCAAATGGTCAATTCGACGGCCGTGGGCGGCGGTGTTGCGGAAATCCTGACCCGCCTGGTCCCGATTCTCCAGGAGTTGGGCCTGGCAATCCGTTGGGACGTCATCACCGGAGGAAACGACTTCTTCGAGATAACGAAGGCGTTCCACAACGCTCTGCATGGAGGCCCCTATGACATGCCGCCGGAGAGCTTTGAAATCTTCCTCGCGTACAACGAGCAGAACCTTGCTCGCCTCCAGATGGAAGGTGAGCTGACCGTCATCCACGATCCCCAGCCCGTTGCCCTTATCAAAGCTCGCCGCCAGGGGTCCGGACATTGGATTTGGCGCTGCCATATCGACCTCTCGCGGCCGAATCCGACGGTGTGGCAGTTCCTGGAGCCCTGGGTCAATCGTTACGACGGCGCTATCTTCTCTTCCCCGGAGTTCTCACGCCAGCTCTCCATCCCACAATATCTCTTCTACCCCAGCATCGATCCCTTGGCGGAAAAAAACCGTGAACTGGAGCCGGAATTCGTTCGCGGAATCCTCGAGCGTTTCAATATCGATCCCACCCGCCCCGTCCTGACCCAGATTTCGCGCTTTGACCGCCTGAAGGACCCCGTGGGGGTCGTGCGTGCCTATCAAATTGTGAAGCGCTACTTTGATTGCCAATTGGTTCTGGCGGGAGGGGGTGCCAGTGACGACCCGGAGGGCGCGGCAGTTCTCGCCGAGGTCCGGGAAGCCGCCGCAGGCGACAACGACATTCACATCCTCGATTTGCCTCCTTGGAGCGCCACGGAAATCAACGCGCTGCAACGCGGGTCCACGATCGTCATTCAGAAAAGTTTGCGGGAAGGGTTTGGGCTGACCGTAACGGAGGGGCTCTGGAAGAAGAAACCCGTCGTCGCCTCCGCCGTGGGCGGCATTCCCACTCAGGTAATTCACAAACAAACGGGCCTGCTCGCGCATTCGGTTGAAGGTACGGCCTACCAGATCCGCTTTCTGCTCTCCAACCCGGCGATCGCTACGAGGCTCGGGGAGCAAGGTCACGAACATGTCCGCGAGCATTTCCTGATCACAAGCAGCGCAAAGCGATACTTGACTCTGTTCCTGAACCATCTGGTAACTGCTTGATGCCTCGGCGCAGGTCATTCCTTCGACGCAGAGTTTTTCTGGAGGCTTCCACTCGCGAATCCCCGCCACACGCGAAGGGGGATTTCCGCTGGGATAACGGTGGGCTGGCCGGGATTCCTCACTAGGCCGAGCGGTTCTCGTCGGCCTTTGCCAGAGCGGGAATGACGTTAACACGAATTGTCTTGTCATCCACCTTGGCCACTGTGATGAGCACAGTGCGGCTGGCAAGAAGCGGCATGAGTTCGACGAACACAGGACCTCCTTTGTGGCACATGCGCTGACTTTCACCGGCGTCACGCGTGTTGTTAATTGGGAAGAAGATTGGTTAATGGGGACCGTGCAAGGCGGGTGGGAGCGATTACTGATGAATCTGCTTGCTGCTATGAGTTGGTTGTCACGCGACACAACGGAAAGTGCCGAAACAAGATCCAATAGTGTGCGGCGAGCAAGAAGCGGTGAAAAACTCACTGGGCGCAAAGCCGACTTTTCAGGCCAGATCCCGAATGTGCCGCACTCGTGTGAGAGGCGGCGACTTGCTTTGGGGCTGGCATCTTCAAGTTCACTGGTGATCGACGTCAATGGCGGGGTGTAACCTCCGAGTTTAACGATCCTGGCAGTACGCGGATAGCAGGGTGTTCTCAGTACCCATACTCAGACGATAGTTCGCCTTGCCGGTACGCTGTATACTGTTCCTGCGATGACCGTGACGAAGGCTTTAATCGTCGCCCTCTGCGCTCTGTTTGCCTTTAGGGAACTGAGTGCCCAGACATCTGCGTGGCAGCCATCGCCGGGACACACACAAGTGCCGATATGGCCCGGGGCTGTGCCTGATGCGCAGCCGGTAACAGGGCCGGAGACCTCTACGACGACAGAGAAGGACCACCTGGTTGCCGGTAAGCCGTGGACATACGTGGAACGAGTCTCGCGGCCGACGATGACGGTCTACTCGCCAGCGGGCAAGAATACGGGGGCTGCGGCAGTGGTATTTCCCGGCGGCGGGTATTGGATTCTAGCTATCGATCTTGAAGGAACGGAGGTGTGTGACTGGCTGACCGCAAAGGGGATCACGTGTGTTCTGTTGAAATACCGCGTGCCGGGCAATGGAATAGAGCCGAGATCAGGGCCGTATCCGAAATCACCGATGGCCTTGGAAGATGCGCAGAGGGCGGTGGCGCTGGTACGCTTCCATGCCGCGGAGTGGCATATAAATCCGCACAAAATTGGAGTGCTCGGGTTTTCGGCAGGCGGGCACCTAGTGGCGGCGATCAGCACGCATTTTGAGCACCGTTTGTACCCGGCTGTCGATGCGGCCGATAAAACAAGTTGCCGCCCGGATTTCGCGGTGGCTATCTATCCGGGACATCTCTCCCTTGCCGATAACAGTTTCGCGTTGAATCCGGACATTGCTGCTCATATTACCCGCGAGACGCCGCCTACGTTTCTGCTGCAGAACGAGGATGACCACGTGGACCGTGTAGAGGACTCGCTAAGTTACTATGCTGCCCTGAAAAAGGCTGGGGTTCCCGTAGAGATGCATTTGTATGCACAGGGCGGGCACGCTTTTGGGCTCCGACGTACGAAGGTTCCCGTGACCGCATGGCCTCAGCTGGTTGAGACGTGGCTGGGATCGATCGGGATGGTCCCGGAGTAGCTGCTCTGGACCGCAAAGGACAAAGTGGGCCTTCCGGCTGATTCCGACCGAGCAACTTCAGTACTGAGTGGGCTTGTGTCCACGCGTTGTGACCGAATCACGCCACTCGGAAACTATCCTCTAATTCCGGTTGGGCCGCCCTCCGGACTCCGCCTGGGAGACGCCCTTCCCACGCCGGAACCCAGCCAAACGCCAGGATTGTCGATGGGAAGCCGACTTTTCAGGCGGAATCCCCAAAAGCGCCGGAACTATCTGCACGGCCACAACTTGCAGTGAGACGAGCGAGTAGATCCTTCTGTGACCACTTGCTTTGTTATCCTACTGCCTTGGGGTTTGAACCCCGCCCTTCCGGTGACCCAGCTCAAAACGCTAGAGCGTGGTGAGAAATCCAGGCCAGAGGTCTACGCAGAAAGCCCCAAGGTGCAACGTGCCGAGGGAGAGTGAGAGTTTTTTGCAAGAGATATGGGCAGGGGTGGTTACAAGAACGATGCCCGTGAGCACCGCCACGACGAAAGCACCTTATGGGGTAAAAGCCCCCCCGCGTTAGAAGTGTAAACGGACCGAAAACTGGATTTCGCGGCCGTAGTTGTCGAGTGCCATCCAGTTGCTCAGGCCCCCCCACGCTGCCGCATTGGGTCACCCCACAAACATTGGGGTCGCTGGGGATGAACGTGTTCGTCAGGTTGTACAGCTCCATGCGGAACTCGAGGTTATAGCGCTCGGTGATCTTGAAGGACTTCACAAAAGTGGAGTCAAGGTCCCAATAGCGCGGCCCGCGCATGCCCTCGTAGTAGAACGGTGAGGTCATCATAGTATAGGGGGGCGCGGTCGTCAAACAATTCGGGTTGAACCAATACCCGGCTGGAATATTCTGCGTCGGATCGCGGACACACGGGTCCTGATTGTCGCGGGTGTCGCGTGCACGATCGAATTCATTGCGGACAAGATTCCCTGGGTGGACAGTGCCTGGGATTCCATTCATACCTTTATCCGCCCGATCGGAGCCGCTTTGTTGACTTCATTATTGTTCTCGAACTTGGAGCCCGTGTATCAGGTGTTGTTGTTCCTGCTGGCTGGTGGCGTGGCCTTGTCCGGGCACTCCGCGAAAGCCGCGACGCGGCTGGCGGTAAATCACAGTCCGGCGCCGTTCAGCAACATCGCTTTGAGTCTAGTCGAGGACACATTTGTGGCCGGCGGTCTCTACATGCTGGTGAAGCATCCGTGGATCATGGCGGGCATTGTGCTGGCTTTCCTTGCACTATTTGCCTGGCTCGCCCCACGAATCTACCGCGCCTTGCGAGCGGGGTGGAGGGCGTTCGGCGCGTTGCTGCCAAGGAGCCGCCCGTTGCAGCCACCACCTGTGGCTTGATGGCGGAGCCCATGCCCCGGAAGGCCGAACCGAAGATACCCGGATCGTGGCCGCGGCTTGGCGAAGCTGGACATAGACGTGCATCCTGGCCCCTCTCCACTGCCGGAGGCAGACATCCCTCCTCCTTTGAAGACGGGCCGAATTGCACCTCACTGGTTCTTAGCGAATCGCAGCGATTAGCGGGTCTAGCAGCCCACATGGACCCGCGTGGTCTTCTTTGCTTCCATCTTGATCTTCTCTTCCAGCTCTTGGTTCCCGGCAGCTGAAACAACCTTCACGGTATACTCGCCGGGATTGAGTAGCAGACCTTGGCCGATTTTGTTGAATTCGCCCACGTGGCCCATGAACTTGTCGTTCACGAATACAGCATCAAACTTGCAGCTTCCACCTTGAATCTGAAGTGTGCCGTAAGGAGGGGGAACAACGACCCCCGGCTGCAGCGATTGGGAAAGAGTGGTTGTCTTGCCTGCCTCGATGTTCACCTTTGTAGAAAAGTCTAGGTATCGGGGATCCCTCAATGTGATCTCGTGTTCGCCCGCTGGAACTGAATACACAAGTACGGAGCCAAGGTTGGCCGCCGGTCCTACATATTTGTCATCTACGAACACACCGGCGACGCGGGGGTGGGCCTTCACTTTTAGGCATCCAAATCCGTTATCTTGCGCCTGCAGAAACAGGCCGCCCAATAACAGTCCTAGGCAGGACCCAAGGATCAGAACACCTATGGCTTTTCTATGGGTTCTCATAAAGCCTCCCGTTTTCTTAGAGTTCACGTCCCAGAAACTACACTAACGCGGTGCGCACCGAAATGCAACGAAAATGCATCTCTAAGGCTAACACCAGCTTCTTACGGCTGGTCGAACTTCAAGGCAGATGTCCTAAAAGCGTTGAAGAGTTATTACGGCCAGAGTGCCGTGGCTGAAGGTAACAAATCAATTAAGATAAAAGGCGGAAAGGGTCGCTTGCCGGCAGATGTAGTAGTCTGCGCGCAATTCAGGCCCTACAAAACTGTGAGCCACCACGATTATGTCGACTCAAACCTCTTTTGGCTCCGTCCGTATCTACGAATGCCGCCGCGAAAAATCCGTCACACGTGCAGAACTGAACAACTGAGTTTTTGCACGAGTGCAGGTGTGCACAATTGAGTTGTGCACACGTGAAGTTCTGCACAAACTGACGGGGAAACGATCGCGCAATTCTCTGTCGATGTCCTCGCTCAAACGACTACTTCGTTCCTTCAGACCGCCGTTGACGAATCGGAGAATCCATCATTATATCATCGCATCGCCCGGGAGCAACGCGTCTGGGGAGTGCCTGTCCGGGGAGTGCCCAATGTGGAAGGTTCGACCTGATAAAACGCCCTACCCGGAAAATAGGACTACAGCACTTTGAAAATGGACCATAATATGTGTCGCGTCCACCTAACCCTTCGTGTAACCCCCGCCATGGAAGCGGGATTGACGGACCATGTGTGGAGCATCGAAGAACTCTTGCGGGAAGGTCGGAACGCCTCAGAGGAAGCGGCAGCATGAGAAAAATGAAGCCTCACGTCCAAAAAGATGGCTACGTCGATTACTACGAGTGCTCAAAGTGCGGCTGGGCATACCCGTGCCCCAGATTCGTAAGTAAAGCTGACTCCGGATTGACAAACCAGCAGAGGGCGAGAATAGAGTTTAATGTGCATCTTTGCAAACCTGTAACTCAGGCAGCTCGCATCAAGGGATTTTAGGACACTACCCACGCTTTATGGGACTGGCAACAATGCCGGTTCCCTTGTCTCAATTAATTGCCCTCGACACCGAGGAATCCACACGCCGGTTGCACATCGTCACACGCGGAAGCGGGAGCGGATGCTTTTCCGCACGGCGGGGCTAACACGTATAAACCACTCCCCAACCTCAGCAGAGGCTTCTAGAAGCATGTTCAAAATGGCCCTTGCAATCCGGAGGCAGCCCCCCAAGACGTTCACGCCCAGCCAGACCACCAAACACTGCACCGACCTTGCTAGGTCTTGAAGTTGGAAGCTGAGGCGGTAGTGTGGCCCCTCCGTACGATACCTCATCAGGACCGTCCCTGCATAAAACGAGAGCGGGGAACCGCTTCCGGCTCCCCGTCTCAGGTGTTCGTCGTTTCCGCCGTGGCAGCGTCCGCGGGGCGTTGCCAAGGTGCGCACCGCAAGAGCGGTGTAGTCATTCGACGATCATATGTATGCCAGGTGGAGTCATACCTCCTCCCGTAAGCATGTTCCCTTCATACTCACCTGCGCGACAAATAGCAACCCACTAAAGTACCAGTACCCTCGGGAGGACCCCGCCCCGTGCCTCAGTCCGGCAGTGCCTGGGCTCACGTCAGCATCTCAGCTTCGAGAGTCCTGTCGTTCCTTGTAGTCCCTACACCACCTGGTCCAGGGCATCGCTGCTACGCGCCCCTCGTCTCAAGCTTTGGCGGGTGAGGGATCTCTTTCTGCCCCACGCGGCAAGTCGCCATACCTTGCGACTGCTTCTCCCGCCAAATGTCGTGCCTATCAGAATGAATCGTTGCCCCCAACGAGGCGTCCCTGTGGCCTGACAGGAGTTCCACCTCTACAACTCGAGCCTGGCGCCTGCACACGGTTGTTTGCCCTCCCTTCTTCACTCGCCTTTGCCCATGTGCCTAACCATGTCGCGAGCCAAGGACACCAGCAACGACCTATCTTCGGAGGCCATTTGGCGAAAGAGTCCTAGCAGCGACCGCTCTTGAGCCTGGACAGGAATGTGTTCCGGGAGCTTGGGAGCTTCTGGCTTCCCGTCCCCAACAAAGAAAAGTTGGTATAGCTCAACCTCCAGGGCTTTCGCCCATCTCTCTAGGACCGCGAGCGATGGGGTCACATGCCCATTTTCCACTTGGGAGATGCGAGTAGGGGCCAAACCAACCCGGTTTCTGAGGGCGTCCTGGGTCAGCCCCTTGGCCTCCCGCAGCTCATAAAGCCGTTTACCAATCTCCATCCGCTCCCCCTAGTCCTTTTGGCTTGTGTCCAGTGGCACCGTGAAGATGAAGAGCAGAAAGGCCACGAGCGCCACGACAAACGAGAGCCCGAAAAACGCCAGAAGGAATATGACGACGTACCGACCGAGAACGACTTTGAAAAGGAGACCCAATAAGGCCAAGACCAACAACCCTGCGATCATCAATGCTACGGAGAAGAGACTTCTCATCGAACGCCGCCCGGCACCTACCTATTCGATCTGGCCAGCCTGCTGAAGGGTTGATGAATCCGCGCTCGTCTATTGCAACTACGTGGCCCGGTTGTCCGGCAGAGTTCTCATAGCGGCCACGACTGCGAGTCTTACACCGGCATGATTTTGCGGGCGTTGAATTTGCGCACGCTTCACCCTCTCCGGCACAGCGGATTGGCGGCGCGGCTCAGTTCTAGCCCGACTTTACCGAGTTAGCGGGTCGAAATCAACCTATCTCGCGTAG
>Ga0116136_1000930_pt1 | contig 15801 bp, 11 predicted proteins | sample June2015DPH_20_5_FD_88972 | JGI IMG/M metagenome (GOLD analysis project Ga0116136, IMG submission 88972) | Peatland microbial communities from SPRUCE experiment site at the Marcell Experimental Forest, Minnesota, USA - June2015DPH_20_40 | ecosystem: Environmental > Terrestrial > Soil > Wetlands... | reverse complement strand
GTTACTAGAGAGCGTTTACAGCAAAGAAGAAAAGCAGTCGCCAACTGAGGTTTATCGGGAATTTAACAATATAATGCGGCTCAGTGGTCGTGAGCAGGTTTCGCATAAGACGCTTTCCGTGCTTGTCGCTGAATTAGAGTTATATGGTTTCGTCGAGGTAGAGCGAAAAGGACGTGGCAGGGGCCGAGGCGTCGATTTTTATATTTATCCGACTGGCTCAGTCGAACGAAAGGCGTTATTGGATGCACTAAAAGATTTAGTCGTATAACACGCAGCAGCTCAAACTAAGATGAGCCCGCCAAGAAAAAGGAGACACCAGTTATGCGGCATAACAAAAGCGGTGGAAAAAAGAAAGAAAAATAGAAGCTTGGCCTATTTTGGTCTCGGCACTCTCAACGCTTGGCAAATAGCATACGCCGTGAACTCACTGATCTCCTTGTGCCGTGGAATCGACGCGACCTGCTTGTTTGCAGGGTTGTAATAAAGCGTATGTCTACCTCCTTCCCGATAGAGGAGACATCCATGCGCTTCGAGGTGCTGGATGAACTTCCGCCGTTTCATCTGGCGATGGCTAATTCTTTACGGGTGATTTCTATGCCTGAGAGGCCGCTATCAGCCAGTTCTTTCTCGCTTAACTCCCGGTTGGCTTCCAAAATGAGTTCAATAGCTTCAATGAGGTTGTCTTGAGCCTCTTCAAGCGTCCTCCCCTGGGTGACGGCACCAGGAAGTTCTTCAGCGTAGGCTGTGTAGCAGTCACCTGATTTAACGAAGACGCCAGTAAATATGCATGACTTCGCCACGTAAATCTCCTCAGCTTTACTTATGTTCTCCACTTATAAAGAAACCACGTGCTTGGGCAGCAGTTGTCGAGTTATGCAGCAGGAGCTTACGAATGCAAGGGGTGTCGCGCATAGCAAAGAGGCCACAGTTTTGAGCTCATGCAAGACAAGGAAATCCTTCAGAAGCAGCTCGAACTCGTGACACTGCGGCTACAGGCGCCTAAAGGTTGGTTTTTGGGCTCGGTTGTTTGGTGGTGGGAGAAAGAAGGAAGAGTAGTAGCCGTCGCTAACCCTCTGGCGTAGTAACACTGTTTTGATTTTACCTCCAATGATCTTGGTGCAAGCTGCTTTGTGAGCTTTCACTCCATGGCTTCTTGGGTCGGGTCGTGAACGGAGCCCTACACGTGCTTGAAATCGAAAAAAGAAATAACGAGATAGGAGAGGGGGGGAGGTTATACCCCTTTTCCAACGCTTGAACGAGTGACACCCGCTTAGGATGCTATGCAAGCCTCGTTTGCAGGTCAACGACTACTGTGAATTGATTAAAGTCATACGGCACCAAACAAGCCCCAGAGGATGGGTCACCAAGACCTATCATAACTTGAAATCCTACGTGTGTGCCTTGCGGGTCGTTCGAGTTGGATGCATAGTTACAGCCGCCGCTTATATTGCTAAAATCATAGCCTTGCTTCACGTACAGGTCCCTAAGTTGCGCCCCCCGCTCTAGCGTCTCATTTTTGCTCTTCGTTACTTCTATGGTAAAGTTGTGTTCCAAAGGAGTAATGTGTGAACTGTTATTATCCTTAACTACGCCTGTGTATACGTCATTTCCGTATTGATTCGTGCTTTTGGTGAATGGTTTTACGATATCGTAACCTGCAGACGCGTAACTATCGGTAAGGGTTTTGCCTGAGGGGCTTTGTGTTTGAGTTGATGATTGGTTATTAGTGGTAACGGTGCAACCGGCAACGGACAAAGCTGCAACTATGAGCAAGAGGAGAACAACTATCGCAGTTATCGGTTTCAATTGCATACGCTTAGCAAAGATACGAACAGTGACTTAACAATTCCTACTCTTTTTTCAGAAAGAGCAACGCCCCGCCAATGAAAAATAACATAGCTGGAAGTATCGTCCCCCAGAAGCCCCAGAAACAACAGGTCAAAATACCAACGCCGGCGAGAATAATTAATGACGCTCTAACCACCTTTTCCTCAGTTATTCCGAACCCAGCGATTAGACCGATTATCGAGAAAATAATTGTTCCCATGCTGCCGGCTATAAATGCCAGCGCTAGCCTCGTTGAGTCATAACTACTAAGCTGCAAAGTTAGGAACTCATTAACATTGATACCAATTTGGAGTGTGCCTAAGAGAATTCCAAGTATAGCGCCAACAAGAACAAACCAAAAAACAGGACCAAGACGTGAGCGAAGCGTAAGCGGAGGTGTGGGGGCCTGAGGTGCTTTATTACTTTCTTGCATCATTGTAAGCGCAGCATCAAGCGGCTTCCCACAGTTCGCACAGAACTTGTCCTCTGGGGAAGCACCCCCCATTGTTTACAATAGTTAGCAGCCACAATACCACCTTGACATTACACTTATGCGAGAGGCGAATGTTGGCTTAACCATTCCTATTCTTTTTTTTCACTTTCAGCACGGTCTCGCCGTGGGGTTATCACCCGTCAAGCAGATTCACCTGCGTGCAAGCAATCCACTCTCGGACCGACACAGGCGACAAAAAACAGGCGTTCTACAAGCTCTTTGCTGCTTACATTCACACAATGCCGCTTGAAGAGCTAATAGAAAACGTTGAACGGGCCCGGCTAGATGCTAAACTACGGTATGTGGTGATATATGGAGCGGCCTGCAGCTACTGCCTTAGCAGGGCTGAACGGCTTGACGGGTCGTACCTTCGAACGTTTGCGCTTGAGCTAAAAGAACAACTTGCCCAGACTCTCGCCGCATTTGTCACATCGATTCTGACTCAGCCGCATGGGCGCCCAGACGTCGAAGAGGCTGCAGAGCCACCTCTTCGCCAGATCATTGAAGTGTTGCAGCAGGTCATGTGCACACATGACGCAGAAAAGCTTGCGATTTCTGTGCTCGAAATCTATGGAGATGGTTATCGCGAGGAGGGAAGTTCAAAGTGACGCGACCTTTTTTCCCCGCTTTTAGATGTTAATCGCGACTCCTTTTTGAGGACAGATGACGTTATCGTGGAAGTTCTGGAACACCTCAGGGTGCTGGGTATGCACAGGTATCAACACTTTTGGCTTTACAGTCTCGACAACGTCTCGTATCTCGTCGTAGTTCAGGTGTCCCGAAGCGTGGATTTGCGTGTGAGGATATAGCCCAAAGTGCGTCAGCCAGTTCTCAGCTTTCTTTAAATCAAGTTCCATTTCGATATCGAACGGCTCGCACACGCTCCGGATGTAACAGCTGCCTGCCTTGGGCTTGACGTCGATCAGCTCTTTCAGCTCGAAGAAGTCACAACGGAAGATGTATTCGTCTTGGTTCTCGCTGATATCTTGTGCCGTCACTGCGTTGGAGTGATCGAGGAACTCACGCTCCCAGTAGTCATAATCTTCACGCTGAATCTTTTCTGAGAATCGGTCGTCCTTATAAACGCCCCACGTTTTTCGCGGAATGTACACCCGGAGATAATCATCATCAATTCTCGGTGCAGCAATTCCGGAAGCCCTGAACAGTTCGAGCAGATACGCCTGCTTCAGGTTGATGACCAATGCCCTATCGGTTTGTTTTGCGACCTGAAAGAAGCTCTGCATGCGGTCGGTATCTCTCACCGGGAAATTCGCAACAACGAGGCCGTTAGTCTTATCAACGCGCTCTTTGGCGACTTCCTTGACTCGCTCTTCGCTGTCTGCTTGCGTCGAGTTCACTCGCGTACCTTCACAGATCATGGCAACCGGTTCAACTTCAGCTGCTCGTTCGACGAACCGTCTCGTCGCATCTCCTTTGTAGCTGTGGAACCGAAAGTCGCCCGTGTACACGACAGGCCCGGCACTAGTGTGCAGGATGTAGGCGGTAGCACCTTCGAGTGAGTGACTTACCGGCAGCGCTTCTGCTTCGATTTCCCCGACGGTGAATGCATTTTCGACGATGTTGTAAGAGCGCAGTTTCCTCGCCTTCTGGCCGTATAGCTTCGACTCGTCGCCTTTCTTGTTCACGTAGGTCTGAAAAGATTCTTTCAGCGAGATTAGCTCACACGTCCCGGTTGAACCCGTCTCATCCAGAGCTTGCATGATATCCCTGGCACCCTGCGTGTAATATAGCGGAATATCGTCCCTGAGGTAGTGGATGTACGAGCAATGATCCATGTGGGCGTGGCTCAGGAGGACGCCGTCGAAGCTCGGCTCTGGATCGGGTGGCAAGTTACAGTGAGAAAGATAATCGCAGCGATACAGCCCATTTAAATCAGGAAGCAAGCCAAATTCAAGGAGATCGATAATACCATTGCACTTGCGGGGCTGCATGAATTCGTCAAAAAACTGATTGGCGAGGCTGAAGCTCATGCCGAAGTCGAGGAAAACTCGCGTATCTTTATCCTCCAAAAGGATTTTGTTGCCTCCAATCTCGTTAACTCCACCGTAGCACGTGAAGGAAGTCACAAAGGTCAAAAATAGAGTAAGGTAGGAAAAAGGTTTCGACTTGAGTTTTTTATGTAAAAAGAGGACTATAAACTGATTATTGCCAATCAGACAAAGTTGTTGGCCCGACCCCGTTTTTGATATCGTGCTTTATACGCTCTTTGCCCGCTAGGAATCCATCCAGGAGCTGCTTCTCCTTGCTATCATTCACTAGCGTTTCGCTTATTGCTTGTGCGACGCGATAAAATGATTCATCCTTGCCAAAGTCACTCTCATTAAGTATGGTCAGCATTTCGTTGCGTTTGCCTGATGAGCCCCATAAGAGACAAGAATAGTGGAGTACGTCGATGAGCTCTCGTGAGCCTTCTAGCGATTCAACCGGCCGCATTTGAGGCCCGAGTACTCGAATAAATTCTCCCTCCTTTTGGATGAACCCTCTTTTGTCCCATTCTTGTGCAAGGTCAATAGCGCAAGATTGAGCTAACTTTCGGGCATCATCAAACTGCACCCTCGTCTCTCCATAATTCCAGCGCCAGAGCACATAAAAACGTGTGAGATTGGAGATCTTCCCACCGAATCCATTATGCAGTATTTGTGTTACAGCAAAATCAGTCACGATATTCCTTACATCATCTAGAAGGCGATCTGCGCGAATGACCTCACCTTCATAATCTATGATTTTTTCATATTTACCAAAAATCTCTATAGCAGAGCCAATGGCAGAAATGAAAAAGTCTGCGCCACTGAAGAGATCTTTCTCACTCATATCCCTCCCTATAATTCTTTTCACGCTTGGATCAAGTGGCTCTTTCTGCTCGTCCCATAGGTTCTGCAATTTCGTCTTCAAGTGTGCCTGTAGTTCTGATTTTACGTCGTTATAAAACGCTGTTTGGAAACGAGTAAGCTTGCGGGCGACTAAATAAGTTGATGAAGCAAGGGCAGCCGATTCGTGTGATCGCAGCCTTGATCTCATCTCAGTATTCAGAGACCATGAAGCCGTCACCACAAGTTTTGAATCCAACAAAGAATTAATGAGCGACTCCCACCCTTTTGTGGATTTGTGGGCATAAACAATAATGGCTATCCCGTCTGGTTTTAAAACTCGATAGATCTCTTGAAACGACCTGTTAAGCATTGTTTCAAATAGTGCCGTGCCCTCTTCAAAACCTCCCGGGCCATTTGAGTATGCAACTATCTCGTTTTTCTTTGGAGATAGTGGCGTGGAAAAGAGCTCCGGATAAAAATCTCCAATCGTTCTTTTCAGCCACACATAGAAAAAATCTGACAGATAGGAGTATGGTACATTGTCATAATACGGTGGATCTGTAAACACTGCATCAAAGAAATTATCAGGATACAGTAGTGCCATCGCCGATGACTGGGCAACATTTGCGGGTGATGCTCTCAGTTGAATGATATGTTCTACAGCACGACATAAATACAGAATTGAGTCGTTCCAATTTCCAGTACTTTCGCTAAATGGATTCACTTCGATATAATCCCAAATCATCGAAAGTGTTGGGCGTCCAAAGGTATGTGCAACTCCTTCTCTACCATTATGCCACACACATAACATAGAGTTGTAATCTGCTAAGCGATCTAATCCTAAAGCCAAATAGGTACTAATCGCTGTAGCATAACTCTCTCTATATCCTGAAGCTAGCATACTTGTGTGCGCTTGTCTAATCTTGTCGGCAAATGTAATGAGCGTCAGTTTTTGACGCGAATTAAAAAGATCTCCCCACGTTTCTAGGCCATAGTTTCTAACCGAAAAGGCTCTCTCAGCCCCTTGACCCCCTCCTTCAGGCGTTGGTTCGTCAGGTATGAAATCCATGTCGAACCGTGCAAGCAACTCTTGCCGCTTCCGATGCAGCGCATTCTCTAACCCGCTGAAGATGTTTGTATCTTCTTGTGTTGCTGTCCTATACTGCTTTCCGGAATGTCCGGCTTTATGTGTCACGACGGCAATCATTCTCTGCCGGGATTTTTTTTCTATAAACAAATTTCTCGTGACACTAGCCTCAATTGTTGAACCACAAAGTGGGCATGTAACGATAGCGCGCGAGACGGTGCCTCTTTCCGGCACAAAACCAGCCGGAAAAGAGAGGTAGCCCGTTCCTACAATCTTAAATTCGATTCTCTCGTTTTCGGTATCGATATCCGGGAATAACGCTATCTTCGTTTTACCTCTCTTAACAAGCCAGAAATGCCGCATTAATGGAATTTCTTGTTGGCAAGAGGGATTTTGACAAGGGATTGTGTGAGCCCATATGTATCCAACTGGAGTGGCGTTATCCTGATATTGAGGAAAGTAGTCACCTAACTCTTTCTTAGCTTCTTCTTGTACCCAATTCGCCCACTTCTTGATGTCATTTAACAGAGAATTTGTTTTGCTGTTCTGTAAAAAAGCGTCTTCGTTTAGGCCGTACTTTTGTGGATACTCAAGTATCGCCTTTTGAATGAGCACTGCAACCGGGTTTAGATCGCTGGCATACGTTTCACATCCTAGGGTGAGCGCCTCTAGTGGTATTGAACCCCCACCTGCAAACGGGTCTAAAACACGCGGAGGATTACCGTGAAAAGCAGCTAAAATGTCATTCCGAGCCTTTTCAATAAGCCCTTGGCTCACTGAATTCTCCCATTTTGCAAAATCGATGATGAACTTATGTTTCTCCTGTAGTTCATCTTGTGTTTCTGGAGTTGGTAAAAGCGCTGCATACGCCGTGGCACGCGATGCTGCAAGCGGCCGCCTTGCCCACCAGATATGGAGCGTCGATATGTGCCCTTGGCGAATACTCTTCTCCCGGGCTGACAGTATGCTTACCTCTTTTTGCGGAAAGTGCTCTTCGATTAAGCGCCCCGTCAAGTCGATACCTCTAATCCTGCTGGGCTTGCAAAGCCCGGTTAAGTTCTTCTAATCCAATTGCAAAGCGCCGTTCAATTTTTTCTTCCACGGCAAGTTGCTCGATCGGGTTTCGATAAATTAACAGAGATGGCGCAGCAGACGTGGCACTCATTACGACATAGAGATAGTACGCGTCCCCTAAACTACGTGCCTTAAAGACTTCATTCTGGGTCAACTCGACCGGGCCAGCTCCTGCTCTCGCCTTTACTTCAATGTAACGTAGATTTCCTTGGTCGTCAGCGGAGCGGATATCAAAACCGAGATTTTCGGCCGAAACGTCTTGAGGAGCACGTTCGTGTAAACGTTCGTAGTCCATCGCTGCTTCCATTCCTATCTGCTCGATTTCGTCATCTCGCTTCATGATTGGCACCTCCTTTATTCGGGTTGGAATTACCCGTATCACGCCGACAAACACCGGGGTGCTGATCGTGAGCACTCTCTCGCGCTCAATAAGTTCTTGTAATTCTGCGCGCGCAAGTTCGTAGCGATCTCTTTGCTCCCTTTTGTTATGAATGACAAGGTCTACGTTCTCTTCACGATCTTGGCGATCGTAAAGCTTTACAAGGTCGTTATCGAACTTATCGAGGAGATAATTGAGCGACTTAAGGCCGTAATCCTCTTTTATTGCTGACTGTCGTTCCCGCTCTAATAGCAGTTCACTCTTGTACTGCTCAAGCGCCGGAAGGAGTTGCTGGCGGGCCTTACGCTTCCGGGTTTCAATATCAGTAATGGTGCACTCATCAAGCACGCCTTCGGCAAGATCCCAAATAAAGGCAGGGTTCATCCCTCGTACCTTCGTAGCCGTTGCATCTACGTAGAGGGCAAAAAGCCGCTTGCCAGCCACATCTCCTTTACCATCTCGAATCTCGCCTTCATAAAACAGAATGGTGCCATCCATTTTGCTATCCGGATCTCTAAAAACCGCCCCTCGCTTTAGACTAGCCGACATGAATCGCTCTACCCACTCTAGCGCCGCTTCAAAGAGGGAGTGACCGAACGAGATGAACTCCGTATCGGGATTTTTAAATGCAACGTCGCGGTCGAATGTGGCTTTCGGATACGACTTCAACGTCGGCCCGAAACTCTTCACAAACCTGTCTTCTTGTGAGATCCGACGGATGCTTGACGGAACACTTTCAATTGATATGAACTCGTCTTTGCGTTCCCTGATCCGGCCATCGGCTGCTTCATATACCTTCTTGAAGAATGCTTCGGTGTATTCAGGTATGAGTCGGTGCTCGAGAGAGCGAGCTTTCATATCTTCGATCATAGAGTAGTTAATAAAATGAGTCGCGAGGCTCTCTCCGAGATTCTCTCTTACTTTGGCGATATAATCAACATCGACAGTAATGTCAATTTCAGCCAGGATATCGTCAATGTTCCGCGCATTTGCGGCCGCATCGAGGAGCAGTTGCGAAAGGTTTTTCCCATACAGTACCTCACTGAGCACATCAAACACCTTGTCACTTCCGAGAGCGGCCTTAATCTCATCCATCTTTTCAAACAGGCGACGTAACACCCTCCCCTCTCGAGTGTCCTCGGCAACCAAGTTGAAGACGAACACCTCTTTCGTTTGTCCATAACGGTGGATGCGCCCCATGCGCTGTTCGAGGCGGTTTGGGTTCCATGGGAGATCATAGTTAATCATAAGGTGACAGAACTGCAGGTTAATCCCTTCGCCCGCTGCTTCTGTAGCGACCATCACTTGTGTCTCTATCTTGAATACCTTCTCCGCACGGATACGATCCTCCAGTTTCATGCCTCCATGAATGGTATTGACAGTATAGCTCCACGAATGTATCCGGCGCTCAAGGTAGTCGAGGGTGTCGCGTGATTCAGTGAATATTAAGATCTTTTGATGGGGGAAATCTTCATTAAGCGTGTTTAGCGTCTTCTTGAGTTCGCGAATCTTGATTTCTTCCTCTCGTTCAATAATAGCTCTGGCTTTGCTCGCGAGTTCTTCAAGAGTTGCGATCTCTCGTTCGAGTTCTTGTCTATTCTCCGCTACGCTCAGCGTTTCCCAGATACTCTCGACCTCCCAAAGCTCCTCCTCGTTGAGATCGTCAACCGTATCCATATCAAAAATACGCTCACTAATCCGCGTCTTTGGCGGAGGTCCTTCGAGCAACTCTTTCAATCGGCTCGTTCTCCGCTCCAAAGATTTGAGGAGGGCGTAGGTACTCGAGGCAAGTCGGCGTTGGAGAATAACAAGAGCAAATGCAACATTTCTCTTTTTCTCACCGCTTAATGCTTTGTTATATTGGGTATTCACATACTTCGATAACTCGTTATAGAGCTCTTTCTCACTCGGCGAATCTGTGCCCAAATTGAAGGGAACCGTAAGCACCGTCCGCGGCAAAAAGAGCGGTTCACCAGCAAAGTTTTTGAGATCCTCCTTCACTCGGCGAATAAGCAAAGGGTTGTCACCACGAGTGATAGACTCTTGCAAGAGCTCATTTGTAGCAAAGAAGCCAGGCTGGAGGAGATCGAGAAACAGCCTGAAGTTTTCGGGGTCTCCTTTGTGTGGCGTAGCCGTCAAGAAGAGCAGATGCTCAGCTATTCTGGAGAGCTGTTCGCCTAGTTTGTAGCTATCTGTCTTCTTGAGCTTATCACCATAGCGATAAGCACTCATTTTATGGGCCTCATCAACGACGATCAGGTCGAAAGACGACGAAGCTAAAGAGGGCAGCACATCCTCGCGTTTGACAAAGTCGACAGAGGTGATGGTTTGTGCCTCACGCTCCCACACATTCTCACCATAAAATGCGTCTAGGATGTTGCGATCGACAACAGAGAACCGCTCCTGAAATCGGTCTTTCATTTCTCTGCGCCATTGATCCTTGAGGTGACCGGGCACAACAATAAGAATGCGAGTCGCCATGTGACGCAATTTCAGCTCCTTTATGATCAGGCCTGCCATGATGGTCTTTCCTGCTCCCGGATCATCAGCGATGAGGAAACGAATGCGGGGGAGTTTCAGAACATAACCGTATACGGCGTCTATTTGGTGGGGCAGCGGGTCTATTCTAGAGGTATTCATTGCCAGCAACGGATCGTAGAGCGACGCAAAGCGATAGCGCATAGCCTCAAGACTCAAAAAAGCGTGAAGGGGGGGTGCCTTACAATCAAGTTCAAGCTTCTGCGAAGTTAACAGTGCGTATTCATCGTGAGGAATCAGATCATCAACGTGCTGGCGAGAGGGCTGCATTACTCCAACTAGACGGACGTAGCCTTCAGACTCTTCTATCAGGTTTACTTCTACAGGCTCCGGCCACCTGGCACTCTGTACGATATCGCCGTTTTGGATCATCATTCCTCCTGTAGATCAATGCCCAGCTGTCTAAATGCTTCTCTTACTTTGTCGTCAAATTCTTGCTCTGAAATCTCACCGCCGTGCGCTTTGAGCGTGATATATATGTCGCTAAATCTCTCTTGCAGCAATCGCATTACAAACGTAATGTCTGATACGTGTCCCCGCGGAGGGATTGGAAAGCCTATGTTAATCTCGGTATGAACTGATGATCGACTAAATCCCTCCTCCTCAGAAGATAATGGCATCTGTTCAGGACTTCCCGGTCCAAATGAGCTTGACGTAGCTTCTCCCCACTGGTCAGTTTTCGGTGGGGCATCAGTGAGCGAGTCTTCTGTAATGCTAATTTCTGCTCGCATGATTACTTCTTTGTTGAGAAGGAGCGCGGGCACTTCTTCTTCAAAATACTTGCAGACCGGCCGTTCATCTTTTAGTTCACCCAAGCCGAACGTCCCACGCACGACACCCTCTGATATGCCGTCCTTCAGGACATCCTGGTCGTCAAACCGCAGTTCGCCGGGGGTTGTAAGGCTTGTAACATAGAGCTGCAAAGTTGGAACAAAATCCTTTTCCGAGAGATACTTTATTTTGATGACTTCCGGATCAATCTTGCCGAGTATCTCTTTTTCATCCTTTAAGCGGTGATAGACTTCTTGATTGATTCGACGCGATTCGCCATACGTGGGAATGCCGAGATCAATCTCTTTAAATTCGTCTTTCCCGGGGACGAAAAGCAGTCGGTAGTAACGGCGGAGCGCTTCGTTTGCATCTTCCTCACTTTTTCGGACTTGTTCTTTAGTCTCCGCTCTCTGCTCATCTGAAAGGTTGATCGTATGATCATCGTATATCGCACGATAAGCTAGATGACGTCTAAAGAGGTCGTAACTGCTGGCTTGTTCGGCTGATAATGGAGCGAGGAAGAATAGTGTGTTACGATTCACGCGTGGCGAAGCACCCTTGGTCCGCAAGACTTCGCGCTCATACTCATCATCAAGCGACTTAAGAACGACGAGTTTAAATCCCTCTGTGTCGGGAACATCCGCAGATTCTCGCGGCCAGATGTAGGTGGTTAAGGGTCCACTCGCCACGTTTTGTCTAAGCAGCTGGTTCACAAACTGTTCAACCTGCAACGATTGGAGATTTTCCATCTTAGTCAGCACAAGCTGATTGAGGTTTGGCTGGTTGGTAAAGTAGTACTTGTCATCTTCGTGCTGCAGGTGAGTCAACTTGCTTCGTAGCTGTTCTACCGCTTCAGCCACGACGCTCGCAGGATTGTCTATGGTCGTGGCGCTACGCTTGACTTCACGTAAATCAACTCCCTGTTCGATCCCGCCTGAAAATGAGTAAAGGAATATAGTCGTTGCAGCACGAGTACCTAAACGCATGCCTCGAAATGCATCGCCGAGCGCCACATCAATCCTCTTCGCTCCGGCGTCACTGCCGGTTATATCCATTGCAATGACGCTGTCAAACGGTTGGCCGATGTGTTTGACGAGTTCCCAGCGTATGGCCTGGTCATCGAGATCGAAATCTGCTAAACTAATGTAGGGAGTAGCTGTGTCTTTGAGAGAATAAATAACGAGAGAGAGAAGCCGTAGGACGCCTCTCGTTCGTTGAAACTCAGGGAAACTCCCCCATCGTTGGTAGAGAACGTCCACCACGTCGGGCAAAAAAGGATACGCCGTTTCAAATCGCTTTCTGTATTGAGATGCCTCAGACCCCGGGGGTAAGATGGCCTCCTTCAAGGCATAATCCACAAAACTGTTGATAACTTCTTCCGCGTTCTGCGTGCCAATGCTCGAAAAGAGTCGCTGCCTGATCACTTGCGCTATCTCATGGTCTTGTACTGGGGTGTAAATCCTCTCGACTCGGCCCGAAACCTCTTTAAGCTGCTTAAACAGTCTCTCCGCATCAGGCCCGTAATGTTCTGAGGCACTCGACGGGAGTGCAACCACCAACGCGACGCGCTCTAGTTTTCCGGGAACCTCGGTTAGCTCCTGCATAAAGGCAATCGTTTGGTCTGCAAGCGTGCCGCTCCCAACGGAAACGCCTGTCGCTTTGGTGACGTATTGAAGCACCTCATCCATCAATATCAATACCGGCTGGTGCTCTGCAATGAGGGCTCGAAGGGCATCTCCTCCAGGCGAGGTTAACCCATCGAATCGCTCGATCTTCCCCGTTAATTGCTTTTCAAGCACGCCCCACAGCGTGTCTGAAGGGCCTAAGGCAGTGCCCACAATTACCACTCGTTTAGCGCCCCACTGAGCGGCTTTGTGGTACATAGCTATCAGGGCGTGGGTTTTTCCGCCGCCAAAAGGCGTTTGAAGCTGGATTACCGGATCGCCACCTCTGCCAGCAAGCCGCTGTTCTACGATGGCCAGCAAGCGCTTCAGCCCTTCAGTCTCGTACGTCTTTTGAAAAAATAGCACCTCATCCTTATACTCGTCTGGACCCCGTCCGTTAAACACTTCCCATAGATCTGCCGCAAAAAGGTCCATGGTGAGGTCGCCCTCCAAAATATCTCGGTGAGGCACGGCAATCGCATGAAATGGTCTCAAATCATCCCCTCCACCACGTGAAGCAACCAATTTGGACCCTGCAAGCGCAAACATGGGCTACGTGGTTGCCTTTTAGTTCTAACTCGACTCAATTGGACTATCCAAGCTTAAATCATTCTAAAAAGAGTTGTGTCGAGTTTCTAACCTAATAAGGGTGAGACGGGTGTGTGACAAAACGGTATTATAATGTCCTTTAGCGGACATTTATTCTCAAAGTAGGCAATGCCCTGCGCTAGTTTTGTCCGCGCCTTGTGGACATATCGAGAACCCGCGATACTTCAATGGCGCAGCTCAAAATGACAATATTTATTGCACAAAAGAAGTCTTTTGAGCAATCGAGGCACGACGCGTTATGAAACATCTTGCCGATTACCTTGAGCCCGAGCAGGTGCATGCCATGCTCGACGTGGCTAGTACGTGCAACTACCGGGACTATCTCATCGTAAGGACGATGTGGGAAACGGGCATGCGCGCCTCTGAGGTGCTCGCGGTCACGCCGTCAGACATCGAACAAAAGAACGGCATCATTACGATAACCAACGCCAAGGGCGGCAAGGAAAGGCGTGTAATATTGAAAAAAGAGACTGTGAACGAGCTTGTTTCATACGTGGCACAAAACAACATAGAAAATGATGTAAAACTCTTCTCCCTCAAGCGACGGCAGCTCTACAATATCGTCAAGAAATACGGGTCTCTGGCCGGTGTCAGTCCGGACGTGCACCCGCACACGCTTCGACATTCCTTTGCCATCAATTTGGTGCGGCACAACACCGACATTCGCAGGGTTCAGATGTTGCTCGGACACTCGACCTTAGACGTCACATCGGTGTATCTGCAGTTTAAGGAGAGCGACTTGCGGCAAATCTATGATACGGTGCCGTTCTAGCTGTTATGGGCGGGAGGCGGGAGCACCTGCAGCTATGTTTAGAAGCCCAATTAAGCACGCAATCGGACTTTACTACCGCCTCTCTAGAAAGACGCCTGAAGTGGCTTTCTTTTGGTTAAATGAAAGCGCTCCTGTAAGCGGATTTTCGAAAAAAGAAAAAAGCGATCGATGCGTTCACGCGAGACCAGAGACGGGCGCTGACTTACTAGCGTCCTGGATTCCGACGCACTTCATTCTGATGTCCATGCAGTTTCAGAAGGTAAGAAAATGGTTTGGCACGGCAGCTTCTAAACGCTTTTACGCACGTTGTGTCCCTACTAATTGGGGGGTTTACGATCACTGACATTTTAACAAAAGAGAGACGCAGCGAACTGATGTCTCGCGTGAGGAGCAAGGAAACAAAACCCGAGAGAATCGTTCGGCGATTTCTCTTCTCTCAAGGTTTCCGGTATCGATTGCACGACAAACGTTATCCCGGAACTCCAGATCTCGTCCTGCCGAAATACAAAACGTTCGTGTTGATTCATGGGTGTTTTTGGCACGGTCATGAGAATTGCAGGGCCGCGGGACTTCCCGAAAGCAACCGGGAATTCTGGGAGTCGAAATTGACACGCAACAAGGAGCGGGATTTGGCCGTGCTCGGGGAGCTCGAACAATCGGGATGGCAAGTGATAACAGTATGGGAATGCGAGATCAAAAGCGTAAGAAAAAGGGTGATTAGGCTTGAGAGATTGATCGGTGAAATCCAAGGTACATTGGATACGGAAAAACTGTCGATCTAGATCGATCTTCCTGTCGCATATGTCGAGTTACAAGGCGTCGATTTCTTGGAAAATCCCTTCTAGTCTCGTTCCGATTTCTTTTTTCTTCTCTAAGAAGTTTTCATAATTCTCGTATGCATTTGCTATCAGTCTATCGTAGGTGACGACCCTAATATTGTGCGCCTGGAGAGACTTAGACCATCTTTGCTCCTCTAAGTCGTTAGTCCAATCGCTGCATTTTTTTCCAAGTATACAAACTACTTCTATGGGTGGATTTTTTTCTTGTGCCGCCTCTAACACTTTGGCAAGTGCGCGTTTGTATTTCAAAACTTGTTCCATCAATTTCGTGGAACTAACAGATACCGAAGCCCTTTTCAATTCCACTATAATGTGTTTTCCTGCCGATTGTTTGTACCGGATATCGATTCTTCCGAGCTTTTCTTCATCAGAGAGGTCGGCATCGATTTTTTTAAATTCGGTTGTCACCCTTTCCTCATAGTGCGGATTGGTCGTGGCCCGGTCCCAATGAGTGTCTAACAACCACAAATCGTTTTTGATGTGTTCTTGGATCGCCCTCTCTTTTTCATCGGCTTTAACCATACTCTGAAGCTTTTCGATCATCGAAACTCTGCCTTTTACTATTTGATAATAAGAAGCTGCCTCGATATCGTCTTGAATTTCGAACAGGTTGATAAACTCTTGAAAGTTCTCGCTCGAAACTGCTTCCAGTTTGGTCAGGTTATCACGGGCCCACAAAGATTCGAACGCTATGATACCGTGTTTATAGAGAAGCTTTTTTCGCTCAATATCATCTACGCCTATCGTTTCGATTTTGGCGAATAATAACGTCTCAGCATATTTCGCTTGGTCGCGATTCAATTGCTTGAACCACTTTTTTACTGGTTCAATCCGCAGTGCTTCTTTAGTTGCTTGCTTGCCTCTCAAATCCGACCACGTGTCTTGGATGGCTTTGAGCTCGTCGTACACCCAATTTT
>Ga0116136_1000926_pt1 | contig 15867 bp, 17 predicted proteins | sample June2015DPH_20_5_FD_88972 | JGI IMG/M metagenome (GOLD analysis project Ga0116136, IMG submission 88972) | Peatland microbial communities from SPRUCE experiment site at the Marcell Experimental Forest, Minnesota, USA - June2015DPH_20_40 | ecosystem: Environmental > Terrestrial > Soil > Wetlands... | reverse complement strand
GTGATTGACATAGCATGGGATGTAAAAACCCTCGTAGTTACTAGATGAGTGGATGGAGTGGACGGGAGTTCAGGAGCAGCGCATATGGCACTCAAGCGAGGGGCGATTGGCTTCATCGTCGTCGTTGCCAGGATTCTGGGCTGGCTACTAATGGTTCTTGCGATCTTGGGGCTTCCGCAAATGCGATTTCTCACGGGAAGTTTGGAAGGCACCTTCCGATTGCTTTCGTCGTTCGCATTGGTGTTTGCAGGTATCGTGTGGCTAGTGGCGATCGAATTGTTCCTCCGATTTTTTGACCAGTATCTGTCGCGCAACTAAGCTTCGTTCCCACCTGCGCTACGCCGGTGTGTGTGACCAGTTGCCCGATCCGCTTGCAACGGAACTCAAAGATTCACGGCAGAAAATACGGACGGAGCTAAGAGCGGAATCCGGCCTATGATCAAGTGGCAGTCCCGCAGATGCTCGCGTTGGCGAACCAAATCGTTTGGCTGATTCGAGATTCGGCGAAAGATTCTGTGAAATCCCGTTGGGAAGGATGAGAGATGAGCGCTGGCAAGATCGTGGGATGGGTGGTTGCATCGCTGCTGGTGGCCGCGGCGGCGGTGGGTTATATGCGATACCTGCGGGTCCCCACAAATGTGGCCTATGTGAGCGAACAGGGCGGCGGAATCAGCGTGATCGATCTTGGCACGATGAAGGTGATTCGGAAGGTGCATCCGAACAATGTGGCGCCGCGCGGCATCGATATCACTCATGACGGAAAGTACGTCGTTGTGGCGGACAAAGATACGGCCGATGCGAGCGTGTTTGACACGCGAGGGATGCGCTTGGTGAAGCAATTTCACGTAGGCGATAATCCGGAGTTCGTGAAGCTGAACCCCGCTGGAGACGAACTCTTCACATCGTATGAGGCGCGGCCAACAGGCGGGCTTCCGGCGGCCGCAGACGTCAACAACGTGGAGGAACCACCTTCTCATGTGGTGCAGTGCCATGTGGCGGACTGGACGAAAGGGCTCGACTTTGCGGCGGGCACGGAAACGGAAGGGTTGGAGTTCTCGCGCGACGGGAAGTACCTGCTGGTCGCGAAAGAGGCGCAAAATGCGATCGGCATCTACGACGCGCCTGCGGGCACGCTGGTCCGCACGATTGATTTGACGCCTTACGGGCAGAGGCCGCGGGGAGTGAAGGTATCGCCCGACGGGTCAGGATACGCCGTGACGATGGAATTGTCCGGGACCCTGGTCAAGATGGACTCAAGCTTTAACGTGACGAAAAGCGTGCAGACTGCGGCGATGCCTTATGGGGTAGCGTTTGATCGGGAGGGGAAGAGAATTTTCGTCTCGGCGTCCACGGCGAGAAAGATGCAGGTATTTGCCGCTGATTCGCTGCAGCTGATCGCCGAGACGCCAACGGCCCAGCGTTGCTGGCATTTTACGTTTACGCCGGACGATTCGAAGATTTTGCTGGCCTGCGGGCGATCCAACAACGTGGTAGTGATCGACGCCAATTCGTATAAATCTATACGGACGATCGAAGGCTTCAAACTTCCTTGGGGAATCGTTACGTATCCAAGGTCGTTTGGAAGTTTGGGCCTGCCGTAGTACGCGTGGCCACTCAGTAATCTGACCGCCGCAGTTCTGGCCTAATCACGTCGCGGACGCATTGAACGGTACGCCAGGATCTGGCTATCGTGTTTCTTCTGGAATGACCGGCACTAGGAGATGCGAATCATACTTTCCGCCGGCGTAAATCACGTGGCGCCCCCGGTTTACCGTGTCTTCGTGGCGATCCGCCATCGTCGGTTTGGGGTATTGATATACGTCGACGCCCTGGACGACAAGCCTCAATTGTTCGCCAGCCTCAAAACGCGTGCCTGAGGGCCAGATTTCGATCTCGAGCGGCACGATCGCGCCGTTTTCGATCTTGAGCTCTCGGAGATGGACAAGAACCGGCTGGTACGCCGTCGATTTCGTCTCGTCAAGCTCGCGATGGGAAGCTCGCAACCAACCCAATGCAATGGGGCCATCGTCAAAGTGGCTCCAGAAAGCAAACGGCACGAGGTTCCCAGCTGAGTCGAGCTTCTGAATCGCGACGAAGACATCCATGTCGTCCGCCCCCTCGGGCGCCATCCACAGCTTCAGCTTCATATGACCGATCAACTCCGTCGACTTTTCGAACGCCAAATCGAATTGCGCGCGATGAGGACCCGGCCCCTCGGACCGGGCGTCGTATGAGAAGGATTGCTCCTGTGAAACTGACTGGCGCTTAAGAGACCCCGGTTTGGTGTCGAGATAAAGCTTCGTATATTGGGTGCGAGAAATGGGCCACTCGTTCTCAGACTTCATCGATCCCACATAGAACCTCTCCCGCGCCTCAAGTCGCACTTTCGGCCATTCCGTGACCGATGTGGGAATGCCCTTCAAAAAGCAGTCAAAGAACTCCTGCTGCCGGCGCACATTTTCCGGTTCGTAGAAGTAGGCCCATTTTTTTCGTCCATGTACTTCGAGCCACTTCTGCGTGGAAGCGATCTTCTTGAAGCCCTCGAGTGTTCCCCGCGTGTGCAGGCCCTGATCCGTCCAACTCGCAACCACGTATGCGGGGACCTTGATGGTCGAAAAGTCGGCAGCCTTCGAAGCCCAGAACGCGTCGAAAAAGGGGTGTTCCTTTACTTCGGTAAGCAGATCCTCAACACGTGTGGTGCTTCTGCCCCAGCGACCCGGAAGGTACGGCCAGAAATAGGTCTCCGGGATGCCGCCGTGACGCACAACTTCGCGGTACGTGTCGGTCCAGCCTTCGTATGGATTAATGGCCGCCAGATGCGGCGGGTTAAGAGCTGCGACCCGCCATTGAGAGCTGGTCAGATAAGAAACACCGGACAAACCGACCTTGCCGTTGCTCCAGGATTGCGAGCCGGCCCACTCGATCAGATCGTAATAATCTTCAGCCTCTTTCGGAGAGAGATACGTGGCGTCGCCCTCCGAGTACCAGGTACCGCGAATATCCACATTGATGACGGCATAGCCCTGCGGCACCCAGTGTCCTGGATCGGGCGCCTCAAATGCCGCATATCGAGATTGCATCTCCGGCTTGACGCCGCAGTTCGGGAAAACCTCGTGGTAGTTCGTGTGTCCGTGTTTGCCGTATGGCCCCCAGGCAATCAGCGGCGGTGCCGGCCTCTCGTCGGCGGGACGGAACACGTCGATGTAAATCTTGATTTCATCACGCATCGCAACAGCAACGTCGCGCTCGATGACCATGCCGTTTTCAACCGTGCGTCGATAGACGGGCGGCGCGCCGCCGCGCTCTGCGGGCGCACCCAGCGGTTTGCGGAATCTGTACTCGAACCCTCCCGCGTTCATTCATCCCCCACTTTCCTAATAGCGTTGCTCCCTACAGTAGCGGCTCGGCCACACTGCGCGCAATACGTGCATGCCTTATCACAAACGGCCAATCGCCGATGTCGAGATTGGAACAAACCCATGGATAATCGCAATTTCAATTGAAAAAAAGAGAAGCGTGCCTTTTGATTATCGTAAACAATCTACGGATGACACGTGAGTTCGTTTTGCAGTTTTTGCCTCGCGATGTGCGCCAGCGCCAGACGTGTGCAAGCATCGAACCTACTCTACGGATCAACTACAGACATAGTATTATATTCGACTAATCCGCCCGCATTCCCCTGAGCGCCTTCGCAGTTGCCGTGAGCTGGTCCGCAGTACTGGCCAGAGAAAATCCGTTTTGGTTATCGATTGATCTCAACGTTTACCGTTGGGGGTCCTGGCTGGCCGCGGCGCATTCGTTGCACGCGCTCGAGCTGGTTCAGGGTCCGATCGAACTCACGGCTCAGGTGGGCTTCGTAACGAACGAAGCGCTCTACAGCAGCTTGGGATGGAATTAACGCGGCGAGAGTTTGGTAATCTCCTCTCAGTTCATCTAGAAACCGTTTTAGATTTTCCTGAGTCTCAGAGTACCCTATTTCGGCATCCAAGTATTTAATCATCTCCTTTTTCAGTTCTTCGGGAGAGTGGGCATTTTCAGCGCCGCTGAGATCTCCGGTGGCAAGCTTTGACTGAATTTGGAATGCGCGGAAAACACCCAATGGAGCTCCATCACCGTGGTCAAGCCCATAAAGCTTTCTGAGCAGCCACGGGTCCTCACCCTTGCGAAATCCGACTTTCTCGAGACGGTCACGAAACATTTTCAGCGCGTCAATGGCTTCTCGAATCAACAAGGGATTTGGACTAGGCCTGAGCATGCCACCTGCAGTTTCCCCCGCTCGGGAGCGGTCCCATACTTCCGTTTCCTGCTTGTGAATGGAATCAGCTGTTATGAATGCAGCCGCATTCGAGATCTCCCCATTCTCAGCCTGCAGAAGACGTCGCTTTCGCCACAGGATCGCGGCCAAGTTTTCAACGAGCACCGCCTCTAACATCCCCTGGGGTTGCAAACTTTCCCGCAAGTCATTTAGCAGGGACTTGTACTCGGCGTGCGGTTCTCCTTTCAAAAAAAGGACTTTTGAAAAAATCCCGCTCTTAAGCGAGTTGCGGCTGCTCCTCTGTTTTCCCGCCCTCGTTTGCGGACCGGTGGCCCTGTGAACACTCTCGGACGAATCTTGTTTGTTGACCGTCATCTCCCTTAAATTGGAGTTGTGGCCATCTCGCGATTGAGGTGTGCTAGTAACTCTAGAACCCGCGACAGCTTCAACAGGATGTGTTGATTCTGGATTCGATTTTTCGTTGCTGCGTTTTCGTTGTTGATGCATTGCTTTAGCTCCTGCAAAAGCAAAAGGGCAGGTTCGACGCTCGACTCCACTCTTGCAGTAAGACAAGAATTGTAGTCACGCTCGCGGCACCCAACTCACGTGAAAGCTTAGCGTCGAGCTGGCTGTCACCCCACTTCCAGGTCTCACGTCGTAAAGTTGTGCAACCTGGTTGCACAATTCTTGACTGTCAGAGACTTCGTCTTTTCTTCGCCAGCTTAACGCTGAATCTGACAATGTCAAGAATGTTGTGCTTATCAACATCCGGCCGCCGCGAGACTCGATTGGGGGGTGAGGATCGTGAAGCCAGAACGGTGGACATACTTTCGCCACTCTCAAGACTGCACGACCTAACGGTTCTTCAAAAGCCGGAGACAGGCTGTTAAGACGGCGTCTTGTCCGAACCCGAGCTGCTTGCCACGAGGGATTTTTGTGATTTCGAACCACTTAAACTGAATTGCCTCCCCGCCTGGAGTCGGCGCGCCTTTCATCTCCAACGCGTAGGTCAAGGCCACCGAGTGCTGGCGTGGGTCTAGTGCGAAAGGCTTTCTGCCGGTTGGCGAATACTGCGCAACGTGGAGCGGCTGTTGGTCTGACCTGACGTGTATTTTGACTCGGCGTCCGAGTGCGTCTCTTACCTGCCTACGGATCGCTTGGCTTAGGGATTCTGCGTACAGCAGCCTGCCACCGATCAGGCACCACTTTCGACCCTGCGGAGTGTCGCGATAAATGAGGCCCACCAATCGCACATCGTTTCGCGAACGTGGCGAAAAGCAAACCGGCAATACATCTACGCAAACCACTGGAATGGATTTTTGGACCAACTTCCAGTTTGCCGGCGACAGCCATGATCGCTTCATTTTTCGCCCATCTCTACATCCGATGTTTGTCTCGTAATAACGCAGGAAGGTATTGGTGGCCAATCTAAGAGGTCGATTTCTGTCTTCCGAGAAAACGGCGGAGAAACTTCGGGCCTTCCTTTTTGTAGCCCTCTAATCCAGCCCTGAGAAATGCCTCGCAGATCTGCGCCATGCTGCGCCCCTCTTGGGTCGCGACCGCCTCCATATCCTTTTTCAAGTCTGAGGGAGTCCGAAAGGTCAACCTAGTGTCTTTCCTCATGGCCGAGCAAGATTTTACCACCCTTACGTTGACTGCGCCGTCGAGACCGAGTGCTTGACAGGGTCGCGTCCATATGGCATCCTTTGTCATCCACTGGATGCCAACGGAGGAATCATGAGGAAACGGTCGAAATCCTTTAGGGTGAATGTGAGGCACGCGAAAGCCCTGTGGGGTGAAATTCCTAAAACTGCTCTGGACGGCCTTAGGGAGCTAACGAAAAGGTTGGCCTTGTCAGTAGCCAACGGAGACTTGCAACTCCTGGACGGCCGCTGGTACGTCACACATTCTGGCTTGCTCCGAGTGGCCCAACGTCGGCAGTGCCGCGGAATCGTGACGGATGTGCAACAAAGCCTGTCGAATCCAGCCAGCAACAATTGGGTAGTCAAAGCAACGGTTTACAAAGACGGTGATTCGAATGGGTTCGTTGGATATGGCGACGCCAACCCCGGAAATGTCTCGACCCTAGTTTTGGGGGCCGAAATGCGGATTGCTGAGACTCGTGCCGTTAATCGCGCGTTACGCAAAGCCTATGGTATCGGCCTTTGTTCTGTCGAAGAACTTGGCTTCCGGTCATCACGAATTGAGCCTGCCAACAAAAGAGCGAGCAATTTTATCCCGGCAAACGGCAATGGGTCGACTAATAGTCAACCGAGACTTCGCGACCGACTCTGTTTTCTTATCCGAAAGCATGAACTCGATCCCGCCAAAGTGAAACTTTACGCCGCTGATTTCTGTGGAACCGAGACCCTGCGCGATGCGGGCCGGGACCTAGTCGAGTCCTTCATCACTACCTTGGCCGACCAAGCAGCCAGGGACCGTGAGGGCCTGATTTGCAAACTGAACAGCTACGGCCACGCCGGGGCGGTGACATCATGAAGCGACACATTCCAGGCCTCACTACCGGAGCAAAAGGCGCTGAAGATTTTCTCGAAGGGTTGTTTCTGGTTCGCGTAGATCGCGTTAATTACCGATGGCATCCACAAAAGCCGTGCTTCTTGATCCGCTTCGCCATTCTCGAACCGGAGGCACTTCGCTCTCGCTACATTTCGGGACGAATCTACTGCACTCCGAAGGCGCTGTGGAGGCTCAATTGGTTCCTTCGCGATTCCGATTACGACAGGGATCTGCTCGGCCGAGACGAGGTGGATGAGAAAGCTCTGCTTGGACTCAAAGGGGTGATCCGCACTTCCCGCAAGACCCTGGCTGGCCGGAGTTTTCAGAATCTTGACGGGTTTGCTCCGATCACCGAGTGGGAACATCTGTCGTGCGATGCCGGTGGAAGAGTTCAGAAGGAGACGGCCCCAGATGACCTACAGCTACACGCAGATTAGTCAGTATCTTCGCTGTCCGCGTAGTTACCGCTATCGGTACCTCGATGGCTGGCGGGAAAAAGACACGCGTGCGGCAATGGTCTTCGGTCGGTGTTTTGAAACCGCGCTCGGTGCGTATTTCCGCCGAGAGGACTCTACCGCAGTGCTTTTCAAGGAATGGGGCGCCTTTCGGGATGCTCCCTTCGAATACAGGAAAGGCGATTCCTGGGACCGCTTGGTCCACCAGGGAGTTCATCTTCTCCAGAAATTCGCCCAGGACGATCGTGTTGGCGTTCTCCGCCCACAGGAGGACTTGCAGGTGAAGTTGCTCCGAACACTTCCCGGAAACAGCGAGTTCGTTGCCTACATCGATGCTATCGGAACGCTGGATGGCAAAGAATGTCTGATCGACTGGAAGACCACCACGAGTCGATACGCTGAAGAGCCGGAAGGACTCCTTACATTAGATCCTCAACTAATTTGCTACTCCTGGATCAGCGGCATTTCTGACGTAGCTCTCGTGGTGTTCGTGCGAAAGCAATTACCCGAAATTCAATATCTGAAAGCATTCATCTCGGACGAACAGCGTCGTGAATTCGGTCGCTTGGTCGAGATGACCATGGAGCAGGTCGAGTCAGGCCAGTTTCCAGCCCGCAGCGGGATTCGTTTCCCGCAGAACGGTTGCGTCAGCTGTCCCCACATAGGGCTCTGCTTAGACGACAAGGAGTTGGTGAGCACGAATTTGATTCGTAGGCCAGGAGCAAGCGACCTTGATTGGCTTGACGAGCTTTCGGATTAACGGAGTGCCTCTCGTGGCACCGGAACTCAATCGTCGGCGGGCTCTGTTCGTTCTCGACAAGATCGATGGGATCCTTGCCTGGGAGCGGAGGAGGGAACTGGAGCGAGACGAGAGATTCGTCGAGCTAGGACAATTTCTGTGCGAGACCCGGTCAGGTCAGTATTGGAGGCTCGAGAATCTGAAATCATTCGACGAGTTTCTCGATAAACGGTTTCCTGAATCGCGCCGAAAGGCCTATTACCTGATGGCGATCCACGAAAACTTGACCCGGATCCCGAAGCGGCAGCTCCGAGAAGTGGGCTGGAGCAAAGCAGCGGAAATGGCCAAGGTGGCGCGCAAGGATGGGAGCGAGTTCGATTGTGCAACCTGGTTGCACAAAGCTAAGGAGCTTCCGAAGGAAGAATTCAAGCGGGAGGTGGAACGCCACCTGACAGGGCGAGATACGGAGCCTTGGGAAATCATCTACTTCAAGTTCTACAAGAGCCAGCTACCGGTGATTGAGCAAGCTCTCGATACGGCGGCCCTCATGCTGGGAACCGACAAATCACGAGCTTACTGCCTCGAGATGATCTGTGCGGATTTTCTGGCGGGCGCCCATCTTGTCGAGGGAAACCCTAGCACGTTGCTCATGGCACTATGCCGACTTATTGAGTTTCTCCCGGATCCGCTGAGGGCAGAACTCCAGCAACGAATGCCCGTAGCCCCATGAATGGTCTCGGAAAACGACCTAGCCTGAGACTTGAGACAAAATCATACAAAAGACTATGGAAGGAAGTACTGGACCGCGATGGTTGGCGCTGCCAGCAGTGTGGTAGCTTGGAAAACCTTCAAGTACATCATATTCAGTCCCGAGGCCGTCTCGGAAACGACCAGGAGAACAATCTCATAACGCTTTGCGCTGATTGCCACACGAGACTTCACGGTCGTATCCCTTAGGATTCGCGAATAGTGTGATTTTGCCCTCGCGGCTTTCCGCGGGCGCGGCTTGTCTCCCTTGGTCTAATGCCGATGGCGAAAGGATTCAGCGCACTGCGTCAGCCAGCCGTATCCACGAAAGCGTAAAACGCCCGCCGCACTTGTTGGCGGATTCGTACCGGGCGGATTCCCAAGCGCCTCTCTCCATACCAGCGCAACGCAACACGCAGGATTACCAAAAGAAAGACAGCCGCGAGGGCCACAACCATTGTCGCCAGCGATTCGCGCTCGAGAAGCAAGCTCGCCGCCGCGGAATCTTCCCACCCCGGGAGAAGGCGGTCGAGCGCCATTCGCAAAGGCAGCCCGACGTAACGCAGACGCGACACGCGGATGTGGACAGCGCGGTCAAACGTGTAGGCTGGGCTGTACCCGGGCACTCCGCGGGTGGCTGCCGACAGAATTGCAGGATCCACTAAATCCTCACGGGTCAAAAGCCTGCCATCGCTGCCGCGCGGGATCATCCGAAACGCTGGATCGACAACGATCCACCGCCCATCGATCAGAACCTCGGCGACCACGTGCGTCGTCAAGTGGCGAGAGTCAAGCAGGAGGAGCCGCCGGGCCGGCAGTCCTGCGCTGTCCGCCAGATTTATGAAAGCGTTTGTGGCGGAGCCGCAGACTCTCAGAAGAGACGCGTAGTTCAGCGTGTCCGTAGGGTCGCGATCCGGCGCGGTCACGATTTGATCGGACTCCTGCCGCGCCGGACCTAGTGACATCCAATTCAATATTGCTTCGACTTTGTCGACCGCCGAAGAGGACTCCGGTACGACGGCATCTGAAAATCCCTTCAAATATCGGCGAGTCGAGTACTCCCACATCACCGAATAAATCGCAAGAAGGATCGCCAGAATCAGCAGAATATTCCCGCTGTACCAAATGGCCCGGAAATACCGATGGCGCACTGGCACGCGTTCTACTTCGACGGGTCCCTTGGCGCTCGTGTCCATCGCAGGCGAATTCGGATATGCGGCGGGAGCGGTCTGAACCCTTCTCAGGACGCTATCCTTGCTCATGCCGCGCCTCTTTTTGCCGCCATCATCGGCTCTGCGACGGAGGCCACATCCGAATCACCCGGGGCAGCGGCCCAAGACTCTTTCACCAGGCAGAACGAATGAACGTTTCCGCCTCGGTTTTCATCATAGAGAACAACGCGAGCGCCTTGCTGCGCACACCAATCCTCGACCACCCGGCGTGGCAAGAACGCGACGCGCGGCGTCACAAAATAATCGTAGAAGAGATTTTGGGCGCCGGCCCAGGTTCTCCGGCTCCGCGACCGAACAAAATGTACAAGGTAATAAGGCACCTGCGCGAGTAGCGTGACGAGAGGCCCGGTCCACCGCCTACGCAGCCCGCTCCGAATCAGAGCGCCAGGGTATTTGTAGAGCCACGGGTAACGCCCGGAGTCCTTATACACGGCGAGATACATTTGGCCGCCGGGCTTGAGGATGCGGCAATTTTCAGCGAACGCGCCTCGCGGATTTTCGGTGTGATGAATCACGCCGTCGGAGATGACCACATCGACAGATCCGTCCGCAAGGGGGAGGTGCAGATTGTCCGCTACGACGCCCGGCCGATGATAACGCTCCGCGGCTAGTCCCACCGAAACGCGGCTGCGATCGAGACCGATGCACCGAATCCCTCGCCGCGCCAAAACCCCAAGCACACGGCCCGGGCCGCATCCAATGTCGAGAACCATTGAGTGCGGATCCATCGTCTCGATCAAATCCACCAGGAGGCGTGAGACGAACGAATCGATTCCCTCGGACGTGTCGGCGAGCACCCAATCGAACGGGTGCTCATCGTAGAACGTGGTTGGCTCAGTGTGCCCCATTGCTCGTCGCCAGCGCCTCAGCGTAGTAGCTTTCCATCTGTTCGGTCAAGCGGTCCCAATTCAGCTGTTCCGCGACCCGGCGGCACCCTTCCTTCATCCGCGTGTAGAAGGCCTTGTCATGAATCAGCTTTCGCAGCGCCTCAACGAGAGGCTCCAGTTCGGTGGCGATGACCAGTCCCGCCTGCCCTTCGACGAGCGAGCGGATGCCGCAGGCATCGGTAATGATGACCGGGACGCCGCACGCAATTGCTTCCGCGGGTGCATTGGCAAAATTTTCGTAGCGAGATGGCAGGACGAATAGGTCAGCATCGCGCAATAGCGTCTTCTTTTCCTCGTCGTACACGGCGCCTGTAAAGAGAACGCGGGTTTCGACGCCGGATTCTCTCGCCCGCTTCTCGAGATACGCGCGGTATCCGGGCTCTCCCTCCGGTCCAGCAATCACTAGCCGGCCTGATTCCGGGCACGCCCGGGCAAAAGCTTCGATCAGAATATCCGCGCCTTTACGGGGGATCAGCCGGCTTAGAAACAGGACGAGAGGCTCCTCAGGAGAAATGCCGTGCTTGGCTCGGAATCCACCGCAAGGCGGCAACGATGTGTAGAAGGCGGGGTCGATGCCATTGTAACGAATGGCGATCTTGGCGGCGGGGACGCCGTCCTCCAGTAATTCCTGCTGCTCCATCTCGGACGTGGCGACAATCATCGCCGCCTCTTGCCAGAACGCCTTGCCGACGCTGCGGTGCCACAGCGCTTTCAGTTGGAAGTTTCGATCGATGGGGCGGTACATTCCCATCGGCTCGATCACGTACGGCACCCCCTGACGCCGGCAGAAATAACTGACGGCGGGTCCCAGCAAGTCGTAGAGGCCGTAGATATGGACCGCGTCGAAATTCCTGAGGGAAGCACGACAGAATCCTATCACGCGAGGATTCAGCGTGAGCGCGCGATAGTTGCCGAGCGTGGACAGATAAATGACTTCGACTCCATCCTGTTTCGATCGCCAGCCCCATTTGCAATGCTCGGCTTCCAAGCCGCTACCTATGCGCTCGCGAATCCCGAGGTCGGCTGTCAGAACAGTCACCTGATGGCCGCGCCGGGCAAGCCCGCGGGCTAGGGCCCGAACCTTAACGACAGGCCCGCCCTTTTCCTGGAAAGGATAATAAGCTTGCACGACCTCTAGAATGCGCACGGCGCAACCCATTTTATTCCCGAAGCCCCAACTCATCGAGGATCGTTTCCAGTTCCGCCTCGAAGACCTCGAAGCTGTATTTCTGCCGGACGATCTCCGCACCCCGCTTGCCCAGATCCCCGCGGAGCGATTCATCGCCGAGCAAACGGCCGAGGGCCTGGGCGAGACGCGCAGCGTCTCCCGGCGGAACGAGCAAGCCATTGATGCCATCTTCGACCACATCGGTGGCGCCCCCAGCCGCAGCAGCAACCACGGGTTTCGAGAAGGCCATCGCCTCGAGAAACACCAGTCCGAACCCTTCGCCCGTGCTGGGCAACGCAAATATCTCCGCTTTCGCATAACAGGCTGCGATCTGTTCGCGCGAGAGATTCTCGAGAAAATGCACGCGATCGGCCACCGCAAGTTCGTGGGCGATTTTTCGCAGGCGCGGTAGATCGTCGCCCCCTCCAACTGCCACAAGGTGTAAACCCGCGACGGAGCCATGAAGTTGCGCGATGGCGCCGATCAATTCGCCCGCGCCCTTGTATCGCTCGGAGGCAGCCCAGCGGCCAACCGTCAGAATGATCCGGCCGTGTGGGAATCCTGCAGGCACATGGAGGCTCGCTGGCTCGGCGGCCATGCGAAGAAATCCAGGGTTGAGTGGCCAAGGCAGCTGGCGCACTTTCTCGGGCGGTACGTCCTGCACCTCGACAAGTTTTTGCAGGGTATCGCGGCTTGGGGCCAACACCAGATCCGCATCCAGCAGCGCCCTCCGCCGCGAGGATGCTAGAGGTTTCCATACCTCCACACCGTGCGCCATAACAATGACTTTCAGGCGCGGGGAAACCGCCTTCATCCAGCGCGCAGGGACCGCTAAATGGGGATGAGCCGCGAGCACGACTGCCGGGCCGATTTTCCCCGCCGAGCGCGTCCGGCTCATCGCGGCAAGCACGAAACGGATCTTGGATCGCGCGAAACCCTTAATTCCAATCGTGCCTGCGCCCGTTTCGAGCGAATGGGCGCCTCGCGGATCATTGAAACTCAGGAACTCGCACGACCATCCGCGCCGGAGCGCACCTTCCTGCAGAGCGGCTGCCGTCAGGCGTCCGGCTTCCTGGACACCCCCGGCGCCAACCAGACCCGGGAACAGACCGATGACCCGCCTCGTCCGCGCCGCAGCTTCTCGCGCGCTCATTTTCGAAACACGAAGACGCCATGGGTGGCGAACTTTGCAGGGCAAACTCCCGCGGTGACGGGGTCGGTCCATGCCGAGAGTGAAGCGGTCATCCGCCGGACTGTCCAGTAGACTCGCCGAGCAGTTGGCGAAGGTCGTAAGGCGCGTTGCTCTGGCACCCGATCCAACGTACGGCTGCTCCCGTTTCCCCCTCGCGCCGTCTGCGCGCTCCAGACGAACAACCGGTCGAGCAACAAATACTCTTGGCCGAACCATCCGATCAATTTCACGCCGCAGTCCCTGGTCTGCCGAATCCAGTCGTCCGCTGGCCGGGGGAAAATATGCGCTCCTTTTCCGCGAATCAACTCCATCAGGATCAGGCATCCGCCGGGCTTGAGGACGCGCGCCGTTTCCTCGAGGGCCGGCCGTTGCAGAGACGATTGGATGTGTTGAATGACGGTGACGTCCGAGACGAGATCGAACGCCGCATCGGCGAACGGCAAGCGGTAGGCTTCGCCCGCGATCAACGGCGCTGTGGTTCCCCGCTCGCGCGCCACACGAAGCATGGATGGAGTCACATCGACACCCGTCGGGTGGAATCCCCACTCAAGGTAGCGACGGATCCAGCGGCCCGTTCCACAACCCACGTCCAACACGCGAGCGCCGGGCTGCACGCGGCCCATTGCCAGAGCGCGGCGGATCGCACGAAACTGAAGCCTGTCGATGAGCCGGTTGAACCAAGGCGGCGCGTCCGGGTGCAAGACCGGCGCGAATCCGGAGCTGTCGCCGGCGGGAGCGCCTTCCGCCAGCCCGCTCCAATACTCCTTCGGGGAATATGCTTTCATGCGGTCCGCGCCGGCCTCCCCCAATGTCATCGCTCATGCACCATTGCGTGCACCTCAAACCTTGATTTCCGCTCCAGAATCTCGTCGAAAATCGCCGCCAATTCGCGGCCATTTCGTTCCCACGTGTATTGGCGCATCGTCGCGGCAGCGTTCTCGCCGAGCCGGTTCCTGAATTCGACATCTCCATACAAACGGCGGATCATCGTCGCGATCTCGGCGGCATCGCGCGGATCATTGAGCACCAGCCCGTCCGTGCCGCTAGTTACAATTTCGGAAATGCCCGCTGCCGCGGAAACGATCACCGGCAATCCGCAGGCCATCGCCTCGGCTGGGGGCATCGCATAAGAGTCCTGAAGGGACGGCCCCGCGTACACGTCGGCTGCGGCGTAATAGAACTCCACGTTCTTGCGAGGCGGCAGCAGCCGCACTCGCTCGTCCAGCCCCTTTTCTCTTGCAAGCTTCCACCACCCGGATGGATCTTCGCGGCTGACTATGAGCAGTCGGATGGGGATGTCGCGCAACTGCTCCATCGCTTCCAACAAAACCGGAACACCCTTATTGCGCCAGTCGTTCCCTATCATGATCGCGGCGAAGTGGCCGGTCTCCAGCTCGAGCGCTTTTCGGGCCGCATTCCGTAAGGCCGCGCGCACTTCCGGACTGAATTTGGAATGCTCGACACCGGGATACAGCAGGCGGACCTGGTCGCGGCGGCCATAGTGCTGGTTGAGTTCATCGGCAGTTTTCTGTGAGTGCACAATCAGCGTCGTGTTTGGGTCCGGGTAAGCGCGCTTCTCGAGCAAACACGCTAGCCTGTAGTAGAGCTTGCGATGAATTAGCCGCGGCCACCGCCAAACCGGATTTCGCAACAAGCTCGCTCCGCGCTCCATTCGACGGACGTATTCGGCGAAGATGATATGGATGCAGATCGCATCCGCGCCCGGATAATTTGCGCCGGAACTGAAGACGATGTGGTGCCGCAGGCCTCGAAAGCGGCGATCCCAGCCAATCAGAAGATGGCTTGCCGCCAGCCACCAGAGGAAGTTGAAGAGATGCGGGCCCGGCAATTCCGGGATGCGATGCCACTGGAACGAGGACAAATCAACATCCTCGACGCGCTGGCTGTAAATGTGGATTTCGAATGAATCGGGCAGATGCGAAAGCCATTCGAGCATGATTCGTTCGCTGCCGTGACTCTTGTCGAGGAAAGGGGAAATGACCGCCAGCCGTGGCTTTTGTGCGTGGCTCAATCTGAGTCTCTTAGAGCGCAGACGATCACACCTGGTGAGGTGAGAAGCGGATGAAACCAGCTCGAAGCCTTGCACGGCTCGGAAGAGACCACCATGAGTTGTTTGGCCCATCCTGCCAACAAGTCGAACGAATCATACGCGCTATAGGAGTATGCGAGGCCATCGCCCGACGTGATCGTATATCCCTTCCCGCCGGTCTTGAGGTAATTTACGGCCTCCCAGAGCCCTGCCTTGAACAGGCAGAGCTTCAAAAGGCGCATTGGCCACGCCCCCTGGCCAAACCGGTTGCCGTCCATGATGATCACAGCCTTGCGAGCGACCCGCGTCATCTCGCGAACGACGGCATTCGGTCTTGGCACGTGGTGCAGGATTGCAAAGGAACACACTACGTCGAAACTAGCGTCCTTGAACGGCAGGGCTTCTCCCACCCCTTGAATGATGACTCCCTGCGGGATCTCGTTCTCCGCCGCCCGCTCGATTAGCGCCGCCACCGGCTCAATCACTCGCACTACAAGACCCGGCATTGTCTCGCGAAAGTAACGAAGCCCGCGGCCGGTTCCGGCGCCCACGTCCAGGAGGGATTTAGGTTCAATCATATGGAGCAGGGCCCGCACAAAACCCAAGTTCTTGTAATCAGCGGCTC
>Ga0116136_1000915_pt1 | contig 15971 bp, 15 predicted proteins | sample June2015DPH_20_5_FD_88972 | JGI IMG/M metagenome (GOLD analysis project Ga0116136, IMG submission 88972) | Peatland microbial communities from SPRUCE experiment site at the Marcell Experimental Forest, Minnesota, USA - June2015DPH_20_40 | ecosystem: Environmental > Terrestrial > Soil > Wetlands... | reverse complement strand
TGGAGACCCCGGCCTATATCACGGTATTTCAGAACGGCGTGGTGATCCAAAACCACACCGCGATTATGGGTGAAACCGGACACCGCATTTTCCCGCATTACACGGACCGCGGGCCGAAAGGTCCCATCCGTCTCCAGGATCATGGCGACTTCGTGCGCTATCGAAATATTTGGGTCCGGGAGTTGAAAGCCCGCGACTGACATTCGGGATACGGGACACGGGATGCGGGGAACGGGGCCCGTGATTCGAGTTTAGGGTTCTGATGCAATTCCCATTTCCGGAACTAGATTGTTCGATCACGGGGACTGAGGACAGGCGGTGGCGCCCGTATCCCGTGTCCCGTATCGCGTGTCCCGCATCGCGTGTCCCGAATCCCGTATCCCGATTCCCGTGTCCCGTGCGGCGAATTTGGAATACAATGCCCGCATCCCGGTAATTTGCCGGATGTGATTGCTCGGTCGCGCGGAAGGCGATTGGGGAGAACCGGGCGATGAACTCTAAATGTCATAGGAGGGCAGAGTGGCCAAAATGGATCGCAGAGATTTTCTTAAAGCGGGAAGCATTGCAACCGTCGGAACCTATTTTGCCGGATCGCAGAAGGTGCATTTGATGGCGGCGCCAGTGGCGGAGCCTGCCAAGCCCATCGCCGCGAACGACCATATTCAAATCGCACTCATTGGAGCGGGCGGGCAAGGCCAGGGTGATACGAAGATGGCAGCGATGGTTCCGGGCGTCAAGGTTGTCGCCGCGGCGGACTGTTACGATGGATGTCTGGATCATGCCAAGGAATTGTGGGGGAACGATATATTGACCACGCGCGATTACAACGAAATCCTCGCGCGCAAGGACATTGACGCCGTCATCATCGGCACTCCCGATCATTGGCATATGCAGGCGTCGATCGATGCCATGAACGCGGGCAAAGACGTTTATTGCGAAAAGCCCATGATTCACCTCTATTCCGATGGGCCCAAGATCATCGACACGTGGCGCAAGACCAACCGGATTATGCAAATCGGCAGCCAGCGAGTGAGTTCGATCATTTACAAGAAGGCGCAAGAACTGCTGGCGGCGGGTGCCATCGGCACGCTCAACATGGTGACGGTGTGGTACGACCGCAATACCGCGCTCGGCGCGTGGGAATATACGGTCCCCTACAATGCTGACACCACCACCTGCGATTGGCCGCGCTGGCTGGGCACGGCGCCGAAGGTTCCCTTTGACGGAGAGCGCTTCTTCCAATGGCGCAGGTATAAGGATTACGGAAGCGGAGTAGCGGGTGATTTGTTCGTCCACCTGTTCAGTGGCGTGCACATGATCACCGACACGCACGGTCCCACTCGCGCCCAGGCGACGGGCGGGCTGCGCTTTTGGAAAGACGGCCGCGATGTGCCTGATGTGATGATGGCCCTTTATGATTACGAGAAGGGCTTCAACCTCAGCGTGCGCACCAATTTCGTCAACGGTGGTACGGAAAGCGAAGGGTTCGTGTTTACCGGCTCGGAAGGCTCGATGACGATTCTTGGCGACGGCGTCACCATTACCCGCGTGCCGCGAGAAACGGAGCCGGGTTATCGCGTTGAGCTGTATTCGGCGCCTATTCAGAGACGCATGATCGAAGTCTATCACGAGAAATATCCCATGCACCCCATCACCGGGACAGGCTTGCAGGGCGAAGAAAAATACGTCGCTCCTCGTGGCTACAGCGACCACTACGACCACCTGAAGAACTGGATCGAAGCCATCCGCACTCGCCAACCCGTGGTGGAGGATCCTGTTTTCGGCTTCCGCGCTGCCGGCGCCGCTCTGCTCAGCAACGTGAGCTACGAAAGCGGCAAGGCAGCCCGTTGGGATGCTGAGGCAATGAAGCTGGTCTGAGGCGTTGAGCACCGCACGGCTTTATAGGGGCCTTTGGGCGGCTTGATTGTGGATAAACCACAAATCCCCGCTGATAAGCGGTGGTAAGGGCATTTGGCTCAGGGGCGGCATAGGGTCAAGATGTCCGGACAGAGGCGGCCAAGCGACATTGTGTCTGCCCCTGGTCACGATGGGGTGCCCTGACCTCCTGCCGCCCGGAGGCCTTTCAGCCAACGACGGCTTCTGTCAAAATGTCACCGCTCTGCGCGTCCGTGGCCCACGTCATGGTCGCTTGCCGCCGACACGCCTGAATCCCCGCGCACCTTTGTCCGAGCCTACGTTCTCGTCACGATCGGGCGCAGCCGACCTTGGGGGCCGCAGTCCCATGCGGGACCAGTGTGTGTGACGTCCCACTTTGCCTCCCACGCCACCGCCAACCCTGCTCAGCAACGTCAGATACGAAAGCGGCAATGCCGCCCGCTGGGGCGCGGCAGTCTTCTAGTGCCAGGCCACGCCGCCGTTCTCGTCGTAGAGGACCTCCCGCATATTCGCCCCGTCGAGGTAGAGCATGGCAAATCCATTGAGCACGCGCTGAGGAATGTCCGGGTCCTCTGCCGAGCGCGTTTCATACCAGACGACGTTCGGGTTCTCCGCGAGTTCTGAAGCCTGCCCCCACGGCAGTGCGCCATGGCCGATGCAGCGGCCCAGGACGTTCCCCGGCGGCTTGGGTTGATAAACCGCGCCGACGTGCACGTGGCCCCAATACCAATATGCCGGACCGGCGCCCGCCGGGAACGCGCTCATCACCTGCGTCCACAGATTCGTCGTGCTCGAACCATCCGAAGCGAGGCCGTTGTGGTGGGTCAGCACGATGACCTTCTTGCCGGTTGCGACCTGCTGTTGCAGGAAGGTCACCTGAGTCCCCTGATCCGGTCCCAGAGTGCCGTCCATATAAAGCCCACTCTCGGGTGAAAAATAGGCCGAGTCCAGCCCGACGATCACCCAATTATCGTTCTGGAGGGCGAAATAGCTGCATCCCTTCTGCATGGCGAAGGGCGAGTTGGAAATGGCGGCGAAGTAGGGCTTGGCGCCGGAGTACATCTCGTGATTCGAGTTCAGCGCCAGCGAGCCGATCGAACCCTTGGGCCAGATGTTCACCAGAAGGTGCTGTTCCTGGTCGCTGGTTCCGGCGTAGTAGACGTCGCCCAAGTGGATCGTCAGATGCGGCTGAAGAATCGTCATGTGATTGCCCACGTCGGTGCTGGGAGCCGGATTGGCCGCCGTTCTCCAGTTTCCCGTGCCCCAGTCGCCGGCCAGCCCAATCTGAACGTCGTTCGGTATGGTAATGATCTGCGGGTCCGCCATGAAGGGGTGTTTACCCCCAGATATCGGAAGCAAGCTCTCCAGGTAAACGGCGAACGCTTCCGCCCAGCCCGGATCGAGCTCTTGATACTTGCCCGTGCCCCAGATCACCCCCTCGGGGCTGACATCGATCACCGCCCCCGCCTCCAGGCCCGCCAGGACTCCATCCGAGTCGTTACTCAAAGCGCTGTGCGCGAGCAGAAGCTGCTGCGGGACGGGCGGCGCCGCGGGAGCCTTTCCCGTCTGGGAAACGGCGACAGCCTGTTGGTTGGCGCTCAAAACCTTCGGCCCAAGCGCGCGTTGTTGATCCGAAGTGAGTTGCTTCCAGGCGGCATTAATCCGGCTGGAAATGACAGGGTCAATGCTGATTTTCATTGGGCCTCCCTCAATGCTGCTATTATACGGACTTTCTGTCGACTCCCAAGAATGAATAATTGGCCCGGACCTGATTCGAAGGTCCCCAATTCACCGAAGAACCCAGGAAGAGCCGCATCTGGAATTGACCGCGGGTTCGTAGACCTATTGAAGATGCCAGCGGTCAGAAAAACCCTGACCGCGCCCACCCTCTTGACTTCCCCCTTTATAGAAGGGTCACGACGGCACTGACAGTCCCAACCTGCTTGGTGGTCATCGACGGCCCGTCAAAAAAAATCAGGATTTATATGTCCCCACGATAACCTGATCGGCAGTTGCATTGAGAATTATTTAGGTGTATCTTACCAGCACGCTGACAACTCAGAGCGAACATCCAATTTAAAGGAGGAGCAAACCGTGCCCATAAAATTCCCCAAACTGGAACCCGGCCAGCGCAGAATCCACAAATATGGTTGGAGTCCGGATTTGCCCGACCATCGCGATCTTCTTTATGCTACGCCCCATCCCGTGGCTTTGGCATTGCCGCCGAGCGCCGATCTGCGGCCGGGCTGTCCGCCGGTGTATGATCAGGGTCAGCTCGGAAGCTGCACTGCCAACGCCATCGCTGGCGCGATTGAGTTCGACCAGATCAAGGAGAAACTGCCCCCGTTCACACCCTCCCGGCTTTTCATCTATTACAATGAACGCGTCATCGAGCACCACGTTCAGTCGGATAGCGGTGCCCAGATCAGAGACGGCATCAAGAGCGTGGCCTCACAGGGAGTTTGCGCGGAGACTTTGTGGCCCTACAACGACCAGAACACGGATCCGGATGCATGTCCCACATGCCCCTACGCGCAGACGCCGCCACAAAGTTGTTACGTCGCAGCGAAACAGCACACGGTGAAGCTCTACCAGAGGTTGACGCCGGTTTTAAACACTCTGAAGGGGTGCCTCGCGAGCGGTTACCCGTTTGTTTTCGGATTCACGGTCTATGAGAGCTTTGAGAGCCCAAAGGTAGCCAAGACCGGAATCGTGCCCATGCCGGGACCAACCGAAAAGGTTGTGGGCGGCCATGCCGTCGTTTCAGTAGGCTACAACGATGCCAAGCAGCAGTTCATTGTGAGAAACTCCTGGGCAGACACCTGGGGGATTAAAGGCTATTGCATGATGCCCTATGGGTATTTGACGGACTCGAATCTGGCGGATGATTTCTGGACGATCCGGACTGTGTAGTAGAGTCCGGTGTGGCACTTTGCCTACGCACGTGGACGCTGAGCTTGAACATTTGGCCCGGGGGCGTTTCCAGCTCCCAGGGGCGCCGGTACTCCAATTTAATTTCACCGGTCCCCGAGCGCTCGGCCTGGAACTGCCAGCGGCGGGTTCCCCCTTTTCCGGGGGCACCCACCGCTGGCTCGAACCAACTCTTTACCAGCGAGCATGTCGGCTCAGGCCCGACCCTGAGCCCCCACCGGAAGCCCGTGGTCGGATTCTCAGCCAGAGATATCTCCACCACCTCGCCGATTGCGAGAGTGACCTCGCGCTCGTTGTAGCTTCTGTCGACCTGCATCATCTTGGGGCTTCGCGTATATATAGGGTACCAGAGTTCCAGTGGGACGAAAAGTGGTAGCCATAATCGATCCGCAATCGAAATTGGCCGTGGGTTCCTAAATCCGGGGATAAGGCCCACGCTCAGGAGAACTCTAACCATGGCTCGCCGGGGAATGAAGCGAAATACGCTGCTCCCCATGACTAAAACGACCACTAGGGCCACGTGAAGAATTGGATCGAAGCCCTCCGCACCCTCCAACCCGTGGTGGAAGACCCCGTCCTCGGCTTCCGCGCCGCTGGCGCCGCCCTGCTCAGTAACGTGAGCTACGAAAGCGGCCACCCCGCCCGCTGGGACGCGGAGGCAATGAAGCTGCTTTGAGGTTGTTACGGCGGCTTTACGCCGTCATTTTTAGGACGCCAAATTCGCCATGGTCGCTTGCATGGTGGCGGGGTAAACCCGCCGCTACATCGCCGCCTTGCGCCGCGTTCGCGTGCGCATGAAGTGAAAGTCCCCGGTCAGAAAATCGTTGACCGTGGCTCCCCGCTACCGGCCGACGCCGGGCATATCGCTTCCGCGACCCTCGTTCAGTTCGACGCAAATCGCATCCAAATCGGCCGGGTGTGTAGCGACATACTGTTGGGCAGAGGATTGCAGATTTGCGAGATTCTGCGCGGTCACATCATCCATTTCGGCTTCCGCCCCTTGCAAATTGGGAACCTGAAGGCGATAGTACGTGCATCCCGGCATGAGCTTTAGTTCATAGTCAACGGACTCAGAGACACTATCCATGAAAACCGGCACAATCTGCTTGGCCCAACCCACCAGTCCCCAATCTTTGGCTTGGGCATACGTGATGCTATCATTTCGGTCCCCTGTGCCCACCGATACAACCACGAACTCCGTGGCATCCGGATAAAGGTGTCGTGCTTCTGCATTGGCAGCCATGGAGGGGTTGTTCACGAACACCCCACCGTCCACCAGCGTGTAGTCCTTGGCGCCCTTGGTGAGGTGTAGCGGCGGAAAGTACGTTGGCGCCGCTGATGTGGCTCTGGCAATGTCCGTCACGTTCCAATTGTAATTGGGGTCGAAGGCGATCCGGTGGCTCTTAAAGAAGAACGGGAGCTGTCCTTGCAAATCGTAGCTGGAGATCAATAGCGGCGTGAGCGCCGTCTTGAACTCCGTGGCTTGGAAGAATTCCGCGAGGACTTCTTCAAGACCGTCGGGTGAGTACTTCGGAGATAAGAGCTGTTCCGCAGGCGTTAATATGGTCGTCTTGAAGATTGCCGGTCCATATTGGAGGTAGAGGTTCAGTAGATCGTCAGGGGAATATGGCTGACCGCCTTTACTCGGCGTGCCGATCCCCAGCGCGATAATGCCCCCAGTCGACGTCCCCGCGATGAGGTCAAAGGCCTCATACAAATCTATTCCCAGCCGTTTTTGCAGTTCGGCAAGGATGATAGCGGGAATAATCCCGCGAATTCCGCCACCATCAATAGCAAGAACCTTGATGCTCTCCATTGGTCACCTTCCTTCCTGGCAGGTTTTTCCGCGAACTGTCGCTAAATTAATACCATTGCCCACCGGGCGCAAGGGAGTGACACCCGGTCGCAGTGGTAACCTGTAAATGTTTTCAACGACCGTTCCCTTGCCCTCGCTTCCGGGAGTAATAATGCTAAGGATGGTCTGGCATGGGCGAAATACCTCAAGTGAAAATGCAAATCCAATGAAAACGCCCCGGTCAGAAAAACACTGACCGGGGCTCCTCGTCAGCTCATCCTCAGAGCTTTTTGGAAAGCTTCATCGCCGGCGAAGACCTCAAGGTCGTTTTCTTGGGGATCTTTGTTTGGATAGGCCGGATCCAGAAGCATTCTTAATCTATCCTTCCAACTCGGGTTTCTTAAGATCGCAGATTTAATGGCGCTGAGGGCTTGGTCCCGCACAGTGCTAAGTTGGACTCCGGGGTCGGGGACGGGTCGAGCTTTATACCAACTGTACTTTTGCCCGTACGCTGCCGCCAGATTAACGTCGATTGCGCCATCCATGAGGTTAGAGGCATCCGCGTTGTATTCTTCTCCGAACTTAATGGCATCGGTAAAGCCTGCGGGCGGGGTCGTATACAATAGAGCGTATGTCAGAGAATTGTAGAGCCGTTGTTTCATCGATTTATCAGTTTGAGGGGTAAGTCTCTTGTAAGCATCGAGCAGTTGTTGCTTGATTATGTCGAGTGGCATGGCGGCTTTCCGGAGCGCAATCGCGTAGTCTATTCGCAGATTTATGTCATCCGGCGTCCTGGCGAGTGCCATCTCGTACCCCTTGACGGCGTCCTCGGCGTCTCCTTCGCTAAGTCGCGCATTCGCCCAGAGAATTATGTCCCCTGTCGAGAGTAGGGGATCGAGGCGGACCTGGGCGATTCGTTTCGTGATCTCTTTTACTGCTTGAGTCCGGGTAGGCTCATCGTGGATGCTGGGTCTAATCGCAGCAAGTGTGTCTTTGTCGCTCTGGCTGAGCGGTAGACTCGGCTGTGGCTGGTCCGCCCTTGAAAACGCACCGGTAAGAAAGAGCCGTGTGATGAGATATCCAGCTAGAAAGCCCCCCACTGAGAAGTAAATCAGCAACGCCCCCGCAAAGAAAGTTTCATCAGGACCGCCCACACTACGTGCGATGAAAAGCGAGGCGCGATAAATGTTCTGTGGTACTTTTTGAAGTTGTACCAGGGTAATCCCCACGATGATTTTGGTGAGCCAATCAGAAATTTGCTCGAGGTTCGTATTGACGCGGATGCTGTAGGTAGGTTGTTGGGCCTGGCTACCAGCACTCCCATTCGATCCCTGTTGCGGATTGACGTTAGGATTATCCTGTTGGAGGACCCGTGGGATTCCAAATAGAAACCCTATCAATGAGCCGGCGGCAAAGCAAGCCAGCGCCCAAAGAAGAGCCGCCGGAGCATTATGGCCGTGGGATCGCTCCGACACCACAGCGATACTTCCGATGGCAAGGAAACTGAGGACCGCTAGCCCAGTTCGTCTAAGGTCCTGTTCAGCGGCCCTTCTCTTATTCTCAGCATCAGCAGTACCAGTAGAAGTCATCATATCGTGTCTCCATAGAGAATCCAGTAGTGGCCATGGTCAATTCGGTCGCCGCTGCGTCAATTGACCGTGGGTTCGCGAATCCAAGGGAAAAGCTACGGTCAGAAAGACGGTGACCGTGGCTGTGGCAGTGCAGGATAGACACGTAACAGGGCTTCAGCCGGCATTGTGGGGCAAGCAAAGCATGTCAGGCAATGTCATTCATCTTGCATTGCGACACCCTATTCCTAGTGCGTCGATCCATTGTCCGGCACGGCCTTTAATAGCGCTAGCTACTTGGCCCTTTGGACATTCAAAGGATCTTTCAGTAGCGAAATTAATGCTTTGCCCGGGGATGCTAATTGACTCGATGCTTCCTTGTTCCGATCCGGAAACATTTTTGGAACACCTGATCGTCAGATGATTTCCAAGATACTCACCGGTGGTACTGGGTACGGACGATAGCACGGCACCAATAACAGCCTCATTTGCAGGGCACCGCACAGTAAAGGGGTCGCCCATCTGCGACCCGTTGTGATCGCCTTCGGTCGGTTCGCCAAGTAGACGAACAGTAATATGGCTCGACCAAGCAGCTTTCTCGAAGCGGACCTTCGAACAGAGAGGGCCTATGTTGAAAATCCGAAAATCGCTTTGTTGGTTGGTCCTCCCTGAAAGGCCGATTAGGATCTCATCATCCTCGCACGAGATCTCGAAGGGACCTCCGCCCGGTCCACCCATTATCGGTCCCCAGCTCAAAGTGCTGGCCGGTTGCGTAAAGCGCTGCGGGCGCGTGCCTAGATGGAAGCCAATAATCGCGAGCACAAACCCAAATGCAGCGAGCAGGCACTGGCGGCGAAGCGAAAGAATCTTGGGAATCTTAACACCAAACGCATCTATACCACCGCCGACTATCGCAGCGATTATGCACGCCAATCCACATGACAGCAGCGTAGTAGCCATTTGCTCCTCACTTCCTTCACGGTGCTGCGCGGAGCCAGCAGCCCATGCCGAAAGCACAGACTGCGACTCCTTCAGCAGACAGTCGAACCGAACTTTGGATTTGTGAAAGTTCCTTTAGGAGCCGCAGCCATGGTCAATCCGCAATTGAAATTGACCGTGGGTTCGTAAATTCACTACGGAGGCCACGGCCCGAGAAACGCTAAAGGTGTCGACCCGCCCCCGCGCGTTCGATTTAGACATAATGGAAACTGCCCGGCAAAACGGCCATCTGGCCATCTGCATTAACCACTTCCATGCTACGCTGCCAAGAGCATGCTGGGGCGTCACCGCGGTAACCGATGTTATCCTTATGCAGTTCACGCCCCTTGCATAAGCGCCGCCAATATTGACCTGGGAGCCAATGGAGAAATCAGTCCCCCTGATTGTCACCGTGGTCCCCCTCCCCCAGGGCCTAATGGTGGCGCGATCGAGGTTCCCTTGGTGCCGGGGCCCATTCCTCCCGAAGGCTGGGTTGTGGATCCCAATGGGTTCTTTAGATTCTTAGGGTTGCTCGATTGGAACATAGTTTCGAACACCTCCCCGAGCTTTGTGGTCGCGATCTTAGAAAACATGCCGACGAGCACGGCAACTGAGGTTAGAGCGAATGGGTTAAGGTCCAATGTTTTAATGCTGGAACCTGCAGTGATAGCCAGAAATCCTCCTCGGACGGCCATATAAAACGCCAGAGCCAAGATCGCTCCCAAGAAAGGATGAAGGTAGTACCACCACGCCCAACTGCTCTTGATTTCCTCATTGCCCACGAAAGATGTGAAGGACCGTGCGGAGTGCAAAAAGGCGCCAAGCGCGCCTCCGATGAGCACCAAAAACAGCAGATCAACGTCGCGAGGTAGGGTTACACCTGGCCGATTCTCAAGCCAGGACGTGCCCGGACGCGCGACCAAATCAACCGACGCGCTCTCCGCTTTCTTTGCGGCTTCAAGTAACTTGTCGTCCTGTTCTTTTTTCTCCCGGACTTTAGCAATCTCTGCCGTCAGGTTGTCGATACTAGTCTTAGGCAAATCTTTCCCCTTATCGAGCCCGTCTTGTAGCAACTTCTCGTTCCTAGTGTCCGTCTCGACATTCGTTTGAGCATCTTGTCTCGCTTTTGTTAGGTTGGGGTCGGGCGGAGACGGAGGCCACAATGGAACCAGCAGGAATACGATCGAGAAAACACCTATCAAATAGAACCCTAATAAATTCCGCTTCCAGCCCCTCCACGGGGGAGGAATGAGGGTTAGGGTGGCGTTAGCGGTTTTATTGCCGAGGGCGCTTATCGCAGTTAATCTGACTACGGCAGGATCAACAAGCGAGGGGTCAGGCGTATACAAGCCGTCAGCCGTGATGCTCCCGAGCCCGGGACTGAGGTTCCATGTTACATTGTTCGCCGGATCCCCGGACACTATTGCCTTAAACTGCTGCACCTGAGTATGTCTTAGTTGGACTGACGCGGGGATGATCTGCACCGAAATCGGGGCCAGAAAAATCGTCGTACTGGCCGAGCCGCCCGCGGCATTCGCAGTAATGGTAATCGCTTGCGCGCTGCTGATTTGCTGCGGCGCGGTGTAAGTTATGGAGGCAGGCGATGTTCCCGCTGGGGCTATTGTTCCTACTGAGGAAGGCGTGATCGTCCAAGTGACCGGCAGTGGAGCGCCTTGATCGTCTTGAGCCCGGAAGGTCGCACGTTGCATTTCTGTTAACAGGACGTTTTGGGGTGTAATATTCACCTTGGCCATTTTCCTCCTTACGAGGCCCCGAATGCGAGGCACCCCTGACAGACGCTTCAAGAACTCTGTTTCGGCATAGAATTGGCCCGCCTCGAGGCCAGACTCCGAATAATGGCTGTCGACAACGAGCACCTCAGATCCTCTTGGGCTCTCGAGCAAAAACGCGTGCAAGTGATAGGATGGCACAAATACCAAGCGTGCTTCTGCGTCATCCTCAGGCCGTTCTCGATCGATACGATCCACGGCTGTTGCGATTTCAGAAGCTAGATTTGATGCAAATAGCTTTTGAACAGACCATTCACTTTGTGTGCTGCTCGGCTCGGTGGAGCGGGCAAATCCCAAGGCCTTGCCGTTAGCAATAATCTGGTGATGCCAGTGCGAGGTCCGGCGGATGACGTTTGCGAGTCCACCCCCCGGCTGGGCGGCGGCCGCAATGTCTCCGGCGCCCAGCAAAAATATTTCGAAGCTTTCACCCAATTTTGGCTGCGCGTCAGCGGGGATGCCAAGGTTGTGTCGCGCGAGTAGGTTTCCGAGTTGCGCCGTCAACTTGGCCACCGTCTCAGTGTTCAACTGCTTGCTTTTTGCCATCGCGGTCTCCAGGGTGCTTGGTTCATCTCAGGCCATCGATACCCAAGTCCACTGCCAGGAGCCCCATCCGTAGGCAGCGACAAGATTCACGTAATAAACGGCTCCAGACCCCCACCGCGGGTCGTTGACCAACAAGTAGGGTCCCGTGTCATCAACATTCCACCCACACACAAGCGCCTGGTGGCCAGTACCATCGTTCCAAGCAAAACCAATTTCCACCGGGCGATTTGCATTGATCTCATCTTGAAGCGTCTCAAAGGGTACACTTCCAATGACCAGGTTAGCGTTCCGACCCCGGCTCGCGTAGACCCCCGCGATATCAGGCACCTGAGCGGGCTCATTGCACAGCGCAGAACTGGGATCTGAGCAACACGTCGGTTCACCGAATAACTGTGTGGCCAAGTCGCATTGCTGAACAGTGGAGTCGCCATAGAATTGGAGCACCATCTGTGCACAGGCCGCCCAACACCACTCTGTTTGCTCCTGATTTATCTGAGGAACACTAACCGTCGCGGCCCAAGGCACCGGTGCGGCGAGAGTAATGGGAACTGCATCCGTCGTAAGGGGCATATGTCAACTCCACTTTTCTCCTGCGACTGACTACTGGAAGCCCGGCGCCCCTGCCCGCGAAGTGGCCGAGCAGTTGAGCAAGCTAACTCTTGATTGAATCATCAGTGCGGGCGCCGCCTTCGGAGATCATCTTCGACAAGCTTGGGAACGGGGAGGCCCCAGAAACGTCTATAACGCAGCCCTTGGCCCCCCCTCTGGTCCGGGAAATCACTGACAACTGCTATCACTGCCGACGATAGGATAGGTTTTCTTCTCGATCATCTTTTCGATCATCTTTCCAAATTTATCATCCTCGGCATAGCCACCATAGGCATAAGCGTAGCCACCACAATCTAGTCCCCCATCGATGCGGTAGAGCGCAAATGTGGCGACAGTCCCACCACTAAAGTAAATCCGACTTCCGAGAAAGAGATTTGATTTCGTTAGCTGACCTCCGCCCGACTCGAGTGTCTGAACAATCAGAATGTGCAACTTATCCAGGATGTCCTCGCCGGGCGACTCAGTGCCACCCCATATCTGGTGCGCCAACAGGTCGGACGCCAATATCTGTTGGAGGGGGCTTCCGGCGGCATTTGGACCGCTCGGTGTAGGTGCTGTGCCCGTTGGGTTCGTAGCTCCTGGCGGATTAGTCCCCGCACCCTGCACGGGCGGGAGAGGATTCGCGGCAGGACCGCCGGGAGGGTTATTGGCCGCGGGCCCGGACGGTGGATTATTCCCTTGATTTAGTGCAGAACTCGGTTGTCCCGTGAAGAGAGTGGCTTCGAAGGTATCGATCGCTGACACGATGGAGGCCAACGCAGCGACCTTCAAGTTGATAGTCTGGGTATAGGAATCCCTGAAGCTGGCAGCCTGCGCCTTCTGTTCCGCAGTATATGTACTTATCGGGGGCGCCGGACCCGCTGCGGGGGCCGGCGGCACCGGGGGGGCTGCTGGCGGCGGGGACGACCCCGTCGACAAGATCGTCTGAGCGTCCGTAAGCGCCTGAGAATAATTTTGGGCGTCGTCTACGGCCTTCTGACGGTCTGCCTCTAATTGACAGAGACGCTTACCAATAAAGGTATCTTCAAGGTTATCGCGTCCAAGCAGATTAGGCGCATAGACGCTGGGCACGTACGTCGCAATGCCATTCTGGCGCAGTTGGCCCGCCAAGAAGCTCGTCAACGGGGCTGAGGTGAGAGCCCCTGCCGAGACCGACAACGATTGGTTCACGGCGAACACGCTCGCCAGCGTTTGAATCAGAGTTTGGACGTCGGCGGGACTCGCAATGAACGGGCCACCAAGTTTGGGCACGTCTTTCCGAACATTGCTAAAGAACGGAGGAATCAGAATAGCTTCTAATTTGCTAGTTGCCGACAGCGCCCTCTTGTCCAGCAGACCAGCTTGATACATAAGCGTTCGCCACTGCACCAGGCTCGTGAAATCCGCAGGCGTCGCGATTACCACGGTTTGACCCTTCACCTTCGGCTTGATGGCCTCATATATCTTATTGGCGTCTGCAGTTAGTGCTCTATATGCAAAGATCGTCGATTCGATCGCCATCGAGCCGCCAGTAATCCCCGCGGGACTCGGATTTGCACTGTTGTTCGCAGGAGAGCCCGGACTCTGGGGAGAACTTGCTGATGGGGACGTTCCACTACCCGTACTATTCTGACTGCCTTTCGCAATGTTGGGTGGTCCTGTTAAAAGGGATAAGGTTCCCCATATCACGAATACAACTAAAGGAACTCCGAGCGTGAGCCGTTTCATGTCGACCCTCCTGTCGATGATTGCGTATCGCCTCAAAACGGGACCGGAATGCAACTTCCATAACAGCCAAATGGCGACTAACTCTCCTCAGCTACCTAACCCGAAAAGATCGCGCAAAAGGCGACACGCACTTCTCGGCTCGAGGTGCTAGGCTTAAGGCACCAAATGTCAGCCTCGCCAAGTGACCGCTTGCCCCACATACAATAACGAAAAGCCGTCGCATTTCCCTTTATGCATTCACCGTGTTCTGTGGTTGATGATTGTCCCATGGCTCGTGGAATTGGACCTCATCCGAAACTAGCCTTTCGCCGGGCTGAAACGCATTGTGGAAATCCGCTAAGCCGGGAACGAAAACATCGACAAGTTTCCGGGTTGCGATTCACTTCAACATCAATGCTCCCGCGCAGGCCAAACGGCCTGGGCTGGACCAGTAGCCGGTCGTGTAAGTAACCCGGGGTCTTGCCCATTCCAAATTGGCGTGGGCTTCTCTATCCGTTACTTAAACCAGTTGTAGTTAGTGAAAATGGGCCGTAAACTCGGCCATTAAACATCCAGCCAATACACTTGTCAAGTCTTTTTTTAAGTTGGTATCGTAGTATTTAGCTTACTATACATATTTAACACTATTTTGACCTGCCGCAAGAAATCCCCGGAACCTGCCAAGCTAAGTTCCTTGTTTGCAATATCAAGCATATGCTATGGATATCTGCTGGCGGGCGGGGACGGTAGGCGGAGTCCGAGGTTTGAAGACCGACGTCCGGGTGAAGGAGCCAGATTTCGGTCAGTGCATACAATAGCGGTTGAGAATGCGCAGGGGTAATAGGCACGGATCTGAATAATAAATCCACGCTACACTTGTTTTTTCCCACCGGGAGGCAATCTGCAAAATATCGCAGGGGGGGGTGCCGACGCGCTAGGTTACATATTGGAAGGCGATTTCGGGGTGAAATCGCGCAGGGCAGGAGGAGGTGGACCGTAGACGGGTGGCGGAAGACGGCGTACCGGGAAATCGGGCGGCGAACTCGGAGAGGAAGAGCCAACTCGCGTGGGCAATTCCCGATAATTGCAAAGGGAAACAGGCAGAACCTATTGAGGCAAAGTCGGGCAGAAAGAAATACGTTCTTCGGAGGTGGAACGGCGGGTAACACGCGGCGCGAGCCGGCTCCGCTGCGGCCGGGTTGGCCGTGCCACAATCCCCCGCGTCACGCACTCCCCCACATCGGCTATCGGCAGTGTCAGGTGAGAAGATGAACCAATTCGCCGACTTGAGAAATCGCGAATCTCAAATGGCAGATTTGAAGTGGGGAAAGGGCAGGGCCCGATTTGAAAAGCGCTCAGACCGTCTTATCGGGGGAGTCGCAGAGGGTGGCCAGGGGGCACTCGGCGCACAGGGGGTTGCGCGCGAAGCAGATTTTTCTGCCAAACCAGATTACCTGATGACTGAACGAAACCCAGCGGTCTTGCGGCACCAGCTTCATCAGGTCCTGCTCGACTTTTTCCGGCGTCGTTTGCTTGGTCAGTTTCAGGCGGTGGGTGATGCGGAAGACATGGGTATCCACCACCACGCCGCTCGCGATGCCGAAGGCCGTTCCCAATACCACGTTGGCGGTTTTTCGTGCTACGCCGGGCAGGGGGAGCAGTTGTTCCATGGTGCGGGGAACCTCTCCGCCGAACTCCTGCACGATCCTCGTGGCGGCGCCGATGATGCTTTTCGCCTTGTTGCGGAAGAACCCGGTGGAATGAATTTCCTGCTCCAACTCTTCTTGCGCCAGGGCTACGAAATCCTTGGGGGAGGGGTATTTGCGGAAAAGCTCCGGGGTGACCTTGTTCACGCGCTCGTCGGTGCACTGGGCAGAAAGGATGGTGGCGACGAGAAGTTGGAAAGCGTTTTCGTGCCGCAGCGCGCATTCGGCCCGCGGGAACCGCAGGTCGAGCGCCGCGAAGATCTTCTGCAATCGGGCGGGCGCGGTGTAGGATTTTTGAGTTTGGCTCCTCGATTTTATGTTTGCGGCCGCTCGGGCAACTTTCGAAGACTTGTTTTTTTTTGGCATGGCGGTTCTAGGCGGCGACTCAATTCAAGATTCAAGATTCAAAACCAAATCCAAAGCCAAAACCACGAGATCAAATCCAATTACGACCTATACCCAAACCCGG
>Ga0116136_1000909_pt1 | contig 16025 bp, 12 predicted proteins | sample June2015DPH_20_5_FD_88972 | JGI IMG/M metagenome (GOLD analysis project Ga0116136, IMG submission 88972) | Peatland microbial communities from SPRUCE experiment site at the Marcell Experimental Forest, Minnesota, USA - June2015DPH_20_40 | ecosystem: Environmental > Terrestrial > Soil > Wetlands... | reverse complement strand
TAGGCAATCTGCGGAACCTCCGCCGCCAGCGCCGGCATCAGCCAGAGCACTTCATCGATCCCCTTGTAGTTGTCCGTGGCCCACAGGCGGCTTACGGTGAGCAATACGGTCTTGCCGGCCAGGCCGTAACGCTGCACCAAATCGGGGTTTTTGCCGCCCACCCCGTAATGCTGCCGCGCCACCGCATTGGGCAGTAGAAATACCCTGTCCCGCGGGAGCCTGGCCCAGGCCAGGAACCGCGCCGTGGTCAGCTCGCTGACGGAAATCACCGCATCCACCTTGGCGGCGACCCTGGCGGCCAGGGCGCTCCGGGGAGGCTGCCAGGCGTCGATGCCATGGATGAAAACCACCAGGGGGGCCCTGGTTTTCCATTTGGCCAGATAGGCCAGGGGCAGCAGGAAAAGATGGCCGCAACAGATTAACTCATATTTCCCAGGGGTCACCAGGCAGCGGAGCACCGCCAAGAGATAACGGAGTTTGCTGTTTATGCCCCTCGTGACATAAGTGAGCTTTGGAGGCAAGGGCTCCAGAGGTAGCGGACAGCGCCGGGGCACGGCCACCACTTCCGTCACCCCGGGGTAGGAGCACAAGGCGCCGAGCAGGTTCCGATTGTATTGGGCGATGCCCCCCAGGCCGCCAAAGGCGTCACTGACCAGCGCCAGGATCCTCACGCCGGCCCTCCGGTATGGTGGCGATAAACCAGTCGGGCCCAGCCCCTGAGGCCTCGTTGCCGGGATAATTCCCTATGGTCTTCGGCCTCCGCCAGCCATTGCGGCACCGGGATGGAAAACCCGGTCTTGCCCCGGTTGAGCACCTCCTCCGGCAGGGGCTGCTCCGGAGTCCTGGCCATGTCCAGCTTGGTGGGGGGCTCCCTCAAGGCCAGCAGCGGCGCCACCTGGCGCAGCAACTCCAAGTCCACCAGGGGCACGCGAATCTCCAGGGAATGGGCCATGCCGGCCCAATCCGCATCCCGCAGGAGCTGCTGCCGCATGTACCAGACCATTTCCAAGGCGGAGACCCGCAAATGAGCACCTTTAAGCCCCCGTACCGTCTCCTCCAGGCGGGCCAGAGGCTGTAGTTCCCGCCAGCCCTCCCGGACCAGGTCCGGGTCCAGGACCTCGGGCAGTTCCCAGGGCATGAAGAGGCTCCTGCGCAGCAGGTAGGCCCCGGGATAGGTGCCGCCGTACTCCAGCAGACCGGCATATTTGGGGGAAGTGAAGCGCTTCAACAGCGGCGCTGAGATGATCCGGAAGGCCCGCCCCAGACCGGGAACTCTGCCCATCCAGGCCAGGGCCCCGGTCAGGCGGGGTATCCCCCGGAAGCTGGGGTAGCCCCCCAGCAGTTCGTCTCCCCCCAGGCCCGACAGCGCCGCCTTCAGCCCAGCCGCGGCCGCCGCCTTGGCCACGAAATAGGTGTTCACCCCATCCAGGGACGGCTGGTCCATGTTATGTAAAATCCTGGTAAAATCCTGTTGGAAATCCTCCCGGGTGATCCATTGGCAATGATGCCGGGCCCCGTATCGCCGGGCGATCTCACCGGCCCACCGGGTCTCATCGGCAACGCCACCCTTGAGTTCCTGAAATCCCAGAGTGACGGCATTCAGCCGGCCCCCCGACTGGGAGGCCAGGGCCAGGACCGTGCTGGAATCCAGGCCCGAGGAGAGGAAGACGCCCACCGGCACGTCGGCGATGAGGTGATGGCTGACGCTGTCCGTCAAAGCCTGCCGCAGGCGGGCCCCAGCTTCCTCCGGATCGCAGTTCAGCCCTTCCCCTGCGGCCTCGGCCTGCCGCAGTTCCTCAACAATGCTGCAAAACTCGCGGATCCGCGGGCGGCCCTGGGCCTCCACCACCAGGAGGGCGCCGGGCGCCAGGGAGCGAATCCCCCGGTAAAGGGTGTAAGGCTCCGGCAGATAGCCCCAGAGGAAAAACCCGGTATGACCGGCCGGCTCCGGCCTGGTGTCGAGGCCGCCGCCTGCCAGCAGGGCCTTGACCTGCGAGGCAAAGCGCAGGGCGCCGCCGTCGTCGGCGTAGTATAGAGGCTTGATGCCGAAGGGGTCCCGGGCCAGCACAACCCTCCTGGCCACCTCATCCCAGAGGGCGAAGGCGTACATGCCCCGGAGCCGCCGGACCATGGCCGGGCCGTGCTGCCGGTAGCAGTGGAGCAGGACCTCGGTGTCGCTGCCGGAGAAAAATTGATGCCCTTGCTCCTCCAGTTCCCGGCGCAATTCCCGGTAATTATAGATTTCCCCATTGAACACCACCCGTAGGGAACCGTCAGGGGTAGCCATGGGCTGGGCCCCAGCCTCGCTCAAATCGATGATGGACAGGCGCCGATGCGCCAGGGCCGCCCTGCCGTCGGCCGAGACCCACAGGCCGGCGCCATCGGGCCCCCGCGGTTTCATGGCATCGCGTATCTTCAGGATTTCTTCCGGAACCACCGGGGGGGCCGAGTCACTGTAGGAAAAAATGCCAACAATACCACACATTTACTCAACCACAACGCAAAGCAGATTCTGGCTCAGGATCTCTTTCCGGGCCAGGCTCCCGGTCTCCACCGCCAGGCAAAACCTTAAGATACCCGCAGCACCCGCCACAACAGCCAACGGAGTGCTCCCAGGATCGCAATAATTGGCAATAACCACCATGTTTGAATCATTATTGCTAAGACTATTGTCAATAATAAACAACCTTCACCAGAGTCTATGAGGCCAGCCAATTGCTCATTTGAAATAGCCAACGAATTCAGATTTATACCATTCTGGGAGATGGTTTGGATTGCCAAGAAGGTTCCCCATCCTCCGTAACAAGCCGTCATCCATTTCTCGCCACATTGCCAATCCTTCCTGTACCCGGTCCCACCGCTGCTGTTTCACACAATAAGCCATCTGTTTAAATAATAGCATTCTCCTCCTTCGCGGAAATGCCCGGCGGAAAGGCCGAACTTTATCCTCGAAAAGTTCCCCATAAAAATTAAGGTGATGTTCATACATGGCCAGCATCAATAAAATGAGATGCCAATGCACGAACTTGTAAGGATGGTCGGATTCACGCGGGCTTAAGGTAATCAGAGGTTCGGCCACATAGGCCACATCATGATCCCGGGCAAGGCGCAACCACATGTCAATATCACTGATAAACCCATACCGCGGGTCGAATGGCCCTGCTTGTTCATAATCCTTACGTCGCGCCATTACAGTTCCCCATACACATGAACTAAGTGTTTTGAAAAAATAAATGGCTATTTCCACTCCATTAACCCGCAAGTCAAAGGGTAAACCCCATGTTATTTTTTTGCCAGTCTCATAATGAAAACCATAATAATCATTAAAAACGAAGGAGGCGCTGGGTACGGCATCTAACGCAGCTTTCCATTTCAGAATAAGATCAGGGTGATACAGGTCTCCATCGTGGACATTAGCCACATAATCACCTTGAGCCCGGCTTATGGCAGCATTCAAGTTGCCTGGCATCTTTAAGTTCATTGGGTTGCGAAAGTATTTTACCCTGGGATCTCTGGCTTCGTAATAACGGCATATTTCCTCGGTATTATCCGAAGAGCAATCATCGCTGATAATGAGCTCGAAATCACCGAACGATTGAGAAAAAAGAGAGTGCAGTGTTTGAGGTAGCACTGAGGCCCGATTATAAGTTGTAAGGCAAATGCTCACCGGAGGAGGCAGGTTCATCTACGCAATCACTCCCTTTTATTTTCAAGTCTCGCTGTCCTGATTCGGTCTAATTGTTTCCTCGGTCTTTCAGCCAGGAAACCGGCAACTTGTCGAATATCTCAATTTCATGAAACTCGATAGGAGCCCTAGGACCTATTTCTTTCACCCAACAGGCCATTTTTTCGATGCCCGCAGACAAAGCAGTGGCTTTATCCATGTTTGGAATGACTCGGTGCAGTTTCTCATGGCCAGCATAGGCATGAAGAACTTCATTGCGGGGCTCAAGAAAACCAATCTGAGGTTTGACCCCGAAAGCTCGGGCCACCTCATGAGCCAACTCAAGGACCGTCACAGGAATATCTGCGCCTATATTAAAGACTTCATTATAGGCCGCCTGGACCAGCGGAGATCTGGAAATGACGGGGGCAACGTCACCGATGTAAGAGAAGGCCCGTGTTTGCATCCCGTCTCCAAAAATGGTCATGGGTTGCTTTTTCAGTACCTGATTCATAAAAATACCTACTACATTGCGATATTTATCGGCAATATTCTGATTTTCCCCGTAAACATTGTGGGGGCGGAAAATAATATAATTAAGGCCAAACATTTCCCAGGCTGCTCTTAGGTCAAGCTCCATGGCATATTTTGCGATGCCATAGGGATCTTCTGGCCGAGGTTCCAGGTCCTCTGTCATGGGCAGCTGGTTTTTCCCGTAGACCGCAATAGAAGATGTGAAAATGAAGCATTTCACCCTGGTTCTGACTGCGGCATTTATCAGGTTCACTGACCCTAAGATATTGTTGGTATAGTTAAATCGCCTGATAAAATGGGATAATCCCTCGGCGGCATACGCCGCCAGGTGGTAAACAAAATCAAATTGTTCCTCCTCAAAGAGGGGGGGAATTGCCTTTTCGTCATTGATACTCATTTCAATGAACTTGGTGTTTTTGGGGATATTCTCCTGAAAGCCGCCGGACAGGTCATCAATACCAACTACTTCCATGCCCATATCCAAACAATGTTTGGCCACATGGCTGCCAATAAAACCTCCGACACCTGTAACAAGAACCTTGACCATTTGGCTTTGTCTTCCGTTAATCCGAAAATCCTCCGGCAAAGGGGCCTCCCAGGTCAGTTGCTCCCCCGTACGGGGCTGGGTGATCCCAGGCGCCAGGCGGTGAAGGAGCTGGCAGTGCACCAGGAGCGGGGCTTCTCACCTCGCCGATGTCCTTGAGGTCAGGGCAGTGAGGCACCAAGGCATTAACAGAAATTATACCGCATCCATAGCTATTTCTGCCCCAACAAGGTTTTTAAACCGAAATTATGCGGCGAACTTGGCCACCGCAGTCAAAAACGGTTTTGTGTAGCTCTCACCGAGCCTAACCCCGACAGGTTTCCTCTTTTGCAGCCGAATTGTCTAGCGATAGCGATAATATAATAAATTTTAAGGAATTTGTCAGCCAACCATCCGGATATATAAATTTTTTCAGAAATATTGGCATATCTGCCCCTCAGACCACGGATACCTCACTGCCAAGGAGCTTCAGGACCCCAGCAGTGAGGTACCTTGGTCCTGGGGGTGTGGCATGCGAAAATTTTTGGAAAAATTACTTTTTCAAGGAAACTTGTGCTATCATTGTGTCGACGAGAGGATTCGGCTTCAAGAACAGAAACTTTGGGAGATTTTTCCCGGGCAAGAGGTCGTAAAAACCGTTTTGGGAATGCGGTGATCAAGCCTGCCGCATAATTTGGCATAAGTCTGGCGCCTGATTCTAAACTACTTACCAAAAATAAACCACAGGAAAGCCAATGAGCCATTATCCCACTGAATTTTATAAACAAATTCAAGTTGGTTCCTTGAAATCGGCAGAAGCAGTTGTCCCTCTAATTCTAGAATTAGTCAAGCCCAAGAGTGTTATCGATGTTGGGTGCGGGGACGGCACCTGGTTATCCATATTTAGAAAATTAGGAATCGAAGATTTTCTGGGGGTGGACGGTAAGTGGGTAGACAGGCAAATTTTAAAAATTCCGGAGGAAAGATTCTTATATCATGATATGGAAAAACCATTAACATTGGAAAGGCAATTTGACTTGGTAGTTTCATTGGAAGTTGCCGAACACCTTTCAAAAAAATATGCAGAGAATTTTATCGATTCTTTGACCAACCTAGGACCTATAGTTCTATTTTCCGCCGCCATTCCCTTCCAAGGGGGCGTGAACCATGTAAACGAACAGTGGCAGGATTATTGGGCCAAGTTATTCGAAGCAAAGGGATATGTGGCAATTGATTGCATCAGGGAACTTATCTGGGAAAACAATGATGTAGAATGGTGGTATCCCCAAAACACCTTGCTTTATGCTAGGCTGAAATTATTAAAAGATCCTCTTCTAACTAAAAAATATGAAGAATCCAAAATCGCTATGCTTTCATTAGTGCATCCAAGGCATTACGTCACAATGCTCACAGATCCAGGCCGCTGGTCCCTAAAGAGAATTATACCCCTATTGCCATTTTTAATCAAAAAGGCAATAATAGGTAGAATCAAGACCTATGTGAAGAGATAATGAATAATTTCTTTATGCATAAGAACATATTAATACAACCTTCGGAGCTATGTTATTAAGGAAAGTTTATTTAGATTCAAAATATTCATTACAGAGCGATTTTAGCTATGTATAAGCTTTGATATCCAAATAGCCCAGGAAATATCTTACAGGAGAAACGATTTACTTTATTAATAAATTTTAGTGGAAATATTTTTTTTAGCTTCCAAAAAGGAAATGCCCCATCTGCCTGAGCTACTAAAATTTTGTATTCCACAGAACTTAATAAGTCAACTCCCGATTCAAATGTATAAAAACGTAGATGTGTATTATCCATAATTCCCCCATCTTCATATGAAAAATATCCCAAAAGACAGCGAAATCTGTTTTTATAATGCAATACATTAGGTAAAGCAACCGCGATTATACCATCGTATGTGAGCAATCCTTTAATTTCTTTTAGAATCCTCCCTGGATACTTAAGATGTTCAAGAATATGCGACATTACTACGAGATCAAAAGGTCCTTTAAGAGATCCAGGAAGTCCTTGGTCTAAATCTGCCAAATATACTTCATCACAATGCATCTCCGCCATTTCTTGCTCAATAGGGCTTATAGTAATTCCAGTAACTTTCCATCCCTTTAATTTTAACAGACGAGCGTTGTCGCCTGAACCACATCCTAGATCCAAAGCATGGCCATTTTTAGGAGCTATAAGTTCCAATAAGGGAAGATTTCCTTCATTTTGATAAACCTTGGTACAACCTTGGGCCGCCATCATATTATTCATCTTGATATGAATGTGTCAGCTATTAATCATCAAAAGAAAGAATTTAGCATTTCTCGCCTCGACCTGAGTACAGGCGCGGGCGATAAAGCAATGGAGTTTATTCATTGTAAACTGTGATTTTTAACATCGGGCCTAAAGTAACATATATATTTCTTATTAGCCAAACTTGACAAAGGTACGCCAAACGCCTGAAAGTATGACGGACCTTACAGCCCTGGAATTGAGAAAATAAAAAATGGGGACATCTCAGTCCCTATCTTGTTCTGAATAATTTTCATCCACCTCATAATCCATAATTCTTCCATTAAGCAAGCTTCCTGGGAGTAACTGGTCATAAATGAAGTTACCCAAAAGGAGCCGTTGGCGCTGCCGGTCTTGCTCATGAAGCCTCCAGGGAAAATATTATTTCCCTGATATTACTATATGTTATGCAGTGTGTCCAGGAAAATCTGAGCAATTTTTAAATACTTTTTATGATGTATTTCGCAACAGTCTCAAATTAATAGCACATATATTCTGGATATGGGAAGTTTTTTGCTCTGTGATAAGTTTCTCATGATAGCAGGTATTTGATATCCTTCTTAACGATAAAGCTCACCTGCGGCTATGGAGCGCAGTGGAATAGCCCTCCGGTGGATGCCTTGTTAGATGACTGTTATTCTTTCCTCCAGAATCTGCCAGACCAGTCTATTTCATGCATCTCTGACTCGATTCTGTGCTGTGCTCTGAAATCGTCTACTGCTTTACGGCATCCATTGAGAGCGTAGTCGTCGATGATACAAAATCCACCCTTGGACAGCTTTGGATACAAGTTAATTAGTGGCTCAATGGTGGAGCTATACATGTCTCCATCAAGTCGCATAATAGACAACTTGTCGATTGGAGCAGTAGGAAGTGTGTCCTTGAACCATCCTTGCAGGAAAACTACTTTGTCATCGAGTAAACCGTATTTGCGGAAGTTATTCTCCACTTCATCCCGAGAAACCTCAAAGTAGGTGATAACATGGTGCTTATCGCCCCTATCCGCAGAATACTTTTCGTCAGGCTTAGGTAAACCTTCAAATGAGTCTGCAACAAAAACTTTGCGATTCTCAATACCATACGCAGCAAGCACGGCGCGCATAAAAATGCAGGCGCCTCCTCGCCAGACTCCGGTTTCAATCAGGTCTCCTTCTACACCTTCTCTAATCACTGTCTCGATGGCGGATTGGATATTGTCAAGACGCCTTATCCCAATCATTGTATCTGCATATCCCGGCCATATCTTGCCCTCGTATCGGTCATCTGTCTCAATATGCCTATTAATCACAAGTTGAAGTTCTTTAGTTTTCAAGACGCTGGAAATAAAGAAACCCAAAAGACGCTTTGGAGCAGACCTTCGGGAATAGAAGGTCTCAATTGGGATTGGTGGCTCTGGCCACAAAATAAAAGATAGAGTTTTCTTCATCAGGTCGAGATACAAGTGCTCTGGCTTCTTATGCATAATGCTTTCTCTTGTGTCTTGGCACAACTAACAATGGTTATACCTGAGATTATGCGGCCGCCTTAGCCCCACAGTCGAAAAATTGGGTTTTTGAAGCCCTCTAACCAAGTTAAACCCCCACAAGTTTTCTCTGTTTTAGCCGAAATAGTGATAATATAATCAATTTTAAAGAATTTGTCAGCCAACCATTCGGATATAAAAATTTTATCAAATACTTTGGCATACCTGCCCCTCAGAACCCGGACCTCAATGCGGTGGACCTTAAGAACCCCGGGCCAGCACCGCCCGATAATGGGCCGCTGGAGGAAAAGCCGGGGCTACATGTACATGCCACCGCCGGGCGTCGTAAAAAACTCTGGCCCCCACTTTGATCAGGCGTTTGAAACTCTCACACCTGCAAGGCCATGGCTGACTCCGGGTATCGCAGGGTAATGCGAGACGGGCATACCTATAAGGACCGATTAAAAGAGATTTTAGACCTTGCAGTTCAGCTTTAGTCATATTTTGGAATAAACACTCAGACCAGTCATGCACCTGATCGAATCCTCCATTTAGGCCACTAACCATGGAAGCGCGCCCCCGGGAACATTGCCGCGGCTTCGGCAAATCTACGGCCACCCCACCGCGGCCCGCCTCACCTACTTCGGCATAGTGGAAGATTTCCCACTTGGATATAGAGACCTCCAGGTAATGGGATTGGAATCCCTTTAAAGCCTAATCAGTGAGGCTTTCGAGGCGCTGGGAGCCGTCATCGGAATAGATGTGGAAAGGAAACCTCTGGGTTATAATAGGCATCTGGGTTTTCCTGGGAACCGTTAGCCCACTTGGAGAATTGCCATGCTCAACCATTGGTGGCCTTATTTTGCAGTGCTGCCGCTCCTGGCCCTGGTGACCGGTTGCCGGGAACCCGCCTGTCCTCCTAAGGGGGAGCGCCTGATCCCCATGGAAGACTTCTTCCGGAATCCGGAGAAGACCGACTTCAAGATTTCCCCGGACGGCCAATACCTGGCCTTCCTGATGCCCTGGCAGCGCCGTCTCAATGTCCATGTGCAAAGGATTGGCGAGGACCGGGTTACCCGGGTCACCCAGGCCACCCAGCGGGATATTGCCGGCTACCTGTGGGCCAAGGATGGCCGTCTCGTCTATCTGCAGGACCAGGCCGGCAACGAGAACTTTCGGGCCTATGCAGTGAATGCCGACGGCAGTGACCCCAAGGACCTGACCCCGTTCCCCCAGGTTCGCGTCCAGATCCTGGACGACCTGGAAGGGAGTCCGGACGAGATCCTGATCGGCATGAACCGGCGTAACCCGAGATTCTTTGATGCCTTTCGGGTCAATGTCTATACCGGCGCCTTAACCCTGGTGGGAGAAAACCCGGGGAACATCACCGATTGGCTGGCGGACCACCATGGCCGGGTTCGAGTGGCGGTGGCCACTGACGGCCTCACTGACACCCTGCTATATCGACCTACCGAGGCCGAGGCCTTCCGCCCGGTGGCCGCCACTAATTTCAAAGACACCCTGGAGGCCCTGTTTTTCACCTTCGATGACCGCGATCTCTACGTCTCCTCCAACCTGGGCCGGGACAAACAAGCCATTTACCGTTATGACCCGGAAAAGGGGAAAATGCTGGATTTGATCTACGAGAATCCGGAAGTGGACGTGAATACCCTGCTGCGCTCCAAAAAACGCCGGATCATCACCGGGGTCTCCTTCTTCACCGACCGGCGCCACTACTACTTCTTTGATGAGGAGCGGCAACGGCTCCAGGAAGAGCTGGAGCGGCGGCTGCCCGGCTATGAGGTGGTGGCCGCAGACGGCCGCAACCTGCAAAGCAAAGACGAAACCCGGGTCCTGGTGCGCACCTACAGCGACAAGTCCCTGGGCGCCTATTACTATTACGACCGGGTTAGTGGGGAATTCCGGAAGTTGGCGGAGGTCAGCCCCTGGCTCCAGGAAGCGGCGATGGCGGATATGCGGCCCATTTCCTACCAGTCCCGGGACGGACTGGCCATTCACGGTTATCTTACCCTGCCCAAAGGAGTAGCGCCCAGAAACCTGCCGGTGGTGATCAATCCCCACGGCGGCCCCTGGGCCCGGAATCACTGGGGTTTCGACCCGGAAGTCCAGTTCCTGGCCAACCGGGGTCTGGCGGTGCTGCAGATGAATTATCGGGGCTCCACCGGCTACGGCAAGGCCTTCTGGGAGGCCGGCTTCAAGGAGTGGGGACTCAAGATGCAGGACGACATCAGTGACGGGGTGGCCTGGCTGGTGAAACAGGGTCTGGCCGATCCCCGGCGCATCGGCATTTATGGCAGCTCCTACGGCGGCTACGCCACCCTGGCCGGGGTCACCTTCACCCCGGACCTCTATGCCTGCGGAGTCGATTACGTGGGGCCTTCCAACCTCTTCACCATGTTGGCCTCTGTTCCGCCTTATTGGGAGCTGGAGCGTCAAAAGCTCTACGAGATGATCGGCGATCCCATCAAAGACGCCCCATTGCTCCGGGAGGTCTCTCCTCTGTTCCACGCCGAGCGCATCAAGGCGCCCCTGCTGGTGGCCCAGGGGGCCAACGACCCCAGGGTGAAAAAGGCGGAGTCGGATCAGATCGTTCAGGCCCTAAAGCAGCGGGGCATCCAGGTGGAGTACCTGGTCAAGGACAATGAAGGCCACGGCTTCCACAACGAGGAAAACCGCTTCGACTTCTACCGGGCCATGGCGCGTTTCTTCGGCGTCTGCCTGGGCAGCAAGGTGGAGAGCCGTGGGAAATCCGGCCATTAGCAGGCCGCGGGATCGCGGTCCGGGGCCACGCCAATCCTTTCGCAAGTGAGAGGGTGGCCAGGGGGGCTTATTGCACCGGGGCGCCGGAATGCCTAACATTATACTGAGGCCGTGGAACGGGAAATACGAAATGCAGGGGGCGGACCCAGGTGTCCGCCCTGTGCTGACATTTCTCTAGAGGGCCGCGGGGGGGAATACCCTGGTAAGGGTTGGTCTGCGGCGGCCGGCCGGAGGCAGGGGGTCAGCTCATGTGGGAATATTCGGACAAGGTAATCGACCATTTCCTCCATCCCCGGAACGTGGGGGAGGTGGAAGGCGCCGACGGCGAAGCCATGGTGGGCAACATTGCCTGCGGTGACGCCCTCAAGCTCACCTTTAAGCTGGACGACAACGGCCGCATCCAGGAAGCCAGGTTCAAGACCTTCGGCTGCGCCAGCGCCATTGCCTCGGCTTCAGCCATGACCGAGATGATCAAAGGCATGACCATTGAGGAGGCCGCCAGGATTACTGACCAGGATATCGCCGACTACCTGGGGGGGCTGCCCAAGGAGAAGATCCACTGCTCCGTCATGGGGCGGGAGGCCCTGGAGAAGGCCATTGCCCACTATAAAGGGGAGGCGGTCCCCGACGTCGAAGGCAAGGTGATCTGTGAATGCTTCGGGGTTACGGAGCCGGAGATCGAGCGGGTGGTGCGGGACCACGACCTGAAGACGGTGGAGGAAGTCACCAACTACACCAAGGCCGGCGGCGGCTGCGGTGGCTGTGCGGACGCCATCCAGGAGATCATCGACCGGGTGAGGGCCGTAGCCAAGGGGGCGCCCCGGCGGCCCGCGCTCACCAACCTGCAAAAGATCAGGCTGATCGAAGATACTATCCAGCGGGAGATCCGCCCGGCCCTGCAGCAGGACGGCGGCGACCTGGAACTCATCGACGTGGTGGGCGACCGGGTTTTGGTGGCCACCCGGGGAACCTGCGCCTCCTGCGCGGCGGCCCAACTGACCCTGAAGGACTTCGTGGAGGCCAAGCTCAAGGAACTGGTGACCCCCGAACTGCGGGTGGAGGAGGTGGCGCCATGACTGTCATTTACCTGGACAACAACGCCACCACCCAGGTGGATGCGGCCGTCCTGGAAGCGATGCTACCTTACTACCACGAGCTCTATGGCAATCCCTCCAGCATGCACACCTTCGGAGGGCAGGTGGGCCGGCGGGTTCGGGAGGCCCGGGAGCAGGTGGCGGCCCTTCTGGGCGCCACCCCGGAGGAGATCATCTTCACCAGTTGCGGCAGCGAGAGCGACAACACCGCCATCCGCTCGGCCCTGGCCATTTTTCCCGACAAGCGCCACATCGTCACCTCCCGGGTGGAGCACCCGGCCATCAACGCCCTGGTGGCCCATCTGGCCAAAGAGGGTTACCGGGTCACCGAGCTGCCGGTGGACAGCCAGGGCCGCCTGAACCTGGATCTATACGACCAGGCCCTCACCACGGATACCGCCATCGCCTCCCTGATGTGGGCCAACAACGAAACCGGGGTCATCTTTCCGGTGGAGAAGGCCGCGGCCATGGCCCGGAACAAGGGCATCCTGTTCCACACCGACGCGGTGCAGGCCGTGGGCAAGATCCCCATCGACCTTCGGCAAAACTCCATCGACATGCTCTCCCTGTCCGGCCACAAGCTGCACGCCGCCAAGGGAGTGGGAGTCCTTTACGTGCGCAAAGGCACCAAGTTCGCGCCTTTCCTGATCGGCGGCCATCAGGAAAAGGGGCGCCGGGGCGGCACCGAAAACGTCCCCAGCATTATCGGCCTGGGGGTGGCCTGCCAGTTGGCGGCCCAGCGGCTGGAGGCGGAAAACACTAGGGTGAAAGCCCTGCGGGATAAGCTGGAGAACGCCCTGTTGGCCAGTATCCCCAAGAGCCGGGTGAACGGCGACCGGGTGCAGCGCCTCCCCAATACCAGCAATATCAGCTTCGAATCTATCGAAGGGGAGGCCATCCTCCTGTTGATCAATGAACTGGGCATCTGCGCCTCCTCTGGCTCCGCCTGCACCTCCGGGTCCCTGCAACCGTCCCATGTGCTCCGGGCCATGGGTGTGCCCTTCACCATGGCCCACGGCTCCATTCGCTTCAGTCTCAGCGTTTTCAACACCGAGCGGGAAATCGACTATGTCATCGAAAAATTTCCGTTGATCATCGAAAAACTGCGGGCCCTGTCCCCCTACTGGGTGGTGGGCGAGGCCGTCTGCGCCACCATGGAAGGCTGAGAGGGGACTATGACTACCAAGGCAGACCCGGAACTTGATCGGTGCAAGGTGGAGGCCAGAACCGCCCAGGAATTCCGGGAAGCCGTCCCGCAGATCGTCGAGCAACTGGTGGCCTCCTGCCAGCTGGAGGACTGCTTCGACCACGTGGGCCCGGAGCCCATCCCCTCCCGGGAGCAATCGATCGACCTCATCCACCGGGCCTGCCGCCTCCTTTACCCCGGCTATTTCATCCGCAAACGGGTGGACCAGATCAACCTGGGCTATTATTTCGGCCAGGAAGCGGTGGCCTTTTTCGAGATCCTGTCCCAGCAGATCACCCTGGCCATCCGCCACGAATGCCTGCGTCACGGCCTGCCCTGCACCCATTGCGAAGAGCGGGGCCAGGAGGACGCCATCCGTTTTATGCGCCAGCTGGCCCGCCTGCGCCGCGTCCTGGCCAAAGACGTGCGGGCCGCTTATGAGGGCGATCCCGCGGCCAAAAGCTTTGATGAGATCATCTTCAGCTATCCGGGCCTGTTTGCGGTCACCGTTTACCGCCTGGCCCACCAACTGGTGGACCAGAACGTGCCCCTGATTCCCCGCATCATGACGGAATACGCCCACAGCCAGACGGGGATCGACATCCACCCCGGGGCCCTCATCGGCGAGAGCTTCTTTATCGATCACGGGACCGGCGTGGTGATCGGGGAGTCCACCGAGATCGGCGACCGGGTGCGGCTATACCAGGGGGTGACCCTGGGAGCCCTGTCCCTGCCCCGGGAGCAGGTGGACTCCCTGCGCCGGGCCAAGCGCCACCCCACGGTCCAGGACGACGTCATCATCTATGCCCAGGCCACCATCCTGGGGGGTAAAACCGTCATCGGGGCCCGCTCCGTCATCGGCGGCAACGTCTGGATCACCGAGTCGGTGCCCCCGGACACCAGGGTCTTTTTGAAGGAGCCGGAGCTGATTTACCAGGGCAAGAAGAGCAGCAAGTAGTCTCGTGTCCGTGGCCGGTGGCCAGGTTAAAACCCCAAAAACCCAAAGAGATTCAAAAGGAGAGCGGCATTCTAACCTTGAACCTTGAACTTTGAACTTAGCCTTTCTGGAGGCTAAAAATGAGCGGCATCCTTTCCGACATCATGCAGGCCGTGGGGGAAACTCCGCTGGTGCGGCTCAACGCCCTGGGCCGGGGCCTGCCCGGCGCCCTGGTGGCCAAGCTGGAGTCCATGAACCCCCTGGGCAGCGTCAAGGACCGCATCGGGGCGGCCATGATCCAGGCGGCTGAGGCCCAGGGCTTGATTACCCCGGACACCCTGATCGTGGAACCCACCAGCGGCAACACCGGCATCGCCCTGGCCTTCGTCTGCGCCGCCCGGAAATATCGCCTCATCCTCACCATGCCCGAGACCATGAGCCTGGAACGCCGCAAGCTTTTGAAGCACCTGGCCGCGGAACTGGTGCTTACCCCGGGCAGCCAGGGGATGACCGGGGCCATCAACCGGGCCCAAGAGATAGTGGCCGGGACCAGGGGGGCCTTCATGCCCAACCAGTTCGCCAACCCTGCCAACCCGGAGGTTCACCGCCGCACCACCGCCGAGGAGATCTGGCGGGACACCGGGGGCGCCGTGGATATCCTGGTGTCCGGAGTGGGCACCGGGGGCACCATCACCGGGGTGGCCGAAGTGATCAAGGCCCGCAAGCCCTCTTTTAAGGCGGTGGCGGTGGAGCCCGCGGCCTCGCCGGTGCTCTCCGGCGGCCCACCCGGCCCCCATAAGATCCAGGGCATCGGCGCCGGCTTCATCCCCGAGATCCTCAATACCCGGATAATTGACGAAATCATCCCGGTGAGCAACGAGGCGGCCTTCGACACCGCCCGCCAGGTAGCCAGACAGGAGGGCATCCTCTGCGGCATCTCCTCCGGGGCCGCGGTCTTTGCCGCGCTCACGGTAGCCGCCCGGCCTGAAAACCAGGGCAGGCTCATCGTGGTGATTCTCCCCAGCACCGGCGAGCGCTACCTGAGCACCGAACTGTTTGCCCAGACCTGAGCCAAAGAGTGGCACAGGCTTCCAGCCTGTGATTGGATCGCCTGACAAGGCAAAAGTTAAGAGTAAAAAGGCAAAACTTTCCGGGGTTAAACTTGTTGAGAGGGCTCCCCAAAAACATTTTTTGAAAGCGGCGGCCATGGAAGATGGATGTAAAAATTAAAATCATGGTTCTGGCTCTTATGGCCCTGCTCATCGTGGCTTGTGCCAGCGATGCCAACAAAAAGACCCAGCAGTTAGAAGAAGATTGGAAGGGCAAAAACTTTAACGACCTGATTGCTGCCAAGGGACCGCCCGACGAAAAATTGGACGACGGACAGGGCGGCAAGATATTTATATATTCCACCTATGAATATGAACAAACCTCTGTATCAGGAACCGGGGGTGGCTCCTCTCGCGGGGGAGGGTACGGCGGCGGCGGGTACGGGGGGGGAGGTGGGGGTGGCGTGGGTCGGCATGGGGGGGGCTCTGGCGCC
>Ga0116136_1000890_pt1 | contig 16159 bp, 19 predicted proteins | sample June2015DPH_20_5_FD_88972 | JGI IMG/M metagenome (GOLD analysis project Ga0116136, IMG submission 88972) | Peatland microbial communities from SPRUCE experiment site at the Marcell Experimental Forest, Minnesota, USA - June2015DPH_20_40 | ecosystem: Environmental > Terrestrial > Soil > Wetlands... | reverse complement strand
CCACGCACAATTGCTGACCGCAGTGGAAATCACGGCGGAGCTGGTGCGATCGCGAATGGAGCGTAAACCAGTTCGTTCCGCAGAGATTACATTCGCCAGTAAAACCGCATGGGCGGGATGAAGAAGATTGAGTCATTGATTCAATGAGTCAATATTGGCCATGCCTTTTGCCTGCATCTTCGTGCCGAATTTTCCCGTGGCCGCGGTGTCTCGCGCCGAGCCGGAGTTGCGCACGCTTGCCTTGGCCATTTTCGAGGGCAAGCCTCCGATGGAAAGAGTTTTCGCTGTGAATGAAGGCGCTGAGCGCATGGGCATCACACCCGGCATGACAAAAGCCCAGTCAGAACTTTGCTCGGAGTTGAGGCTACGTCCGCGATCTCTACTGCAGGAATCTGTCGCGCACGCTGCCCTGCTGGATTGCGCGCAATCGTTCTCGCCATGCGTGGAGGATGCTGCAGCCGATACGGCGATTCTTGATCTGACAGGTATGGGATCTCTTTTTGGCTCGCTGCCAGAAATTGCCCGTAGCCTCTTTCGCCGCGCTGCAGAACTCGGAATTGATGGGAACGTTGCCGTAGCCTCGAATCCCGATGCCGCTGTGCTTGCCGCGCGCGGATCTTCCGGCGTAACCGTAATTCCACAAGGAAAAGAAAGCGAATTTTTGGGGTCTCTGCCGGTGAAACTTTTATTTGCCAATCAGTGTGCGCGTAAAGAGAGTGAAGAAAAAGAAACCGATCAGAAAAAAGAATCGGCCCGTCTGCTCGAAACGTTGGATCGCTGGGGTGTACGTAATTTGCGGGCCCTGGCCGCACTGCCCGAAATTGCGCTAAGTGAGCGTCTGGGCCAGGAAGGCCTGCGCCTGCAGCAACTGGCGCGGGGCGCGGCTTCGCGCGCACTAGTTCCGGTGGAAACGCTTGCGGTTTTTGAAGAAGCAGTCGAGCTGGAATATCCCATCGTGCTGCTAGAGCCTCTAGCCTTTCTGTTGAATCGTCTGCTCGAACAGATTTGTGCGCGTTTGGCCTCGCGCGCGCTGAACACGCAAGAATTACGGCTTACTCTGGAACTACAAAACTTGGCAGGGGTCGACCCTCAACTCGATATTTTCAGGATTCCCAGCGAAAGCGTCGCATGGCATAGCGCACTTCAAAAGTTGGCTCAGCATTTTGTTTCCGGGCGGCAAAATAAATTTTGCCGAACTCTCAGTCTTCCTCTTCCCATGCTGGATCCAAAACTTTTTCTCAAACTGCTGCAATTGGATTTGAATGCGCATCCGCCGGGCGCACCTATCCTGAAGATTCATCTTGCGGCCGAGCCGGCGCGGCCGCGATCGGCCCAGGGCGGCTTGTTTCTACCTCCGTCGCCAGAACCGGAAAAACTGGAACTCACGCTGGCACGCATCGCCGGGCTGGTCGGCGAATCGCGCGTGGGATCGCTTGAGTTGCTGGATACGTACCGTGCGGAAGGTTTCCGCATGCGGTGCTTCGTGCCTGGGGCAACACAAGAAAACCCCGCGCAGGAAAACCGGCCACGAAAAACTTCAGAGCCGGCGGAAGAAAAGTCTGCCATCACCGCCCTTCGCAGGTTTCGTCCGCCACTGCGGGCCACAGTAATCTTGGAGAACGGAGAACTGGTGCGCGTGGTGTGCTCGAAGAAAAAAGAAGTACAGGGTAGTGTGCTCTGGAAAGCCGGCCCATGGCGTAGTTCCGGCGATTGGTGGGAGCGGGAGGCCTGGGCGCGTGACGAATGGGACATTGCTTTGCAGAATGCAGAAGGGATCGCTCTTTACCGCCTTGTGCACGATCTACTCGACGGTGCCTGGTTCGTGGAAGGCAGGTATGACTAGATCTAACTGAGAACTGATGTCCTACATCGAGCTTCATGCCCGCTCGGCTTTCAGCTTCCTCGAAGGATCTTCCTTGCCGGAGGATATGGCAGGGGTATGCGCTCGACTCAATATACCGGCCATGGCATTGCTCGATACCGATGGCGTCTACGGTGTACCTCGCTTTCACATGGCAGCCAACAAAATCGGAATCAAGGCGCACATGGGAGCGGAAGTCACCGCCGATTTTTGTTCGTCACAGAAATTCCGCCTTCCTCTTCTCGTTTCTTCCCGCGCGGGCTATCAAAACCTCTGCCGCCTGATTACCAAAATGAAGTTGCGCGCGAAAAAAGGCGGGGGGGCGGTTCAGAAAGAAGAACTGGAAGAGCATGCCTACGGCCTCATTTGTCTGACCAGCGGCGCGGACGGACCTCTGGCAACGGCCTTGCAGCATGGAGGCATGGAAGAAGCCCGCCAGCAGATCGAGCAACTGATTTCACTATTTGGCCGCGGCAATGTGTATATCGAGTTGCAACGCCATTTTCATCGGGAAGAAGAAACTCGCAACCGCGCCGCTATCGCAATTGCGCGTTCGCTGAATCTTCCTTTGCTGGCCACCAACGGCGTCTGCTACGCTGCCGCGAAAGATCGTGAACTTTGCGACGCATTCACTGCCATCCGGCATCACCGCACACTATCGACAGCCGGGCGTTTGCTGGCGCGCAACTCCGAACGTCATTTGAAATCGCCGCAGGAGATGCAACAACTCTTCGCTGATCTGCCCGAAGCCATCGCCAATACCCAGGAACTCTCTTCACGCCTTGAATTCACACTCAACGATCTCGGCTACGAATTTCCCCGCTATCCCGTTCCCGAGGGAGAGACTATGAATTCGTTTCTTCGGAACCGCGCATGGGAAGGCTTTCTCCAACGCTATGGCCGCGCTAAGGCTGATACGCGAACCCGCGCCCGTAGCCAGATTGAGCGTGAACTTGTGCTCATCGAAAAACTCAAACTCGCTGGATATTTTCTGATCGTGTGGGATCTGGTTCGTTTCAGCCGCGAGCAAAACATACTGGTGCAGGGCCGCGGATCGGCCGCCAACAGTGCCGTCTGTTATTCGCTGGGCATCACGGCCGTCGATCCCGTTAGCATGGAACTGCTCTTTGAGCGTTTTCTTTCCGAAGAACGCGGCGAGTGGCCTGATATCGATCTCGACCTGCCCAGCGGCGACGAGCGCGAGAAAGTTATTCAGTATGTCTACCGGCGTTATGGCGAACGCGGCGCGGCCATGACGGCCAATGTCATCACCTACCGCAACCGCATGGCGGCGCGCGAGATGGGCAAGGCGCTGGGGTTCGATCGGGAAACGCTGGCCAAAATTTCTGCCGCCGTGGCTACCTGGGAATTCCGCGACGAAAACGATGCGCTCGACCGCCGCTTTCGCGATGCCGGCCTCGACCTCAAACATCCGCGTCTGCGCAAATATTACGAGTTGTGCCTTGCCGTGCAGGATTTGCCCCGCCATCTCGGCCAGCACTCCGGTGGGATGGTGATTTGCCAGGGGCAACTCGATTCCGTCGTGCCGCTCGAACCCGCGTCCATGCCCGGCCGCGTGGTGGTGCAGTGGGACAAAGAAGATTGCGCCGACATGGGCATCATCAAAGTCGACCTGCTCGGTCTGGGCATGATGGCTGTGCTCAAGGATTCGATCGATCTCATCCGCAATCACTATCGTGAAGAAGTCGATCTGGCGCACCTTCCGCAAGATGATCCCTCAGTCTATTCCGCACTGCAGCAGGCTGACACAATAGGCCTATTCCAGGTGGAAAGCCGCGCACAGATGTCATGCCTGCCGCGACTGCGTCCGAAACGCTTCTACGATATTGTGGTACAGGTCGCAATCATCCGGCCCGGACCAATCGTCGGGCAGATGGTCAATCCTTTTCTCTTGCGCCGACAGGGACGGGAAGAGGTTACTTATCCGCATCCTTCGCTCGAGCCTGTTCTCGCCCGCACGCTGGGAGTACCACTCTTTCAGGAACAACTGCTGCGCATCGCCATGATCGCAGCCAACTTCACGGGTGGTGAAGCTGAGGATCTGCGCCGTGCCATGGGTTTCAAACGATCGGAAGCCCGCATGAAAGAAATCGAAGCCAAACTGCGCGCCGGCATGACGCGCAACGGAATCTCGCATGATGCGCAAGAGCAAATTATTCTTTCCATTACTTCTTTCGCTCTCTACGGATTTCCCGAATCGCATGCTGCCAGCTTCGCGCTGATCGCGTATGCCAGCGCTTATTTGAAATGCCACTATCTCGCTGCGTTTACCGCCGCTTTGCTCAACAACCAGCCTATGGGTTTTTATTCTCCCGCCACGATCACTAAAGATGCGCAACGCCACGGATTAAAAATGCTGCCGGTGGATGTGATGCTCTCGGAATGGATGTGCACTCTGGAAGCAGTGGCCAGTGGGCAGTGGCCAGTGGGCAGCAAAACCTTGGCAGCGAACGCCCACGCGACAACCAGCGGGACACCGGGGCTACGCTTGGGCTTACGTTATGTTCGCGGGCTGCGCGAAGAAGGCGCTCAAGCACTGGTACGCGAACGCACGCGTGCTCCGTTCACATCCATTCACGATCTCACTCGCCGTGTTCCAGAGCTACGCAAAGACGAACTCACAACGCTTGCAGAAATCGGTGCGCTGAATTCAGTAGCCAGTAGCCAGTTGTCAGTTGCCAGTAAATCTGCGGCAAGAGCGGACTCGGCACCCGGTACTCGGTCCTCGCAACTCCACCGCCGCGACGCTCTCTGGCAAGTCGAACGCGCGGTGCGCGGTTGCGGGCCATTGCTGGAAAATTTGGCCGAACCCGATTTGCCTTCGCCGCTTCAGCCCATGAACCACGAAGAGCGCCTGGTGGCAGATTTTCACGGCACCGGGCTCACCGTGGGACCGCATCCCATGGCTTACCGCCGCGATTGGCTCAATGCCATGGGCATTCGACGCGCCAGCGAACTCCGCGATATTCCCAGCGGCAAGCGGCTTCGCATTGGAGGCTGCGTCATCACGCGCCAGCGTCCGGGAACTGCAAAAGGTTTTGTTTTTCTCAGTCTGGAAGATGAAACGGGAGTAGCCAATGCGATCATCGCTCCCGACCTGTTCCATAGCAACCGACTGCTGTTGGCCTCAGAACGGTTTCTCGCGATCGAAGGGATCCTGCAGAATCAGGACAACGTGATCTCAGTCAAAGCCGAGCGCGTGCTGCCGTTGTTCGTCACGAAAGCCGAAACCATCTCACATGATTTCCACTGAGCGGTGCGGACTCGAAACCAGAAAACTGGAAACTGCCTCACTGCTCCTGCGCCGGTTATTCCTCCGGTCTGCCATTCTCCGGTGGAGCGAGCGGTAGCCTGGTGGCACCGCGCATGATGTCGCGTTCTTCGGGTGAGAACATACCCCTGAAGCGGTAGGAATCGATGATCATCTCCCGCTGATCTGGTGGCATGGCGCGCAAATCACGGATAGCGGTGGTCACCATACGCCGACGGTTGGGCGGTAGCTGCTGCATCCTGTGGAACAGTTGCCGCGCCTTTTCCTTCTGGCCCGGCGTCAGATGCTCCCAGGTCTCCATGCGGTTCAGCATGCGCTGCTGCTCTTGCGGAGGAAGACTCGAGAAATGCTGCAGCCGCTGCCGTAACAACTGCTGCTGCTCCGGAGACAAACGACGAAAGCCGGGATCGTTCTGCAAGGCACGCTCCCGCTCGCCAGGCGGTAAACCCTGATAGTGCCGCAGCCAGTCGCCGGCATGCCCCTGCCGCGGCGGACGATTTTGCACTCCGTACAGTCCCTGCACGGGCCGGAAGTTGTTGCGCTGCAAGTTGCTACGTTGAGCCGGGCAGGGAGCGGTCATGATGGTCGCCACGGACAACACTACCGCCGCCATCCATTCCGTCATGGAGTTTTTCAGCCGCATTTCTCCCCGCCCTCAGGTTCGTCCCAGCCGCGCACGTTTTCATGCTGCAGACTTCGCTTCGCTTTATGGATTCGCCACCACATCCCGCTGTACTTCCAGGTCATCCAGTAGATCGAAGTCGGAATACAAATCGTGATTCTTTTCCAAAGCCTGCAGATCGCTTACCGCCGTACCCGGTTCGGCTTGCACCTCAGAGTCCGCTACCACGTTATTCCCTGGGCTGTAGATTCCACCGCCTTTGGTAAAGAACAAGCCCACACCAATTCCCATCAGCACCGTCAGCGCCGCAGCCAGCACGGGACGCCGGAACCACGTCGCCCAGCCGGCTTGAGGCTTAGCCATTTCTTCCCGCAGACGCGCCTGCAGACGCACATCAAAATACGGCGAAGGCTCCGGCGCTTTCCACTCATCCAGCAACGCCATCGTCCGCCGGAACTCTTCCATTTTTCCGGCACACGCGCCGCAGTCCGCCAGATGCCCGCCGATCTCCGGCGTCATTGCCATCAAGCCGGAGGCCAAGTCCGGCATTACTTCGCGAATTTCCTCGCACTTCATAACCATGTTCCCCTTAGGTTCTTTTCGCCAATGCTCACTTTGCCCTAACAAAAATCGCTTCTACACAAATTCTCTTAACTGTTCCCGCAAAGTCTCGTACGCCCGAAACAACAACGATTTGGTCGCCGACTCGCTCAACTTCAACACATCGGCAATCTGCTTGTAATCCATTTCCTGATACTTGTGCATGATTACGGCCAGCTTCTGCCGTTCCGGCAGGGCCTCCACTCGAGACCGAATCGCCAGCATCCGCTCGCGTCGCACCAAGGATTCTTCGACCGTAACTGTGCCGTCGGCCACATCCAGCGTAGTGCCCGTTTCCTCGTCCGGTTCGTCCAGGCTCACCGTCACTTCCGGCCGCTCGTGCCGTGTGTCTCGCGCATGATTCACTGCCAGATTCGTGGCGATGCGATATAGCCAGGTTGTAAACTTCGCGCTGGCTTCGTAAGTCTGGCGAGAGCGATATACCCGAAGAAAAACCTCCTGCGCCAGATCCTCTGCCACCGCCGTGTTGCGCGCCATGCGGTACATGAAGTTCACCAGCGGCCTGCGATATTTCTGCACCAGAAAATCGAAGGCGGACTCATCCCCCGCCCTCACCCGTAGCATCACTTCCGCGTCCGTAAAATTCTCGCCGCCGATAAATGCTGGCTGTAAACCGTTCGCCGGGCGAGGGCTTGCCGTCGCCATCAGAACGCTCCGGTCAATGGCAGCGGCGCCCACACTTGATCGAACCCGGCTGGGGGCGGAAAGTTGCTCTTCTTCTGGTTCCGATGAATCCCCAGAAACCCCCTTGGATGAGGAGGATACGGCGGGTCGAAGGGGTCTGGTTTCATCCGGCATGGAGGTTACTTTGGGCATGCAGAGTACCGGCGACCCGAACCGCCTGCGCCCCTGCCGCCGATAGGCTACCACGCCCGCTCTCCGCGATCCAAACGTCGCTCTCCAGAACCGAAGCACCGAGTTCCTCGGCTTCGCATTCGGCGGTGGAGTTGCAGGAACTGCGCACTGATGTTTGAATAGAAAACGTTGGGCGCTTAACTCAGCGGTAGAGTGCCATCTTCACACGGTGGAAGTCACAGGTTCGAATCCTGTAGCGCCCACCATCAACATCTCATTACCGCACAGCCACTTACAAGTGGCTGTCTTTCTCTCGCCGTCGAAAATCCGGCCCGATGCCAACCCGATACAAGCTCATTGGGTGGCCTCCGACGCGGGTTTTGTCGCCAGCAGTTGCTCCATGTATTTCCGCTGTGCTTCTAGTGCTTTGTTGAAGTTTCCGTGGGTGTAGACGGCCGTCATCTCTGGTTTGCTGTGACGGAGCAGCGTTTGCGAGATCGTAATGTCCTTCGTGATCTCGTTTGCCCATGTGCTCAAACTATGGCGGAAACGGTGCCAACCAAAACGCTCACCCTTTGCCACCAAACCCAGAGCCAAAGCGGCCGGTTTCACGAAATCCGCATTCATGGTCTGACCCCATAGCGGCTGCTTTCCGTTTAGCTTCTGCGAGGCAAGAATGTAGTCCTCGTTCTTGTTGTACTGGGTTTGCTGCCGCCATTCGGCCAGATATGACGCCAGAGCCCTACACATCGGAACGGGAGCCTTGCTGGCCAGCGTCTTGGTTCTCTTCTGTATCTCTCCGCGACGGAAAGTCTGGTCAATTCGGATTTTGCTTTCATTCCATTCCACGTGAGACCAGCGAAAGGCAAGACACTCGGAGATTCGGATGCCCGTTGAAGCAACCAGCAGCACGGCGATTTTCACAGGGTTGGGGATTCGCTCAACCAGAGCGATAACCTGCTCGGGCAAGAGCACCTTCACTTCTTCGTGATCTTCCTCGCTAGCCGGGATGGTGACCTTATCTAGTGGATTACGGACGGAATAAATCTCGTTGTGATCAACGAAGCTGAAGACCAACGACATGATTCCCGCAATCTTGGAGCAGGTCTCCCAGACATAATCTTCGCCGTCATGGAGGTCAACCAGCCAATTGCGGATCGCAAGCGGCTTAATCTCTTCCACGGTGACATCTTTCCAACGAGCGAGGATATGGTTGTTAATGTGATACTCATACGTTTCGATGGTGCCTTTCGTCTTGCGGCGACCGTCCTTCTTTCGAAAGGGCAAGCCGTCCTTGACGTATGTGGCACACAGTTCACCGAAGGTCGGACTACCAGAGGGGGGCCTATTGATGTACTTCTCGATCAGACCAAGCTCACCAACCTTGAGCCAAGCGGACGTTTCATCATCCCCAATGTTTGCGGCCAGACCGAGCCTGACGGTGTTTTCAACCATTTCACCGTCGCTCTCTCTCAGCCGCTGGTAACACCAGAGCCACGTCATTCCATCCGCCCGTTCACGCTGCCTGAGCCAGCCGCGCACTTTAGAATTATCAGCCATCGGATTTTGTCCTCCGGCTCTTAGGGGCTGCGGCCGCGATTGTACTCTGCTTAGGCTTGCCACGTCCGCAAACAATGGCATCGGCAACCTCAGTCAAGCGGAAACGCCATATTGTGCGGGTACCCATTCCTTGGGCCTTCAAAGGATGACAGGGTATTACGCCTCGGCGAGCCATTTCCAACACTTGACGACGCTTAATGCACAGGAAAGCAGCCACAGTATCGGCAGCAACAAACGGCTCGGGCTGGGAGCCAGCGTTCATTCGTCATTCAGCGAATGCCTTCCTGAGTAGTTTCCAATCGATGGGAATCTGGGGAGTCTTTTCTTTCCGACGCTCCCTTTTCGCCCGCGGCGGGTCGTCAACCACAAAGTCTGCGTTGAACTGCTTTGCGATGCCGTTAATGAGTACGAGAAAATCCGATTCTTCGAGACCGCGCAACGAGCGCAGAATTGCAGCAAATTGCCGTGGATATTTGTTGATGATGATCGAGAGGTCGGACGCCGTTTTTCCCGCCTTGGCGAGCAGTTCGTCAGAATTGTGGCCCAAGTCGTGGGCGATAGCACACAACTTCACTTCCGAAGGAGGCGGAAATTTTCCAAGTTCAATGTTGCATAGATAGGGGGCGCTCATGCCGACTCTTGCGGCCATTTCGCCGAGGCCGATCCCTTTCTGCTCCCGAAGACTGCGTAACGCTGCTCCGAATAGTTGCCCGGTTCCGCATTCCGGATCGTGGTTGCCCGGCACCACCAGCAATTGATTCGGGTCTTGCTCAAGTTCGCGAGCTAATGCCCGCAGCTTGTCCTCAGCCGGAGGCGCAAACTTCCCCCGCTCGATATTGGAGAGATAAGAAGGACTGATGCCGACGCGAGCGGCTAATTGCCGCAGTCCAATACCCTTTTCCTCTCGTATCGTTCGCAGCCTCTTCCCCAGCGGCACTTTGCTTCTGGTTTCTCGTGCCAGCCTGCCTGACGGCTCGTGCGATCTTCTCGGTTTCCTTGAAACGGCTGTTGAATGTACTTGCATGTTATAGTAATTTTCATGTTATAGTAATTCCGCATTTTGGGCAATGGGAAAAGACACAGGAGTTCCGCTGGAAACAGGCACGTTCCCCAAGAGATCACAGCGGGTCGAGAGCGGAGGGACTGCGTAAAGCCTTGTGCTGAAACTAATGTGTCAGGCGCGGGAGAGTTGATGAGTAGGTTGATTGCTAAGCGCGAGGAGCACATTGAGGATTGTGCGCTTTTCGGCAGTGTGCGTTCTCAAGCAGATGAACCTAGTGACACCGTGACACAAGGTCAGCAGAATCCGGTTCTCGAACGCCTCTCGGTGCGTCTGGAATTGCTGGATGACAGCGATCTTGAGTACCACGCCATGCTCATGGAACTTCAGGAACTCCATGAGTTTTGCGCTGCGAAAGCAAGAGATGCCGCGTCCGCGCACCAGAACGCATACACCCACGAGCGCCGCGCATACGAGATCATCGCCAGCAATTATCCATTTTTTCTTGCGCTCCGAACGAAGCTCAAGAATCCGGGGCGGCGCGAAAAGGTTGAGGGCATAGACTCGTGGACAGAGTGGATCGACCGCTACTTCAAGTGGTGTTCACGACGAACTGTGTATCGAGCATTTCGGAAAGCGGCTCAATCCCGCCGACCCTCCTGACAAGGAGCGTTTGGCGGAGGAGATTTATCGGCAACGCAAGCGGTTCAAGTTGAAGAATGTCAACCGATGGCTGGGGGAGAAAAGGAATGGAGAGGTGTACCGGGGACGCTACCTAGTCCTTCTCCACTGGGAGCCAAAAGCAGCGGAAACGGTTGCGGGACTGGATGAAGAGATGCTGAAAAAGGGGATGACCAGCAAGCGCGTGCATGAGCGCAATGCCGCTGCAACCCTTGGAGCGCACGGCGTAGCCAACAGTCATCTTGCAGAACTATATTGACGACGTGATAATTCCGCCTGAGGCTCATGTCGATACACTTCACCGCAATGAGAACGATTCGACGCCCCGTAATGCTGGCGTCCTTCTGCCTTCTGGTGGGAAGCATATCGTTCTTGGTCGGCATGCTGATCTGGGCATACCGTCTCGATGCAGACTTCTCGGCGCGATACCAGTGCTGCACTCAAGAAGCCGTTGCGGCGTTTCATGACTCCTTCTGGTGGAGGTTTTCGATGGTAGAGAAGCTGGGCTTCGTTGGCTGTTTGGGATTGGCCGCTACGCTGACAAGTAAGAACGTCCTTAAGCTTGGGGCTTGGTCGGTGGCCGCTAGTCCGCTCCTGTGGCTCATCAATTTCGTAGCGTTTGGCGCGGATTGGGAAGGCTGGTCTGGCGCAACGACAGAAACCACGGCTATCGCGGTGTTCTGTGCAGGCTTGTGCCTGTTGGCCATCGGTGGTATGCGCGTCGGTTGGTCAAAACTGCACTCTTGACTTCGATAACTGTCGATAAAGTGCGCCATGAAAAGGCGCTCGCCTTTAGCGCAAGCAACTCCACTGCCCTCCAGTCTGCGCCCGATTCCTGCTCGGCGGAACTTGCGATAAAGTGTTTGCATCAACTGTCGCGATGCGCGGAAGTTTGAGCGGGTTTCCGCCACAGCAGATACGCTCCCCAGAGCATCGCAAAGCATATGGCCGAGTCCACAGCGACCGCTGACCCGATGAACAGGCCGAGATTAAGATCGGGACCCGGTTTGTTCAACGTTCCTGCGACCCACCAACCCGGCGTTCGCATCTTCGAGAGACCCGAAGCCGCCAATGCTATGACGACTGAAAGCAGGGCAACCTCGACAACATGCCGAAAGCGCCCGGCGACTGAATACGGCGGTACTGCGGGCTTACTTTTCTGTGGCTTCGGCCGAAACGATAGATAGCCGCCCCAGAAAATCACGATGATCGCAAGGAGTATGACCGCATTTATAAGAATAAATAGCGCGAAGTCCGCGAGAAAGCGCAAATCTGTCCACGACAAATTAGTCCACAACATCCGTACCCGCAGGAAACGCTCAGCCACAAACGATAAGACGATCAAGAATCCGCCAACCGCAGCGATATTCTGCCGACGCCTCATTGGCGAAACTTACCCTTTTTGAGCACCGCTGTCCACGTTACTTCTGCTTATGACGGTCCTCAAGGCATGGGAGTTAACTCAAGAATCGAGCCCACTCAGCGGATAAAAGGCGTTAAAGTGCGCCCTGAAAAGGCGCTGGACTTCAGCGGGTGCAACTCCCGCCACTGGCCTCGATCTGCGCCAGATTCCTGCTCGGCGGGACCTGCGATAAAGTGCTAACTGTTAACGACAGTCATTCACCTCCATCGGCCTATGGTCATGGGCCCAGCGATCTGTCCATTGGCTTCAACGTCAATCATCGGCGGCTCTTGCCTTAAGATGAAGAGATGCCAAAGGCAATTGTTGCAATCGGGGGCGGGGAGATACGGACAGGAGGAACCGCGCCAATTGACCAAGAGATTATTCGGCTGACGAACAAGAAACATCCGAAGCTCCTCTTCATCCCCACCGCAAGTTCCGATTCCGAAAGGTATTGGAAGCACGTGCAGGAATATTTCGGCGGATGCCTCAAGTGCAATACGGACGTGCTCTTGCTTCTGGCTGACGGGATTTCCAAAGAAAAGATCGAAAGAAAGATCGGCTGGGCGGACATCATCTATGTCGGCGGGGGAAACACGCTGCAAATGATGCGGGTCTGGCGATTCTTGGGTGTGGATAAGCTGCTAAGAAGAGCCTACGAGAATGGAACTGTGCTTTCTGGCATCAGTGCAGGTGCCATATGCTGGTTTGATTCTGGACATTCTGATTCGATGTCCTTCTCCAATCCAAGAGACTGGAACTACATCAATGTAAGAGGCCTTGGCTTCATCAAGGGAGTCCATTGCCCCCATTACAACAGTAGGACGCGGGGAGTTCCGCGAAGGAAAGACTTCCGAGACATGATCCGCCGAACGGGCGGCATTGGCATCGCTATCGAAAACAACTGTGCGATAGAGTTCATAGACGGGCGCTTCTACAAAGTGATTACTTCTAAAGACTATGCCCGAGCATACCGAGTCTACAAAGACGGTGGCCAAGTCCTCACTGAACGAATACGGCAGCAGGAACAGCTTGCACCCATCGAGCTGCTTTATCGCCGCGATGTTGTTGAAGGTGCAGACCACGGTAGCTGTCGAAAAACTGCGCTGTGAAAAACGCTGGACTTCAGCGGGTGCAACTCTCGCCCGGAACTGCTTCGTTCCACCTCGGCACCAGACGGTGAATACAAGGAGCGCATGGTCGCCTACGCCGGGGCGATCCAGCCGCCGCGCTCGTTCCCGGCTCTCCGTTCTGGTGAAGTGGTCATGAACCTCCGAGTGCCACGTTCTTTTGGGCCTTCGCTGCCACTCAGTATTAGGCCGCATGACTTTTTCATGCAAACCCTTCTATATCCTCCGTGGTAATGCCATCGATATTTTGACGAACTTGCAAACTAAAGTGGACTGCGTTATAACCTCGCCTGCTTACTACCTGCAAAGAACCTATGGAACAAGTTCCTGCGAACTGGGAAGAGAGTCATCCGTGGCTGAGTACATCGACAATCTTGTGGATGTATTCAAGGCGATTCCCCTCGAACCGTGGGGCAGCATTTGGGTCAACATCGGGGACAAGCGAGGTAAGCAGGGAGAACTGCTCGGCATACCCGAACGCTTTTGCATCGCCATGAATGATGCGGGATTTTATCGGATCGATAACGCTATATGGGCAAAGGAGTCCGTCCGCATCGATGGCACGTCTGTCGGTCAAGCGATGATTGAGCCTGCGAAGCGGCGACTGAACGGCAATGGTCATGAGCCCTTCTACCGTTTCGTGCTCGACCCGAGACAAGCATGGTCGGACACTTGTGCCGTGCGAATTCCGAGACGAAACGTAGGCGACATTCGCTACCTGCCGGACACATTGATGCGTTGCCACACCTCCTTGGAGGGTAGGAATCTCACAAATGTTTGGAATATTCCAATGGGGCAAACAAAGGAAAGCCACTACGCAGTATTTCCCTCGGCACTGATCGAACGTCCGGTTGCGATGACATGCCCGCTGGAAATTACTGCTGAGGGACCTAAACATCGAATAGTTGAGATGGTGCCCTACGAAGAAGCTCGACCGTCCAGCAGGGGCATCGGCAGGTACACAAAGCCTGAGGATGAAACCCGCACCAAGTCAGGGCGTCAGGACACCGGGAGGCAATACGTCCCGAGGAAGCCCGTGACGATGGGATGGGAGCCAGACCTGCCAGCGATCCGTCGAGGCATTGTGCTCGATCCATTTTGTGGCACGGCCACCAGCGGCGAAGTCGCACTCAAGCTGGGGCGTCACTTTATTGGGATCGAACTGTACGAGAACAATGTGAAAATCGCCGAGGATCGGTGCCGCCAAGCTCACCTCCTCCGTCGTGAATATGAAGCAAGGAACCCAATGAAGGCGAGTACGGCGAGCTTTGACGAAGCTTTGAACGACACAATGCCGGATGAAGTGCAATTCAGATTTGATTTTGATGCGGGAGTTCCGTGGGAAGAAGCATCTTGAAGTGGTTTGTTTATCGTGCCTTGGCCGAAATGGAAAATGTGATGCTTATCGACCGCGGCGAGGCTTTCCGCGTTGTTCGGCCCAGTACCGCATGTAGGTCGTCAGCATTCTGCCGTTGCCCGGATTGCTGAGCATTGCCGGAAGCATGATGATGCGCACGATAATCCAGATGGACAGAAGTACATCTACAGCGATCAGCAGCCACCTGTCTATGCTCATTTGGCTATCACCCCTCAAAGCGCCGATGCTAGGGAAACCACCGCCATTCCAATACCAGTGCGGCGTTTATCCAAACGTGAACACCCGCCCTCTCAATTACACCAGACATAGGGTCGTCACGAGCGAACTTCGGTCACCACCGCAGCATCGTTGGAGGGGCGATGATGGGTAGTTGCAAGTGCGGAGCGGCGGTCAACAGAGGTAAAGAGCACAATGAAGACGAAGACATGGACAGTGATCGCTAACACGGGCAAACAGGCGGACCTTGAATCCGGCCTTGAGAAAAAGGCGGTTCAAAAGCCGCCGCACATTAGCGCCAGAGAATTTGTCCATTGGCTAGCGCCTGATAGCCATATTGATGACGATTCTTTGCTATCACTATTTAAGTTGTGAGGCTTCCCCCTTCTCGCTCAATGACCAGCGGTCAAAACGTGTAATGGCCTGATTGCATCAGTCATCCCAGTTGGGGGCGTAGAATCAGCTACATGTCAATGCAGCGTCCCGCAGAAATCCGCTAACTAAACGACGTGAATCTATAAGCCCTGCGCGTATGGCTTGAGTTGTCTATCGATGCAACAAATGTGATCCGCCAGCCAGTAATCGACGAACTCTACGAGGCGCTGAGCGTCCGCACGTTGAAAGCCGACCATCGTGTAACGCTCCTCGAACTCCGAGAAGCCGTGAAGAAACTTTGAGTGCGCCTGAGTATTCTGTTGGGCCGCCGGACACTGACATCGTTCCATACACCCCTCTTCGAAGCCGAAATGGACACGGGCGTAACCGCGAAGCGACTCCAAGAGGAGGCCATAGACTCGTTCCCCGCGTCCTTCAATAAGGCATCCCCAAAGACATCCGAAATCTCAAACAGCGCCTAGTGTTGATCGTCAATGCGCTTGATGCCCGTAACGTACCGTTCTGACCACTTCACGAAATCTCCCCCGTCGAGCGCCCTCCGTGTCGAGCGCCGTCGTAAAGATCATGTTCTTATGTGTTGACAGGACGAAGTTACCAAAGGCCGCTTCGATTGCTGGTGTAATATCCCGATTATTGACCCGGTCGTGAGGGTAAACGCCTTGCCGTCCTGAGGCGCGCTGGCTATGATTTGATGGCATTCTACTAGGACACTACCGGAAGTCTTCCGGTCTTTCGGTGTTCTTTTTTGAACATCCTTTTGAAATCGCTATGTGCGACACTACCGTGAGAGCATGCCATGACCATATGAGTACTACATGAGTAAATCGAAGACCGCGGACATACTGGAGCGGGAACTCGAACCTACGATCAAAGAATGGCTGAGGCGAGTGAATCTGGTTCCAGAACTGACCGACATTCCGCTGAGCGATGCGGACCGCACGGGCCATCTACCCAAGCTGTACTACGACCTGATTTCCCGCCTGCGCCTTGCTAAGGATGCCCATCGGCCCGTCTCCGTCGCCGCTGCCAAGCACGGACAAATACGGCATGCGCAGGGCTATTCCGCCTCCATGCTCATTGAGGAGTCACGGGTGTTTCAGGTCGCTACATTCGGCACATTACATCTCCATCAGAGCGAACTCGATCAGAAACAAGTGCTTTTAGACATAATGGTCATCGCTGACGAGGTGGATGCGCAACTCATG